>Ga0302320_10001827_pt1 | contig 50828 bp, 46 predicted proteins | sample Bog_T0_3_FD_202130 | JGI IMG/M metagenome (GOLD analysis project Ga0302320, IMG submission 202130) | Peat permafrost microbial communities from Stordalen Mire near Abisko, Sweden - Bog_T0_3 | ecosystem: Environmental > Terrestrial > Soil > Wetlands > Peat | place: Sweden: Abisko, Stordalen Mire... | reverse complement strand
TGTAGTGGCGCAGCGAGAAATCTCACGCCGGTAATGAGCGGACTAATAGCCTGAGATTTCTCACCCGCAAATCAACTTGCCGTTCAGGAATTCCCCCACACTGGCGCAGATATGTCGCTTGGCCATGTGCTGTGGCGTATCTGTGCCATGGCTGCATTACAAAAACAGAATTAAAGTTAATGAGATATCCCATGGCGCGGTGCCTCAGCAATGATAGCTGCGATTTTGAACCCATGATGCAGAAGGCTCCACTGAGACGAAGATCGATTCACGACCATCCGCCAAGCCATGGCACAGATACCCCTGCCGCACTGCACGCCCTGCATATGCGCCAGTTTGGAAGCTTTCAGAAAGCCCGGTTGGTTATCTGCATAGTTCTGTCAAATACTATTTCACAGGTAGCCAGGGTGTATATCCCGTTACCAGTTTCATGGTAATGGATGACCTTGATTTGTCAGAGGTTCTCTGATGTTGCGGCGAGTCCCGCGCAGGCTTCATGAGAGTTATAGATGCAGTGGCGGAGACTCGCCTATGAACAAAAAGAGCGCAAACTGATTTGGCAATATTCATTTGTAAGAAAATATTAGCTGTGGCTGTTTTATAAATATACTAAAGACTGATTTGTTTGGTTATCGCGGTGTGTCGCAGCAGCCACTCCGATTTTCGGTGTGCTGCGCGAAGCCCCCGCGTCTATTAGGTTACAATAACAGGAATTTCTCCAGTGTTTGATTGCTATTCAAGCGCATGGTAGCCGCGCAACAGTGTGAATTGCTGATAGCTAAATGCGACAGACCCCACCTAGACATAATGACGGCAGCTTGGCTAGTGGCAAGCGAAATATTTGTAGCTGTGTTAGCTATTAGCCGATCAATATTATTACAAAGTATTAATGATTATCCGCAATTAGGCGCAAGCTAATTTTATTAGCTTGCATTTGCTAATAAAATTAGGTAACATGAAGATAGGCAAGTTCTTTACGGCCTATTCCACAGAGGATAGCTGCAAGTTATATTTCAAGCAGCAGCGGGAAGCTGCAGGCACAGTTTGCGGGAAATGTGGGGGAGAAGCACATTACTGGATAGAAAGCTTGAACAGGTGGCAATGTAAAAAATGCAGGCATTCAGCTACTTTAAAATGTGGCACGGTCATGGGAAACTCAAATCTTGGCTACCGGGTATGGCTATGGCCCCTTTATTTCATGAGCCTTACCAAGAAAGGGTTCTCGGCCCTTGAGCTGCAGCGTTTGGTAGGGCATAAGCGTTATGAGCCAATATGGGGCTTGATGCAAAAAATAAGAATGGCCATGGGGCATAGAGATGATAAATATCTTTTAGATGGCTATATTGAAATGGATGAAGGTTTTTTTGAGGGGCACAGGAAAAAGCGAGAAGAGGGCCTGCCATCAAAGCCCGTAAAAGAATTGGGCAGGCAGGTAAAAGCAATCGTTGCCGTATCAACAACGCCTGTCGGGGCAGGGCGATACAAAAAAGGCCGACCCGTGACAAAGCCTGGTTATTTAAAAATGAGCGTAGTGCAATCCTTATCAAAAAATGATATTGGATATGAAGCAAGGGCAATGGCAGGCAAAGGAGCCACAGTAACGACGGATGGCAAAACAAGTTACGGGACACTAAAAGATATATGCAAACTGCATGTTGAGATAGCAGTGGAAGATAAGACCAAAGTATCAAAAACCTTTCCATGGGTGCATACAGCTATAAGCAATGCAAAAAAGAAGCTATTGGGGCTGCACCACCATGTAAAAGATATCTACATGCAAAATTGCCTTAACGAGTTTTGCTATAAATTCAACAGGAGGTATTTTGGCATAAGATTATTTGACAGGCTTATGGTTGCTGCTATTTCTGGCGCTTGGTTCAAAGCTTGCACCTAATTGCGGATAGTCATTAAAGTATTGTAATGTCTCATCGAGTTTCATTTTTGCAGCGTAATTCTTGCGGTTCATCTCATTTGTTGAAATTTGATAAATGATCGGGATAGTTTTGAGTTCTAAAATTTAAAATTATGAAAAAGTTATTAGTGATTTTTACAGTACTTAGTCTCGCCATTACTGCAACCAGTTATGCAACCGATAAGACACCATCGCCTGTTTTGAATTCATTTCAAAACGAATTCAAAGGCGCAAAAGATGCCACATGGTCAACAGTTAAAGACCTGTACAGAGTTGATTTTACTTTCGGGAATCAGAAAGTTTCCGCGTTTTTTGATTTAGATGGCAATGTGATTGCTTCCTCAAGAGACATCAGTCTGCTTCAATTGCCCATTTCACTGGAAGCCCGATTGAAAAGCGATTTTCCGAATTATGAAGTGACCAAGCTTTTTGAATTGGATGATGAAAATGGGGCTATCTACTATGCGACTGTTAAAAATTCCAAAAGAGAATTGTCAATACAATCCACTTATTCAGGCGAATGGAAGAAATCCAGCAAGTAAAAATTTTATAGGATAGAAAAAAATTGAAGATTTTAAAATAAGCAAGATACTTTTTAATGGCATATCTCAATATGCACTCCGGGGCAGCTTTCCAGTTGCCCCTCTTTTTTTCGAGATTTCTTTCTCAGCGTAGTCTGGCGCGGCCAGCGCCGCACAATGCGAATTTTGAATCCATTAAGCTGAAGACCCCCTAATTGAGCAAGCTTGTGGGGTAGCCGCGCAATAGATTGAATTGATGATGGCCCAAATGCGGCAGACCGAACCTGGGCATAAGGCACAAATGCCAGTAACAAAAAAATCATTTTAGCCTCCCGATAAAACACCGTAACTTAATTCGCTAAACTTACAAGTATGAAAAAGCCTTTTATGATTGTTTCGTTTTTGATATGCACATGCAATGTAAAACTGCTTGCGCAGGACATGAAAGCCATACAGGATTATATGACACCGGGCGACGTGCATAAAATGATCGCAAAATATGATGGCACCTGGAACTCCACCAGTTCGGTGTGGATGAAACCCGGTGATGCGCCCATGGTGAGCAAGTCGGTTGCTGTCAACACCATGATACTTGGTGGCCGTTACCAGCAATCGAAAATAACAGGCAATTATGGAGGTACGCCGTTTGAAGCCTTTAGTTTATTGAGCTACGATAACATGAAAAAAGTTTTTACCAGCACCTGGCTTGATAATTTCGGTACGGGTACTACGACGCTGGAAGGCACATGGGACGGTGCTTCCAAAACAATCACATTTAAAGGTAAAATGTTTGAGCCCACAGCCGGGAAAGATATAGACGTAAAAGAAACGATACAATATGTGGATGACAACACGGTTAAACAAGCAATGTTTGTGGTATCTGCTGCAGGGGAAACTAAAACGATGGAGATCATTTCCACCCGGGCTAAATGACGGGCTAATTCTTAATGACAGACGGCAGGGGATTTCTCGCTTCGCCGCGAGACGCTGATAAGGAAAATTGCGACTGGCTCGCTCGAAATGACGGTATGTTTCTGCATTTGGTTTTCAGGTCCCGCGCAAAGGCCTGGTTGTTCAAGATGGTGAAGCGGAGAAAACCCGGCCGAAAATCCGCGTTCGATTCCTGAGGACGCAAACCGGGGCTGCCTGTTGCTATCGGAGCTTCCCGCCTGCACCTATGAGCAGATAATTACTGCATGCTTTTGTTAGAGCGGGATCGGGCCGCTGCGAGTTGCTCATCATATTGCCGGGAGCACAACATTTTCTGCCTTATTCCTCTCTGATTCGGCTAATTATAAAATTGGGAGCAAAAAAAGATTTTCAAATCATGGTCTTTTTGCAGTATGCACGGTAAATGCTCCATTTGTAATCGTAATATAGTTGCCTGTGTATGGCCCGAATGGCACAAGGGTACCCTGAAAAGTTCCTTTAATATAAGTGGAATTAATTTCTGTGAGCACAATTTTATTATCAACAGGAAGGGGGATATAGGAGGAGTCGCCCAAATAATCGGACGAAAAGTAATTTTGGCCATCTGGCGTGGTATAATTAAGTGAAATTTTAAAAGGTATTATAGTCATCGAAGGCTCGTCATTATCATAATATCCTGTGGTTATAGGAATCTTGTCGCTCATCACCACGTAAATACTTGATAAATTTGTAGTAGCTGAATCCGTTGGTGTAGCACCAAAATTGATATAGTAATCCTGCGGGCTGACCCCGTAGCTCCCTAAACTGCCTGAATCATATTTGGTAAAGTTTACTGCGACACCATTGACTGTAAAGTTTACACCATAAGTGACTAGTTCAGTTTTCTTCCTGCATGCGCATATTGAAATAAAAAGCAAAATGAATATACCACCACCTAATGTACGAGCTCTCCTAAAAAAGTTACCCATATAGTCAGGTTTAATAATGTAATTTAATAAGTTTTTGTCTATTGCTCACAAACAGGTTCTCGTTTGCAAAAGCAAAGACGTCGTCCCGCAGGCATTTAAAAAGGGCTTTCTGTCGGATATAATTTTTTTTTAGTGTGGAAGCATTCGTTGGCGATTCTATATGAAGAGCCTCAATGGCTAAAACAGGCCTGACAAGAATGATAATGTCCAGACAGTGAAACATCTTTTAGTCACTCAGATAAAGGCAGATTTGTTTTTATAGATTTTATTAATAGCGAGGTAGATTGTTTCATTTGAAAAAAGATGATCTCAAAAAGAAAATTTTGGTTCTCGGGTTTCTGTCGCTTGCATTCTCCACAATCCAGCGCGTGAATCACTTTGACAGAAGAGCGTTATGAAATATCAAGGTTCTGGTGTTGTGCGATGAGTCCCGCGCAAAAGTCCGGGTGTTTTTGATATTGAAGCGGAGACTCGGATTAGAATACGAACAGTTGAAAAAATGCCACCAAATTCTTCATCTCCTTAATTGACTGCAATATCTCCGCGCTGCGAAATGCCTCCGTGCTGACGCATCTCTATTTCCGGCATGACATTGGTCACGTATTGATGAGGCAAAAATGTCTTGTTTTGGGAAGGGAGGGGTGTGTCGTCTCAGTGTGTTGAATGATAGCAGGATTTTTCAGTCAATTTTATTTTCTGTTTTTATGAAGAAAGGTTATGTGGGTTTTTTAATGGCAACGGCTTTTTTCGCATGTTCGGTCTATTGTCAGTCGGCAAAAGAAATCGTTACCAAAGCGGAGAATAATATTCGTGGGCTGTCTTCAAAAATGGAAATGACGATTCAAATCATCCGCCCTGCATGGACACGCTCCATGACTGTCAAGTCCTGGTCAAAGGGTGAACAATATTCCATGTCAGTCATCACTGCACCGGCAAATGATGCCGGCACTGTTTTTTTGAAACGCATCCGGGAGATATGGAACTGGGTTCCCAGCATTGAGCGGGTAGTGAAATTGCCGCCATCTATGATGGCACAAAGCTGGATGGGCACTGATTTCACCAATGATGACCTGGTGAAAGCTTCATCGCGCATTGATGATTATGACCATAAGATAGCCGGTGACAGCATTATTGAAGGGCGCAAATGCTGGAAGATTGAAATGATGCCATTGCCACAGGCGGCCGTTGTATGGAGCAAAGTAACTATATGGATAGACCAGAAAGATTACCTCGAGCTGTGCCTGCAGTATTATGATGAGGACAATAAACTCGTTAATGTTTTGCGTTGCTCTGATATAAGGAGCATAGGAGGGAGATTGATACCATGCAAAATGGAAATGATACCTGCGCAAAAGAAGGGCCAGGAAACCGTGGTAACATACAGCAGCGCCATCTTCAATCAACCCATCAGCGAGGATTTCTTTACCACACAGAACATGAAAAAAATCAATTGATGTATTTCAAACTGGCATGGAGAAATATGTGGCGCAGCAGGCGAAGAACGTTTATTACCATCTCCTCTATTTTCTTTGCCGTGATCTTCGCCATACTTATGCGGGTGATGCTGGTTGGCATGTTCGATAATATGATCGCCAACACGGTGAGCATGTCATGCGGGTATTTACAAATTCATCATACGGGCTATTGGAACAGCAAATCAATTGACAGCAGCTTTGAAGAGAACCCAAGGCTGCCTGCCATCCTGAATAATGAAAAGGAAATCACTGCGTGGGCTCCCCGCCTGGAATCATTTGCCCTCGCCTCCTCCGGAGAACGTACCAAAGGTATCATGGTGATTGGCATTGATCCTCAAAAAGAAAATGCAGTGTCGAACCTTTCGGGGAAATTAATGGAAGGAAAATATATTGCCGATGGCGATAAAAGCATCCTGCTCGCCGAAGGTTTAGCGGGTTATTTAAAATTAAAAGTAAATGATACGGTCGTATTGCTGGGGCAGGGATATCATGGCAATATGGCGGCAGGTAAATATGCGATCAAAGGAATCATAAAACTTGCTGTGCCTGAGATGAACAAAACGATGGCATGGCTCCCGATGGCGAGATGCAGCATTTTCCTGAACACCGGGGCAAGATATACTTCCGTTTCATTAATGGTAGATGACAGGAATAAGTTAGATAAACTGAAGCGACGTTTAATAAAACAGACAAACGGATCAGATTATGAAGTGATGACCTGGCAGGAAATGATACCTGAACTGGATCAGCTTTTTCAGGCAAAGATGGGGCAGAATGAAATCATGTCGGGGGTGCTTTATCTCGTGATCGCTTTTGGCATATTTGGCACCATACTCATGATGCTCAATGAGCGGATGCATGAATTTGGGATTCTAATTGCGATCGGTATGAAGAAAGGAATTTTGTCCGGAGTGGTTGTCATAGAAATGGTATTGATGTCGGTTGTGGGAACTTTATTTGGGATAGCAGGTGCATTCCCGATTGTGCTTTATTTCCGTTTGCATCCCATACATATGGGCGGCACCTGGGGCAAGGAAGCAGAGCAATTCAATTTTGAGCCATTGATACAACCATCTATTGCTTTTTCAAATTTCATTGTTCAGGGATATATCGTGTTGATTATCGCTATTGTGCTATCAATTTATGCCATATTTAAAATACATAAGATAAAAGCCATCGTGGCCATAAACAGTTAACCATGCTTGTTAAAATTGCCTGGAGGAATATATGGAGAAACAAAATGCGCAGCACGGTCGTGATCGCGTCAGTAGCTATTGGCTTGTTTGCCGGCATGTTCATGATGGCATTTTTCTGGGGATTGGTAAAACAGGAAATTGACAGCGCCGTGGAGATACAGCTATCGCATATACAAATCCACAACCCCGCTTTCCCCGATGACAAGGATATAAACGATACGGTGGCTGATGCCTCCATGATTATTGATAAACTCAGGAAAGGTGCAGGCATCAAAGCAATATCAGGCAGGGCAATTACCAGTGCTATGATCACGTCCTCCTCAACAGCAACCGGTGTGGAGGTTCATGGTATTGCCCCTGCTGATGAAAAGAACATCAGCAGTATTTCACAGGATATGATCGAAGGCATTTATTTTGATGATGGAAGGATGAACGAAATACTGATTGGCAAAAAGCTCGCGGAAAAATTAGATGTGAAACTGCACAACAAAATAGTGCTTACGTTTCAATCGAAAAGCGGTGATCTTACAGCAGGCTCTTTCAGGATTGCCGGAATCTTCCATTCACGGAATTCCGCATTTGATGAATCAACGGTGTTTACAAAGTTTGATGAACTTGCTGAATTATTGGGCACAGGAAAAGCGGTGCACGAAATTGCTATACTGCTGAGGGAAAATAAAAATTCCGACGCTTTTGCGGCAGGCCTTAAAAAGCAATATCCTTCGTTGCTCATACAGACATGGAAAGAGCTATCTCCTGAAATGGCCCTGGTTACCGATATTTTCGACCAGATCATGTACATCATCATCGGCATCATACTTCTTGCGTTGATGTTTGGAATCATTAACACCATGCTGATGGCGGTGCTGGAAAGGCAACGCGAGTTTGGGATGCTGATGGCGATCGGAATGAATAAGCAAAGGGTGTTTTTTATGGTGCTGCTGGAATCCGTGATGCTGACCTGTGCAGGAATTCCGGCGGGGCTAATTCTTACGGTTGTCACGGTGAACTTTCTTGCCAGGCATGGAATTGATTTATCCGCTTTTTCGCAGGCGCTTGCGCAATTCGGTTTCAGCAATATTGTATATCCGGAGTTGCAGACAAATATGTTTTTGCCCGTTACGCTGATGACGGCACTCACAGCAATTTTATCCGCTATATACCCTGCTATCAAAGCGTTGCAATTTAAACCGGCAGTGGCCATCCATAAAATTTAAACAGTCATGCACAACATCATCGAGTCACATCGGCTCTCAAAAGTTTATAACCCGCATACTATTCCCGTGTGTGCAGTGAATGGTGTGGATCTTCAGATCACAGAAGGAGAGTTTACTGCGCTCGTGGGGCCATCCGGTTCGGGTAAAACAACATTGCTTAACCTGATCGGAGGATTAGATTATCCTTCAGAAGGCGATGTGATGATTGATGGTGTGGACATCACGAAAATGAGTGAAAATAAACTGATCGATTTCAGGCTGCATAATATTGGATTTGTTTTCCAGGCATATAACCTGATCCCTGTGCTTACCGCCAAAGAGAATGTTGAATTTGTGATGCTGATGCAGAAGACACCCAAACGCGAAAGAGAAAAGCGGGCTGAGAGCCTACTGGAACAGGTGGGTCTTGGTGACAAACTCAACAGTCGCGCAACCGAACTTTCAGGCGGCCAGCAACAACGTGTGGCAGTTGCCAGGGCGCTTGCCTCAAAGCCCCGGTTTATCCTTGCAGATGAACCTACTGCAAACCTTGATTCAAAATCAACGGAAAATCTGCTGGATATCATGTCGAAGCTCAATGAAGAAGAAAAAATGACCTTTATTTTTTCGACACATGACCAGCGTGTGATAGAAAAAGCCCATCGGGTAATTACATTGGTGGATGGGAAAATAGTTTCAGATAAAAAGCAATGAAAAAAGGATTGCACATATTGATATCGCTGGTCATGTTGATTTTCTCTTATAGGTCATCTGGCCAAACTGACACTACAAAAAAAGATCCTGAGTTTACATTAAAGGGATACGTTAAGTACCTTGAGCAAGCCAGCTTCTCAAACAATGCCACTGAACTGATGACCGATGGGTTGATCCACAACCGGCTTAACTTTCGTTATCACCCTGATGACCATCTTAATTTCAGGCTTGAGATACGCAACCGGATTTACTACGGAGAATTGGTGCAATCTTATCCAAACTTTGCGTCGCTTGTCACCAGTTCCAACGAAACATTTAACCTGTCTAAAAACTGGGTCAACCAAAATGCGGTTTTGATCAACAGCACGATTGACCGGGCAAGCGCTGAATATACAAAGGGTCAATGGGACATCACGGTTGGAAGGCAGCGGATAAATTGGGGAGTAAATACGGTTTGGACACCCAACGATATTTTTAATACATTCAATTATTTTGATTTTGACTATGAGGAACGCCCGGGAAGTGACGCTGCCCGCATACAATACAGTTTCAAGAATTCCTCTTCACTCGAGCTGGCTGTAAGTCCGGGTAAAAATGATAGCCTGAATATTGCGGCGCTGATGTACCATTTTAATGTATTTGATTATGATTTTCAGTTGTTTTCAGGTATCTATCAGCGTGATTTTACCGCTGGAGCAGGGTGGGCAGGAAATATAAAGGGTGCCGGGTTTAAGGGCGAAATAACTTACTTTAGTCCCTATGGCCATTACTCAGACAGTGCGGCAGTTGTTGCTTCTTTGTCTGTTGACTATGCATTCAAGAATGGCATTTATATATTGGTCTCCGGATTATACAACAGCCTTGGCAAGGATAGCCTGACCAATATTACTCAGTTGGCTTCGGCAACTCTTTCTGCTAAAAATATTTTCCCTTTTAAATACACCGCATTTGCAGAGCTTACTTATTCTTTCACGCCGATACTCAAGGCCACACTTGGCGGTATGTACTCTACATCGGGGAATTCCTTAATTATCTTGCCTTCTGTTACGTATTCCGTTGCCAACAATTGTGTGCTTGATCTGATCGGGCAGTCTTTTTTTTCTGAACAGAACGGAGGCTACGGGTCGCCTGGCAATAGCATTTACTTCCGGATCAAATGGGGTTTTTGATTTGGTTGCGGTAGTCAGTTATGTGTTATGGGTCTTTGGCAATAAGTTCTTTCCTACAAGCAGCCAAGAGTCCAATTTCAATTAGAGATTGACACTCGGAATTTTCCAGTATCAGAGAAGCACTCAAGGGTGTTTGGAAGACTTCGGTAGTCTGTAGAAAAGCAGACTTGGAAAAAAATAAAAAAAATTAATACTTTTAATACGATCAATTTGATCAAACATATCCTTACCGATGAATCCAGTCATCAAAATTCTCCAAAACCTAAACAACACAATATGGAACAGATCCACATCAATTATCTGGCAATTATCATTGCCGTCGTTGCCAATTTTATTTTTGGATTTATCTGGTACACCCCTTTATTTGGGAAGATCTGGGGTCGGGAACAAGGTATGGATATGAGCAAGAAGCCTCCATCTTCTGAAATGATCAGGGGAATGGTCTTTATGGTAATCGGGAGCTTTCTGCTGGCATTTGTTTTTGCTCACAATATTGCAGCGTGGTCATTTGTGCCTGCAATGAAAGAAAACGGTGCGTTTGCCAATATCATGATGTCTGCAGTGTTTACATGGCTGGGGTTCTTTTTACCAGTAGATTTGAGCACTGTGGCCTGGGAGCGCAAGTCATGGACTTTGTTCTTCATCAATACCGGATACCACCTGCTATCCCTTATTATCATGGCTTTGATACTAACCTCTATGGCAAAATGAGGTGAAGCTATCTTCCTTGTGGAGCTCTTGCGCGGCAACACTGATTTTCGGTGTGCTGTGCGACGAGAAGACCCACATTTTTGAAAAGAGGACCAAAGTCTTTTTCATCTTGAGAATTCGCAACAGTTGCTGCTATATTTTAAACAACGAAGCGGCAGGAACTGGCTGGGAAAATACCAAATGAATAATTTTATTTTTTAAATCACGCGGTCGGTCTTGGGGAGGCGTGAACAAATTCAACTGTTCAATCTAATCATCAATAACAGGTATAGTTTGAAAAAAATGGTAAGCGCATCTATTATGACTTAATGGTGATGACTGTCAGCACCTGGTTCAATCCTGAGGCATGATTGGTATTCCGCCAATCTTTGCAAAAGATCTTTATTCTCTTCTATAATCTTGGCTTTTTCAGTGTCCCCGGCCGGAAGTATGATGTAGTTAAAAATGGAATGTGCTTTATCTAAGTTATTTCCACTGTTTATTGCGAACGGGCTATAAGCATCCCACACTCCGCCAATATCCGCATTATCCACCCCGGGGGCATAGAACATATAGTGTGGCATCACCATGGTAGTAATTGCGCTTCCGGAATCCGGGCGGGTGCGCAATAAAGGGCAAAGCATATATGAGACGCCTGTTCTTGAAGGAGGCTTATACGTTCCGTCTTTCACCCTTTTCAGAATCGTATCCCTTATCTGTGATGGGCTGTATTTTCCTGAGGCCCTCATTTCTGCTACAGCAAAAAAAACGGGCAGGTATGTTCTTGTCCCTTCTGCATCATAGCTGATTGCAGCGTAATTATCTTGCGCAAATTCAGCCCATTCCCAATCGGTGCGGTTGACAAAAGTTGAGAACCCATTTGTTCCCCGACGTGCGATGTAATAACCTTTATTTGGATCCAGCAGATAAACCGTAGCAGCGTCGCGCAGATGAGGGGGGAGTGCACTTAATGCGAAGTCGGTCTCTAATCGGGCAGGCATTTTTTCAAGCTTCCAATCGGCAGGCTTTTGACCAAGACTTTGGATAGCAACGAATAAAATGACGACGAATGATAAAGGCCTCAGGCAATTTTTTGCCGGGGAACCCGGAGTTTTTAGTTGTTTCATGATATTAAGACATCCGGGATGCTGGTTTCCGTACGTTGACCGGGTTTTTTATAAAAATATATTTGAGGAGACTGTACGGAAATCATACCCGCCATTGTCGATATTCCAAACAACCTGTATAACCTGATGAAAGTGCAATTGCCCGACATGAACCTGGGATTTCATTGCAGTCGTGAAATACGCTAATTTTAAAATGTAAATAATATGGAAAAGTTTTTATTGCTTGTAAGGGAAGACATCAACATGCTGAAGCAAATCGGCGACGAAGGACGCTATCAGAATATGCGCCTGATGCTGAAATGGGTGGAATCATTGGCAGAGTCGGCCAATTATATCGGCGGTGAGCCATTGGTGATGGAAGGCAAGTATGTGAGCAGGGATGAGGTTCTTTCCGACGGCCCGTTTATTGAGGCCAAAGAAAGTATCAGCGGGTACATATTTCTCCATGCGGAGAACATGGAACAGGCGGCTTCCATTGCTCAGACCTGCCCTCTGGTAATGCAGGATAAAATGATACTGGAAGTGAGGCCGGTAATGACAATAGACAATACACGCATTAATGGATGAGGTGCAGCTTGAAGCGGATCAGTTATACAAGAGCCATTTTGGGAAAATGGTTTCTTTACTGCTTCGTTTCTCAAATGCCATTGACCTCGAAACTGCGGAGGACATCGTGCAGGATTCTTTTTCTGCGGCGCTGACTTCCTGGCGCAAGGGGGGCTTGCCGGATAAACCGGAAGCGTGGCTCTTCAGGGTATGTAAGAACAAGGCGCTGAACAAAATAAAAGAAAGCAAAAGATTCAACAACCTGTTTTTAGATGAAGATATTTATCCTGGCGACCCCGCATTGTCACAATTCCCCCTGGATGATCAGCAACTGATATTATTGTTTGCCTGCGCGCATCCCGATCTGTCACCTAAAGCGCAGGTGGTGATTTGCCTGAAGTATGTTGTCAACCTGAAAGTTGAAGCAATTGCTAAAATCCTGGGGATGACGGTAGATGGAATTGATAAATTGCTCGTCAGGGCCAGGCAGAAGATAAAAGAGGAGAAATTCCTCTTCTTCGAACCGCTGATGGAAGAACTGGAATCGCGGATACATATCGTTCATAAAATACTTTACCTTATTTTTAATGAAGGCTACAAATCTTCCTGGGGAAAGGAACTGATAAGAGAGGAGCTATGCGAAGAAGCCTTGTTGATGATTCGTGCCTTGTCAAAAAGCAGTATTGGCAATAGGGAGACATCTGCATTGTATGCATTGATGCTCTTCAATGCCTCAAGGTTGAAGGCACGCTTTGGTGCCGGTGGCGAACTGATAGACCTGGAAGAACAGGACAGGAATTTGTGGAACAAAGAGCTGATTCAATTAGCTTTTCTTTATCTAAGGTTGTCACAAGGGGAGAATATTTCGGTATACCATTATGAAGCCTCTATAGCCGGGATGCATTGCAATGCGGAAAGTTTTGGAGCAACAGACTGGAAGAGCATCACCATGCTGTATGATCGCCTGCTGACAATAAACCCCAATCCATTTGTTGAATTGAATTATGCGATTGCATTGTATTACGCAGGGCAAAAGCCGGATGCGCTTGACATACTGCATAAGCTGGAGAAAGAGCCTTTTTTCAACCAGTATTATCTTCTCCATGCCAGCCTCGGAAGAATTTATTTTGCAGAAGGAAATCATGCTTTGGCAAAAATATATTTTACTGAAACGCTCAGGCTCACCAATGCGCCTGCGGAAAAGGATTTCATTCAGCGATTGATAGGGAGAATAACAAAAGGGGATCTGTGTTGATTTTACTATGTGCAACAGGTTGTGAAAGTTTGATGGGTGTCCTTCAATCATTGCAATTACGCATTGGATCGTCTGACGGAGACTTTCGCTGCGACACTCTCTCGTGAGAGTTCCTGACCGAATACATCTGTTTATCAGATATCAACCCTTCGGTTTTGTTGCTCTCAGCGATCGAAAGTTTCAATGATTCCGCAAGGATATTATTTATTATGACAGCAGCCACCTTGCGATCAGGAGGCTGCATAGGTCGCAATCATGCATTTTCGTATTGTATTTTTCAGTTTCACCCAGTTCACATCATTTCTGGTTGCTGAAACTTTGCTTATTTTGCATCCGTTCAATTTTTTGCTAAATAGATTTATTGGTACAGCTTAGTGAATATTATAAAAGCTGGCTTTATAACCCGATAATGAAAATCTCCGTCAGGACTTTCTTTCAGCTTATTCTTTTCTTTTCCGGCGTATCGGGCTATGCGCAAATAATCACAACCGTGGCAGGGGGAAATGGTGCTGCATATTCAGGCGATGGTGGTCCTGCTACCAGTGCGCAATTCAACAACACCATCAGTGTAGCATTGGATTCCGCAGACAACTTGTATATAGCAGATTTTTATAACAACCGTATCCGCAAAGTAACCAAAGCTACCGGTGTTGTGACTACGATTGCAGGCACCGGAGTTGCGGGTTTCGCGGGAGATGGCGGTCCTGCTGTGAACGCGCAGATAAACAATCCAGGGGACTTATGCGTGGATGCTGCAGGCAATGTGTATTTTATAGACAACCAAAATTTCAGGGTGCGAAAAATAGAGGCGGCGACCGGCATCATTTCCACTGTTGCGGGAAATGGCGGGGGTAATTATGCCGGACAAACAACGCCGGCCATAGCTGCGGGCATTGATTATCCCAATGGGCTGGCAGTAGATGCCACCTACCTGTACCTGTCTTTGTTCAGTTTGCACCGGATCTGCACGGTTAATTTAACAACAGGCATTCTGACCACTATTGGCGGCACAGGGACTGCTGGTTTTTCCGGTGATGGCGGCCCGGCCGTTAATGCCGACTTCTGGTATCCGGCGGGCCTATCAGTAACTGCGACAGGAGCGGTGTATGTAGCAGATTACAATAATAACCGCATTCGCAAAATTGATGCGGCAGGCAACGTAGCGACGGTAGTTGGCAATGGAGCACAGGCATTTTCCGGAGACGGCGGCCCCGCTCTTTCGGCATCGCTCAATTTGCCTACTGGTGTGTTTGTGGATGCAGCCAGCAATATTTTTATTGCCGACAGAGGCAATGATGTGGTAAGGAAAGTAGCTGCATCCACTGGCAACATCACCACTGTGGCAGGAAGCGGTAATTATGGTTACGGCGGCGATGGCGGTCTTGCCACTTCTCCCTGCGCTAAATTGGCTGACCCGCACAAGGTTAGGGAAGATGCTGCAGGCAATCTTTTTATTGCCGATCAGAGCAATAACTGTATACGTAAAGTGGATACCTCGCACCTCATGATCCTTGTGCCCGGAATAAATATTGCAACAGGAAATCTGAGCATCTGTCAGGGCAGCAGTGTTACATTCAACGCCACTCCGCTCAATAGTGGAAACAATCCTATGTATCAATGGAAGATAAACGGCAGTGCGGCTGGCACAAACAGTGCGGTGTTCACTACATCGTCACTAAGCAATGGGGATAGCGTTACCTGCGATCTGACGGTTACCCTGGGTTGCGGGCCGACAACGGTTACCAGCAATGCGATCATTGTAAATGTTTCACCTTCCGTTAATCCGGCCATCACAATTGCTTCCAGTGCGGTTTCGATTTGCGCAGGAAATGATGGGACAAATATTATTTTCACGACTACCGTGTCAAATGGAGGCATTACCCCTACTTATCAATGGAAAATAAATGGCAATGATGTTGGATCAAACAGCCCTTCTTTAACGGGTTATCCTTTAGCAAACGGCGACACCGTAGACTGCATGCTAATAAGCAATGCAATCTGTGCAGTGCCGGATACTGTTTTTTCAAACTCAATAAAGATTGCAGTGGCTGGCATCACCAGCCCGGTTGTAAATATTACAGCGGCCAGCGACAGCATATGCCAGGGCAGCAGCGCTATATTTACTGCGATAGCAACCAACAGTGGCAATGAACCCTCCTATCAATGGCAGGTCAACGGAGTAAATGCAGGCACAGACAGCACTGTTTTTTCCAGCAGTAATTTGAGGGATGGGGATGTGATCACCTGTACTATCACTACTGATCCATCGTTTTCCTGTGTGTCTTCCACGAAAGCCAATTCCAATCCGATCGTTATACACGTCTCTACGGCGATCAGTCCTTCTGTTCAGATCAATGCTTCAGGTAATGATTCATGCCAGGGCGGCGTCATTACATTTTCCGCCACCGCGCAAAATGCAGGCAATAGCCCCTTTTATCAATGGCAGGTGAATGGCAGCAATGCAGGAACAGACAGCACTGTGTTTTCAAGTGACAGCTTTTCGGACAATGATCAGGTGAGTTGCGTGCTGTCTGGCGTTACCACAGGATGCCAATCTGCTCCGGTCAGCTCCAACATCATCGTTGTATCCGTAAAGGACTCGCCGGTAGTATCCATTGTCCCCACGGATACCTCAGTGCTTTCAGGCAGCCGGGTACAATTGACCGCAACCATTAGCGGCACCATCGCTTCGTATACCTGGACAACTCCGGGCTCTTTGGTAAACCCGCTTACGCTGACTCCGCTCACGATACCGCTAACAAGCAATAGCAGCTATTCTATTTCGGTTACCGGAGCCAATGGCTGCACTACTGTTAAAACTGCTGTTGTGAACGTGTACCGGGAGTTGCTGATGCCATCGGCATTTACCCCGAATAACGATGGTGTAAATGATGTGTTCAGGATACCACCCAATGTGTTGTTGACCCTGATTGACTTTTCTGTCTATAACCGCTGGGGTGCAAAGGTTTTTTCAACCAGCAATATCTCAGCAGGGTGGGATGGCAAGGTAGGGGGAATTCGGGCAGATGCAGGCACATATGTGTACACCGTCAACGGGATGTCGCAAGGCAAAAAAGTATTCCTGAAGGGAACGGTTGAATTGATACGATAGCAACAAAATGAAACACCGATTCACGTTTTTCGTGTCCGTTGCCCATTTGTTATCAGCAGTTGGGTACGCTGCAAAATAGATTACCGTTGACAGTTATCACGTGCCCACAAATAGTCATCTACCTATTACAATGGGTTTAGTTGCCGGGGATTTAACGGTGGTTTGATTTTGCACTGGCTTGAGGATATGCATTGACGTTAATCCTGAATAGGCCGTAACATAGCATATAGTAAATATAACGTGTTGTGCTATTAAATTATCGAATATTTAAACATGAATTTAGGTGTTGATGGCTCAGCACTTTCTCCGGATATAGCCTAAGAGGAGCCGGAAAACATTCAAAAAAGTTACAAATCAGACAGGCCGATCGCCTGATGCAGATAGTTGCCAGGCAACTGCTTTGCAAAAGAGAAAGCCTGCCCTGCCGAGTGGAACCACCCAAAGAAATTATATCGAATCTTTGCGTTTCATTTCCATCCCCACAAAGTGGTATTTCTCATATGAAAGGGTTGATGTAAATTACAATGCTCATAATCCTTTAACTGACAATTATCAACAGCTATGAAAAGCAAAAAATCCCCGGGAAAGGCGGCCGTCTGCAATAGCCTGACGTTGCAAATGGTGATGCGAATCGCTAAAGCAAAGTGAATGGTTCAGCATTGACAGAAATCCGCTGTTCGTCTAATAGGCGGCTTCTCATTCTATTCTTCAAACTGTTATTCAGTGAGTGTTCTAAAAAAAATAGGGCAACTGTTTTCTTTCCGCAAAAAGCGTGACCCATTCTATGAGGAGAGCAGTGCAGCTCTCAAGGCGCATAACGTCCGGTGGAGCGAGAACGGCATATTTACTTACGAGGAGGATGGCTTTATGATGGAGTGTAAAGACGGGCCAAGAAAAATAAAATGGAAGGAGATCATGAAACTAGTGGTGTATAAACCTGACACTTTTTATTGCAAAAAGATATGCATGGATATCATCTTGAAAGATTCCGATATTACTATTTCTACTGAAACCGGGGGATGGTTTCAATTTTTAATAAAAAGTAACATCGCTCTCCGGCGCATACAAAGAAACTGGGAAAGGAAAATGAATCGTCAGACGACTTCAGGAAATTTCAGGGTGATTTATAAACGGCGCCCGTGACATGCACTGACCCGGGAGACCTGCTCCAGATCCAGATTGGTCTAAGATATAAGCGATTGTGGCACTGTAACATCACCAGGCACTAATCAATCTTCTTCATTTCACCCCGCTGCTCATTGTTGATAAACCATATCTTCACTACTTTCCCGTTTTTATCTACTTCGAACTCCAGTTGCCTGTCGCTACCATCCGCGTAGAAAAACTTGGTTTCTGATTCAGGTTTCAGTTCTATATCCGGTGTGCCATCGCGGTGACGGTATAGCTTTCCGTCTTTCCTGATCACTTCTACAACCAGAAATGCCTTATACTTCCCGATATACCTGTCAAGGAGTGCCGGGTCAATTTTCACTTCTTTATGCTCGTAAGGCAGTTCAACAGGCACATCAAACAAGATATTGGCCAGCCCGTCTGCAAGCGCACCTGCATCGAATGAATCATTCGACAGCACAATAATACATACATCATCATTCACATAGCGGCTGATTTGCGTGATAAAACCGGGGATGCCACCACCATGACCAATGCGGTAATGCTTTCCCAGCGAATCAATGAATACTCCATAGCCATAATTGCCTTTTCCGGGAGCAAACATTTTTTGTTTGGATGCTGCTGAAATAACCGATGTTCCGTAAAGCGCCCGGTCCCATTTGTACATATCATCCACGGTGGAATACAATACCCCGGCACTGAATGGCCAGGCCAGAGAGATATAATCTGCATTCACATAATGATCTTTTTCCTTTGTGTAGCCCCTTGCCCTGAATGGCAAAATACTGTCCAGCCTGTCAATGCCGGTGTTTGTCATGCCAAGCTTATCGAGGATATGCTTGCGCAGATATTCATTATAGGACTGGCCGCTCACTTTTTCGATGATATAACCCAGCAGAAAAAAACCGGAGTTGTTGTATTGAAATTTTGTGCCGGGGGAAAAATTATAAGGCTTGTTCTTGAAGAACAATATCATGGAATCCATGCTCCATGTAAGTTTGGCGATATTGGCAAACTCAGGCTGGTCAGTGAAGCTCGCTATGCCAGATGTGTGGTTCAGCAGCATGTGAATGGTGACACTATCGCCTTTGGGGAAATCGGGGATGTATTTGCTCAGTTTATCATCAAGGCCCAGCTTGCCCTGCTCTGCCAGTTGCAGAATACATGCAGCAGTGAATTGCTTGGTGATAGAACCGATGCGGAATTTGGTATCCGGAGTATTGGGAATATTCCATTCCCTGTCTGCAAGTCCATATGCTTTGCGCAACACTACTTTATTTTGTTTCATCACCAGCACTGTGCCGCTGAAACCTTTTATGCTTGCTTCCGCCTGCGCATATTTATCCAGTTCCTGCTGTTCATTCCTTTGGGCCATTAAGGCAAAAGGCATTAAAAGAAAGAGGAAAATTTTTTTCATGTTATTTGTTTTTTTAAAGGAGAAAAATATTTAATGGCAAAAAGAATGCAATGCTGAAAATATTCTTCAATTGCCAAGGGTTGCTTCTGTATGCAATTTCATGATTTTTGAAATCAGTTCCATAAAATATAATGGTTGGGCTATTGAGGCATCCTGGTTTTAGGTTTAACCACAGAGTGGCCCGGAGGGAAATACCACTGGGTACAAGGCAAAGAGGTTGACTTTTTTCTGCGAAACTCAGTGTAAAACTCTGTGTAACTCAGTGGTAAAATCAAATCCCGATACCCCGGCAAGCCATCTTCGAAGCATACATTACATGCAGTATATTACTACATTTACACTGTAATAATTCGTATGCTATCATTCATCCTATTTTCATTAGCGCCATGCAGGTGAACAAATCTCTCTTTTTTGTTTTTATCTGTATCCTGCATTTGTGCATGATAAGTGCCTCTTCACAGACAAACAAAATAGATATTTTAAAGACTTCGCTGAACCGTGAGACCGATCCTTCTCAAAAATCAGATGCCGCTTTAGCCTTGTGCGAACAATCGCACTCGCTCAATGCGGACACCCTGTATCACTATGCCACCCTGGCAAAACAAATAGCGATATCGCTTCACGACAAAAAGAAGGAAATACTGGCTGATACCTATATTGAAATATGGCTGGGAAGAAAAAACCTCTTTGACAGTGCATTGCTGTTGTGCAACCGCGATCTGAAAAACATAAGCTATGCAAATACAAGCGACGTGTACGCAAAAGTGCTAATGCAGAAAATATATATGCTGATGAAAAGCAACAGGCATAAGGAGGCGATTGACGAGGCCTACCACTTTTTGCAGGAAGCGGAATCACAGGACGACACGGTCAGCCAGGTGTATTGCAAATATGTTATCGGCAATGTGTACAGAAATATGGATCAGACAGATATTGCATTGCAGTGGTTTTATAAAGCTGATCACACGGCCACCGGCGATGCCTGGGAAGAAAAGAAGAATGAATTTGGCCTGTATTTTCTCATTGGCATGATGTATAACTGGAAGGTAGACGCGGACACGAAACAGCAGGATTTGCTTTCGGATTCACTGATGTCCATCTATTATCTTGACCGTGCCATCAGTGATAGCAGGAGGTTCGAAAACCTGGGCATACTTGCCCGTGCGCTCAATGTGAAAGCAGGGGCGATTGGCAATCGCGAGCATCTGAGCCTGGAAGGCGAATATGTGAAAGAAGCAAAGCATATTTATGAACAGTTGCATGACACGCTGAGCATGCTCAACAGCATTTCGCCGATGTGCTTTTATTATATTGACGAAGGGCATCCGGAAAAAGGCATCAAAGCCTGTAAAGAAGGGCTGGAAATGATCAGACGGGGCAATAACTATCCCACATTTGACCTTTATGAAGCACTGTCTCAATGCTATAAAGCCGCAGGCAATTATGCACAGTACGCCAACGTGCTGGATACCATTATCCGGCTGAAAGATATTACTTATAAAAAAAATTCGGAAAGGGACCTTGCAGAGCTGAATGCAAAATATGAAGACCAGAAAAAAGAGAATACCATCATTCAGCAAAAGCTGGATATAGCAGCAAAGAAGAACAGCCTGTACCTCGCATTGTTATTGTCGGGATTGTTATTCGTAGGCATTCTTTTTCTTTACCGGTATTATTACAGAAAACAGAAAGAGCAGAAACAAAATGAAATCATTGCCATTGCTACAGCAGAAGAAGCCGAGCGCAGAAGAATATCTGCGGATCTGCACGATAATATCGGGGCTTATGCTGCCGCTGCGGCATCTACCATTGCAACTATCCATCCATCAGATGAGCAGAGCAGGGAAACTTTATTGCTGCTGAAACACAATGTGCAGGATATGATCATACAACTCAACGATTCCATCTGGGCATTGAATAAAAAATCTGTACGCCTGACAGGCATCAGCGACCGATTTAAATTATTCATCCAAAAACTAGAACATGCTTATCCCGATATCAGCATATCTCTTGATGAAGAGATAGACAGCGACGGGTTGCTCTCCCCTTTTCAGGCATTGCACCTTTTCCGCATCATGCAGGAGGCGCTGAACAATGCATTGAGGCACAGTAAATGCACGACAGTGAACATCACTATCCTGAGCAACGAAAAGTTGCTGCAGGTAAGCATCGTGGATGATGGGATTGGCATGCATAATATTAATTTGAACGGCAATGGCATCAACAATCTGAAAGCAAGAGCAAAAGAATCGGGATGGAACGCCGAATGGCTGAATAACCCGGAATCAGGCACGAGCGTGATCATATCTACTGCGCCGATTAAAATAAATACTACAAACTAAGCATAGGCTGTAAAGCCTATAGTCATAAACTTTACAAAATGCAGGAAAAACAATATTTCAGGATAGCTCTTGCCGAAGATAATAATGTAAGCCGGAAAAGCTTTCTGCAAAAAGCACAGATGATTCCCGAGTGGGAAATTGTTTTCACATCAGTAAATGGCAATGACTGTATGGACAAACTGGGCGAATTGGATGAAGACAGGCTGCCGCAGATCGTTTTCATGGATATTGAAATGCCCGGCGTGAACGGGTGCCAAACTATCGCCATGGCAAAAGCCCTTTATCCACAGGTTTCTTTTATAGCGCTCACCGTATTTGATGATGATGACAAAATTTTTGAAGCCATCAAAGCCGGCGCTTGCGGCTACCTGCTGAAACATGAGGAGCACACTGTGCTGAAAGAAGCAGTGATGAATGTGCTGGAATTCGGAGGTGCGCCTATGAGCCCTGCCATTGCCAGGAAAGCACTCCAACTGCTGAGCAAGGCACCTGTAATCGCAACGCAGGAATCTACCCTTTTGCCTGAAAGTATCACATCCCGTGAGAAAGAAATATTACAATACACGGTGAGCGGCTGGGATGCAAAACGCATTGCAGCAAAACTGTTCATCAGTGTGCTTACGGTAAGAAAGCACATTTCAAACATTTACGAAAAGCTGCATGTGCAGTCAAAAGCAGAGATCATCAATATGGCACATAAGAACCATTGGATAAAGTGATATCTGTTGAAATATCTTCCCAAGAATCAATTTGTTTTGATATTCGTGAGAAAAGGAGAGCTTTCCAGAAACAATTGAAAATTATCAGGACTGAAAATAATATCGTTATGCTCTCTTGGACTGTGAATAAAAATAATCCGGGATGAACGAAGCAATTCCTCATTCATCCCGGATTCCTCATCAAGCAGAAAAGGGATTTTCTGATCAGTCAATTCCTTCATCATCTTTGCAGAAACTTCATCCGTTCCGCCTCCGGTATTGGTGTAAAGATGAATGAACTTATTTGCAGTGTCTTCTTTTATCCATTGCATGAATTTATCCGTCTCGCTGTACAAAGCATCAAACAAATCCACCTCCTTCACCGTTGCTCCTCCGTTTTGCAGTATATAGGCAATCACACGGTAAGCGCCACTGTGCCCTGCCAGTATGATGTTGCCTGCATTGCATGATGAGGGGATGATTTTTCTTTTTTGCAAATGCCCTAAAACATCATTCAAAAGGAGCTTAAAAATATCCGGTTGCTCCAGTTTGCCACCATAAGAATCGGGCGCATTCTTTGCTGCTTCGGCCAAAACCAATATGGCATTTTTTTTAGCTGCCATGAATTGTGAGGCGAGATGATAGTAACTGAGTGCTGTATCAATATTGTTATGCCAGCCATGAAACCAGACAACAATATCAATATGGTTGTTACTGATCTGTATTTTATCCGGCACTACCATCAGCACTGAGCTATCACTATAATGTGTCGAAAAATCCAGATACTGACTGTCATATGTGTATCCATTCAAACGTTTTGTTTCAGGAAAACAGGTGAAGGCAGAAGTGAAATGAAATATTTTGCCGCCTGATATTTTTTGTGATTGCGAAAAGGCTTTATTGCCCTGATAAAAAAAAGATATTCCGATGACTATTGCAAGAAAATGAGGATAGCTGACAAATGGCCATTGAGTTAAAATCTTAGTATTGAACATGTGTGGTCTTTGAAGAATGGATTCATTGATCATTGCGTTGCAAATTTGTTTACCGGCAAAAGCCCGTTGAGTTAAAATTATTGTATCTGATCTACATACCGAAAAGAGAAATAAAGCGCAAGCCAAAAATTTACATGACCGTTATCTCCTTTTATCTGGCATTAAAGTTTTAATTTCCTTGCATATTACAAGCATCACAAACCATGTCATTGCTAAAGCGCCTGCACCTTTTCAAATCCATTTTCCTCCCCCTGTTGTTATTAGGCGTGCTGATATTTACGGGCACGATTGGTTATATGCTCATTGAGAAGTTCAGTTTTCTCGAAGCTTTGTACATGACGATCATTACCATTTCCTCAGTAGGCTTTAATGAGGTAAGGCCATTGGATAACAGCGGCAGGATTTTCACCATATTCCTTATCCTGATCAATCTTGGCCTGTTTACTTATTTCATCAGCTTGTTGACCCACTTTTATTCGGATACTGAATTGATTAAAAAATATAAAGCGATCAAGATGGAAAACAAAATCCGGCAATTGAACAATCATGTGATCATTTGCGGCTTTGGCCGCAATGGAAAGGAGTGCGCATTGGTATTGTTCGGCAATAAAATCCCGTTCGTGGTGGTGGAAGACAAAAATGATCCGGAAAGCGATCTGCCGTTTGAAGTAAATCATTTTCTGAAAGACAATGCTACCAAAGATGAGGTGCTATTGAAAGCTGGGATTAAAACCGCCAGGGCACTTATCACCACGTTGCCTGTAGATGCAGATAATTTATTTGTGGTGCTGACAGCAAAACAGCTTAATCCCGGATTGACCATCATCAGCAGGGCGTCACAGGACTCTTCGGTAAATAAATTAAAAATTGCAGGCGCACGCAATGTGATCATGCCCGATAAAATCGGCGGGGCACGCATGGCTACTTTAGTTATGCTGCCCGACGTGGCAGAACTGCTTTCCATCATGGGCACGAGAAATAATGAAGCTTTCAAAGTAGCAGAACTTTCAGCAATTAAAAATATTACACTGATGGAGTTGGATCTATGGAGAAAAACCAACTGCACAGTGCTTGGCGTAAAGGACAAGGATAATAAATACACGCTAAACCCACCATCATCCTATCTGCTGGGTATTGGTGATACGCTGATCGTTATGGGCAGCGAAGATCAGATCAATGATGCAAAAAAAATAGTTTGACCCTTCAGGGACTGCAGGTTCATGCCACTACATCAATGTTCAATAGCATAAAGTCTGCAGGTTCTCTTACAATGCCTTTTGTGTTGCTATTTCCTGTGCGGCTACTTCGCCTTTCAATTTGTTCTCAGCCTCCTTTACCCAATCAGGAAGATCTTCGCCGGATATTTTCCAGCTCTGGCCGTCATTGAACAGAGAGAAAATATAGCGAAAGCCTTTTTCGTCGCCCACGTCAACGCAATAAGTGGGGATTTTGACACCGAAAATTTTGAGGAAATTAAACTCTTTCAGGCGGCCATCGGCTTTAATGAGCCGGGAGAACTGGATTTGTTTTCTTAAGTTCATAGCGGTATTGGATTTTTTCATTTTCATCTACTACCAAAAAAATGCCAAAAATTATAGAACAGAAATTTCATGGGTAATATCGTCACAATATCTCATTGGCAAATAGCCTCCCCATGCATGATTACTTTATTAAAACTGAGTTTACAGATTTCAGCAATGCCAAAAAAGCGAGACAACAGGCTAACCTATATTTTTCTGAAAGAGACTGTATATTTTAAAATTGGTTTTCTTTTTTGGCTTTGCTGAGGCGCTCAGCATATTCACCAGCTTAAACAGCGCAATGAGAACGAGGGCGACGATCACATGTTTTAGCATATGGATTAATAATAAAGTTATGACTGAATTAAAAAACAGGAGCATCGTGAAATAACTTTTATTTCAATACAAAATAAAAAACAGGCAAGTAAGGCCGTTGTAATATTTATCAACATTTCCGGAGATGATGTTAATTCAAAGAAGGACACCCCGGTTAAACCATGAATAACTGTTTGCATTTTGCGAAGGCTTATAAACAAAATATCATTGTATCTGTTCTTATAACTCTGCCCGGGTGGATCAGGGGTTGCCCGTTTTTATATTTAAAAATGCTTTTTTATTTGTTAGCATAGCTTCCGTTAACATTTAACATATCCATTCGATGTTCAGCAAAGAAAAATAATATCAAAAAGCAGTACCTTCATTGCAATATACCTGGCTTTTGTAAACAGAAAAATGAGGTAATGTTTTTTAAATACCTTATACAAAAATTAAGAAAAATGAAAAATGGTTTTATAGTTTTATTGATGCTGTTTTCAACACCCGTCTTTGCGCAATTAACAGTGACTGAAAAATTTCAAAAGATTGGTACGGTCCAGGAAGCGCAGCAATATATTGATGCCAATGCAGCGCTTAAACCAGCTTTGCTGCACTTGTCTTACGGAAAAGACACTACGCTGATTGATAAAAGATTGTTGCGTCAAAGCAAAGGAGATGTCTTTTCCGTTGGCTATGTAACTTATAAAGTGATTGAGGCTACAGAAACTGTGAACTACCGTGCAAGCTATGTATTCCTTGACGGGGCATCTTTATCAGTGACACAGATAGACAGCCTCAAAAAGCTGATCGTTCAAAAGGCGTCCGCAGGTGCTTCGTTTGATCAGCTATCCGACCAGTACACGATGGATGGCAACAACACCCATGGAGATACGGGCTGGTTTTTTGGAGAAGAAATGATGCCCAAAGAATTCCAGGACGGAGTAAAGAATCATAAAACCGGCGACATTTTCTTTGTAGATGTGTCAGACCGTCAATGGCATTACATTGTAAAAAAAACCTACGATGACCAGGTAAAAAAAGAAATAACCGTGCTGCGTTCTAACGGAAGATAATTTGGTAGATTAATTTTGCGATTGTTCAAAAATGAGGTTATTCCTTTTCCGCAAGACTTTCTGAGTTAAAACAATTGCGAATCATTCCTGAGGCGATCTAATGGAAACCTTAAGGCCTGGTTCATGGTAATTATTTTTTAGCGTGCTCATATGTTCAGGTTGCTTTTCTTTGATGGACGGACCATGAAGCATGGTTCTCACTATCCTCAGGCAAATGACCAAACAATTTTGAAATTTGCATGTTAAAAAGACAGAAATAAATAAAAAACGAAACTTATGAGCAACACAAATGCATATGCGGCCCAAAGTGCCACATCACTATTAGCACCATTTGCGATCAACAGAAGGGAAGTAGGCGCACATGATGTACAGATTGAAATTTTATATTGTGGTGTTTGTCATTCCGATATTCACCAGGTAAGGGATGAATGGGGCGGTTCCATTTTCCCCATGGTGCCTGGCCATGAAATTGTAGGTCGCATTACAAAGATTGGCGATCACGTTAAGAGATTTGCTGTTGGTAATTTAGCAGGCATTGGCTGTTTTGTAGATAGCTGCCGCGAGTGCCCTCAATGCAAATCGGGTCTTGAACAATATTGCGATGTAGGCATGATCGCTACGTACAATGGTTATGAAAAAGATGGCAAGACGCCTACCTATGGGGGTTATTCAACCAGCATCGTTGCGGATGAGAATTATGTTTTGAAAGTGTCAGAGAAATTGCCGCTTCATGCTGTTGCTCCATTGCTTTGTGCAGGCATTACAACCTACTCTCCATTGCGGCACGTAGGCGTTAAAAAAGGCGATAAAGTTGCAGTGGTCGGTCTCGGTGGATTGGGTCACATGGCGGTTAAGTTTGCCGCATCGTTTGGCGCGGAAGTCACGATGCTAAGTTCATCTCCGTCAAAAGAAGCAGATGCAAAAAAGCTCGGAGCACATCATTTTGTGTTAACAAGCGATGTAAAACAAATGGATAAAATAAAAAATCATTTCAATGTCATCCTGAACACTGTATCCGCTCCACATCAATACACCACTTATCTGGATCTGCTCACTACAAATGGAACCATGATTGTTGTGGGTGCTCCGCCAAAGCCTTCTGAAGTGCCTGCATTCAATCTCATTATGAAGCGCCGTTCCATCATCGGTTCGCTCATTGGCGGCATTGCCGAAACACAGGAAATGCTTGATTATTGTGCGGAACACAATATTGTTTCAGATGTGGAAGTCATTGATATCTCCTATATCAACGAATCGTATGAACGCATGCTGAAGAACGATGTGAAATACCGTTTTGTGATTGATATCGCTTCACTGAGGAATTGATAAAATCTATCAGCAATAAAAAAGTGCAGCAGTTTTTTGATGACTGCTGCACTTTTACATTTCATCATGCAACTGCTATAGCAACATAAGCGCGAACCTGGAATTCAATTTTGTGTATGCATAAATGAAAGGTTGCCTGTTCTCACTATTTATGTGGATGACCTCAAAGGGAATTTTTGCGCGGCATTCACTGACATAACAATTTGTGTTTGAGCCTTCTTATCAATCCTCTCTAAAAAAATGCAACTGAACTACTACTCCCTTCTGCCTTGTCTTTGTTGTGTTGGCGGTTTACGAGGCAACTTCTCATCCCGCATAGCGGCATTATAAATGAATGAAGCGACAATGGTAGCGGCCTGTTTTAAATCATCTGCCTGCAGGTGATCGTAAGAATCCATATTGGTATGATGAGTGCGTGTGCTGTATTCAATCTCATCCTGAATGAACTGAAAGCCAGCCAGCCCGATGGCATCGAAAGAAAGATGATCAGTGCCGCCGGTATTTTGCAAAGTAACAGTGGTGGCTGCTAAGTCATTGAACGGTTGAAGCCATTGGGTAAAGATGGGTTTCACTGCTTCATTGCCCTGCGTATAAATGCCGCGGATTTTGCCGCTCCCATTGTCGAGATTGAAATAAGCAGCAACCTTATCTCCCGCTGAATTGTAGCGTTTGGTAGCAGTGTCCGTAAAATGAATGCGCACATAATTCCGCGAACCAATCAATCCTTCTTCTTCTGCGCTCCACAATGCAATGCGTATGGTTCTGCGGGGCTTGATGCCAATGGTTTTTAAAATGCGGATGGCTTCCATCATAACAGCACAACCTGCTGCATTATCTGTAGCTCCGGTCGCGCCATGCCATGAATCCAGATGGCCGCCAATCATCACCAGTTCGTCTTTTAGTTTTTTGTCCGTTCCTTTTATTTCTGCAACCACGTTATAACCGGTCGAATCTGCAATGGAGAATTTTGTTTTGACATCGAGGTCTAATTTAACTGTTGTCCCTGCTTTTGCCAGACGGTACAAGGTCATATAATCTTCATAAGTAAGCATGATATCCAGAAAATTCTCAGGCGAAGCAATGGAATAGGCACCACCTCCCTGCACAAAAATAGTCCCGTCATAGCCACGCGGGGAAGTGCTTAATATAGCAACTGCTCCTTCCTGTTTTGCAAATCCCCTGATGCGGTTCTGAAATGCCGCTGCTTGCTGGAAATTGCCCCTGTTGCCACGCGGACGGGTAGCCGTATCGGGAACAAACGCCGCCATTTTATTGAGTTGCGAATCTGCATAGCGGCTGGCATCTGGTTTATAGGTTGGTATCAGCGTATCCGTTCTTGGAAGTATAATGATTTTATTTTTCAGTTTTCCTGCATAGGTAAATAATTCTGTCGTGTCTTTAGCATTGAGAATAATGATCTCTGCATTTTGCAATCCACCGGTGCCGCTCGTCCAGGTCTTCGGCATTCCTATCAAGGGTTTGTAATAAGGATCGGTCATTGCGATATAGGATTTCTCCAATTCCCATCCCTTGCCGAAAGTGCCCCAGGGCTCAAGGGCGCTGTTCTCCAGCCCCCATTCTTTCAATTTTGTTTTAGCCCAGTTGGCCGCACGAAAAAACCCCGGCGAGTTCATTAACCGCGGGCCGCTTGCATCTGTTAAGTGAAAAGCAATATCCATCACATTTGAATTACTCAAACCCTCGGCCCGGATTTTGGCAATCACGGCAGTATCCAACTTTTCCTGCTGCGCATTTAATGACAATGAAAAAGCAAAGAAGGCATACAATACAATAAGTTTTCTCATGACTGTTATTTTTTGGTAATGGAAAGCTAACGAATTCTGTCCTTATGCATGGCTATGACCGGAGGAAAGATTGAATGAGTATCTGAACGGGTGAATTAAAGCAGATGGCCATGAGCATTGTCCTCAAAAATGGAAATCTATAGAGAAGAAGACCAATGCACCAGTATCAGCTTAAATGTATCCGCACTCTTTCTGTAAAGAATGAGTTGATCGAAAAAATTGATCAGCCTGAATTTGATTTGTTAAGAAGCATTTTCCATGAAGACGAATAGCATTATCTGATTTCATCTTACAACCGGAAACGCCGAGATGCGTAGCCTTGCCGCGCCCATTGGTATCAGTTCAATAGTTTGCTCTTTTGTAGAAACGCTGACAGGGCTTTGCGGCAGCACATCGCACAATCCATATTTATCAAGTGCCCACTCAGGTATTATTTTCCCTTTTGCTTTGATTATATAAGGAACATCATCCGGAGTAAACGGGAATCCACTTGCAGGGAAAGGTTTTTTGATCAGATCAAATTGTTCAGCTAAAGGCATGTCGTTTATCAGCAATCCATAATTCCACATGCTTGCAGGATATATCTCATAGGATGGCCAGTTGGCCTGATCTGCACCTGGCTGCCATTTCGAATCCTGCTGCACGAATTGCTTACTATCCATCAGTTTGTACGATTCATCAATTTTTATTGAAAAAGTAAGCGGGCCATAATTAATGCTTACGCTATTTTTATTTTTTTGCCATTCGCGCAATTTCAATTTCATGGGAAGGATCAATTCAACCAGGTCTCCATTCTTCCATTTGTTTTCTATTCTTATATATGAACCAGGTGTTGCAGTTACGCCGACAATATTACCATTTATAGAAACGGATGCATCATCGCACCAGTTTGGTACACGCAGGTACAAAGGGAAATTTATTGGTGTTGCTGTACTGACTTCTATTTTTATATGCTCATCGAATGGGTAATCTGTTGTTTGCTTTAAAGTAACCTTACCGCCTCTTTTGTTGCCGGCTTTTGCAGTCACCTCACTGCTGTTGTACAAAATGGCAGCAATGCCATTGTCAGGGGTAGCCATCCATAAATGTTCTGTATAATAAGGCCATCCCTGCGCATGATTATGCTGGCAACAGCGGCTGCTGAAGGGGTTCATCATCAAAAACGGGCCTTCATTTTGGATACCGGGCGCATGGTTTTTGCCGTCGCTTACGACCATGTTTGGCGCAGTCAGATAGCGGAGGCTTTTAAAGTCCGGCATCACGGCCGCAGGGTAGGTGTTGAATGCGACATCCTCGCAATTATCCGCCCAGATCGGGTCTCCGGTTATGCCTGTTAATATTTCATCCGACGCCATTTGCTCAACCATGCCACATGTCTCAACAGCCTGCCGGGGATCGTCAAACCCTTTGCGTGCATTTTCGTCTGCGCCAAACATGCCACCCGGCACCTGGCCATATAAATTCCTTATAAGATTAAAATCATTATAGGTAGCGGTTAAAAAAGAACTGTCAAGTGCCTGCATATAATAGGTTGCTGGCTCCCTGAAACATTGTGCAACATTTACATTATGCCAGTTTGGTAAATCATTTTGCTGTACCCAGTTGGCAGTGTTCCTGTGGATTTTATCCGCCAGGCCAAGCAACCATTTTTCACCGGTGCGATTGTACAACCAGTAAATACTATATAGGTTGTCCCCACCACGGCTGTTCTCCCAATATATCTTCAGCAGTTTATCATCAGGCACTGTCGCTTGCCATTTAAAATATTTTGTCATGAAAGGGATTACGCGTGCATCAGGACTGAACTCATAATAAGATTGCATGCACCAAAGCATGAGCATATTTGGCCAAAGGTCAGGCGTTGCACCTTTATTTTCCTGATGCTCCGTTTCTATTACCCGCGGACCGAAATAACCATCTGCTGTCTGGCTTTGAAAAACCTTATCGAGCCATAACCTTGTTTCAGCAATGATCTTTTCATCTTTCAGAAGATATCCGAGATCGCCGTAACCCTTTAACCAATAAGGCACCTCTTCCCATCCATGATCGCCTTTGCCATCTCCACTGAACCATGCATTATTATTTTTATCAAGCCATGCGCTGATATTTCCAAGCTGACCCGTTAAGCCATCACGCTGCAATTCCAGGTATTTCAGTATCCAACCCTCTGGCTTAATGCTTCCGACCGGAAGCTTTATAAAACTCAAGGGCACTAAAGGAGCTTTATTGCCCGTATAAAATGTATTTACTTCATGAGTGGAGGGGCGCGAAACAACTGTGACTTGTAAATTATTTTGTTGCGCATCCAGCCGCTGAGAGCAGAAGAATAAAAGACCGACAAAAAACCTTATGCAATTTTTCATTTTTATTTTCCTGTTGAAGGAGCAATAGATTTGGAATAGCCTGCTATCATTTTAAAACAAAAGCAATCTACATCAAGTAACTGTGAAAAAGACAAGCCAGCCATTCGATAAAGCAAATGAGCAGGTGTAAATATTTTTCGAAGCAGAGATATTCTCCACTGATGATGTAATAAACACCAAATTCATAAAGCCTTTATGCAACCAAAAAATATTCCTTATTTTTCATGAAAGAATAATATACGAGAGCAACCACCAACCCCATTAACCCAGGCAATCATCTATGAAAAATACATTTCAAAAAAAAATCAGGCTCATCTTTATCCCTTTTGTGTATTACGCAGTTGCATTTGTGCCTGGATATACTTTTCTCAACTGGCTTCTGTTCAATAGCCATCACGTGTTCCTTGTAAAGGAAGAGATAAGGAATTTTTTTGTGCCCATCGCTTTGCCCTGGATACCATTGCTTATCTGGTATCGCCCGCGGATCAAATTATTAAAATTTAAAGCTACTGCCAGAGATCCTGCTACAGGAGTGACTATGCTCGCATGTTTCACCATCATCGCTATGATAATCATCGCGCAGGAATATATGTCTACCGCTTCAGGTAAGCTCACTGTGCTCAATAGCATTCAGGATATTGCACAAGCAAAAGAGACACGATACTATACCATCAGCAATTATCTAATTGACCGCAACTATAACAGTTCGCATTTTAAAAGAGCCGTTAGCGGAAAGTATAGTCAATACCTCGATCTTTCCTTGTATATCGTTTGCCCTGTTTACGACAGCAGTCGACTTCCAATTCAGGATGACAAACATTATCCTATTTCAGATAACGCACCGTTATTTTTCATTAACGGTGAATTTTCTGACAGCATCGCTTTTAAAAAAATCCATCCGGAAAATGTTTTGTCGGTCAGAGTTCTCAAAGGCGCTGCTGCATTGGCCCTGTATGGGAATGCAGGCAGAAACGGAGCCGTCATTATCCAAACAAAAAAGCCAGGTGAAATAATTGATGAAGACCTTTCAAAACCGCTGCCTGATTCAGTGATTGTTAGTCCCGCGACGTCCCGCGATACAGAATCAACCAAAATAGGGACAATAAAGGATGATGATTCCAATATCCCGTTGGCATGGGTCGGCATTAAATACACAAAGGAGATAAGCAACAGGCTAAGCGCCGCAGAGAAAAGCAGGAAGATAGAAGAATTTAATAACGCCAGTTGGTCAAACTATATCCTGTTGCCCGAAAAAGGCTACACCTATTTTGACGAGATACCTTACAATGATGACTATATTGAATTTCGCAAAGCGGTGCAAAGTAAACCAAGATATAAAGATGCCAATGGATTCCGGCTGCTGATTGCGAAGGACCAACCTTTCGAAAAAAGAAACGGTCAGAAACTTCCGTGGATATTTGGTGCTTTCGCTATTGGCTCTGCCATATTTTTGCTGATACTCTCATTGATTCCGCTTGATGATGCAAAAACAGCAGCATTTCTGAAAGGGGATTTTAAAAAAGATAATGCTGTCAATCTGAAAGGCTATTTGCAGATTCTGGTCCCTAAACAAGGCTTTTATGCAACGCCCATTATTATCTGGGTCAATATTGTGATTTTCATAGCGATGGTTTACGCAGGGCTGGGATTCCTCGATTTCAGTGCAAAAGACCTCTTGAAATGGGGCGGTAATTATGCACCTTATATATCGCAGGGACAATGGTGGCGATTATTTACAAGTACCTTCTTGCATACCGGGTTCATGCATTTGCTGCTCAATATGTATGGCCTCTTGTTTGTGGGTCTTTTCCTCGAGCCAATGCTTGGAAGAAGCCGCTTTGCGATTTGTTATTGCGCAACAGGCATAGTGGCCAGCTTTGTGAGTTACCGGATTCATCCCAACCTTGTGGGAGCAGGCGCATCGGGAGCAATATTCGGCATGTATGGTATTTTCCTTTCCTTTCTTTTCACGAGAGTATTTCCTCTCGCCGCGAAAAAAGCTTTTCTCATGAGCACGCTCATTTTTGTGGGATATAATTTAGTGATGGGTCTTGAAGGAAATGTTGACAATGCGGCACATATCGGAGGGCTGATAAGCGGTTTTCTGATTGGCTTGCTGCTGAACAAGACCGTGAAAATGGAAAGGGAAGAAAGGGAGGCTTGACTGAATTTCAGCTTATAATATTCACATGCGCATATACGTTAGTTGCATTAACAGCATCATTTAAATTGAACATGATGCATGGTGTCATGTATAAACCGTGCATGGCACAGACACAGCAACAGTCCTTCAAAAACCTTACTCACTGCCTATTCCTAACCAAATGTTAATATAGGTTCATAAGGCCATGCACAACATCTGATTAACATCATTGGCTTTCCAAAGCAAATACCTTAGGTATATAAAAATCATGACGTTTTTTTTTATTGTGCTATCTCTTATATGGTCATTTCACATGAGTTGATGTGCTGTGCGCCGGGAATGATATCTCCATCACGAAAAATTTTAATCCCCGCCCTGCTAAATATGTTTTCGAACCGCTAACCAAATAGTACTGTTATGCTTTATCCCAACAGGGCTGGCATCGCGCTGCCCATCATAATGATCATCTTGCTCCATCAGGCGCAGGCGCAACGTTTGCCGACAAAAGAAGATAGTGCATGGTACAAAGAACGGATAGCCTTCATCACCCAGGCGCCCATCATCTTATCAGCAACCATTAAAGAAAAAAATTGGAATGAGCTGCGCAATTTTGCTGCCAACTGGAAATTGTCTGAAAGCCCGAGCGATGAAATCATCCTGGCGATCCAGATCATGAGCGAGATGAGCAGCCATGAGTTTTTCGTGATGAGGCTGCCTGCCAACTACAGGCAACTTCTCGAAGCATATGCCAGGGAAGTGGACGCTACCGGCAATAAGCCCCGATTCAGGTACTACATAAACCTGCCGGGCAATTACAGATACGACGCCACCAATGATGCGGTCAAAATATTTGGGATACTCAGGGAATGGTCACTGCAACTGAAATCGTCAGTTCATTTGGGCAAAACGGAAATCTTCTTTTGCGATGTTTTTACCGGCAACATCCTTCACCCGATGCAGGTAATCAATACAGAAGGGCAATCATATAAAGACCTTACTGCGTTCAACAGTTATATCCAGGATCAAATTGCCGATTGCGACAGCATCAGTTTTGTGAAAAAGCGCAATGCCAAAACAGGAACAGCAGCCCTGATGTTGGGCACATGGCTGCCAACAGGCAATGCAGCCTTGCTTGGCAGTGACCTCTCTTTAGGCTTTCTGTTAGGCTACCGGAATAAAAAAAATGAGTATGATGTGATAGCGAGCTTTCGCATCCCACACAACACCAATCAAAACTACAATGTGTTGCGAAGCGACAGCCTTTTCACAAGCCATTACTATGATGGCGCTTATTTCGGTTTCGATTACACCCGCTATTTTGTGCATAAGCTCAAATACGAAATTGGTTTTACAAGCGCCATCGGGTATGATTATTTCGATTTCTCAGGCCAGTCGGCCGACTCGCTCGCTGGAAAAAATATCACACCCATCGCCATCGGTTCTTTTGATTTCAGCAATGGCCTGCGCTTCAAATATTTTCTAAGACCGGGCCTTTATGTTGGGTTATCCGCAAAATACCACTTCATCAACTACTGCAATACTGGCGGCACAGATGTGAGCGGAAAGGCATTCACAATAGATCTGATACTGGGATCTCATTAAAATAAAAACCTGATATTATTTTAAATCATCTGTAATGAAAAAGACAAAAGCCATCCACCTGATCCTGATTTCTGCCGCGCTTGCTTCCTGCAACAGAGAGTTTGTACCTGTGCGGGGCTCAAACGGGCAACTCATTGATTCCAGCTTGCTGGCCGAACCGGAATATGAAGAAGTAATGCTGCCTTCCCCTTGCATGTCCTGTTGCCAGAACTATCAGCCGTTATGGAGCTATTCCTTTAATCCTTTGGGCAACCTGAACCCATTTCCTGCCGGGCATATCTACTATTACCACTGGAACAAAAGGCCACCCGTTTGGGTTCATGGGTATAAGGTCATTGTCCGCAGCGGATGGGGCAGCACAGGCAAAATCACCACAGCCATTTCCTGAAAAACAAAAAGGCATTCATCATGGAGCGAATTAAAATACAGCCACGTCGTCAATGGCAACAAACTGTGGAGCAACTGGGTTTCGGATTTCATACCAGCAATGTTCCGTATTGGGACGAAAGCGCCTGTTATTCTTTCAGCATGAAAGAGATACTGCAGATAGAAGATGCTACTGCCACGCTCTGGCAACTGTGCCTTCATGCCGTGCAATATGCCATCGACCATCATTTGCTGGAGCGGCAATTTCAAATACCTGCAGACTTTGTCAGCTATGTAGAAAAGACATGGAATGAGGATCATCCTTCCATTTACGGTCGTTTTGATCTTTGCTATAAGAACGGTGAAATAAAGCTGCTTGAGTTCAATGCAGATACGCCAACCAGCCTCTTTGAAGCTGGCATCGTTCAATGGTACTGGCTGCAGGATATTGATCCGTCAAAAGACCAATTCAACAGCATCCATGAAAAACTGGTTGAGTACTGGAGATATACCAGCACATATCTTCATCCCGGCACGCTGCATTTCAGTTGCGTGAAAGATAGCCTTGAAGATCTTACCAACTGCGAATACCTGCGCGATTGCGCCATGCAGGCAGGCATAGAGACCAAATCGGTTTTTGTGGATGATATTGGATGGGACGAAGAACAACGGATTTTTGTGGATATGGAAGATGCAGAGATAAAAAACCTGTTTAAGCTATACCCATGGGAGTGGATGATGAGGGAAGAATTCGCAAAGTATTTGCTGCGGCCGGCACAGCAGCCGCTGTTCATTGAGCCGGCATGGAAAATGATACTTTCCAATAAAGCCATACTACCACTTTTATGGAAGCTATTCCCGGGTCATCCCTACTTGCTGCCAGCTTTTTTTGAAGAAAGCATTCTTACCAACTATGCAAAAAAACCCCTGCTTTCCCGGGAAGGAGCTAATATTACACTGGTATCAGGCGCTGACACCATTTGCATCACCGAAGGAGAATACGGAGAGGAAGGGTTTATTTATCAGCAACTCTTTCAACTGCCAGCGTATGGCAATAATCATCCCGTCATCGGCTCATGGGTCATTGGTCAGCAGCCTGCAGGAATTGGCATCCGCGAATCATCAAACCTGGTAACTGATAATCTCAGTCGCTTTGTTCCACACCTGATCTTTTAAGCATATTTGTGACCCACACTCTTGGTGTAAAGACTTCACTGGTGCGGCCGGCATACGCGTTAGTAATACTAACCCATCATCAGAATTGCATTGTGGTTGGTGAACCAGCCTAAAGGTCAGGGTCCTCCACCGCTGAGCGATTATTTGCTGAATCCCCGGGGCAATAGCAAAAAACAAATTGGCGGTATTATATGAGTTATGCCAAAAATAAACATTGCAATCAAACCTTTTCTCAGTGCCCGTTTATTTCAAAAAGCGCCCCGTCATATCGGTTATTAAGTAAAAGCTCAAATCCTTTTTCTGATAATTCTTTCCCGCTTCCTGTGGCAATTATATTTCCGTCCATTTGCTTAATCTCATATTTCCTCAGCGGATTAAGCCCCTGAATGGTCACGAGCCGTTTGGTTTCTGTTGCCCCATGCCTGAAAACACCGATGATGCCTCCATTTTGTGTTTCTGTATTGATGCGTTGAAACCCGTCCCAATCACCTTCCTGGGGTTCGCCAAATCCAGTAAGATCCTGCCGGAACCTCATGATTCCGTAACGATTATCCATTAGTTGCTGCCAGTCAGCAAATGCGCGATACTTTATGATATCCATAGCTGTTAATCTTCTCGGGTCGCCCAGCATAATGGGGAGTGCCCCTGCCAGTGATTTGATATGCAGTTCCCATCCGCTGTCCTGCATTTCAGGGTTGCCGATCACCATTGCAGTGGAAGGAATTGCCGGGGATCGCCACCATGCCATATTTCTGATGCGCAGGTCAACTTTTTCTCCGGGCCCGTTGAAATTGGATAGCCAGTTTCCTTCTGCATGTTTCAGCATGGCATAATCAATCAATTGCAGGCCGCCCATCGTCTCAAAAGTGCAGTCAATAAAGAGGCCTGGTTTTGCGGCATGCAGTTCATCAAATAATTTCCACACCTGCTCATAATTCGCATAAAAAGATTCATTATGATCCCTGTGCCCCGGATGATTGACTGCGTAACAGCCTGTCAGTTCACTATCGAAGACATATGGGCTCGTGACCACAGCAAAATCCAGTTTCATGTATTCAAGGCCATAGTCAAGCGCCAGTTTAAGGAGGATGTTTTTAATATAACCATACCAGCCTGTTGAAAAGCAGGCCGTGTACTTGTCATTATCAGCCGGCCAGTGCAAAGAATTGAAGTTGCCCTTTTTGTCACGCACAAACCATTCAGGGTGTGCTTTAAACACCTTGCTCCCGGGAGATGCGCTGCCAATACTGATCCACAATCCCGGCTTCATGCCCAGCGATTTGATATAATCAAAAACAGGCTTCAATCCGTTGGGGAATTTATTTTTGTCAAGTTCCCAATCCCCGAAATTGGCTTCCCATCCGTCATCAATCACAAATTCTTTCATCCCCGCATCTGCTGCAGATTTTGCCAGTTCCATGATGAGCTTTTCATTGATGTTTTTTTCAAAAGGCTCCCATGTGTTGTAAACAAAAGTGGGCTTTTGTTTTAATGCGGAAAGCCGGGTGCCCAGATGTTTCCTTACAAATTCAGGCACCGCCGTATTCAGTATCTCATCAGGGTCTTTATGGTGGTTATAAACCATCGTGAAAACCTGCGCAGTTTCAAAAGTATCGCCTGGTTTGATATATTTCCTGAATGGGTAACGCGCATCCTTATGCGTAAAACCACTGCAGATAGCCCGCTCATTCCAGAATACAGACGTATGCTTGATGACCCCGGGAGCTTCATTGCCAATCACAATGCCCTGCCGCTTATCGCTGTTGTGAACGATGATAAGCGCATCCTGCATATTGCCGTCATAAGGCCCGATGGATCTCCTTCTGCCATAATCATGACAGACCCAACTGAAAGTGGTTGCCCAATATTCAGTTACTTCAAATTTTTCAACATCCACAGATTCCAGTTTGATGGTTTCGGATGAGAGATTTCTGATTATCAGTTTCTTTCTGATGACAGGCAGTCCGGGATAAAGGAGGAATTGTATAGTAAGCTCTGTCTTTTTATTTTCATCTGTCAGTGTCACAGAAGCCCCGTCACCCGATGCTTCATCGCTGCATTTTACCACATCCTTTAATAACCAGTTGCTTTTGCCTGAGTAGATCCGGTTATTTATCTCAAATTGAAAATCGCTGCTTTTTGCAGTGAAATAATCAAAATCGCCCTGCGAAGGTTTATACGAAGCTGTGATAAAATTTCCTTTGCTGCCGGGCAGTTTTATGGTTCTTTCAACAATGCCATTATTCAGTTTCAACTCCGATTTTGTCCATTTGGCAAATGGCTGCGCAGAGACAAATGTTGTGTAGCAAAATAAAAAGACGATTACTGTTCCGAAGTTTTTTTTCATGACAGTTGAAATGGATTAGTTGAAAACTTTTTGTGAAAACTGAAGATGATAAATGTACATTCTTTTCTCAATGCTATTTCTTCTTTTTAGCGCTTCTATTTCTCTTTAGTTCACGCAAAGTTTGCTTTAAAAAAAATCATAGCATGAACAGAAATCGCCAATGATAGCGCGAATCAACTCTCATCAGTAAAATGAAACATATCAAATAGAATTCTACTCTTAATATATTAAGTCCTGAAATGTCCGGTCAATGTCTCTTTGCAAGTACTCCAAAGCCCTACTTTTACATTATAAATATTGGTAAAAATGGTTCAAAAAAGGAAAACGGTATTTTTTATCCCTGACTATGTACATGTGCTTGATTTGTCCGGCCCCGTTCAGGTATTTTATGAAGCCAATTGTTATGGAGCAAGCTACGAACTGTTATATTGTTCACTGGAAAAGCAAATAACCAGTTCTGCAGGCCTTTCGTTTGCGCCTGCTCAATCCTATGCTGATATCCGGTTACAAGAGGGCGACTATATTTTTCTGCCAGGGGCCGGCATGGAGTACCTGCGCTCGGCTGCATTTAAAAGCCAGAAGAAGTTCTTTGAATGGCTGATTGAAAACCACCACTCAGGAGTGAATATTTGTTCGGTTTGCACAGGCGCATTCATTCTGGCACAAACGGGATTATTGAATTCGAAAACCTGTACTACGCACTGGAAACGGACAGGGGAATTAAAAAAATCATATCCTGCATTACAAATCAAAAACGATGTACTGTACACACATGAAGACAATATCTACACCAGTGCAGGCATCACATCGGGCATAGATCTTTCGCTGGCTATAGTGGAAGAACATTATGGAGCCTTGTTTGCCCATAAGATCAGCAGAGAATTACTTGTGTATTACCGAAGGGGGCCTGACCATACGCAACAGAGCGTATATCTCAACTACCGTAATCATATCCACACTGGAATTCACAATGTGCAGGACTGGCTGATAGAGAATCTGGAAAAGAAATGTACGATCACACAGCTTTCTTCCATAGCAAATATGGGCGAACGAAACCTGACACGTGTATTCAAAAAAGCAACTGGCTTAACCATTAACCAATATACAAAAGAACTGAGATTGGAGAAGCTGAGAACGTTGCTCCATAACACCGAATTAAAAAGCGATGCACTGGCGAATAAAATCGGATATAAGAATGCGCGTCAGTTGCGGAGAATAAAAAACAGCCATGAGCGACTTTAGCACATGATATTATAATCATTAATCTCAACACCAAAAATACAGCCATGCAAAAAATGCTATTATTATTTACAATTACTTTTTTTTCAGTAAACCTTGCATTTTCTCAAAAGAACCCACAAAAAGATTCCATTGTTTTTGTGTGCCCGCCCTGCGGAGGCAGTTGTGATGAAGTGGCTTATGCCAAACCCGGCACTTGTCCTCATTGCGGCATGGAATTGATCAGTAAACCACTCAAAGATTTTATGAAAAAAGAAACATCAAAAGACATATCCATTTGTTTTTATTTACAGAATGGTGTTGAAGTGCTGGACTTTGCCGGGCCTTTGGAAGTGTTCACTGCCGCTGGCTTTACCGTTTTTATTGTTTCAAAGACCAAAAACAAAATCGTGGCTCAGGGTACACTGACCATTTTGCCGGACTATAGTATTGAAGATGCTCCGCCTGCTGACATCATGGTGTTTTTTGGGGGCAGCACAGATATCCCTTCCAACGATCCGGCGCTGATATCATGGATACAATCGCGCAAAAAATCAACTGAATATTTTTTATCGGTTTGTACCGGCGCATTCATTATCGGCAAAGCAGGTTTGTTGGATAACCTGACCGCAACCACTTTTCATTCGCAGATTGAGTCACTTCGGCAAACGCTCCCTAAGACAAAGGTTTTATCGAATGTGCGCTTTGTTGATAATGGAAAAATTATTACCACTGCCGGTATTTCAGCAGGCATTGATGGCGCTCTGCACCTGGTGGAAAAAATAAAGGGAAAGGAATTTGCAAAAAATGTAGCGTCAGTTATAGAGTACGATAAATGGGTTCCGGAAAATGGCTTAATTGTGAAGAATAAATAGGCTTGGCTATTTCAGGGTGAGAGAATGGATCTTTACTTCTTTAATCTTTCATAATAGCTTCTTACAAGTCCGTTCGACTGGACTACTGTTCTTACATGCCTGAACGGAAGGTCGGTGCCCAGATATCCAAATAATGGTATGCCAGTCCCGATAAGTACTGTTGCTTTTGCGATGGCTATCTCGTCTATCAGATCCTCTTTTAAAAAACCTTGTATCACTTTCCCTCCGTCCACATAGATATTTGAGAACCTTTTTGCTGAAAGGTAATTCAGCAATTCCGTGGGTTTCATGGACAGCAGCATTGCCTTTCCTGTTACCGAATCAGGTAATTGTTTAATATTATTGCTTAATACAAAAACTTTTTTGTCATACGGCCATGAAGGGAAATCCAGCACTTTTTCAAAGGTGCCCCTGCCAATCACAATCGCATCTATGCCTGTCATGAATTCATGATAAGCATGTATTGCTTCATCATCTGCAAATTGAGAAAGCCATCCAAAGTCTCCATCCTCTCTGGCGATAAAGCCATCAAGGCTTGTGCCGATGTAAACTTTAGATTTCATCCTGCTAATCTACCATGATTTCAGTAAATGCCGATCAACGCGTAAGCGCAGCTTTTTTTACTCTATTTTATTTAATTTCAACACAGCAGCTAAGCAAGAGAAAACTATACGCCTTCGAAGGCTTTGCTGTTATTGCCTGGATAAAACTATTGCTGGAAAAAGAAGGATGGCTAACAATAATGCGTAGCTATTCAAATAAAATATCTCCAATAAATTCCTAACTTCAACCGTATAATCATTTCATTAGCCAATCCCGAATTTCATTTACAAACATCATCTGTCGAGTATGAAAAAAATATTAACTGCTTCAATTGCATTTTTCTGTTTTTCCTTCTCTTATGCCCAGCAGTCTTCGGTTTCTTTTGAGCAGTGGATCAGTCTAAAACAGGTAGGCGTTCCCGTTATTTCTCCTGACGGAAAATGGATAGTATATAGTGTTACTTCAACTGACTGGGCTGATAACCAGTACAATTCAGAATTATGGCTCGCCAAGACCAACGAGCAGGCAAAAGGATTCCAATTGACAAGAACTACCAAGGGAAGCAGCAGCACCGCCAGATTTTCTCCCGACGGCAAATGGATCAGCTTTCTGGCAGACCGTGGAAATAAAAGACAGATATTCATCATCTCTCCGGGCGGAGGCGAAGCAATGCCCATCACCAGTGAAGCGGAAGATATTGACAATTACAAATGGAGCAATGACGGGAGGCAAATTGCTTTCACAAAAAATAATACAGAGGATAAAAAAGAGAAAAATACAAAGGAGCGCTATGGTGGTTTTGATGTAGAAGATGAGGGCTATAGACAAAATAGTCTGTGGTTGATCAATTTTAATTATGACAGCATTTCGCAGGCCAGTGCGTTGCCATGTTACAGTTCTAAGCAAGATAGCAGCAAGCAGGAAAAAGCAAATGCCTGCACAGTTTTCCCAAAACCGGTGCAACTCACGAAAGAAAATAATTACATCACTGGCTTTGAATGGCGGCCTGATAGCAAAACAATTGCCTATACTTTTCAACCTGATAACAGGGTAAAAAGTTCTGCGCATGCTGACATTGCTTTGCTTGATGTAGCTTCAAAAAAGCCTGATGTTATCATCAGGAATCCATCGGCAGATGGATTTGATGCGTGGAGCAGCGACGGGAAATATTTTGTTTACAGCTCACATCTGGATGACACTGTATCTGATTTCTATCGGAATGACCGATTATTCATTTATGATATGGACAAAAAAAGCAGCACTGAGATATTGCAATCCTTTGATGAAAACAAATATGTTGCAGAGTGGAACGAAGATGGTATTTATTTCACAGCGCTTGATAAAATGAAATCCCTGTTGTACCAGTACAAACCCGAAACCAAGGCGATTGAAAAAGTGAATATAAACCTTGACATTGTTGGCGGTGCAAGCTTTTCGAAAGAGAATAAAGCAATCGCCGTTTCCGGAAGGAATTTCAATGGGCTGAACGAAATATATTCTTATTCTAACAATGAGTTGAATAAAATCACGAATGCAAGCCAACAGATTGCGAACTGGAACACACCGACCAACGAGATCATCGAATGGAAAAGCAAAGACGGCTCATTGATACAAGGTGTTTTATTGAAGCCCCGGAATTTTGATGCACATAAAAAATATCCCTTGCTCGTGGTAATACACGGCGGCCCTACTGGCGTGGATCGCCCTGAACCGGTACCGACCTATGTTTATCCCATCATGCAATGGTGCGAAAAAGACGCTATTGTTTTGAGGGTGAATTACAGGGGCAGTGCTGGCTATGGCGAAAAATTCCGTTCACTGAACGTGAAAAATCTGGGCGTGGGCGATATGTGGGATGTTGTGAGTGGCGTAGAATACCTGAGATCCAAAGGGTTTGTGGATACTGCAAGAATGGGCTGCATGGGCTGGAGCCAGGGCGGCTATATTTCTGCTTTCCTAACCACCAACACTACCATTTTCAAAGCCATCAGCGTGGGCGCCGGCATTTCTGACTGGATGACTTATTATGTGAACACAGATATCACCCCGTTCACTAAAGAATACCTGAAATCAACTCCATGGTCAAATCCGGAGCTCTATCGGAAAACATCTCCTATCACCAATATCACAAAAGCCAGAACCCCGACTTTGATACAGCACGGAGAATTTGACAAACGTGTGCCCAACCCAAACGGTTATGAATTGTACAGAGGTTTGCTCGATAATGGAGTGCCTGCAAAACTCATCATCTACAAAGGTTTTGGCCATGGCATCAGCAAACCAAAGGAAAGGCTTGCAGCAACCTGGCACAACTGGGTTTGGTTCAATCATTATGTTTTTGGAGACAAGCTGGAGGAATTGCCGGTGTCGGAATAGTCACAGGTGCTTTTCGAAGCTGTATGAAAATGGACAAATAGTATGCTTCTCTGAGAGCTTTGCGAAAATCTTTGCCTTCTTTGCGGTAAAAATCCGTTAAACCTCAAAGATTTGCTCAAGGGTATAAGCATTCATCATCTTTCAATATAGTTACAAGTAGGTATTTTTTAATAATCATTTGCTGGCTAACTTTTCATTCAAATTAACCAGCTATGAAACGTATTTTAAAATTCGCCCTTCTTGCGGCAATTATTCAACTCGCTATTTCTTCCTGCAGCAAGTCATCATCTGGAAGCGGCAACGGTGGTGGGGGAGGGGGCGGCAACGGGCCTGGCATCTCCAGCATCAGCCCCACATCAGGTATCACGGGCGATCTTATTACGATCAATGGTTCCGGTTTCAGCCAGACTGCTTCGCTCGACACAGTCATTATTAACGGGCAGAAAATCGCCGCAACTGATGCATCCTCCAGTGCAGTTTCATTCAACGTTCCTACCGGTGTGGGCTCAGGAACTGTTTCTCTGAAAATCGGCAGCAAGACAATCACAGGGCCTCAATTCACTTATAATACCAGTACCGTGATCAGCCTCTACGCAGGCGGGTCTGGTCAAGGCGATTTAGACGGGCCATTGTTTACAGGACAATTTCAAACTCCAAGAGGGCTCGCGATAGATATGTACGACACTGTATATGTGGCCGACAATTACAGAGTGAGAAAAGTGGGTTATAGCGGGACCATCACTACTATTGCCGGACAAATCGCCAGTGGCATTTCAGATGGAGCGGCCACATCAGCAGCGCAATTCGAAGATGTCACGACCCTTGCCTGCAATCCCGCAGCAGACCACATTTATATTGGCGATCAGGGTTCAATCAGGTTATTGACAGGAGGTAATGTTTCCACCTTAGCAGGTACCGACGTTTACGATGGAGTGTCTTTTCGGGATGGCTCAGGGGCAAATGCAAGGTTCAATGAAGATCCTACGGGGTTGTGGCTTGACAATAACGCCAATACAATATTTGTGGCTGATGCAATAAATGCAAGGATAAGGGCTGTGACAACAGGCGGTAACGTCAGCACTATTGCAGGAAATGGCACTTATGGTGCGGGTGGTTCGGGAACAAGTGCTGCCTTTGGCAATCTTGTTTCATTAACCGGCGATGGGCTGGGCAATTTATTTGCTGTTCAAACCGGTGGCGGCTCGGAATGGAGTTTGAATGCTTCATCGGGTACGCCGATCACAGGGGTTCTTCGCATAACAGAAGGCGGAGCGGTAAGCACATTGGCAGGCTCAACCAGCACATCCACTACCACTGACGGTGATACTTCAGTTGCTACCTTCACTGCGGGAGGATTAAACCCACCCGGGGTAACACTTAGCTTAGTAGGATCGGCATATGATAAAACAAACAAGATATTGTATGTGGGCTATGGCGCATATGGGATAAGGGTCATAAACCTTGTTAGTGGCCAGGTTTCCACAATTGTTCCAAGACCTGACACAAGAGCTCCGGGTGCATCTCTTATCAACGGAAGCAATACAGTCATCGGCCCGATGGTGGAAGACAGTAAAGGCAACCTGATTGTGTGCGATGGCTCCTGGCTTTATAAAATTGCTTTTAATCAATAGCAGATATTATTACAAGACTTCCTAAGTCTTTAAGACTTTTAGGAAGCCTGTTGAAGAAAGGAATTCTGCTTAAGAGACTAACCATAATAACACATCAAACATCAGTTAAACCAAACGGCATAACCTTGCCTGCGCAAATCCCAGGCAAGCTTTTCCTCCATGATCAGTGCCTGGTTTCTGCTCATTGGTTTCATGTTGATATGGTCATAAAGGCTTGGGCGCAGATAACGGCCATATTTCTGAACGATGTTAGCCGATAGCTTGTGGCCTTTTTTATTTACATACCCCGTCTTGTGTTGCTTCAGCCGCTCGTGTGGTGTCTTGCTTGTCATTCCTACATAAAGACATTCCAGCACGCCATTAAATTGCGGGTTGGCCGCCCGGAACCTGGCGTCCTCGGTAAACACCCGCTTTGATAATTCTATAACGTAAACCTGATAAGTCAATGCCGGCACCTGCTTTTGCGTTTTTTGTTTTATGCAAAATAAAGCTGGTTAGCTCATGTAGTAACAAAAATTTTGAACCAAACACATACCTCATATGATTTTAAAATCCTGCGACAAGCTCATTGGACATATGGCGCATAGGCATGTGCGTTAGTGCCTGCCGGAATTGAACTGAATTGTGCTGACGAGGAATTAGCATGACAGAAAAAGGAAAATAATTACCTTCATGCCAATCAATTTTTATGCGGTATTTTTATTTAGCCTTAGCTGTCTTTTGTGTTTTCATTTCTTGTTCCCGGAAAAAATATAAAAACCCGCACGTGGAAATACAGACAAGATCAGGAGATATCGAAGTGGAGCTTTTCCCGGCCAATGCACCCAAAAGCGTGGCTGCTTTTTTAGCGAATATTGATTCCGGCTATTATAAAAACGCCTCTTTTTACAGAGCATTAAATGAAGACAACCAGCCAACAGGCAATGCAGAAACGGCCATGATCCAGGGTGGCATCTGGAAAACCAGGCATGGCTTGAAAATTCCCGGCATCCGGCACGAAAGCACACAGCAAACCAAACTGACACATACGAACGGCACGATTTCCTTTGCCAGGGAGGCGCCAGGAACAGCAACCACAGAATTTTTTATCTGCATCGGCGATCAGCCGGGTTTTGATTATGGCGGCATCAACAATCCCGATGGGCAGGGATATGCCGCGTTTGGGCGGGTAGTAAAAGGCATGGAATTGATAAAACAATTTTATATTCTGCCTACCAATGGCGATTTATTACAGCCGCCGGTTGATATCTTAAATATTGTCCGCCTGTAACGTGCTGTTTTTTTAGCACTAACAAAGCTTTTTTAAGGCACTCAATGAAGCGTTTAGCACTGGCTGCGGGCTAAAAGAAGTACTATGTATTTCTTATAATGCCAAAATCAACAAATGAGGGCTTTGCATAGCCGATAACAAATAAATGATTGCTAAAATAACCAGTTAAATTATTGGTGGCCGGCAGTGGCTGCATCAAATATCCTGCAAAAATTGCCGCCGCCTATCTTACCGATTTCGTCTTCATTGAATCCTGTCTTTAACAAGGCATCCACTACAGCAAAATAAAATCCGACCTTCTGGTCTTGCCATGCTTCGTTTGTGCGTTCGCCTGCCCTGCCGCGATTTCTATTTTCTCGGGGACCGTTATTATCATGTGGGAGACCATCCGGGTGATTCCCTGGATGGTCGTTGACAGGCTGGGCCCCAGGGCCTCCCGGCTTGGAGCCGAAGCCTCCGGCAGGCCTGTAAGCCGGGGTCAATTTAGTATCTGTGCCAATGCAGACATGGTCAATTCCTGCCACATCAACTAAAGCCCTGATATTCCTGGCGTATTCTACCGGCGAATCCGACAAGTGTGTCCATACGCCAATAACGCCACCAGCATCTGCAACAATTTTAGCTTGCTCCTTGCTGATAAGCCTTGGCCGCATCATTTTCGCCATAAATTCGCTCTGGCCTAATTGCGTATCAAGACCTGTATGCGAAATAATCACGGGATGTGTCGCTACTTTTATCGCAGCGTTAATGGTTTCGTTGCTGGCGTGGGTTAGATCAACAAGTATGCCCAGCTTGTTGCATTCCCTGATAACATCTGCTCCAAATGATGTCAGGCCACCCCACTGTGGAGGGTTTGTATAAACATCGCCCAATGGCACAGACGCGTCACTGTCATGAAGCAGCCCGAGATGCCGCAAGCCCCTGCTATACGCTACACCGAGCCGATCTAAATGCCCTTCAAGAAAGTGGGCGCCCTCAACAGATTGAATAACCGTTGGCTGATGCTGATCATGAGCAAAACGTAGCTCCTTCAGGTTCATTGAACGTTTCATGTTGTTGCTTTTCAGCACCTCGTCCATAGCATTCAGTCCATTGATGAACCGGTCATAAGCATCACCCGGATTAGTTAGCTTTTGATAGTCAACAGCGAATGTCATACAAATTGCAGATAAGCCTGACTTCTTCATCTCAGCGGCCATCTCAACTTTGAGGCCTGGTAATTCATTGACGTTAAGAGGCACATCAATATGATTGTGCGTATCAATCCCGATTGTCTTAGCTACAATTTTTGCTACCCTGTCATCTTGATTGACAACACGGTATAATAAAGGGCTCAGCATTGCCGCTGCCCCTGCGCCTGAAGCATTGCAGATAAATTTTCTTCTCGACCATTCCTGTTGAATATTTTCCATAAACTCAAATATTTTGTGATTTGTAATCTCATCTAAATGGCAGGTCAGATAAAAATCAAGATTAGGGTCAGGATAATTCCACCCATAGTAAAATAAAGGCCTTTTTTGAAAATATCTGTTTTGGGCATAAACATCCAAAAGGAGGAAATCACAAAAAACAAAAGCGATAGCCCAAAGAAAACATTCAAAAAAAATAAAGGATCTTTCGTGGATGCTTTGTGGATCTGCGTCAGTTTTTCCAGAATCCGGGGCAATTCTTTGGAGGTAACTTTTGCGATACCTGTTGCCTTGTCGAATGTTCCTTGTTTGAAATAGACGATCCCGTTTTCTTCTTTTTCAATTTTGAAGTCTCGTATCCTTAATGCCTTTCCCAAATCGGCTGTTTTGAAATCGGCAGGAAGTGTTTTTTCAATTTGCTTTTCAGATTTTAAAAAATCAGTGTCCTTAAAAATTAAAATAATACCACTTACAGCATAGATAGCCATGATACCAGCCAGGAAAAAACCTAAATAACGGTGATACACACGCATTTTTTTGTTGAAATTGGGATTGCTCATTTTTTGATGAATTGTATGAATTAAAAATGGTTTTTTAAATAGCGGAAAACATGCTGTTCAATGTATTTTGATTTCATCTCAAACCCATATTATTTTATTGGGCAAGACAATGTTTTCCATGTACAATAAGCGTTTGCCGGCTATTACAGGTAGTGTATCAGCTTCACCTCAGGCAGGTTTGCGTGAAATATTTTCAAACTGAGACAATACCCTTTAACAAATGCAAAGTGAAAAACAGAAAATCCCAAAGAATCAAATTGGCCTTTTTTATTTTTCATCTTTATTCTATTTCATAAAAATAATTGTCAGATCAAGCGGTAAGCATCAAAATGCGACAAAATAAAAAAATGCTGCTGCGAAAGCTGTTATTCATGCTTAAAGCGTGTGATGGCTTTTGCTATCGCAGTCAACAGCGGTATATAACTCATTTTGCCTTGAAGATGTACAGTATTCTTCAAACTGGGATATTTCTGTTTTGTCTTTGTAAAACCACCCTGTGACAAAGCATTTGCTGGAGCTCTTTTTAGCACTGAGGATCCATGCACACGAGCGTAAATAGGGACATATAAAGCACTAAGAAGCAAATTTATATTTAGCAGAAAGGCCTCGTTTGACACCCGCGGGTTCATATCTCTGCTTTTGCGAATAAGATAGTTGAGTTATTTCTTGTTCAGGCATGCTTCAATCGCATCAAAAAGGTCTTTAGGTTCAAATGGTTTTTTTATATATGCGCTTGCTCCCATTCCAAGGGCTGCTTCAACCTCCTTTTTCTCAACACTTGCGGTAAGAAAGATAAATGGAATGCCAGCAGTAAAGGGATCGTTTTTTAAACCCCTGAAAACATCGTATCCGTCTGCCTCAGGCATCATAATGTCGCAAAAAATAATGTCCGGCAATATTTCTTTGGCAAGTAAAAGCCCTGTCTTTCCGTTCTCAGCCGAGATAACTTTGTAGCCCTCCAGTTCCAGCAACTCGGTGGCATTTTCGCGGACCGGGGCATTATCTTCAATGAGCAGTATGGTTATCATTCAGTGTTTATTTTTGCGGGAATGAGAAAGTAAAGGTAGTTCCCCGGCCGGATGTGCTTGTGAAACTGATAGCGCCTTCCAACAGCTCTACATATTTTTTTACGATATTGAGGCCAAGCCCTGTGCCCTGGATATTGGTTGCATTTTTTGCCCTGTAAAATTTGCCGAATAGATTTTTCTGCTCTTCTTCCGGTATCCCAATCCCTTCATCTTTCACCTGTATTGATACCGTATGATTGTGTACTTCGGTAGAAAGCCGGATTTCTTTATTTTCTTCAGAATATTTTATCGCATTGGAAAGAAGATTCAGGAGCACATTCCTGAGGATTTTTTTATCCTGAAATATTTCTTTCTCGCCCGAATGCAAAAAGGAAATGTGTTGCCCCGTTTTCAATATGCCGCTTACCTCCTCCATAATATCATCGGCAAATCCAACCAGGTCAAAATTTTCTTTTGCGATTTCAATACTGCCCTGCTCCAGTTTATCC
>Ga0302320_10001822_pt1 | contig 50894 bp, 48 predicted proteins | sample Bog_T0_3_FD_202130 | JGI IMG/M metagenome (GOLD analysis project Ga0302320, IMG submission 202130) | Peat permafrost microbial communities from Stordalen Mire near Abisko, Sweden - Bog_T0_3 | ecosystem: Environmental > Terrestrial > Soil > Wetlands > Peat | place: Sweden: Abisko, Stordalen Mire... | reverse complement strand
CGCACCTGATGCCTGATCCATGAACACATCGTCAGACCACCGCCCGTCGGAAGCCAGAGGGGAAAACCAAACGCTTACGCTGTGACCAAGGATAAGAATCTTGCTGTGACCAAGGATAAGAATCTTGTAGAGCACGACTTCTCCTCGATGGAAGAATATGCGATGAAGCTCGGTAAGTTTCTCCATTTCGCCCTGGTGCATTGTTCGCCGGTAGCGTGCTATCGAGAGGAGTATTTTCCGGGCGTAGTCTTCGTCGGGTACCTCAACGGCAAACCTGAACGTGCCAAGGTTGAAATCCGGCACAGTGGCTGTCAATGGCTCGACCCTTCCCTGGCAAACTTTTCTACCCACCCGTGTGGTCTAGCCATCGGATACGGCCCCGAAATGGTTCTCCACGGGATGGAAAACTCCGAGATGCTTGATACACCCAAATCGCTTGATGATGGGGAAAAACTTGCAGAGAGCTACATCGAAATCTGCATCGCCAATAATCTAAAGTTCGAGGAGTGTAAAGACATCGGCGGGAGAATCCAAATTGCGGCGGTGACCCCCAGCGGGTTTGAGTGGAAGATAAGGCCCCAAGATGCTATGGATTAAGGCGGCGGGTGGCCAAGGTCTCGATTACCTAATCCTGAACCACGATGAAGGCCCCCAGATCTCGGTCGTGAGATCGCGGAAAGCTCAAAAGCTTCAGCGAACACATATCACTCCCCGAAAGTCGCTTTGTGACAAGGGTTTCTCGGGCTTCGGCCGGGTTCCGGTCGAATAACCGCCCAGCCGGAAGTGAATGCCGGCTTTCTCTTCGTGCGCCTTGCCTGCCCTCGCCCTCGCGTGTTTGACTGGTTGCCGAAGGCGGGACGACGGAATGAGTTACATTCTTGCACTGGACCAGGGGACGACCAGTTCCCGCGCAATTCTCTTTGACGAGGCGGGGTCGATTGCCGCCGTGGCGCAGCACGAGTTCGAGCAGTTCTACCCGCAGCCGGGCTGGGTGGAGCATGACCCGATGGAGATCCTCACCAGCCAGCTTTCCTGCGCCGTGGAAGCGCTGGGAAGGGCGAATGCGCGGCCCCGCGACGTGGCCGCCATCGGCATCACCAACCAGCGCGAGACGGTGATTGTGTGGGAGCGGGAGACGGGAAGGCCGATTCATCCGGCCATCGTCTGGCAGGACCGCCGTACTGCTGCGCAGTGCAGCCTTCTGGAGGAGAGCGGTGTCGGCGACGATGTCTCCAACCGCACCGGGCTGGTGCTGGACCCCTATTTTTCCGCTACCAAGGTGGGCTGGATTCTGGACCACGTGCCGGGAGCGCGGGCGCGGGCCGAGCGCGGAGAGCTGGCCTTCGGCACCGTGGACAGTTGGCTGATCTGGCACCTGACCAGCGGCTCGCGGCACGTAACCGACGTGACCAACGCCTCGCGGACCCTGCTGTTCAACATCGTCAAGGGCGAGTGGGACCCGGAGCTGCTGCGCATCTTCAATATTCCCGCCAGCCTGCTGCCGGAAGTGGTTTGGTCGAGCCAGAACGTGGGCGAAGTGACGACCACGCTGGGGCTGGGCGGAATCCCCATTGCGGGTATTGCGGGCGACCAGCAGGCGGCGCTGTTCGGGCAACTGTGCTGGCAGGCGGGCGAGGCCAAGAACACCTATGGAACCGGCTGCTTCCTGTTGCAGAACATCGGCACCCGCTTTGTGCGGTCGAAGCACCGGCTGATTACCACGCTGGCGGCCAGCGCCGGGCATCGGCTGGAGTACGCCTTCGAGGGCAGCATCTTCATCGGCGGGGCGGTGGTGCAGTGGCTGCGCGACAACCTGAAGCTGATCGGCTCGTCGGCCGAGGTGGAGGCTCTGGCGGCCAGCGTGCCGGACTCCGGCGGAGTGGTGCTGGTGCCGGCGTTTGTGGGGCTGGGCGCGCCACACTGGGATCCGCACGCCAGCGGCCTGGTGATCGGGCTGGGCCGGGGCACCACGCCGGGACACATTGCGAGGGCGGCTCTTGAAAGCATCGCCTTCCAGGTGGCCGATGTGCTGGAAGCCGTGGAGAGCGAGACCACGCCGTTGGCGGCCCTTCGCGTGGACGGCGGCGCGGCGGTGAACAACCTGCTGATGCAGTTCCAGGCGGATGTGCTGGGCGTGCCGGTGGTGAGGCCGGAGGTGACCGAGACGACCGCCCTGGGGGCGGCCTACCTGGCCGGGCTGGCGGCTGGCTTCTGGGCCAACCCCGAGGAGTTGCGCGCCAAGCGGCAGGGGGATGTGCGCTTTGAACCGAAGATGGAGCCGGCGGTGAGGGCCGAGCGCCGGGGGCAGTGGCAGCGGGCCGTGGAGCGGGCAAAGAACTGGACGGAGTGAAAGGACTGAAAGGATGCGCAGGGAACAGATGGTCCGCAATGTCCGGGACAGGCGCGAGCCGTGGGACATTGTGGTGGTCGGTGGCGGAGCTACCGGCGTGGGCGTGGCCGTGGATGCGGCCTCGCGGGGTCTGAGCGTGCTGCTGGTGGAGGCGCACGACTTCGGCAAGGGGACCAGCAGCCGGTCGACCAAGCTGGTGCACGGCGGTGTGCGGTATCTCGAACAGGGCAATATTCCGCTGGTGATGTCGGCCCTGAAGGAGCGCGGCCTGATGCGCCAGAATGCGCCGCACCTGGTGCACGATTTGGCTTTTATCGTGCCCAACTACTCGTGGTGGGAGGCTCCGTTCTACGGCATCGGGCTGAAGCTCTATGACCTGCTGGCCGGCAAATATGGCTTTGGCGCGTCGAAGCTGCTGTCGAAAGAGGAGACCCTGGCCCGGTTGCCGGCCCTGGAGCCGGAGGAGCTGCGCGGGGGCGTGGTCTACTACGACGGGCAGTTCGACGATGCCCGGCTGCTGATTCACCTGGCCATGACGGCGGCCGATCACGGGGCGACGCTGGTGAACTACTGCCCGGTGACGGGCCTCACCCAGGACGCCGACGGCTATGTGAACGGCGTGACGGCGCGCGATGAGGAGACGGGGGAGACGTTCGAGATTGCCTCGCGGATGGTGGTGAATGCGACGGGAGTTTTCACCGATTCCATTCGCCAGATGGCCGACCCGGCCGCGGAGTCGCTGGTGGTGACCAGCCAGGGCATTCATCTGGTTTTCGACCGCTCGTTTTTGAAGGGCGACACGGCGCTGATGGTTCCGAAGACCAGCGACGGGCGGGTTCTGTTCGTGATTCCGTGGCATGGGCACGCGGTGGCCGGCACGACCGACACGCCGGTGGAGGCGGCGAGCCTGGAGCCGAGGCCGCTCGAAGAGGAAATCGAATTTGTGCTGGAGACGGCGTCGCGCTTCCTGGTGCGTCCGCCGAGCCGCAAGGATGTGCTGGCGGTTTTTGTGGGTCTGCGTCCGCTGGTGAAGGGCGAGGGCAAGACCTCGGCGCTGTCGAGAGATCATGTGATTCACGTGGACGCCTCGGGCCTGCTGACCATTACCGGCGGCAAGTGGACCACCTACCGGCACATGGCCGAGGACACGGTGGACCACGCGATTACGCTGGGCAAGCTGCGGGATGCCGAGTGCATCACCAGGAATCTGCATATTCACGGCTATGTGGAGAACTCGGCCGCGCTGGGCAGCCTGGAAGTGTACGGCTCGGATGCGGAGGCGATTCGCACGCTGGCCAAGGACCCGAAGCTTGGGGCACAACTGCATCCGGCGCTGCCGTATATTGCCGCCGAGGTGGTGTGGGCGGCGCGCGCGGAGATGGCGCGGACGGTGGAGGACGTGCTGGCGCGGCATACGAGGGCGCTGTTCCTGAATGCCGAGGCGGCGATTGCCATGGCCGAGCCGGTGGCGAAGATTCTGGCCGCCGAGCTGGGCCGCGACGAAGCCTGGGTTGCGGCGCAGGTTGACGAGTTTGTTACGCTGGCAGAGCAGTATCGTGTGGCGTGAACGTGAATGGAGCGCATTGATTTTCACCGAGGGGACGAGAGCGAAACCCGTCCCTTTGAGACGGAGGTTGAGATGGCGACAGCGGTTTGCACTCATGTAGCGGAGCACCTGAAGAATGTGAAACCGAAGACGAAGGGTTGCGAGGAGTGCCTCAAAACGGGCGACTCGTGGGTCCACCTGCGGATGTGCCTGGAGTGTGGGCATGTGGGCTGCTGCGACTCGTCGAAGAACCGCCATGCGCGGGCGCATTTTCACTCGACGCAGCATCCGCTGATCCAGTCGGCCGAGCGCGGCGAGGACTGGCGGTGGTGTTACATCGACGAGGTGTATCTGTAGGGGGCGATGCGGCGGTTCGAGCATTTTCGGAGCCCAAAAAAAATTTTGCGGGCGGCGCCGCGCCGCGGAAAGGGCCAGAAAGACAGTGCGCGGCTGGAGAGCGATTTTCGCTGAAAGCGACCCAAAAGGGCCGGTTTTGGGCCGAAAAGCGGGTATTTTCCGGCAGCTGTGTTTACCACTAAGATAACAGGGGTCGCTCGGTCTCTATCTGCTAACTAATTTATAAACAGTGTTTTACATCGCGTCCCCGGCCTGCCGCGCACCCCAAAAAGGGGCGTTTTCGGGTAGGGGGGGTGGGGGTCGAGGCCTTTTTTCCCGTCCGGAGAGGAGTGCGCACTCCTCATCTCTCTTGATAGTGTGCGTCGGGGGAAGGTAATTATGCGCAAAGCCGTCGGGGCATTTCCCGGGCGGAGGGGATCGATTCAGAGCGGGTGAAGCAGCGCAAGCAGGAGCAAATTCGCACTTGTGGGCAGGGCAAAGCAGGTGAGTTTGAACGAGACCGCTCACGCGTCTGCTTGAGGCAGAGCAATCGCATGAAGGGCCGAGGCCCGGCTCAATGGTTTCGGATCGGCCCTACGGGGCGAGAGTTCGTGCCTGGATTCGAGTCCCAGGGCTGCGCTTCGCTCTGCTCTGGGCTATTTTCGACGCCTCTCTCCGGGATGAGGCACGGCCATCGACTCGCATGGACTGCAAAAAGAGGCCTGTCCGGCAGCAGGAGGCGGTGGTGCAATTGCCCGGTACCTGGGGGGCTTGGCACATCGCTTTCGAGACCCCGGTGCTATGCTGGGCGTAAATCCGCAGAGCTCACCAGGTGCGCGAATGAAAGCGATTGGAAAGATAGCCTTGCCGGCTTTGATGCTGTGCGTCTTGAGTTGCGGCGCGGGAGCACAGCCGGCAAAGGCCCCTGCCTGCGTCGTCGAACCACCGACATTTGTCACCAACGCGCCCAATATCTTCAACGACCGGCAGGAGCAGGACCTGGGCGATGCGTTAGCGGAGTCGTTCGAGGCGGACATGCGGCTTGCGCCCCCGGCAGCCGACGATCAGTTGACGCGGATTGGCGAAAAGCTGTTGGCCACACTGCCGCCGACCGGTATTCACTACCATTTCCGCGTGTATGACTCGGGCGAAATCAACGGCTTTTCCTGGCCGGCGGCCGAGTTTATATCAGCCGCAAGCTGATTACGGCGGTGAAGACCGAGGATGAGCTGGCGGGAGTGCTGGCGCACGAAATCGGCCACCTTTCGACGCACCAGAGCGCCATTGAGGTGACGCGCATTTTCCGCGTCCGGCTGCACATCACCCAGGTGACCGATCGCGCGGATATCTTTGCCAAGCTGCACCTGATGATGCGCACACCGGCCAAGTCTGACGAGGAGGATGGGAGAGAAGACAAGAACGAGATGGTGGCCGATCACGTAGCGCTGTATGCAATGATCCAGGCGGGCTACGCGGCAGAGAGTTTCCCCTCATTTTTCAACCAGGTTTCGTTGAACAAGGGGAAGACCGGCAACTGGCTCTCGGATATGTTTGGGCAGACGAATGTAGATAGCCAACGGTACCGCGCGGCAGTGAAGCTCATTGACACGCTACCCGCGGGGTGCAAGGAGAGACAGGCTGGCGAGAGCGATGCATTCAAGGCCTGGCACAAAAGGATCGTGGAAGAGCGCGTGCAGAACGCGGCGGAACGCGGCGGAGAACGCCAGCGGCGACCGGCAGTTGAAACTCGACCCTCCGCTGCGACCGGGTTTGTGGGTGGTCCGCTTCAGCCCCAACGGCCGCTTCATTCTGGCGCAGGACGAGACCAGCATCGCAATCGTGGACAAGGATGCGGCGAAGGTTCTGTTCAAGATCGATGCGCCGGATGTGCAGGCGGCGCAGTTCACGCCGGACTCTGACAGCGTGGTGTTTCTCAACGACACGCTCCGCGTGGAGAAGTGGAGTGTGGCGACGGGCAAGCGGACGAGCGTGAAGGAGATGGTGGTGTTCGACGGTTGCAGCCAATCGCTGCTTTCGCCGGACGGCAAGACGCTGGTTTGCGCCAGGCTCTATCTGCATTCGGATCTTCCGCGCGTGGGTCTGCGGCTGATCGATGTGGAGAGCGGAAAGCCGTTTTTCGAGAAACCCAACTTTTATGAGATGAACGCGCTCTCTTCGAATTACATCGGGTTCCTCTTCGAGCTGGAGGCAATGGCGGGGATGAAGTTTGCGAAACTTCTAGTCTCTCCCGACGGCCGGTATCTGCTGGCGAATGTTGGAAAGAGCGTTCTGGCCTACGATCTGGAGCACCGTCAGCCGGTGGAGCTGGGCGGAAAACTTAAGGGTCTTGAAGACGCGCGCGTGAGCTTTCTGGGGCCCGATCAGGTTTATATGGTGGACTGGCACAAGCAGAAAGATCTGTATCCGGCCCGGATCCTCAGTTTTCCAGATGGCCGGGTACTGAAAGAGACGCAGTTCGGCGGACTGTATGTTCGAGCGGTAACCAAAGGGCGACTGCTGATCGTGGAACCGCTGAAAGAGTACGCGGTTGGGGTTTTTGACCCTGGCCCGGCCAAGGTTCTGGCGGCATGGAAGCTGCCCGCGATTGATGTATGGGATCAGTCGATCGCCGCGGAGAGCGCGAGCGGTGGGCTCGCGATCGGGCAACTGGGCGCAAAAGCGACCAAGGAAGTGGCTCTGACGCTGGGACCGCTGCCGGCTTTGGGCGCTGCCGCGTTCTCTCCGGACGGCAGGTTTCTGGTGGCCTCGATGAGGTACCGAGCCGAGATATGGAACATGGATACAGGCAAGGAAGTGAGCGCCATCCGTCCGCTGCACAGCGTTTGGATGGATGACGCGGACCGGCTTTTCGGCCAGTTCCCCAAGCATATGGACCACGATGCGGCGGAGATCGCGATGACTCTGGACCCGCCGAACGCCAAGGAGCTGGCGAAATACAAAAAGGAAGACCGGCAGTATCACGACCTGCAATACAGCTTCAAGCCAATGGGCAGCGACAAGGCGACCAATTACCACGCGACGTTGGAGGTAAAGAAGATGGAGACCCAGGCGGTGGCCTGGTCTCGGGACTATCCGCACACGACGCCGGTTTGCTGGCCGGCGGAAGACAACCGTATGGTGCTTGCATGGGATCTGAGCGCCGACACAGCCAAAGAGGAGATCAAGAGCCATCCCGATTTGCAGCGCCAGGCGGAGGCGCTCAAGAACAAGAAGAAGGGCCTGCTGATTGAGACCGTGAACCCCAAGACGGGCGCCGCTTACCAGCAGGTGGTGATTCCCGAGGCGGACCTGAGCAAGGGTTGGAACGACCAGCGCGTGGCCTGGGTTTCAGGGGAGTTTGTGCTGGTGCAGGGCGAGCACGGGAACACGGTGATCTACCGGCTGGATAGCGGGGCCAAGGTGGGGGAGTTCTTCGGCGAGCCGGTGGCCACGGATGCGGACAGGAGCCTGATTGCGGCGGTGAACCGCGAGGACGAGATTCTGCTGGTGGATGAGCGGAGCGGCAAGGAACTGAAGCGGTTCACACTGGGGTCGCCAGTGCGGCTGGCGCGGATTGTGACCGGGAAAGAGGAGCCGTTGCTGGTGCTGACTGCCGACCAGGTGGTGCATCGGCTTGCGCTGCCGGAGTGAGGGCATCGCGCTGTGCGGAGCCCGGACTTGCGCATCTAGATGTGGAACCGCTGAAGCGGGGGGGCCGGAACGGGGTTTCGACTGTGCAGGCCGCAAAGGGCGCGGCCTACGTTGCTCTGATATAATGCGTCATGGCGAGTGAGCCCTATTCCGGCGCCAAGAGTCCCGCTCCGTGGATTTCACACTCGATTGTTGCTGAATCGACGAATGAAATGACAGGCTACAGGGCGCTCGTCTCGCGTGTCGTGGACGCGTTTGGAGACGAAATCAAAGCCTCCCGGTGGCTGTCGATGCCGAACCGGGATTTGGACAATCGGACCCCGCTCCAGGCGGTTCAGAACAGCGGCTACGACATGGAGGTGCTTGAGCCGATCTTGACTCGCATCGAACATGGAGTCGATTATTGACTCCCGAAGACCTCCCGCTCGATCCGGAATTCTTCCTGACTCACCAGCCTCTCACTTTATACCGTCTTGCCAGGGCGAGATATGCGAACCTGTCGGGCATGGGCGCCGCATTTGCGCCAGGGCGCTGGAACAGGCTGGGCGAGGAGGCGATTTACACCTCGACTGAAATGGGCGTGCCTTTGCTGGAAAGGCTGGTCCATACGCCGAAAGACCTGATGCCTTCCAACCTCGCTCTCATGAGGATACGAGTCGCCTGCAAATGGACTCTGCACGGGGATCGACTCATCGATGTGCAGACAGGCGACCGCATGTTGGTGTGCCGGGACCTTGCCACGGCCAGGAATGACTTCGCCAGCCGCCCGTACAAGTTTGGGATCGGTAGGCCGTTCGCGGTGGCCGTGCCTTCTGTGATCCTTCCAGTATGGAATGTAGTGCTTTACCCAAAGGGGGCCGGATTCTGGGATCACGTCTCGCTTGAAAGCGTGGAGGCTTTTGAATTCGATTCTCGGCTGTTTCCTGAAAACACGCCGACGGAAGCGCCGCAACAAAAGCCGGTCCCCTAGAATTTCAAGCTCCCCCAGAAGACGAAAGACACCTCAGGCCAGCTCCACCTCGATCTTCTTGGCGTCGGGGTGGAGGTTGACGATTTTGAAGGTGCGGATCTGGCCTTCGGCTAGCGGTTCGGGCGTGGCGGCCTCGGCGGTGGTGTTGCCTTGCCAGCGGGCTTTGAGCATGGAGGAGAGGCTGGACAGGTCAACGGCCGCTTTGGCTTTGGGCGCGGCGGCGGCTTTGGCGGCTGGGGCCGGAGCGGCGCTGAGGCGGCAGATGGCGCGGATGCCCTCGCCGAGCTCCACCTGGACAAACGAGTCGGTGGCTTCAACGACGCGGCCGGAGACTTCGTCGCCGGCTTTGTGCTCGGCGATGTACTCGTCGATGTCGGTGGGGATGAGCTGCTTCATGGAGAGCTTGATCTGGCGCTTTTCAGGGTCGATGGCCAGGACTTGCGCCTTGACGATCTGGCCGGCGCGGAGCATGTCGGAGGGGTGGCCGAGGCGCTTGTCGGCGGTGATTTCGCTGATGTGGACCAGGCCCTCGACGCCTTCGGCGAGCTGGACGAATGCGCCAAAGTTCATGAGCTTGGTCACCGGGCCCTCAATCTGCGAGCCGACGGGGAAGTTGCGCTGCACGCCGGTCCAGGGGTCGGCGAGGGTTTGCTTGAGGCCGAGCGAGATGCGGCGCTCCTCGGGCTTGATGGCCAGGATGATGGCGTCGACGCGGTCGCCCTCCTTAAGCATGTCGGAGGGATGGCGCAGCTTTTTGCCATAGGACATTTCAGAGATGTGGATGAGGCCCTCGACGCCGGGCTCGATCTCGACGAATGCGCCGAAGTCGGCCAGGCGGGTGACGGTGCCGGTGATGCGCTGGCCGGCGACGAGGCGGTCGGGAGCGGTTTGCCAGGGCTCGGGCTGAAGCTGCTTGAGGCCGAGGGAGATTTTCTTGGTCTCGGGGTCGATTTTGAGGATCTTGACCTGGATTTCCTGGCCGGCGGTGAGGAGGTCTTCGGGTTTGGCGACGCGGCTGTGGGCCATATCGCTGATGTGCAGCAGGCCGTCGACGCCGCCGATGTCGATGAAAGCGCCGTAGGGGACCAGGCTGCGGACCGTGCCGGTTACGGTGTCGCCTTCGTTCATGGAGTCGCGCTGGGCTTGGGAGAGTGCGCGGGCCTGCTCTTCGAGCACCACGCGGCGATCGACGACGACATTCTCGTCGGTGATGTCGAGCTTGGTGATGCGGCAGGTAATCTCGGTGCCGACCAGCTTTTCGAGCTCGATGGCGTCCTTGGTTCCGCTGCGGCTGGCGGGCATGAAGGCGCGCACGCCCACATCGACCGAGAGGCCGCCCTTGACGACCTGGGTGGCGGTGCCGACCACAGCCAGCTTCTCGGCGAATGCGGCTTCGAGGGCCGACCAGTCGCGCGGCTGCGCCACCTTGAAGCGGGAGAGCACGTAGTAGTGCTCCTCGTTGCGGCCGGTGACGGAGACAGGGAAGGTGTCGCCGGGGTGCACGCCTTCAGCGTTGGCGTCGAAGGCCGAGCGGGGCAGCACGCCCTCGGTTTTGTAGCCGATGTCGAGGAAGACCTGGTCGGCGGAGAGGGAAATGACGGTCCCCTGCAACTGCTTTGCGCCGGGTTCGGACTTGTGGGAGTGGCTGCGCTCAAAGGCCGAGAGCAGGTCGGCAAAGGACTCGGTGGGCTCTTCGGCGACGGGCTCCGGGATCGGCTGAGGGGCTGGCTCGGCTGCCGGTTTTGGCGCGGGCGCGGGTGCGGACTGCGCAACGGGCTCGGGGACAGGCGTGGGCGCGGGGGCAGCGGCGATGAGCTCGGTAGCTGGCTCAGGGGCAATTTCGGGCGTGGGCTGGGATGGTTCGAGGTTGTCGTTTGTCATGACGGTTTACCCATCCATTCTCCCATGATTTAGCGGTTGGCGCGGCGCGGGGGCGTGCGGCGGGCGTATTACGGGGCGGAAAGCTCGTGGTTTCCGGGCCTTGCGGCGTGATGAAATGCGGAAAATGGGGGGTCCATCAAGGCTAATGCCGCGGGCGCGGAAAGCCGTGCGAGGGGGAGAGCGGCGGATTGCGGGCGCCGGCACTACGGGGCCTTCCAGTGGATGGGTTGGGGACGGCGGCGGGGGCCGAGGAGGACCAGGTCGATGGGTCCGCCGATGAGGCTGGGCGCGGGAAGCTGGCTGCTGGCGCGGCTGGCGGCTTCAATCACGTTGTGCGCCACGGCGGCGGCCTGGTTGAGCGGGGCATCGGCCACCGGCTTTTTGTCCAGGATGAAGGCGAGGGTTGCGGCGCTGAGGTAGGTACGGGCGAAGCCGGCGTAGACGTGCTTTTCGAGATAGTCGGCTTCTCCGTAGGCCCATACGCCGCGCCGGTCCTGAGGGGTGACGACGATGCGGGAGAAGCGGGCCGCCTCGATGCGGTCGGCCGCGGCGTTTTCGCGGACGATCGCAGTGTCCTGCCGGACCATCGCTGCGTCCTGACGGACGATCGCAGCGTCCTGGCGGACGATCACGGCGCCCTGGCGGACGACAAAATTGAGAATGGTGGAGGTCTTCGAGCGCGGATCGTAGGCGGCGATGACCACGGAGAAGAGCTCGGCGCCGGGGTGTGGCTGGAGCGCATCGGGGTGCGACTGCCGGAAGCGTTCGACGGCGGCGGCGCATTGCGCGCCCAGGTCCTCGAGGGAAAGGTGGGCGAGATCGGGGCTCTGGCGCTCAAGATAGCGCTTGACCAAGGCGGCAATGTCCAGCAGCCGGGGGGCGGATTTGAGGGCCGCGCAGGGGTCGGGGCGGGGCTCGGCGGGCGAGGGGATGAAGGCCACCGCGCCGGTGACGGCGACCACGGTGCGGTAGGGCCTGCGCAGCCGGGCGATCTTGTACTGGCCGTCGCAGGTGACGCCGGCGAAGGAGGTCCGGCTGTCGGAGGCGACCACCAGGCCGCCGGCGGAAGGCACGATGACCACCAGCGTGGCGCCGGAGGGCGGGGGCGGGAGCAGGAGCAGGATCAGCAGCAGGATTGCGACGAGGCGCGCCATTCTGTGTAGTATGAGGCCGGGCGGGGTTGGGTTCGTGGTTTCCCACCCTTGCGACAAAAACTAATACGTCGCAAGGATGGGGCACCCACTGACGCCGTGCCCATTCAAAAACAGCACCTTGCGGCTATTGTTACGACCCATTCAGAGCCGGTTTAGCTCTTGTTGAGGTCGTAGTTCATGTAGACGACGTGGGTCTGGAGGTACTCTTCAAGGCCGTGCTTGCCGTCGGCGCCTCCGATTCCGGATTTGCGCCATCCGGCGTGGAAGCCCTGCATGGCCTCGAAGTTTTCGCGATTGACGTAGGTTTCGCCGAACTTGAGCTCATTGGAGGCGCGCATGGCCACGTCGAGCGAGCGGGTGTAAATGGAAGAAGTAAGGCCGTACTCGCAGTCGTTGGCGCAGGCCAGGGCTTCGTCGAGGGTTTTGAAGGTGGCGATGGGCAGGATGGGGCCGAAGGTCTCCTGCTGCATGATGGCGGAGTCTTGGCGGCAGTTGACGAGAACAGTGGGCTGGAAGAAGTAGCCGGCCTGAGTGTCGCAGCGTGCGCCGCCGCACTTCAGCTCCGCGCCCTGTTCGAGGGCCAATTCGACGACTTCGCCCATCTGTGCGAGTTGGCGTTTGCTGACCAGGGGGCCCATTTCGGTGGCAGGGTCCATGGGGTCGCCGATGACCGTCCGCTCCATGGCCGCGGTCATTTTGGCGATGAACTCGCCGGCAACGGACTCGTGGACATAGACCCGCTCGGCACAGTTGCAGACCTGGCCGGTGTTGATGATGCGGGAGGCGCGGATAGCGCGAACGGCGAGATCGATGTCGGCGTCGCCCATGACGATGGCCGGGGCCTTGCCGCCCAGCTCGAGCGAGACCTTGGTGACGTTGTCGGCGGCGGCGTGCATGACGGCGACTCCGCCCTCGACACTGCCGGTGAGCGAGACCATGCCCACCCTGGGATGAGAGGCCAGGGCCTTGCCGATGACCGATCCGGCGCCGGAGACGAGGTTGAAAACTCCCTTGGGCAGCGACGACTGGGCCACCAGGTTGGCGAATTCGAAGGCGTTGTTGGGGGTTTCGCTGCTGGGCTTGATGACGATGGTGTTGCCGGTGAGCAGCGCGGGGGCCATCTTGCGGACGATGAGAAAGAAGGGGAAATTCCAGGGCAGGATGCCGGCGATGACGCCGATGGGCATCTTGTAGAGCAGAATATTCTCGCCGGGCCGGTCGCTTTGGATGATTTCACCCTCGTAGCGGCGGGCAAACTCGGCCATGTAATCGAGGTAATCGGCCGAGAAGTCCACTTCAACCTGGGCCAGCGACAGGATCTTGCCCTGCTCCTCGGTGATGACGCGGGCCAGGGATTCGCGGTGGGCGCGCACCAGCGTGGCGATCTCACGCAGGTAGCCGGCGCGGCGGATGGCGGGCAGGGCGGCCCAGCTTATTTGCGCGCGCTCGGCAGCCAGGACGGCGCGATTCACATCCTCGACCGTCCCGCTGGGAAACCGGGAGATGACCTGTTCCGTTGTGGGGTTCAGGACTTCGATGGTCTTTGCCGACGCCACAAATTCGCCGTCGATCAACATCTCATAGGATTTGAGGCTGGATTGCACGGTATTCATGGAAATAAGTCCCTTCCGCGGGTCAACTCGCGGCTCCTTTTCGGAGCCGCGACTCATCATAGAGCCCGGTCGCGGGATGTGCAAGGAGGAATTGTTTCAATAGCGGGTTGCGATGGATCGGCGCGAGGAGGCAGGCGATGGGGGCGGAAGGCGCGATTTCTCCGGGGCTTTGCGGGCCGAGAGGCGCAGCTCTCCCAGGCTGCGGATTGCGGCGGCGGGAGCAGGGGAATGGTTTGTCTATTCGGCCTGGGGGTCGGCGTCGTCGGCGCGGGGCTCGGCGCCAACCTCATCTTCGCCTTCGACGGAGATGCGCAGGGAGCGGAGGAAGTGGAGGTCGTTCTGGCTGAAAGGGGTCTCGGCGTCTCCATCCTCATCGGACTCTTCGTCGTCGGCGTCCGCGACCTCTTTGAGGCCGATGGTGGCTTCGAGCATGAGCAGCACATCGAAGCCGTATTTGTGGATATCCTGCACCACCCCGGCGATCTGCTCGTTTTCGACGACCGACTCGTGGATGGCTTCCCCGAGTTGCTGGATCAGTTCGCGCAAGCGAGATGTCACGGGATACCTCCAGGTGCGGCGGCCTGCGCTGGTAAAAGGCGCGGGGAGCGGCGCGGATTTCTCTACCTTACTGCCGCCGCTCGCCGGGAGCAACTGCGAATCGCCGGGAAGGGGTTAAAAATGCTGGTCTGCAACCGTCGCTGCTACCATCATATCGAAATGAAACCTCAGACCATAGGACGCGCCCTGGGCATCGGGCTGCGGGTTGCCGGGAAGATTGCGGGCCAGCGGATGGCAGGCCGCGCCGACGGCGGCCCAGCGTCAGCCCCTGGAGCCGTTGCCGACGCCGGAGTGCGCGGGCGAGCGGTGGGGCAGCAGGCCGGCAGGACCAGCCGGGGCATTGCGGCTGGCCTGGGCGGATTTTTGCGCCCTTTTCGCCGGGTGGGCGGCATTCTTTGGCTGGAAGTGATGGGCGGGTTCTTTCTTCTGCCGGTGGCCGTATTTGCCCCCACCTTGTGGCGCACCCGGCCCGCGTCGCCTCACGGCCCCTGGGACAAGACGTTCCTGTTCTCCGCCCTGGTGATGGCGGTGTTTTTCTACCTGAGCGTGAGTTCGTTCTGGCGGGCGCGGAAGCGATAGTGCGAACTTGGCCGCCTGTTGTGAAAGTCCGAATGGCTGAAAAGCATCCCTCGGGGGCTGAAGCCCGTCGTTTGTAATCAGTCATTTGCGGCACGACTAAAGTCGAGCCCTTTCAAAACCTGACTTTCACCTCAGGCTTAACTTTTAGACGCCGGGTCCGAGCCGCTGGGGCGCGTGTACATCCACACCACCGCGCCGATGACCGCCATCCCTATAAACAGCAGGAAAATGCTGCCGCCCCGTGCCCCGCCGCCAAAACGCGCCAGCGCCAGTGCCGCAAGCGCCAATGGATTGTGAAGTGTGGTCAAGGAGTTCCTCCGCGGGCCAGGCGGTGTTGCCCAACCGGTGTAACGGTAAGGACCCGCACGGGGGGAACAAGTTGCTGCGGGGCAGTGACGGACCGGAGATTAGAGCATTTTCCGGAATGGTGTAGACCTGGAATTCATTGGCATCCCACCCATTTCCGCAAAAAAGGCGGAAATGGATGGGGCACGGGAGTCGATAGCAAAAGCAAAAATTCTCTAGCTGCGTTTCCGCCGCCATAGCCGGGGCGCGATGGCGTAATTCAACTGCACCAGGACGATGGCCGCGATGCTGACCCAGGTGTTGATGAAGCAGAGTGCGGCTCCGGCGGCGTAGAGCGATTGCGCGATGAGGACGCGGCGGCAGATGCTGCCGCGCACCTCGTCCGGGGTGTCGGCCTTGATGAGGTTGGCGTGGGTGGCGTGGGTCCAGCTCCAATAGAGCATGACGCCGGGGACGAAGATGTTGAGCCAGTAGATGCCGAGCGCCGCGCGGTAGGTGATGAACTCGGCCAGCAGGCGGGTGGAGAGCGGCATGAGCGTGATGGCGAAGAGAAACCCGAGATGAATCCAGGTGAGGTCGCGGGTGCCTTCGGCGATGTGGCTGAGCTGGGTTTGCTGGCCGGCCCAGAAGATGCCCAGGGTGAGAAAGCTCATGCCGTAGGCGATCCACTGCGGCCCAAGGGCGGCGAGAGCGGCGAGCAACTCGCCCTCCGAGTGTACCTGGGCGGCGGTGGGAATGTGCAGGTCCAGCACCAGCAGCGTCATGGCCACGGCAAAGATGCCGTCGCTCAAGGCGGCCAGCCGTTCCAGGCTGCGGCCCTGTATGAGGTTGTAGAGGTTGGGCACGGCGAGAAGCCTCCGGACTCAAAGATAACGGCGAATCGCCGCTCCGAATCGCGTGTAGAGGAAAGAAACCGCCAGGAGGGCCAAGCCGAGGACGATCAGCGTCGTGTAGCGGTCAGAGGGCGAGAGCTTCCAGACGTCCATGAGCAGGATTTTGACCACGCTGACCAGCAAGAGGCCAAGGCCGGCGAGGCGGAAGCTGCGCTCGCCGACGGCCAGGGCGAAGAGGAAGACGCCGAGGCCGAGGAGGCTCCAGGCGATGGTGATGTGGCCGGAGCTGAGCTTGACGGCCAAGGCGACGACTTCCAGGGCAAAGGCGGCGAAGAAGAAGACTTGCTCGGGGCGGTGGATAAGCTGTGCAAAATCTGAGGGTAACTCGATGGTGGAGGGGGTGAAGCGGGCTTCGGTGCGCAACAGGAAGGCAAACGGGAGCGCCGCCAGCAGGATGAGCGCCGCAACGCCCAGGTGAAAAAGCGGGCCCTGCCAGAAGCCCGCGGGGCTGTCGGCGAAGAGGTCGAGGAAGAACGCCCGGCCGAGGACGGCAGCGACCAGCGCCAGGGCTTGAACCAGGAAGGCTCTGCGCCGCAAGAGCCACGCCAGGGCGAGCAGGACGGCGGCCATGGCGGCCCAGATGGGCGTGACCCAGACTTCGCCGCCGGGGACCGGGACCCAGGCAGACGGGAAGCGATAGGCAAACCAGAGGGCAATGGAGAGGGTGCCGAGGGCATCGGCGGTGAGGCCCAGGATGTGTTCGCGACGGGAGCAGCGGTCGGGGTTGCGGGTGCGCTTCAGGAGCCAATAGCCGGCGGCGGCAAGGACCAAGACTTCTAGGAGCAGGGACTTGGTGAGGCTGAAGGTGTCCAAGTAGAGTGCTCGATGCTGCTGCCGGGCTAAGTTGCCGAAGGTATCGGGCAAATCGACGGCGAGATAGCGGACGAATGCGAGCGCGACGAGGAAAAGGCCTTGCCAGCGCAGGAAGCCCTTGCGGGCGAACCGGCCCAGCTCAAAAAGCGCCAGCCCAAGCGCCGCCCAAACCGGAACCACGAACCAATCCGAAGAGAAGTCGGCGGCCAGAAAGGCCAGCAACAGAGTCGCAGGCCAGGAGTACGCTGGGGCCACGTAATTGCCCGCTCCGGCGAGCGCCGTTTTGCGGCGCATTCCGGCATAGAGGAGGGCGACGGCGGCGGCGAGAGGGGCTTCGTAACTCCACGAGTTGTTACTGGCCCTGAAGAGGTCCCAGGGGAAAAGCCCGATCAAAGCGACCGCTGTGAGCAAATCGGCCTCGACGGCCAGCGATGCGGCTTTGACCCAATCGGCCGCAAAGCCCAACAGCAAGACCAGGGCCAGCCAGCCAGCCGGAACCCACTCCGGCGGCAGCGCCACCCAGAGTGCCGCGGCGGCCAGGAGGGTTCCCAGCAAACTGGCTGCGGGCTGAGCGATGCCCTGCCAGACGATCCAATCGAAATTGAGCGGCGTCTGGGCTCCCTCTGGAGAGATATTGGCTTCGAGCCGCGGCAGGAGGCGCGGATAGACCTCGGCGTGGATCCAGTAGGCGAGGGCGGCCAGGGCTAGAACGGCGGTCTCGGCGGGGTGGCGGCTGGGGTCGGGCGCACCCAGCCGAAAGATTGCCAGCGGGACAATGTGGAGGAAGACCAGCACCGCGGCCGCGCTGAGGGCCAGAACGTCGGCTTCCCGGGCCAGCCGGAGAGCGGTAAAGCGGCGAGCCACGAAGCCCAGCGCCAGCACCAGCGCCAGCCAGGCGACCGGGAACCAGAGGTCGGGCAGGGCCACCCAAAGGGCCGTTGCCGCAGCCGCCGCGGCTAGCCAACTGGTGATGCCGAGGGCCAGGGCTTCGCGCTCGTCCTCGGCAATTTGCGGCCAGCGGCGGGGGTAGAGCTCGGAGTGGACCCAGTAGAGAATCGCAGCCAGGGCCAGGGCTGCCGTCAGTGAGCCGTGGCGGCCGGGGTCGGGATTGGAGAGCCGGAAGAGCAGCAACGGCGCCACGTCGTGGAAAGCCAGAACCCCGCCCGTGACCACGCCCGCCAACAGGCCCAGGCGGCGGAAGACCGGCTCGCCCAGGCGCAGTCCGCAGACGGCCAGCACCTGCGCCTCGACCAGCCACAGGACTGGCCAACTGACGCCGTGGAAGCGGAAGGGAACGGCGCTGACCAGCAGGACGGTGGCGATGGTGGAAAGTACGATGAAGGCCTGGCGGCGGCGGGCGCGCACCCGGAAGGCCAGCGCCATCTCGACTGCTCCCAGGGCGGCGAGAGCCCAAAAGGCCCACTCGGGGTGGGCGGACTGGAGCTTGAGCAGGCCGAGGACCCCGGTGGAGTTGAGCACCGCGGAGAGGCTGGAGATGTTCTCCTCGCTCTGGTCGAGCGGCGTGCGCAGGACGTAGGCCAGGCGGAAGATGAGCCAATAGAGCAGGATGAGGATAGTGGAGGGCCAGAAATCGGCGAAGGCGGCGTGGTTCTCTGGCAGGACGCGGGTGAGCCAGACCAGGTGGCTGAGGTAAACGGCGGCCAGGCCGGCCAACTCCAACCAGGCCCAGTGGCGCAGGGTGGTGACCACGACCAGGGCGACAGCGAGTACCAGACTGGCCGAGAGGCTGAAGGCCACGGTTCCCTCGGCGGCCTCGAGGTGGCTGGTGAGCAGGGTGGCAAAGCCGAGCAGAAAGGCCAGTCCGGTGACCGCCTGGGAGCGATAAATCAAGGAATGGCCCACCATGCCGGCGGCCACGATCAGCATCAGAACGAGGTCGGCGGGGAGCGAATCCAGCAGGTGCGCGGCCGGGACGTGGTGCAGGGCGAAAGTGGTGAAGAAGGCCAGCGCCCAGCCGCCGCCGATGCCGGCGCGGGCAAAGATGCGGTAGGTGGCTTTGCGCTCCAGCCAGACGCTTCCGGCGAGGAGGGCGAGGCTGACTGCGTAGCCGCACAGAACCTTGCCCGCCGGACCCCAGGTTTCAAGCTTCAGGGCCAGAAAGAAGGCCAGACCGATGACCAGGATGGCGATGCCGAGTTTGTTGAGCCAGTTGACGCCGAGGCGCTCTTCAAGGGAGAAGAGGCGGCCGGCCGGGGTGGGGCTGTTTTCAGGTTCCTCCAGGTGCGTTGAGGCGGAGACGGTTTCAAACCACGGCTTGGGCGGCGGGGGCGGAGGCGGAACGGGTGCGATGGAAGGGACGGATGGAGCCGGAACGGCCGGGGTAAAAGCGGCTATAGGGGGTGGAGGCGCGTGTGCGGCTGCGACTGGCTTCGGCTCGACGGAGCGGATGGGCGGGGCCGGTTCGGGCTGCCTGGTTTCCGGTTTGGTTTCGGGTGAGGCGGCTGGCGCGCTGGCCGGAGACGCCGCGTGGGCCCGCTGGTGCGCGGTGACCTGCGATCTGAGGTCGCCCAGTTCGCGCTCAAGGCTCTCGATCTCGTCGCGCAGGCGGGCGCTTCGGTCCCGGCCACCGCGCCAGACCGCAAAAAGGAGCACCGCGAGCACAACGATGAAGAAAGCGTCCATCGAAACGATTGGGTGGAACGATTGGGCGGAATTATAGCGGGTTTGGCGCCCAGGCCAGGGAGCGATTTTTTCGGCCGACTTAGGCCAGCGGTTGGGGAGGCTTGCGGGTGAGTCGCCAGATGCCCACGGCGATGGCCAGAACTGCCACGGAGTAGGCGAGCACGGCGCGCTGGCCGGTGTGGATGGTCCATCCCTGGTAGAGCGCAAAAACTCCCAGCGCCAGCATGATGATTCCGCGAACCGTGTTCATGGAACTTCCCCTTCAGGAGAGTTTGTTTTCTTCATCCTATGCCAAGGGCCCAAAGTTTGACCCGGCAGGAGGCGAATCCCTATCGTAAGCAGGGTACAGCAGGATTGCCGAAAGGACCACAAAATGACCCTCCCCGACGCGCCCGATCCCAAGCCCGAACTCAAGAAGACCGCCCTCAACGCCACCCACCGCGCCCTGAAAGCCAAGATGGTGGACTTTGGCGGCTGGGATATGCCGGTCGAATATCCGTGCCCTGGCGGGGGCCTGATCGCCGAGCACCTGGCGGTGCGCACCGGGGTGGGCCTGTTCGACGTGAGCCACATGGGCGAGATCCAGTTTCGCGGGCCCGGAGCGCTCGGCGCCGTGCAGCACATTACCATGAACGACGCCTCGCGGCTCAAGGACGGGCAGGCCCACTATTCCGCGCTGCTCACCCCGGAAGGCACTTTCGTGGACGACATCCTGGTTCACCGGCTCGCCGAGAACGATTACCTGCTGGTGGTGAATGCGGGAACCAAGGACAAGGACTACGCCTGGATCAGGAAGCAGGTGGGCGGGTTTCCGTCGGTCCACATCAGCGACTATTCCAGCTACTACTCGCAACTGGCCGTGCAGGGGCCGCAGGCTCTCGAAACCCTGCAGAAGCTGACCAAGGTGGATTTGGCGGCGATCAGGAATTACTGGTTTACGTGGGGCACGGTGGCCGGGGTTGCCAACGTGATGATCGCGCGCACCGGCTACTCGGGCGAAGACGGCTTCGAGGTCTATCTGCCCGCCGATGTGCCGACCAGCGAGAAGATGTGGAATGCTCTGCTCGAAGCCGGCGCGGAGTTCGGCATACGCCCGTGCGGCCTGGGGGCGCGCAACACGCTGCGCCTGGAGGCGGGAATGCCCCTCTACGGGCACGAAATCTCCGACGCCATCAACGTCTTCGAGGGCGGCCTGGAGCGCTGGCTCAAGCTCGACAAGGGGTCCTTTATTGGACGCGATGCGTTGGCGGCGGTGCAGGCGGCGGGCGGGCCGCAGCGCAAGATCGTGGCTCTGGAGATGGTGGAGCGCGGGATTGCCCGGGATGGGTACTTCGTACTGTCTTTGGACGGAGAGAAGATTGGCGCGATTACATCCGGCTCGCCCGCGCCGTTCTTGAAGACCAACATTGCCTATGCGCTGTTGCCGGCCGCCGTGGCCGCGAGCGGGGAAGATGTGCTGGTCGAGGTCAGGGCCAATCGGGTACGGGCAAAGCAGGTGCCCGCGCCGTTCTATAAGCGGGCGAAGAAGTAAACCTGTTGGAATCAGCATAGGAACGCGCTAAACTTCACTTGCCGATGATCGACTCTCTGCACATCGCCGGATTCAAGCTCTTCCGCGACCTCACGCTGCCCAAGCTGGGGCGGATGAATCTGTTTGTGGGTGAGAACAACACGGGGAAGAGTTGCCTGCTGGAGGCGATTGGACTTTACGCAGGACAAAATCCTGTCGCTGACGTTCTTCAAACTGCATCCCTGCGCAGCCCAGAACCACTTCGCCCATGGGAAGTAGGCGGAGGGTTTGAAGAGGGAATTGCCCTCAAACATCCGGTGATTGATCTATTCCCCAGGAAAGAATCTGCGCTTTATCTTCTACATCGTCCAATTGTTATTGAGGAAACAATTGGCGATCTTAACTCGTTAAATATACGTTGCCAACCGCACGATGTCGTTGTTGATGAGGATGGGCGACGTCGGTACGTGCCGACGCTTCCGGGACACGTTACCGCTGGTATTTCGGAAATTGCGATTACGGTATCGAGAGGCGACAAACAAGTCGCCTTGATAACTCGACAGCATCTTCCTCTTCGTCTTAGCACTCCCGACTTAGGCACATCGGGTGACGGTCAGGCGTCAATGTTTGCCCTTCTCCCTGCAAGCGGCTTCAGTGACGAGAAAGCCGCGTCCCTGTGGGATCAACTTATCCAAGGCCCTGGGCAGGAAAGTGTTCTCACCTGGCTTCCGATGATCGATCCACGAATTGAGGCTTTGGACTACATAGCGGGGCGTGGCACATCGCGCATCGCGTTGCTCAAAGTGGAAGGACAGGGCAGGATTCCTCTTGGAACCATGGGCGATGGCGTTCGGCGTATGTTCCACATCGGGTTGGCCATGGCTACGGCATCCAAGGGGATACTGCTCATCGACGAATTCGAGAATGGCCTTCATTGGCATGTTCAGCGGGAACTCTGGGCTGCCCTGGGCAGGGCCGCTAAAGGATTTGACGTCCAGATATTCGCCACGACGCACAGCCGGGACTGCATTGCTGGATTCGTTTCGGCAAGTAAGGAAACAGGCGTCTCGGATGCGAAAATGTACCGGCTGGAACGCGAGGACGACGAGATCTACGCTGTGGACTTGGCTCTCGTCAACGTCGATGCTGCCATGCATTTGAATGCGGAAGTCCGCTGATCATGGCCGCTCATCATTCACTGGTGTCTGCGCAAGACTCTGAATTCCTGCTGCTTGTGGAAGGCCCGAGCGATCTTCACGCTGTTGTACAACTCGTCAGACTTGTGCACAGGTCGGAGCCGTCTTTTGTAGCTTTTGATTGCAAGAACGATGATGGCGTATTGGACCAACTGAGCATCAGACTGGTTCAGCCGCATTCGGCCCAGAGGGTTGTTGGGCTGATTCTTGACGCGGATATTGACGGATCAACGGAAAGTGACGCGGTCCAACGCCGTTGGGCACAGCTAAAGAACCGCATCGGCGCCGACTACGATTTCCCCGAAGACTTCCCCGAAAAGGGGCTCATTATCGACCCCAAGGCAGGGCGTCGAGCGATAGGAACTTTGCCGCGCATTGGCGCGTGGCTGATGCCGAATAACAAGGCGTTTGGGATGTTCGAAGATCTGCTTCTCGACTCGCTCGGCGACCATCAACGAAACTATACTTCCGCTGTCGTTCAACAGGCAGAGGCAGACCAGGTCGCCACATTCCATCCCAGCCATCTATCGAAGGCAGTGGTGCGCACATACATGGCGTGGCAGGAACCACCCGACCTGCCACATCTGAGCTTTGCTATCCGCCAAGGCCACTTCCAAAACATTGAGGCGGCCTGTGCGCAATTTCTCGATTGGCTTGGCCGCCTCTTTATTCCTTTGACGCGCTGACCGGTCACCCAGCCGGGAGCAGGGCCGTTCACACCTGCATCACTTCCGCTTCTTTCTTGCACGAGAACTCTTCCAAGCGGCGCGTCTCTCCGCCGGTCATTTTCTGCGCTTCTTCGAAGACGCCCTTTCAATTGTCTTTGCCGATCTTTTGCCGCAGGGTAACCTTCAATTCATTGATTGCTGGAATCCCGGCCATTCACACACTTGCACACCCCAAACTCGGTCTTCAAATGAAGCATTGAAGCCGCAGCCTTGCGGTGAAACAATGGGAGTATGGAAGCGATTCTGCGCAAATACACGAGCTTCGATGAGATGAAGGCCGATGAGTATCGCTACTGGCAGAGCAGGCCCGTGCATGAGCGGATGGACGCGGTTGAGGAGATGATCCAGGCCGCCTACGCACTCAAAGGTTGGGAGGTCGAGCCGGATGTACCAAGATTACAAAGACCTTTTGTCCGCATTCCATGCCCATGGGGTTAGGTACCTCATTGTAGGGGGATACGCGGTCATCTTTCACGCGCAGCCCCGCTTTACAAGAGACATCGACCTTTTCATCAAAGCAGACCCCGCCAATGCGCGGGCGACGTATGCCGCCCTGGCCGCGTTTGGAGCACCCCTCGATGGCGTTCGGCCGGAGGAGTTTGCCGATCCCGGCAACTTCTTTCGCTTCGGCAGCGATCCGCATGGCTTCGATATTCTTCCCGATATCCCTGGCGTTGATTTTGAGGCGGCCTGGGGAAGGCGCGTTGAAGGTGTCATCGACCCGGCGAGCAGTCTCAAGGCGTATTTCATTTCCGCGCCCGACCTCATCGCGTCAAAGCTCGCGGCGGGAAGGCCGCAGGATCTCGCGGATGCGGAGGCGATTCAAAAGGCCGCAGAAGCTCGATCGGGGCACCCTGATCAATAACGGATCGATTGGGCCGGGTGCGAGGGAACTGCGATCACACCTGCATGACTTCGGCTTCCTTCTTGGTTGAGAGCTCTTCCATGCGGCGAATTTCTTCGTCGGTGATTTTCTGGATTTCTTCGAGAGAACGCTTCTCCTCGTCTTCAGATATCTTCTTGTCCTTGGCGAGCTTCTTGAGGGCGTCGTTGCCGTCGCGGCGGACGTTGCGGACCGCGGTGCGGTGCTCTTCGAGCACCTTGTTCAGGTGCTTGCAGACATCGCGGCGGCGCTCCTCGGTCATGGGAGGGACGGGGACCCGGAGCACCTTGCCGTCGGAGATGGGGTTGAAGCCCAGATCGGCGGTGCGCAGGGCCTTTTCAATTTCCTTGAGGGTGGTGGGGTCCCAGGGCGCGATGAGGATCATCTGCGCCTCGGGCGCCGAGACCTGGGCCAGTTGGCTGATGGGGGTGTGGGTGCCGTAGTAGTCCACTTTGACCTGGTCGAGCATATGCACGCTGGCCCGGCCGGTGCGGGTGGAGGCCAGACTGGCCTGGAAGGTGGCCACGGCCTGGTCCATGCGCCGCCGCAGGTCGCCATTGAGTTCCTTGAGCGCCGGAATCCCGGCCATGATCGAGACTGCCATAGGGTTTGATCCTCACTACATCCAAAACAATATATTAGCGAATCGCCCTGGGGAGCGGTTGGAGGGGGGCCAAAGAACGCTCCAGGCCGGCTTTGGGCCCGTCGCCGGGCCTGCCTATTCGTGCGGGCGGGGCGGCGGGAAGCGGCGAGGGGGCGAGCGGTGGCGGAACCGCGATGGAGCGGCGGCGCCCGCCACGGCGCCGAGGATTCATTCAGCTCGTGAAAAGCCTTCGCTCAATCGCGCTTTGCCGAGCTGTCCGCGGCAAAGATTGGCTTGTCGAGACTCTTGAGCGCTTCCGACTGGGCGCCGAGCAGATCGAAAACGACAATTTCATTGGGCCCATGATTCAACCAGGACCCGGGCGCAAACAGGGAGTATTGGGGGCCAATGAACCAAATCCTGCCGAGCGGCCGGCTGTTGATCCACAGTTCTCCTTTGCGAACCCCGCGCGTATCGAGATAGGTATCGGCCGCCGCGGAAACCTCCATATCGGTGCGGTAGAAGCAGGGGCCTTCGCATGGCTGCGCGTGAAACTGGAGTTTGCTCAGATCGCTCATGGGGAGCGAGTAAATCCGCCAATGCTTCACTTCCTTGGCGCCCAGCGTAACCGAGCCTGTAAGTCCCTTTCGTTCGGCGCGAATGCCCTTGGTGTAGTTGAGACGCCCGCTGTTCTCGACCAGGATATCCAGGGTGGCGGGCCGGTCGACGACGGGAAGCGTCAGGCGCGATGTGCCCAGCCTGCGATCGAGGACGCCCAAGAGCTTCTGGTCTATGTAGACTTGCGCATAGTCGTGGAGGCCGTCGAGCACCAATTCACCGCCGTCGCCTTTTCCCAATGCGGTGCGGTAAAGCACGTATCCGTAGGACTGATCGAGGTCTTCCATGGTCAGCAGGGGTTCGGACTCGATTGGCTGGGGGAGGTTGCTCCACAGAGAGGCCGTCTCCATGCGGGGTGAGACGGGGAAGGCCTGGGCCGGCGGATCGGCCGGGATGGATGGCGGCGATTGATGCGTGGCGCGCGCGATGGCGTCGCGAAAGGCAAAGAACTTTTGCCGCGGGTCGCCTCGTTCGTCGAGCGGCGCGTTGTAGTCGTAGCTGGTGGTGTCTGGCAGGAAGGTTGTTCCGTCGCTGTTGGCGCCATTCATCCAGCCAAAGTTGGTTCCGCCGTGAAACATGTAGATGTTGACGGAGTCGCCGTGACTGAGCATCCACTCCAATTCGGCGGCCTCGAGCGCGCCGTCGGTTTCATGGTGCTTCCCGCCCCACTTGTCGAACCAGCCGGTCCAGTATTCGCCGCTCATGGGGGGTCCCCCGGGACGCAACGATTCCAGCGCGGCGAAGGCGGTGTTGGCATCGCCGGTTCCGAAGTTGACCGTCGCCGGCAGTTCTGGGAGCGACCCTGCGGACAAGCCGTCAGGCCCGTCGGCCGTGAACAAGACGTCAGATGCGATGCCGCTCTGTTGGAGTGCGCCCTTCACAGTCTCCATATAGGCATGGTCGTCCCCGATTGATCCGTACTCGTTTTCAACCTGCACCGCGATAATGGGGCCGCCATTGCGAACCAGGAGCGGCATGATCTCTTGCGCGAGCCGCGTAAACCAGGCGCGCATGGCGGCGATGTACCTGGGATCGGCGCTGCGCAGCACCAGGTTGCGATCCTTCAGCAGCCAGGACGGATAGCCGCCCAGTTCCCACTCGCCGCAGACATAAGGTCCCGGCCGCAGAATGACATTCAGTCCCTCCTGCTGGGCTTCGCGCAGATACTCGGCGATGTCGTTTTGGCCGGTAAAGTCATAGACGCCCGGGCGAGGCTCATGGACGTTCCAGAATACATAGGTGGTGATGGTGTTGAGGCCCATGGCGCGGGCCTTGCGAAAGCGATCTCGCCAGCCGGCGCGTGGAACGCGGGGGTAGTGCATCTCCCCGGAGATGACCTGGTAGGGCTTTCCATCGAGCAGAAACTGCTTTCCGGAAACAGTGAACGTGTGCCGGGAAGAAGGCGGGACAGACACCGGGGCGGATACCGGGACAGATACGGGGACTTGGCATGGAACGGGAACCGTGATCGCCGGGAGAATGGCGGCACAAATCAAGAGGGAGAGAGCAGTCGGATTCAACCTGACAGAGATCAATTGACGCACCTCAAATAGCGGAAGATAGCCGCGGCCTTCTGAGAGGCTGAAGCCATGTGCGACGCAGTTGCGAATGCAGAAGAGCGCCGGCCGGTGAGTTGCTCGATGGTCGAGGCGGAGCGGATCTTCAGCGTTGCGCAGGCTCCGATGGCAGCGGGGCGCAGGATGGCGCCGTGCGATACGCCGGCTCCGGGGAGGCGCGGCAGAACGGCGGTTGCCGCGCACAGGGGCAGCGACAGGTAATCCGCCCATCGGCCGGGAGGGGTGAGGGCGGAGTTCCGGCTGGAGAGCGGCGGTTCAACGCGCCCCTGTGTATACGTATTCATAGGTGGTAATATTAGCTTCCAAAGCAGCCGAATGTCAATGCAGATTCAATCCTGCTCGAGGGTGGCCAAGCATCAAGCCCTGACGCGAGCGGGTTCCTTGAGTGCGCGCGCTCAATCGTTTTACTGGGTATCCTCAGCGATTGCCTGCATCAAGCCGCAAGGATTTGAGCGAGCCGGGAGCCGATCTCGTCGGGAGTTACCGGGCGTTCGAGATTCCATGGCGGGCTACCTCCCTCAGGACATATCAGATAGGCGGAATTGCGAAACTCCGAGACGCAGAGACAGTACGCTTGCCGGTATTCCGGATAGCGGGTCGCGGACAGCCAGACATAACGGGCAAGAACGAGCGCGTCGATGGCGCTGCCCTCGGGATCGTCAACGTCCGGAAGGGTGTTGATCGTCTGCTGGTTTTCAAAAATGGCAATGCCGGTGAAGAGCTTGGGCTTGGCGCGCAAGCCGAAGCGCGCAACCAACGCTCGCGGACGAGCGCGGCGCAACGCCTCGGAGGCCGCCCATTCAACAAAGGCGTTGGCGAAGATGAGTGCGCCGTTTCCGCTGAGGAAGAGATCGATCAGGAAGTTGCGCAACCGGGGCTGGCCGGCAAGTTCCGCAGGGCACCATTTCTCCCAATCCTCAAGGCGTATCGCAGCCAGGATTTGATCGGAGTCCTCGATGTTCTTGGGAACTGTATTCACTTGGGCGAGAACCCGGTCGCGCAAGGGCTTCAGGGCAGCATAGTCAAGGGAACAAAGGTCTGGTTGCGCCACGCCGGCAAGCGGGCCGACCGGGCTTGATCCGGCATCGATCAGCCACAGGTCAGAGCTTGCCGCGCCGGGTTGCGACGCCAGCAATTCGCGGATGCCGGGCCGGGGCGGTTGGCCGTGGAAGAGCAATTCAGAAAGCTTTCGCGCGTCGCCGGCAATTTTGAACGCGCGCCCGCGGGGGTCCCAGTCATTCCAGGCAGTCACAGGGTCCACGGGCAGGCACTCGGGAAGAATCAGCAGGATCAACCGGGCGGGGTCGGCCGGTGGCGTTCGATGGTCCGCAGAAGCGGTGTTGACGGCCTCGAATATCCTCTCGACTTCGCGCCGCCACTCGGCGTAGTATGCCGAGCGCGCCAACAAGGAAGCATTCTCCATGGTGTCGCCGCGCTGAGAGAAACTCCAATTCTCGACGCCCATCGTGGCTTCAAGCGCTCTCAACTTCGCGGTGAGCGCATCGAGCGCGGTGGGCTGGAACGAGTCGAGACCGCGCATGAACTTTTGCAGCCGGTTGCGCTCGAATGGAAACAGGGTGTTCCACCCGTCCACCTGCTGGTTGAGAGAGGGCCGCATGGTAATCGGCAGGCGCGCAATCAGGCGGCGATAGGCGGCCAGCCTGGCTGCATCGTCCTGCTGGTTGCCATCCCGTTCATCTGTCATGGCGAGTGTCATATCCATAGTCCAGGCAGGGGTTTTCCGGGTAGGTCCGGGTTGCGGAGTTGGAAGAGGCGGGAGATGGTGGGACAGATGTCGATTTGCTCGACGGGATTCTCGACGACCTGGGCCTTGGGCACCGCGTCTCCCATGCACATCATCCATGTGAGCCGCGTGGAGTCGCTGTTCTGCCGGTGATTGAAGAAGCCGTTGGTGTTGGACCCGTCGAGATCGCGGCCAAACTCGGGCAGGACAAAAAGCGTGGTCTTGCCGCTGTAGGCGGGAAGCGCCTCGACCTGTTGCCATAGCTCAAAGACCAGCCGGTCGACGGTGCGAATGCCGCCGAGATGGAGCGAATAGGACCCGAAGTGCGCCACCTCCATATCGGAAAAGGTCATCACCAGCATGGAGGGCGAGAAACGGCGCATGACCTCGGCACTGACCAGAAAGGTAAATTCGTCTCCCGTGACAGGGGCGTTGGTGCGCACCAGATCTTCAATCGCCTGTTTCATCGCGCCCAATGTCAGATCGTCCTGGGAGCCGGAATCTTGAGCCACAGACCACCCTAATCCGTCGTAGTTGTCGCTGTTGAGCATGGCCTCAATTTCCGGTTGCACGGTGGACCGGTCGGTACTGTGCACCGGATGGCCCTTGGCGGCGGCATGAATCACCGCGTTGATGAGGAGTTGTTTGGGAAAGATGACATTGGCCCCATAGGCGGGCCCGAAGTCGCGGATGGAACTTGAGCCGATTTTGCTGGTCAATGCCTTGTTGCTGGAGATCAGCCAGGTTTCGTCCTGCCTCATGCCGGTCTGCTTGCGCAGGACTTCAAACAGGGTGGGACTTGCGGGGGGCGTTTTGCCCCAGTCGTCGAGACGCTGCCAGTTCCCTGTCAGGATGCTGGAAATGGTGTTGTAGTGCGAGGTGACGCCGGCATTGCGGACGAGCGGATAGAAGGCGCTCTGGGGCATCAGATCGCGATGGAGGTGGGGGATATTCTGAAAGCCGGATTCGGAGAAGGTATCGGAGCGGCGCATGCCGCCGCAGGCCACAACGATGACCTTTGGTCCCGGATTCCGCGCGGGAACGCTGACCAAGGCGCGGCGGTTCGCACTGGCCCAGCGATCGACCAGCAGAGCGGCGGCGGCCTTCAAGAGATTGCGCCGGGTGGTGTGCATGGTGTGCCTCGCGATGGATGCCGAATGACGCTGTTGAGATGATCGTTCTCGCCTTGTCCGGTTCCTGGTTCAGAGGGTGGAAATGGACGGACGAACGGCCGCTAATTGGGAGCTTTCAGCAGGAATGTTGTGATCTGATTCAACCGCCGGTCGAGGTCCTGCTGCTGTTGCCGGGAGTACTTTCTTTGCAGCGCCATCTGCGCCTGCCCTTCCTGCTTGCGGCCCGTTCTCCAGTAGGCAAGGGCCAGATGATAATGGGCCTGGGAGTAGTCTGGCTTGAGCTGGATGGCTCGTTCGAGATAGGGGATGCTGTCGTTCCACTGGCCATCGTCCTCAAGGAAGGTTCCCATCTGGAACTGCGCCTCGGGGAGCGGCGGATCGGCGGCGAGCGCGGCTTCAATCAGTTTCCGAATCAAGGGCCGCCGGCTTTCAGAATCGCTCTCGCTGAGTAGATAGGCGGCCGCATAGGCCGAGGCGCGCGGGTCGGCCGGGTGCGACTCGGCATAGTGGACCAGCACAGCGCAGCGCGGGCGCGGCTCCGGCGTGACGGCGTTGCAGGATATTCCCAGCAAGTCGGCAACCATGGCATTGTCCGGTTCGCTTTGCAACAGATCCGCGAAGACGGAAATCGCCTGGGGGTATTTCGCGGCGCCGAAGTAAGCCGCGCCCAATCCGATGCGCATGCGGTTGCTGCCGGGGAACTTGGCGGAAGCGGCCTTCAGCTCGATCGCCGCCGCGTCGAATGTCCAATGGCGCAGGAGTTCGAGACTGAGCAGCCATGCATTCTCTTCATTCGGCTCCAGCTCGACGGCCCGGTCGAAGTGCTTTCCGGCGCCTGTGAAGTCACCCTCCTGCTCGTCGGCTTCCGCGATGAGGGCCTGGGCGCGGGCGGAGTGGCCGGCATCCGGGAAGCTGGAGAGGATTTTACTGGCCTCTTGCACTCGTTTGGCAGCCAGCAGGGCGGTGACGCAATCCAACTGAAGGTCGGGGTCGCCGGGGCTCAAGCGAAGCGCGGCGGCCAAAGCACCTGCCGCATCGGCCGGCCTGTGCTCTTCCATCAGCACGCTGCCAAGACTTTTCTGCGCCGATTGATTGGCTGGGTTCAAACGGACGGCGCGCTGAAACTCGGCAATCGCGCCGGGGTTGCGATGGAGCGAGTAGAGCGCGGCGCCGAGGTTGGCGTGCGCGGCATCGCTTGAGGGCTGCTCGCGGGCGGCGGCTTGAAGCAGAGGCAGCGCGCGGGATGGGTCGCCACGCGAGGCAAGAAGCAGTCCCAGCGACTCATTGACCGCGAAGAGGCCGGGATGCGCGTCGTGGAGCTTGGACAGCAGAGCCTGCGCCCGGTCCAGATCGCCCTGGTCTTCGGCCGCCATTGCCGCCTGGAAATCGCGCTCCATGGCGGCGCTCGCCGATGGATGCGGAGATTGAGAGTGGATCGTGGCTGGAAAAAGCGCAAGAAGCGACGGCAGCATCAACGCCCAAGAGAATTTTCCGAGCCGTTTTCTCACTGAGGGACTCCTGCCGGCTTTTCGAAGTGATGGACCATGACGAGGCAATGGATAGCAGCCGCTTGAATTGTCGCAGATGGCTGGGCTCGATCGGAAGCGAGCAAGGGGACCCGCTTTGCAGCGGATCCCCTCGTCGAGTGGTGGTTTCGCAAAGTGCGGTCGCGCCGAGTTAGAACGCGTACTTAAGCGAAAGCTGGAAGAAACGCTCGTCCGGCGAGTCCTTTTGCAGGCTACGGGTGCTGGTGATTTGTGCGCCGGTGCTGCTGTTATTGCCGCCGGGTTCGCCCCATGCCGGCGTGTTCATGACGTTGAAGATGTCCGCGCGGAAGGTCAGCTTCTGTTCACGAAAGACGCTGAAGTCCTTGAAGATGGACGCGTTGACACGCTCGAAACCGGGGCCGGTCGCGTTGGTGCGCGGGCCGCCGGCGTAGCTCAGGATCGAATTCAAATCGGTGACGTAGACCGGTGTCGTGTCGCCGGCTGCGCTGGTGTCGCCTGCGCCGTTGGGAATGTAGTGCGGGTTGACCACGGAACCCGTGGGCCATTGGTTGGTTGTGGTGTCAAATGTCGCGGTAGTGGGCGAACCATTGGGAGCGACAAAGATATGGGAATCGCCGGCATCCCACGGATTCGCGTAGGAGCAGGGGTTGTACCAGGCCGAGCGGGTCTTGACCTTCGTGGCGCAGTTCGAGCTGCTGCCGCCCGAGCTGTATTCGCCAGCGACCTGTTTTGCATAGGGACCGGAGGCGAAGCCTTGAGCTCCGCTGAAGCTGGCCGTGCCGACCGTGAAATGCTCGCCGGTTTGCGCAGTGAACAAGGCGTTCACGGACCATCCACCGACGATTGCGTCGGCCACCGCATTGTTGTTCAGGTAAGTGCGCCCCTTGCCAAAAGGAATCTGGTAGAGGGCATTGAGGGTGAAACGCTGGCGGATGTCCCAGGGAGAGTTCGAGTAGTCGTACTTGAAGGGAACCAGGTTGGTCTGAATGGCGTTGCCGGTGTCAAAGCCGCTGGAACCAAGCGGGGTGGGGGTGTTGTCAAGGGAATGCGACCAGGTGTAGCTGGCCAGCAGGTTGTAGCCGTGGGACATGCGCTTCTCCAGCTTTGCCTGCATGCTGTGGTAGTCGCTCATGCCTTCAAAGCCGGTGTAGGCCGAGCCGCCGTAGTCGGGCATGGGGCGGGTGGCCTGGCCATTGCCGCTGGGGCTGATGATAGCCAGTTGTGCGTTGGCATCGATATTCATGATGAGATGGTGGGAGTTATCGCCAACATAGGCGACCGTACCCACAAAGTCTTTGAGGACGGTGCGTTCGACGGAGAGGTTCCAGTCGGTGGTGTAGGTGGACTTTGAGTTCGCGTTGGTGCCGCGCAGACCCAAGCCGGTGACGACGCTGTTGATGCCGGCGGGCTGGCTGAGCATGGTATTGAAGCCGTTCTCAATAGTGATGGCCTTGGCATACGATCCGCTTGCGACAGGGTCGGAAGGTTGCGGGCAGTAATTGGTCAAGCAGGCTGGTGAATCCCAACTGGCCGAGACCTGGAAGGGATAGTTCTCGCCCAGGTTGCCCCAGTATCCGAGGCTCTCCAAGCCGCCATAGAAGACGCCGTATCCGGCGCGGACCACGGTTTTGGGATTAAGCGACCAGGATAGGCCCACGCGCGGAGCCAGGTTGACGAGCGGGGCCGATTGCAGGCGCGGATTCTGGTCGGTCACGATGCTCATGCCGTCTTTGCTCAGCGCTGAATCAAAGCCGTTCAGGTGGATGGTGGAGTACGCGGCGGCCGCCGATATCTCGGGAATCAGGTAGGTGCCGGTCACGCTGGGGGTAGCGCCGGTTTGGACGCCGCCGCTGGTGGCGATATTGAGCGTGGGCGTGGAGTTGAAGTAAAAGTTGGCCTGCTGGCCGTCAATTTCCTTGTAGGGCTGGAAGTACTCATAGCGGAGTCCGACGTTGACGGTCACGTCGCGCCGGATGCGCCAATCGTCCTCGGCGTAGAGGGAGAAGTTAGCGCGCTGGTCTCTGTCGACGACGGCGTTGGAGAGTTGCCCCCACTTGACTTGATCGAGCAGGAAGTCCGCCACACCGTAGCCGCCATTGTTGTGTGCGTCCGAGGTGCCTCTGGTGTTGAAATCGTACGCGCCGCGCGGCTCCTGCGGCTGCAGGGTGGCGAAGCGGATGTTCTGGTAGCTGACGCCCGCCTTCAAGGAGTGGCTGCCGGCGACCTTGGTCACGTTGTCGATGATTTGATAGACGTTCTCATGCTCGTCGGTGGCGGCCCATTCGGCGGCGCCAAAGCCGTGCGGCGAGGCTGCGCCGTCAAACCAGGAGTTTGGCAAACCGCCGTTCAGATTTCCTCCGGGAATGCCGCCGAAGCCCTCATTCGCGGCCAGGGTCGCATTGCCGGCGTTGGCTGGATAGAAGCCGGTGTGCAGGTAATTGAAGCCAAAGCGCGCTTCATTGACCAGTGTCTGGCTGAAGACGTGGGTCTCGGAAGCCATGTAGTTGGCGCCGTAGTTCTTGTTGCTGGCCTGGCCGCCGCCGTCGAGGATGGGGCCGAGGACAACTTGACCACCCCAACCGGTGCCGACCTCGTTGAAGTAGCTATAGCGGGAGTAAGCCGAATCCTTGGCGCTGATCGTATAGTCCACGCGCGCATCCCACTGGAACGTGTTGTCTCGAATGGGAAAGGTGCCGGAGTAGTTATTCCACAGGGTTGAGTTCGCGTTGTTTGGCTTCGGATACTGGCTCAGAACCTTCAACGCGACGGGGTCCAGAGTAAGCCCCTGGCCAACACCGGATGGGCAAGTCGCCACCATGCAGTTGTTTGGCATGGCAACCGGCGCGTTTATATTGGCCGGATCCTGCTGGTAAAGCTGGATCGGGGCGGCGCCGGTAAGGGTGTTGCCCGTGCTTGGGTCGCTCACGTTGAGTATTTCGGAGAAGTCGCCGGCGCGCTCGAGCAAGCTGGGCACGGCAAAGGTCTGATTGGAGTTGAAGACGACGCGGTTGGCCTGGGCGTCGGCAAAGACAAAGAGCTTGTTCTTGAGGAGCGGGCCGCCCAAGGTGGCGCCAAACATGTTCTGGTGATAAGGGGCAACCGGTTGAGCAGTGCCTCCGGTGGACCAGGCCGGAGCCGGAGCGACTCCCAGGTCGTTGTTCCGCACATACTCCCATGCGCTGCCGTGGATGTTGTTGGTTCCGGACTTGATGCTGGCGTTGACGACGGCGCCGGCGGCATGGCCGAACTCCGCGGAATAGTTGCTGGTCTGGAGCTTGAACTCGGCCAGGGCATCGGGAGGAGGGTTGACGACGTAGCTGGCGCCGTTGGTGAAGTCCACCACGTTGGCGTTGTTGTCCACGCCGTCGAGGATGAAGTTATTCTCTTCGGCGCGCTGGCCGTTGGCGTTGAAATCGCCGCTGCCGCCACCGCGGGCGCCGGTGGGCAGAGCCGCGCCGGGAGCCAACTGGGCAATAAAGACCCAATTGCGGCCGCTGAGGGGAATGTCATTGATTTCTTCCGTGGACATGGTCTGGCCAACGGAACTGTCCTGGGTCTGCATGATGGCAGCTTCGGTGGTGACCGTAACGGTTTCGGTGGCGGCGCCGGGCTTGAGGGTGATGACCACGCTGAGGCGCTGCTGAATGCTCAGGTGGAGGTTGGTTTGGGTGGTGGTTTCAAAGTTGGGCGCGCTGGCCGACAGGGTGTAGTTGCCGATTTTGATGGGCGAGAAGGTATAAACCCCGGCGCCGTCGGTTTTGGACTTGAGGACCTGGCCTTCGTCCACGTTGGTGAGGGTTACGCTGGCGTGTCCGATCACGGCCCCGGACGGGTCTTGAACGACTCCGGTGATGGTTCCCTGGTCCAACTGCGCACGGAGGAAGCGCGCCGGCGCGAAGAGCAGCGCAAGCGCAAGGATGGTCAATATCCACTGGCGTTTTAACATCATAAGTTGCCTCCAAATGGTTCTCATTGTTACCCGATCGATTCTGCGTTGAAGCGTGTGCAGTTTGGAAAGCAGATACACGGCCTACGCTACGCATCACGCAGGGCTCAAGTGTATACGGATACATTCGAGTCCTGATATCTGCCATTGGGCAGGTAGTTTGCGGGACTGCAAACGTTGTTAAGGGTGCGCTGTCCGGGGCCTGATTGCATACGTATACAAATGTATACGTATGCAATCAAGCCCATCATCCGTACATCGAAGGAAAAGATACGCCCGAGTTGCAAAACTTGTCAAGCCGCATCCCCGTGGCGCAAGCGCAAACAGGTGAGATGGTATGCGAGTCGATTCAGACGCCGGGTTTCGCTTCGAGGAAAACACTACCCAAGGGCGATTGGCGTTGTCAAGAACTGCTTGTTCGGTGCGGTTAAGGGCAACCGCTTCAAGAACGCGGACTTGGTATTCATGGCAAAGAATGCGGCCATGCGCCGCCGGCGGTTTCATCCGCTATGGCACGGCTTGATCGAGTCGAACGGGCGCCGGGCGCGCAAGGCCTCATGCCGGCCGCACGCGGCGGGAATGGCTGCGATCCGGTAGAGGCGGCCTGCCGGGCTTTGCCGGGCGGCGATGTACTCGTATACACCAGTTGCGCGCAAGCGCCACTGCAACGAGGGGCGCCCGATGAGCCGCTCCGGCAGGCTGGTCAACCGCCGGCCAAACCAAAGTGCGCCCGCCACCCAGGACGGCCCCCGGGTGGAAAGAGACGCCGGCGGTTTGGGCATTCTCTCGGATTGGCAGGTTTCCGCCCGCCGCCTCAGGTTTCGGCCGCCCGATGCAGGGCAATTGCATGAAGGGCCGAGGCCCGGATCAATGCTCTCGTTTCTGCCCTACGGGGCGAGAGTTCGTGCTTGGGTTCGAGCCCCAGGGCTGCGCTTCGCTCAGCCCTGGGCTATTCTCTTCCCCTCCCTCCGGGAGGAGGCTCGGCCATCGACCCGCACGAACCGCAAAAGGAAACCTATTCGGCAACAATAGACGTTCATGCGATTGCCCTGCCGCCCGATGGAATTCGACTTCCCGGCACCCCAGGCTTGTGTAGGATAGGGTGAGAACGATGAAGCCCGCCGGCGAACGACCCCGCTTGAACATGCGCACCATCGCACTGCGCGCTGGAGTCTCCAGTGCGACTGTTTCCCGTGTCATCAATGGTTCGCCCGCGGTGAAGGAAGAGACAGCGCAGCGCGTGCGGCGGATCCTCGATAAGCTTCACTTCATTCCGAATCCGATTGCGACCACGCTGAAATATGGCAGGAGCAACACCTACGGGCTCATTGTTCCCGACCTCACCAACCCTTTCTATCCGGAGTTCATCCTCAATTTCGAAGCGGTCCTGGTAGAGAACGATCATGAGCTGCTGCTGGCCACCACGCAATCGAGCGAGCCGAAACTGATCAGCTCGGTGCGCCGCATGCTGATGCGCCGCGTGGACGGCGTGGTATTGATGGCATCGGAATACGACACCCGCAGCGTTGAGCCGCTGTTTGAGCACAACATTCCCATCGTCACCACCGATCGACGCCGCGTGCAAGAGGGCGCGGGAGACGTGGCCATCGACTTCGAGGGCGGCTACCGCCAGGCGGTGCTGCATCTTCGGGAACTGGGCCACCGGCGGATCGGCTTCATCGGGGGAATGGAGGGAATCCGCACGTCGCACATAAGGCTGAACGCCTTTCAGAAGGCGCTGGAGATGGAGGGCCTGACGTACTATCCGAACCTCACCCGGTATGGGAACTACCGGGTTGCGGGAGGCGATGCCGCGATGCGTTCGCTGCTGAAGGAGCGACGCCGTCCGACCGCCATCATGACCGCAAACGATCTGACCGCCTTTGGCGCGCTGCATGCACTGCATGCGAACGGCGTGGGCGTTCCCTCGGAAATGTCGGTCGTGGGGTTCGACGGCATCCTGCTGGGCGAAGCGGTTTACCCACCGCTGACCACCGTCTCCATCTCTCCACGAGACATGGCTGAAGCGTGCATCAAGTCTCTCAACCATTCCAAAGCGCATGTGAACAAGAGTGGCTTGCTGCTTACCGTGGGCGGCTCACTGCTGGTTCGGGAATCGACGGGGCAGGCCAAGGCATAAGTCCAGTTTCCCGAGACCCCCGCTGGCGCGTAACCGCTGCTGCCGCTCGACGAGCGTCTTTTACATCAGCCCGGTGGATGCGGCCTGCTCGTGGGCGTGGTAGCTGGAGCGGACCAGGGGGCCGGACTCGACGTGGCGGAAGCCCATCTTGAGCGCCTCGGTTTTCAACTCGGCAAACTCGCGCGGGGTGTAAAGACGGGCCATGGGCAGATGGTTGCGGGAGGGGCGCAGATACTGGCCGATGGTGAGAATGTCGCAGTGGACTTGGGCCAGGTCGCGGAAGACCTCGAGCAACTCCGAGGTTTCCTCGCCCAGGCCGACCATGACGCCGGACTTGGTGATGCCCTCGGGCCGCAATTGCTTGGAGGTGCGCAACAGCTCGAGGGTCCGCTCGTAGCGCGCGCCGGAGCGCACGGCGCGGTAGAGGCGGGGGACCGACTCCGTGTTGTGGTTGAGCACCGCGGGGCGGGCCTCGACCACGATGCGGATGGCCTCGGGATCGCCCTGGAAGTCGGGGATGAGCACCTCGGTGCGGCAGCCGGGAGCCTGGCGGCGAATCTCCTCGATCACCAGGGCGAAGGCGCGCGCGCCGCCGATGAGGTCGTCGTCGCGGTTGACGCTGGTGATGACGGCGTGGAGCAGCCCTAACTGGGCTACTGCCTCCGCGACCCGGCGGGGCTCGTCGAAATCGATGGGCTCTGGCCGGCCCTTGGGCACGGCGCAGTAGCCGCAGCGGCGGGTGCACAGGTTGCCCAGCATCATGAAGGTGGCGGTTTTGTGGTGCCAGCACTCGCCGATGTTGGGGCACTGGGCGCTTTCGCACACGGTGTTGAGGTTGAGCGAGCGGGCCAGTTGCTTGAGCGAGTGGTAGTTTTCGCCCACCGGGGCGCGCGCCTTGAGCCACTCGGGCTTGGGCGCTGGAGCCTTGCGGGCCGTGGAAATCTGCACCAGTTCCATCACGCTTTTATTGTAGCGGGAGTGGTGGCGGCGGATTTCCGGGAGGCGGCACGGGGCTGGAGGCGGGGGGTGGCCACGAAGAGGATGTGACCATAGTCAAATGACCATGGTCAGGAGTAGACTGAGCTTGTGATGAGGTTCCCATGCGCACCATGGCGGCAGGCGAGTTCAAGGCCAAGTGTCTGGCGGTGATGGCCGAGGTGAATGCCACGGGGCGGCCCGTGCTGGTGACCAAGCGGGGCAAGCCGCTGGCGCGGGTGGTGCCTTTTGAGGAGCAGGCCGCGAAGGAGAGCCCGGAGGCGATCTTCGGCTGCCTGCGTGGCTTTCTGGCCGCGCCGGAGGAGCTGGACGGCCTTGGGGAGCCCTTTATTCCCACGGAAGAGTGGGACCATCTGAGGGACGATTGGTCCCCGTTTCCGCCGGAATGATTCTTCTGGACACGCACGTGGTGATTTGGCTGCTGACAGCCCGGGAGCGGCTGTCCTTGAAGGCGCAGGAGGCAATCCTCGAAGCGCGCAACGCGGGCGAGGATCTGGGCTGCTCTCCGGTTTCGTTGTATGAGATCGCGTATGCGGTGCATCGCAAGAGGTTGACGCTGAACTGCAAGGCCGAAGACTTCGTCGCCGCCATACAATCCAGGCTCACGGTGGTTCCGTTGACGGCCGCGGTTGTGCTATGCGCCGCGCAACTTCCCGATCCCTTCCACGGCGACCCCATGGACCGCATGATCGCGGCCACGGCAATCGTATCGGATTGCCTGCTGATCACCCACGACGATCGCATTCTGAAGGCCAACGTGTGCAAGGCGCTTTGGTAGCGGTTCAGGAGTGGGTTTAGCGGAGCTTTTCGCGGACTTCGGTGCGGACCAGGTAGAGGAAGAAGACCAGGTTGAGCAATCCCTGGACCAGGGCGGGGGCTTCTCGCTGACTGGAAAATATCCACAGGTTATAGCAGGCCAGGAGGAAGACCGCTCCCAAGGCCATTGCCCAGGCCCAACGCAAGACCAGGATCAGCCCCGCGCTGGCGGCGATGAATATGGCCGCAAAGACGAGAAAGAGCGGCGGATAGTGGCGTCCAGCGACCACGCCCAGAATAATGACCCCGGCCAGTACCAGCAGATAGAGGCTGATGGCCGCCAGTCCGGGCAGCGGCAAGAGGTCGCGGCGGGGCTCGGCGGGGGGAATTCGGTCGCCTGAGACTGGGTCGTTCGGGGTTGGGCCGTTGTGGCGCGGGAGTGTCATAAGGTGTGGAGGTAGGCCAGCAGATCGCTCATCTGGTCGTCGTTGATTTGCGTGGCGGGCATCATGTTACGGCCGTGCAGGATGACCTGGGTCAGCCGCTCGTCGGTGGGGGGCGCGCCCGAGGGCATGGATTTGACCTTGGTGAGCGCCTGGAGGCCTGGGCCGTTCAGAGGCCGCCGGGTGGTGGGGTGGTGGCATTTGGCGCACTTCTGGTGGTACACAATCGCGCCCCGCGACTCTTCCATGGTCCACAGCGCCTCGGGTTTGGAGGCGGGCAGGGAGCGGCATCCGGCCAGGGCGGAGGCCAAGAGGGCGGCCAGGGCCAGGGCCGGCGTCAGGACCGCGAGAGAGGCGGATTTTGAAATAGGAGGGCGTGTACGCATCTGGCTCCGATGATACAAGGTCACTTGATGCATGGTCACTGGGCCGCCGCGATGGCTTCGGCGATGCGGTCGATGGCCTCGAGTTCGGCGTCGCTGCCGGGGCGATGTCCGTTGACCAGAATGGAAAACGCCAGGGTTTTGCCGGTGGCCGTGGTGAGGTAACCGGAGAGCGCGTTGGCCTCGTTGTGCGTGCCGGTCTTGGCCCACAGGTGGGCCTTGAGGGGCGAGCTCTTGAACCGGCCGGCGAGGGTGCCGTCGACGCCGGCGATGGGGAAGGTGTCGCGCCAGGCCGGGCCCCAGCTTTGGCGGGAGGCATAGGCCAGCAGTTGGGTAAAGGCGCGTGGGGCGACGCGATCGTCGTAGGCCATTCCCGAGCCGTCGTAGAGGAAGAAGTCGCCGTCGTCGATCCCGGCGGAGACCAGGAACTGGCGCACCACGCGTTCGCCCTGGGCAAAGCTGCCGTCGGCGCCGTGGACCTTGCCCAGCAGGCGCAGCAGCAGTTCGGCGTGCAGGTTCTGGCTGACCTTGTTGATGACCTTCACGTCTTCGGCGACGGGGACCGAGGTGTGGGCGGCAAGGACCCTGCGGTTCTCGAACGGAGCGGCCACCGTGACCAGCCCAGAGGGCTTGAGCTGGAGCGGCTGGGAGCGCTCGGCGTCAAAATCGCCGGTTCCGTTGGTGAACTTGTGCCGCGAGGCGGGCCCGCCGTTGACCACGACGCCGCGGCTGCGGAGCGCAATCTTGAAAGCCGCCGCGGCGAACTCGGCGGGATCTTCGATGGCCAGGCCGACATGGAAGCCTTCAGGCGGCACGGTGCCCCAGGCGCGCACCATGCGGTTGCCGGGCCGGCGTTCGAGGCCGGGGTGGGCGGTGTCGCCCTTGGCGGCGGGGGTCATGGCGCTGTCAAGGGTGTAGTAATCGACATCGGGATCCCAGGCGGCCAAGGTTGCCGCAGGCGTGGCCCCGCCGTTCGAGTTTGGGTCGGCGGTGACCGTTAGCTCGACGGTGTTCTCGTTGAAGGTGAGGGCGGAGATGGGAGCACCGTAACTCCATTGCAGATCGTCCCAGGCCCAGGAGGTTGCGTAGGGCTCGTCGAGAAAGAAGCTGTCGTCGCCGATGACGTTGCCCTCGACGGTGCGCACGCCGGTCTGTTCCACCTGCTCCGCCAGCAGGTTCAACACGTTCATGGCGCTAGGCGGCGCGGGCTCCGCGGCGGCCTGGCCGGTGGCGGGCGGGGCGGCAGCGGCCTCGGCAGGGGAGCGATAGGGGAAGCGGCGGGCGCTGAGCGTGGGGTCGCCGGCGCCCAGCAGGATGAGGTCGCCGTGGAGGACGCCGGCGGCATCCACCTCGCCGCCGGCCACCACGGTGGTCTTCCAGGTGAGGGTTTCGACGGGCAGAAGGGCAAAGGCGGCGGCGGTGGTGGTGAGTTTGACGTTGGAGGCCGGGGTGAACAGACGGCCCTCATTGAGCCCATAAAGCTGCTGACCGTCGAGGGTGGCGACGCTGATGCCGAATTCGGCGTGGCTCAGGGCCGGATCGGCCAGGATGGCCTGAATGCGGTCGGCGAGCGGACCCTTGGACGGGGCGGCGTGCGCCGCGGGGTGCGCTGCCTGATTTGCGCGGCGCGCCGGGGCCTGCGCAAACAGCCCGGTGGAAGGAACCAGGAACCCAGCCAGGACAAGCGTCATGAACCGCCGAATGAGCATCATGGAGGGAGTTTACGGCATTTCTCCGTCCGGCGTAACCTTGGCGGGACCGGTCAGGCGGGCACTTCCTTGAGGTTGCAGGCTTCAGTGCGTGGCGGCAGGAGAAATGGTTTTGCGTGCGAGTCGGAGGATGCGGCGTACCATCGAATGGCAATAGGGAGTTGCTGGGGCGAGGAGCTCTGGAAAGTGGACGCTCCGGGCTCCCCATTGAGGACTGGGCAAGACCATGCACGCACTGAAAAGGAAGATCGCACCGTGGCAGCTCCGCACCCGCACGCTGGAACTTGGCCGGCGCACGCTGGTGATGGGCATTGTGAATATTACGCCGGATTCATTCAGCGACGGGGGACGGTTCATTGACCCAGAAGCCGCCGTGAAGCACGCGCTCAAGTTGCTGGATGAGGGAGCCGAGCTGCTGGACCTGGGCGCGGAGAGCACGCGGCCGGGATCGCGCGCGGGCGGGGTTGCCGGCTCGGCGCAGGCTCCGGCGGTAAGCGCCTGGGAGGAACAGGCGCGGCTGTTGCCGGTGCTGGAGGGAATTCTCCGGGAACGGCCCGCGGCAGTGATTTCCGTGGACACCTACAAAGCGGCGACGGCGCGGGCGGCCCTGAAGGCGGGAGCGGAGATTGTGAACGACGTGAGCGGCTTTGCCTGGGACCCGCAGATGGCCGCGGTATGCGCGGGAACCGGCAAGGGCGAAGGAGGTCCGGACATGGCAAATCCAGGCGTGGTCCTGATGCACACGCGGGGGCGTCCGGAGGATTGGCGGACACAGTTGCAACTGGAGCCCGGTGAGCTGCTGGCCCAGGTGCGGGCCGGGCTGGCCGGCAGTCTGAAAGCGGCGGCGGCGGCGGGGATTCCGCCCCAATCGGTGGTGCTGGACCCCGGCTATGGATTCGGCAAGAGTTTCAACGAGAACTACGCCCTGCTGGCCCGGCAGCACGAGCTGCTCACGCTGGGACGCCCGCTGCTGGCCGGGGTCAGCCGCAAGTCGTTTCTGGGGCACACGCTGGCGCCGCTCCATGGGGGGAGGGATGCGCCAGCGAATGGCCGGGATGCGGCCAGCGTGGCGGCGATGGTGGCGGCCATACTGCACGGAGCGGCCATCGTGCGGGTTCATGCGATTCGTCCCGCGGTGGAGGCGGCGCTGATTGCCGATGCGGTGCTGGACGGCGGGGGTGGGCTATGATGGTCCTTCCGGCTTCAGCAGGTTGCCACGGCTCATTACGGACCGGGTCAAGGAGGATTCCATGTCGCTGAGCGCTCGCAGCAAAACGTCGTCGCGTGCGGTTTTGCTCTGCCGTGTGGTGGGTTTTTGCGTTTATGTGGGGGCGTTTTTTCTGCCCGCGTGCAGGCAGGTCGCGGCCCCCGGCACCGGCGTCCCCGACGTCTATCGCGGCGCGTTCTGCGCCTGGGTCACGCTGGTCAATTCGCTGAGCCCCGAGATCTGGCACTCCAAGGACTTTCTGGCCATCCTCAGCGGGTGGATCAATCCGCTCATTGCTCTCTATCTGATCTTCCTGGTGGCGCCGAAGCTGGTTTGGCCGCGCCGCATCGCGGCGTCGCTGATCGCCCTGTTCATCGCCGGGACCTGGGTCTATTTTTATCTGGTACCGCTAGTACCGCTGGTTGGCCACGTGCTTTGGATTGCCGGGATTCTGCTGCTTCTGGCGGGAGAAGTTTGCGGATCGGCCAAGGCGGGATCGGCCAAGGCGAGTTCGGCCGCGGTTTAAGCCGCAGGCAGCGGTGCGGCGCTCGAGTGCAAGGCTGGAGCGCCGCCTCCTGATGGTCCAATTTGAGCAGACTCCGGTCTGGGCGCAAGCTAGCATGGGGCATAGTCGCGATGGATCACTGCTATGGCAAGAGCAGGCACTGATTCCACCAACGTTCCGGGAAGGCCTGCAACCCGATGCCCTCGAATGCACTCCTGCAAGAAGCGAAAACACTTCACAGGGTGAGCGACCGCCTGGACAGGATCGCGCAACAGCACCCCCTTATCTCGGAAGCTCTGGCCAAGCTGTCGGCAAACGTTCGCGGATCGGCAACGCTTCTGGAGCTTTTTGTCGCGCTGAAGCTGGAGCCGGCCCCCGAGTTGGACTAGGCCTGCATAGGACGATTGTTCTTGCTCAAGAAGAGGTTTCTAGATGAAGAAGAAGAGCCGCATAGAGATAGCACGAGAGATTGTGATGAGCGTGAGGCGGGAGATGCAGCGGCCGCGGCTGGCGGAGTCGGTGCGCGAGACCCTGGCTCTGGAGGCCGAGGCCGCAAGCGCTGCGCTCGTCAAGAGGCCCGCGACGCGCGCCGCAAGAGCTTGAATTCGAGCTTGCGGCGCAGCGCGGGCTGCGCGAGGAGAACCCACCGGCCCTGAGAGCCGGAACGAACATAGGCGCGCCCTATTGCTTCTCCGCGGCCAGGCAAACCGCGACGCCGCCCACCAGCGCCAGCGTTGCGAGGGCGGGAATCAGCAGCATCGGGGTCCAATTGAGTAGCGCCGATGGCCACAGGGCTTCAAGATGCAACTGGAGCGACTGTGGGAATTGCCGGAGCCAGGGAAGCCACTGCAGCCCGTGCCGGGCCTGCGAAACCAGGAATCCAGCAGCGATCAGGAAATAGAGAGACAAGGCAAAAATCTGCGCGCCCAGCAAGGGTCTGGCGACCCTTTCGACCGCTTCATTGCGGCGGCGCAACTGCGCCCGCCACCACAGCGCACCCGGCGATCGGACGTTGGCCGCGCCGGTTGCCTCGGCCCGCGCCCGCTGAAAGGCCCCGGTGACCAGCGCCAGATCGGCGCAGGACCGGCAGCGGCTCAGGTGGGCGCGGAGTTCCGGCGCACAGGCCTGGGGCCAGGCGCCGCGCGCCACCAGTTCCGCAACTTCCTTCTCTCGCGAACAGGGACTCAGGTTCATCGGCTCCTCCCGTTCTCTGGGTTCTGCCCCTGGGGATTCTGCTCCCGGAGCAGGCGGGCAATTTTGCGCCGGGCCCTGAAAAGCAGCAAGCGAATGCTCGCTGAGGCCAGTCCTGTAACCTCGGCAATCTCACGGTGCGTGTAGCCCTCGGCGTGCGCCAGCCACAGCAGTTGCCGCTCCCTGGGGCGCATGGCGGCCAGCGCCGGACCCAGCACGGCTCGGGAGTCGGACTGGGCCGAGCTGGCGGTGGCGGCAAAGAACTCTTCCGGCACTTCCTCAATGGACGAGGGGCTGGGCCGCCGCCAGTGGTCGCGCAGCAGGTTGGTGGCGATGCGGAACAGGTAACGCCGGCCGGCGACCTCGCCCTGGGCGAGGCTTGTTGCGGGGCTTGCGCTGGGCCCGGACGCGCAGAGGAAGCGCACGTAGCTCTCCTGCATCAGGTCATCGGCCAGTGCGGGGTCGCCTGAGACCCGCGCCAGGTAGGCCCACAGGGACCGCGCCGAACGCTCGTAGAAGCCGGCGAAGGCATCGCTATCCATGGGCAGTTCTGTTGCCCTCGGCAGGTCGCCGGCTAGAGCGTTCGGAAGTATCGATTCCCAAGTCATACGCTGAGGACTTTTCTCCGGGGCCGCGGCCATTCCGGCTCACTGCTGTCCCGTAAACGGTGAAGGCGGATCGAGTTTGTTGGGTGCGACAGGATTTTCGGGCATCAGGCCGAGGCGGCCGGCCAAAACCCAGGTGACCCCCGCGGAAATGATAAATCCCAGGCCGGGCATCAAGGCCACGGTGCCCAACAACAGCATGGGGATTTCCATCTCGGGCGCGGTGTGGCGAAGGAGCAGCAGGCCTGTGCCGAGAAGCACCAGCACGATGCCGATTTGGAGCGGCGTCAGCACCCGGGCCACGGCGTTGGGCACGCGCTGTTCCGGCTCAAAGCCCACGGTGATGGGAGCCGCCTCAAGGAAGCGCTTGCCGGCTTCAGTCTCCATGTAGAGGGCAAGTTCCTGCGCGGAACTGAACTTGTCGATCAGGCGGCCATGGACCTCGCTTTGCAGCTTGAAGATGCGGCCCCAGCGGCGGTTCTCAAGGAAGGCGCGAATCATCCAGATGAGAGCGGCAAGAAAGCATGCAAAGGCGGCAGCGGCCGCAATCGGGCCGAAGATATCCGAGGGGTTTGAAGAATTGTTCCGCTGCTGCCCGAATTCGGGCCACACGGCGCGCTCCAGGGCTTCGTCGGGACCGCTGTCGGACGAGCTCATGTGGGTAAAGAGGTAGAAGTCGGGGTTGCGGGCAATCTCAGGATGGGTGGCCAGGAAGGCGGCCAATTGCGGATTGTTGCGGGCCACGTAATCCTGATTGGCCAGCAGAGACGGGTCGTGGGCCACGACCGTGGTGAGCGTGGGACTGATGCGCAGCAACTTGAGCAGCTCTTGCCGGGTGGCGGCCAGATCTTTCTCGGACGGGACCGGCGCGGTGGCCGCGGGCAGTTCGGATGCGGGCCGCGCCGGCGCGGCGGGTTTGGATTGCGCGACGGCAAGAGTAGCCAACAGAACGGTGGGCGCCGCAACGGCGCGAAGAACCCAGGGCAGGATGCGGCTTCGATTTTGCATTTTGAATTTCCCCTCACTTGAAGGGCGCGTTGGAGCGCCTTCTGCTCATACAACGAAAGAGAGGGGCGGTTGGTTAACAAGGGCGGCGGGTGGGCAGGTCAGCGGTTGCTGGTTAGGGCCAGGTTCCACGCCGCACGGTCCAGCCGGTAGAGCACATGGCGGCGCAGGGGATGACCGGCGGGCAGACGCGGATGGTCGAAGTCGTCGGCCAGGTTGTGGCTCATGCCGAGCTTCTCCATCACCCGGCGAGAGCGCAGGTTTCCGGTCGTCGTGAAGGAGACAAGGCTGCCGAGTCCCAGCCCCTCGAAGGCATGGCGGGCGACGGCGCGCGTTCCCTCTGTCGCGAGGCCTCGGCCCCACGAGTCGGCGCCGAGCCGCCAGGCGATTTCGACCGCAGGCGTGAAGGGCGCGTCGAAGGTGGGAACGTATAGCCCGATGTAGCCGAGAAATGCGCCGCCGGCAAGCAGTTCGACGGCGAAGGGGCCGAAGCCGTGCTGCTCGAAGTGCTGTTCGATGCGGGCAATCAGGGCGTCCGACTCGTCCGGCGCGAGCAACGCGGGCATGAACTCCATGACCCGCGGGTCGGCGTTCATCCTCTGGAAGGGCAGCCGGTCCGCGTCGCGCCAGCGGCGGAGAAGGAGGCGGCTGGTGGTGAGACTTTCCCTCATGGGCAGAAGGCTATCACTCCGCCAGACCGTGCTCGGAAAGAGGCTGTCGAAGGGCTCTCCCCGTCCGGCGCGCGGGCTGCTCAAGCCTGACCGCGTCCCACCCTGCGGACCCGCCCAGGGTTTATCATCGAAAGTGGTGCAGGCTGGCGGGGTCTGCGCCTTCGTTTTGTGGCTCGGAAATTGGGCGTGACCCATAAAATGGGGCTGACCGGGCCGGGCTCTCTTCTCAAACCAACCATCACCAGGGAAGTGGACTGACATGCGAGCAAAGACGGCGGTAGTGCTGGGCGCCCAGTGGGGCGACGAGGGCAAGGGCAAGATCGTGGACGTGCTGAGCGAGCGGTTTACCGCCGTGGCGCGCTATGCGGGCGGACACAATGCCGGACACACGGTGGTCATCGGCGGGCACAAGTTTGTGCTGCAACTGATTCCCTGCGGAGTGCTGCGGCCGGGGTGCAAGGGCGTCATCGGGAACGGCGTGGTTCTGGACCCCATCGCCTTTCTCAAAGAGGTGGCCAAGCTGCGGGGGCTGGGTGTGGCCGTGGACGAGCAGCTTTTTGTCTCCAACCGGGCGCAGGTGATTCTGCCCTACCACCGAATGATCGAGCTGGCCGCCGAGAGCGCGCCGGGGCGGAAGAAGATCGGCACCACCAGCCGGGGCATTGGGCCGGCCTACGAAGACAAGATGGCGCGCAGCGGCTTGCGGGTGGTGGACCTGCTGAGGCCCGACCTGCTGAAGACCCACATCGAGGCGGCGTGCGGAGAAAAGAACGCCATCGCCCATGCGCTGTTCGGCACCGATCCGCTGGACCCGGCGAAGATGTACGACGAATATGCGGCGGCGGCAGAACAGGTGCGCCCGTTTGTGGCCGACACCGGCCGCCTGCTCCACAAGATTCTGGCCGAGGGCGGCAGCGTGATGTTCGAGGGCGCGCAGGGAACGATGCTGGACATCGACCACGGAACCTACCCGTTTGTGACTTCCTCGTCGGCCACGGCGGGCGGAGCGGCCACGGGAACCGGGGTGGGCCCGACGGCCATCGGCACGGTAATTTCCGTGACCAAGGCGTACGTGACCCGGGTGGGCGAGGGGCCGTTCCCGACGGAGATTTCCGACGCCGTGGGCGACCATCTGCGGGCCCGCGGCAACGAGTACGGCGCGGTGACCGGGCGGCCCAGGCGCTGCGGCTGGCTGGATATTCCCCTGCTGCGCTACTCCAACCAGGTGAACGGCGCCGAGTGGCTGGTGGTGACCAAGCTGGACGTACTGGACGAGCTGGCCGAGATTCCCATCTGCGTGGGATACGAAGTCGGCGGCAAGGTGAGCGACGTGATTCCCGCCGATGTGCAGGGGCTGGAGCAGATCAAGCCGGTTTACACCACCCTGAAGGGCTGGCAGAGCTCGACCGATGGAATTACGGAGTTCGAGAAGCTGCCCCAGGCGGCGCGCGAGTACCTGCGCTTCCAGGAGCGGGAAAGCGGCGCCAAAATCGGAATGGTCTCAACCGGTCCGGATCGGGAACAGACCATGGTGTTGCCGGAGTTTGCCGCGACCCTCGACGGCATTCACGCGTAGTCTTGAGAAGCGTCGGGGGTTCGGTTTTCCCGGCGAGAAGGATGTCGCTGCAATGATCAGCTTTCTGGTTCGACTGAAGTTTGCCCCGGAAGATCGTTCCGATATTTCCGAAGACCTTCGTTTGCTGGCCACCGCCTCACGCCAGGAGCCGGGATGCGCGAGCTACATTCCCCACCACGTCGAGGGCGACCCCGACACGGTTCTGATTTATGAGCAGTACCGGGATGAGAAAGCGCTGGCGGCGCACCGCGCCTCGGAACACTTCAAGCGTCATGCCGTGGGGGGACTTTACCAGAAGATGCGCGAGCGGAGCGTGGAAAATCTGGTTGCTGTGGTTTGAAAACCTGGCTGCTCTCGTTTGAGGCTGCTCCGCCGTCCAACCGGCGGAAGCCTCGATGCAAGGCTTGGCCGCGCTTGACGGAAAATTGGTTTACCCGTGAAATACGGTGTTCTGAATTGGATTGACCGGCACGCCTGCGCGGGGCTACCATCCGTTACGCTTATGCCGGAAATCTTCATCAAGCATTCGATGCACGCCGGTCGCCGCATGGCGCTCGTTCTGGCACTGCGTCCAGTCCTCATTGCCGCGGCCCTGGCGGCTTTTGCAGCCGTGCCCCTGTTGGCCGGATTGCCCAGGGCGCAGAAGCACGAGAATCGCCACGAGATCGACCAACTGGAAGAGGCGTGGCGCACGGCCGTTCTGAAGGCCAACACCGCCTCAATGGACGCCCTGCTGGCCAACGATTACATGGCCATCACCCCCAGCGGCACCCTTCAGTCAAAGGACCAGACGCTGGCCAACCTGCGCTCCGGGACAGTCCACTTTACGACCATCGAAATCTCCGACCGCAAGGTGCGTTTCTACGGAACGACAGCGCTGGTGACCTCGCGCGCCGAAGTGAGCGGCAGCACGGCGGACGGAGACATCTCGGGCAGCTACCGCTATACGCGCGTTTATGTGCGTGATGAGCAGGGCGTTTGGAAGATTGTCAGCTTTGAGGCCAGCAGGATTCGCGACCCGGACGACCATAAATAGTTGAGGGCCGCTTTGCGCGAGGAGAAGAGAAGCCTAGCTTGGTAATCGCAGCCAAGTGACTTTTGCGCCACGGTGAGTTACTAAGTAGTCTGTGTCAGTTACCCGTATGACTTGGAAACCGCGCAAGGTATGAGCTAGACTTAGACCGTTGATTTTACGTTGGTTGTGCAGTACCCCACATGGTTTGTAGAAGCCTCGCCCGGCCAGGTTCGACCGCGATCGAGGATCACTTCGAGGGTTCATCTGGCTTCTGCCGCAGTCGATGCGCCTGTTTCTTGAGATGGGCCGCGGCGCCGGGAGTGGGGTTTGCTGGCACTGAAAATGAAAGCTTCGTCTTGCCGTCATTCGGGTTGAGGTTGATCGCATGAAAACCGCGCAGCTAGCCAGGCTCAGGTTCATCTCGCTCTCGTTTCTGTTGCCCGGATTGGCGGGCCTCATCGTCTCGGCGATGATTTCGACGCATTATCTGGACACCCTGCCACAGTGGCCCACGCCAACGGAAATGCGCATGACGCCGCGCAATATTCACGGCACCATCGTGTACCAGACGGCGGACGAGGACCGCAGGCTTTCGGTGATCGAGTACTCGTCGGTGGGGGTCTTCCTGATCGGCCTTGGCCTGGGCCTGGTTTACCTGGAAAAATGGGGCGCCGCGCAGGCCCTGGCCGGCGAAGAAGACGAAAACCTGTTGAAACGTCCCAGCTAGAGCCGGGATGTGGATCCGAACTGATCCGGGATTCCCCAGGGCCACTACAATAAGCCAATGCCTGAGCTCCCCGAGGTTGAAACCATCGCCCGCAGCGTGGACGAACGTGTGCGCGGCGACCGCATTGTCGAGGCCTGGTTCGGGTCGCACCGGGAGCCGTTCAAGACGCCGGCCGCACAGCAGCGCCAGGGGCTGGAGGGCCGCGTCTTTCTGGCCGTTCATCGCACCGGAAAACACATCGTCTGCGAACTGGGCCCGGCGTCCGGGGCCGGGGCGGGCAAGCGCGGAGCAGGCGCGGATGAAGCGCCGCGGGCGCAATGGATTGTCCACCTTGGCATGACCGGCCGGCTGCTGGTGACCACCCCCGAGGCTGCGCTGGCTCCCCATACCCACGCTCGCCTGAGCCTGGCCAGCGGCCGGGAGGTGCGCTTTGTGGATCCGCGCCGCTTTGGGCGGCTGGAATTTCGGGATCTGGGCCGCGGCGCGGGCTTCAGCGGACCGGGCGCGGAGCCCCTGACCATCGAGACTGAAGCGTTTGCCGGCCTGTTTCGGGGGCGCAAGCTGGCCATCAAGGCTGCCCTGCTGAACCAGAGCCTGCTGGCCGGGGTGGGCAACATCTACGCGGACGAAAGCCTGTTTCGCGCCGGCATCCGGCCGCGCAGGCAGGCCGGGCGGCTGAGCAGGGCCGAACTCGAACGGTTGCGGCTGGCTCTGACGCAGGTTTTGGAACACGCCATCCGGCTGGGCGGCTCATCGGTCTCTGACTATGTGGACGCCAACGGGGTGCGGGGGTTCTTCCAACTGGAGCATTGCGTCTACCTGCGCACCGGACTTCCCTGCCGGGAGTGCGAGACGCCCATCCGGCGGATTGTTGTGGCGGGACGGGGGACGCACTACTGCCCAAAGTGCCAGCGGTAGAGAGGCGCTTCTATGGTTTTTGGGATTTTAGCCGGAGTAAACCTCCCAGAATCCAGAAAGATGCCGCATTGTGAGAGTCGTAAGCCGCTGAAACCAAACGATGATTTGATTGGCCCTGTGATTGCTACAAGGAGGGTGCCAGTGATGTACCGGCTGCTGGATGAATTCCTGCCAGCCCAAAGAACACGAGACGCCCGGCAAGAGCAACCGCCAACGAAGCGGCCCTCAAAAGGGAAAACGGCCGGGGAAGTCTCGAGTAGGTGCGGTGGAAACAACCATCGCCCACAAATTGCTTGGGAGGCCAGTGACCAGCGCAGGACAGTGAAGC
>Ga0302320_10001821_pt1 | contig 50900 bp, 56 predicted proteins | sample Bog_T0_3_FD_202130 | JGI IMG/M metagenome (GOLD analysis project Ga0302320, IMG submission 202130) | Peat permafrost microbial communities from Stordalen Mire near Abisko, Sweden - Bog_T0_3 | ecosystem: Environmental > Terrestrial > Soil > Wetlands > Peat | place: Sweden: Abisko, Stordalen Mire... | reverse complement strand
CGAGAGTGGAAGCCGCAGGACGGCAACCAGGCGCTTCCTGAACGCGGCATCCTCGGCGGCCGCGAGGATCAACCTGGCTAGCGCTTCCCCTCCGGGTGGCTCATGCGGGCTTTGCCGTGGGGTGTCGCACATGGCCAAGATGTCCCGGCTCTAGCTGATGGTGACTCCCGAGCGATCACCCTGGATGAGCTTGCGGTCGGCGCGGGACAAACCGGCCCCCGCGACCGAGAGCGTGCCGGTGATTTGCCGAAGACCCTGCTTTTGCACGGTGCGAGCCACCGTGGGAAGGGAGTCTTTGAGCAGGTCATACGAGGTGGTGGTTGTCGCATCCCCGGAGCCACTCCATTCCACGATCGAGACCATCTTGCCGCGGCCATCGCTGTGGCAGAGGGCCGTGGCGGTCCCCGACAGAGCCAGCATCGCCGGGCTTGCCTCGCCCACGGCGGCGGGAAGCACGACGTCGAACCGTGAGAACTCCCGCATGAGGAGGCGATGAACCCGGCGACCCCTGATGCTTGTCATGGTCGAGGTGTACCTGCTGGCAAGGGCGGCAAGGGTCTCCTTTTCAATGGGCATGGGCGCAGGCGTCAGGGACTAAGGCTTGGCGACATACTTTGCCGGGTCCCGGTTAAACTTGGCCGATGCACCCAGCGGAATACTGAGGCTCTGCCAGGACGATCCCGCGAAGTGCTTCGCCACGTAGACAATCTGCCCCACGTGGTAGGAATAGTGGGTGAGCTGGCGGCTTATCGCCTGGAGCACGCTCAGCGGCTCCCTCCTGATCGTTATGGTGCGCTCGAGGTCGGCGTCGCCAAGGGGCGCCAGCGAGGCGAAGAGCGTCGCCCATCCCAGCTCCCAGGTCCCAAGGAGATTCTCGCGGGAGTCCTCCGGCAGGATCGCGAACTCGGTGTCGCGGTTGCGCCCGGGCTTTTCCCCGTCGGCCGTGAGAAAGTCCGTCCACCGCGAGACCAGGTTCCCGCCCACGTGCTTCACAATGACCGCGATGCTGTTGTCTCCCGCCGAGGGAACCTCGAAGAACTGCGCCGGCGATGCCTGTGCGATCGCCGCATCGGCGAGCCTCTTCATCCGCCCGAACTCACGGACGGCAAGCTGGGGATAGTTCTCCTTTGTCATGGCTGTGGATACTCAAGTCTTCCGGGTCTTCTGCCGAAGCGCCTCCTCGAACTCGGCTAGGTTGCCCTCGAGCAGCGGCCTCTTCCTCGAGATGATATGTGCGCGGCCCTCTTTCACGTAAAGCAGGAGATAGCTCCGGGTGCTGACCGTCTTGTGATAGGCCGACCAGCGGGACAGCGACTCGTCGTGGATCGTGGATTCAATCAATCCCTCGTCCGTGAGCGAAAGCCTGTGCTCGCCCAGCAGGCCGAGGTTCTTCCTGAAATAGATCATCGGACCCACCACCGACAGTGTAATCCCCAGCATGATGAGGAAGTAGAAGACAAAGCTGACCACGCAGTAGGTGATTTTGTAGGCGAGATCGTGCTCGATCATCCCGCCCCTGTGCCATTCGGCGTAGCAGTTCCAGCCGATCGCCAGGATCCAAAATCCAATCAGGAATTTGTTGTTCAGGATCGAGCGCAGCTGAAAGCGAAGCAGGTCCAGCCGCGTTATGTTGTAGCGTATGGTCATCATGGCCGGACCGGATCGATTTCGAGCGCGAGGAAATAGTCCTTGAAGCCCACGGAACGCCAGAACGCCGTGGCGCCGACATTGGAGCAAAGGACTTCCACTGTGAGCCGAACATCGCTCGGCCAGATCTGGCTTCTCAGGACACCGAAAGCATGCCGCCCGAGACCCAGCCTTCGCTTGTCGCGGCGGATGAAGAGCTGCCGCAGGTAGATCGAATCCGGTTCCCTCTTGAAGAGGGCATATCCCACCGGATCTGTGTCCGAGAAGATGACAGCCTTGTATTCCTCGGCTATCCAGCCAGCCATGCGCTCGGTGAGCTGCCCGACGTCCATCGGGTTCCTGTGGCCCTCGTCCGCAATGAGCTGGTGGTTCCACTCCCCGAGGAGCCCACAGTCAGTCGCGCCAGCGTATCGCCACGTGACGCTCACGGATTCATCTCTTCGCGGCGGGAACGACGAACGCGAGGCCAATGCCAATCGCAGCCCCGACGCTGATTCCCACAGCGATGTTCTTCAGCGCGACTCCAATCGCGGTCCCAACACCGATGCCAACGGCGAGCCACACCGGATTGAATTTCGAGCCGCCGTTCTTGGGATCATCGTTCATGCCTGGCCTCCTTCTGGGGCTTGGCGCGGAATTCTGCGATCCCGAAAAACTCCACGGAGCAGCTGGGGCGTCCTATGAATTGCTTAGGGGCGCAATAACTTCGTCTCGGAGATCAAAGAGCGCCTGCCAGTATCCCGGCGGAAGATGGACGTCCCGCTTCTGCGAATCGCGAATGACATCCGAGACGACAATGCCGACGCCTTCGCTTTCGACGCGCTTCAGGTAAATCGCGACGTCGATCCCCTGGTCTTTGAGCATGCGGTCGCAGAGGCCAAGCAAGCGAGTGAGGCGTTCCTGGGGCGATTCGGCTTGAGTGCGCATGATCATGCAGCGCCTCTCGCAAGAAGAAGCCTTACGCCCTCGATTGGCGCCTCCGTGATCTTGCCGAGGGGGAAGGGCGCCTCCTTCGACAGGACCGCATAGGAAAAAGCATTGTTGAGGATGTGACCGCTTACGCCTGCCTTGAAGTTATCCGGCCGCTTGCCTGGGAAAAGCTGGTTCGTAACTGAGACCGCCAGCGCCAGGAGGTGGCTGACCGAGGCAGTGACGGCCTCGGCGGCTGCGTCGTCGCCTGCCATGGCGAGTCGGAGCACATCCTGCGCGAGGGCCGCCACGCCGTTGTTTGTCGCAGGGTCCCCGTAGAAGTATCCCGAGACGGCTCCCGACGTGCTCTCGCCTGTCTTCTCCCGCACAAGGGCCCCCAGACCCGACAGTGGCGCCCATCCCTGGAGCTCGAGGAGGGCGCGCCCGATGGCGCGGCGGCCGAGGTCATAGCCGCTTCCCTCGTCGCCGAACCGCCATCCGATTCCGCCGGCATAGTGCGTGGCGCCATCGGGCGATCGCGCAGCCACGAAGGATCCCGTGCCCGCGTGAATCACGATCCCCGGGGCCCCCTGCGTCGCCAGCTCAAGGACGGGGACGGAGTCGTCGGCCGTGGCCACGTGGCCGAATCCGACAAGGCCCTCCCCGAATTTCTTCCAGAACGAGCGGCTGCCGGCCATGCAAAGCATGGTGGCCGATATCTCGGCGCCCCCAGACAACTTCCTCACTGCCTCCAGCACCTCGAGCGAGATCTCGGACGCGCGCTCCTGGCCCATCAGGCTCGGGCTGCATCCCGGCCCGGTGTGCCTGCCCGCAATCGCCCCGGACGGGTCGACAAGAATGCACTCCATCTTCGTCCCGCCGCCGTCCACCCCGATTTTCCAGGCCATGGTCAGGCGAGCTGGCGGCTGAGCCGCGTCTTGTATCGTGCCCCGACCTCGCGGTTGAACTCGATGGCCCCGGGCGTGTTCTGGCTGCGCAGGACCGGCACCGGGTGACCGTTGGCCTTCAGCCACTCGATCACGGACAGCATGAGCCAGTTGAGGATCGAGCAGCCGATGAAGGTCGAAGTAGGGCCGCTGAAGGATCCGTCGCCCAGGTCGACGATGGCGTCGCCCGTCACGCCGCCATTGTCGAAGACGAAGTCCGAAACCTCGAAGAGGCGCTTGCCCGAGGGATGCTGCGAGGTCGTCGCCTTGGACATCTCCATGCAGGTGAGCGACACGACGGTAAGGCCCTTTGCCTTGGCGTAGAGCGCCACGTCCACCGGCGAGGCGTTCTTGCCGGAGTTCGAGATCACGATGATCACCTCGCCCGCAATGAGCTGGTACTGGCGGTCGTAGCGCGCCACGAGCTTCTCGCCGTAGCCGGGCAGGTTTTCGATGAACCCGTTAGTCGGGTCTATGATGCCGGAAACGCAGACAAGGCCTCCCGCGCGGCCGATGATCTCCCGCGAGATCACCTCGCTGTGCCCGCTGCCGAACGTGTGGAGGATGCCGCCCTTGGCGATCGAGGCACCGATCAAGGGCGCCACCGTCGAGATCACCGGCGTGTTCCTCTCGCGGGCCGTCGCAAGAAGCGACGCCGCGCGGTCGTAGTATTTGTCGGCGAGTGAGGGCATGGGAGTGTCGGGGTTGTTAACGCGTGGCTTCCCAGCGGCCGTAGATGCCGCAGGGGAGGATCTTGCCGTCGCGCTTGATGGGAAGCCCCACCTCGCCGGCCGCGATCGTGCCGGGAGTGTCGCGCAGGAGCTGGGAGAGGAGGTTCGCGACCACGGTCGGGGAGAGCCGCGCCGTGTAGGCGTTTATGAGGAAGAAGAGGGGCGTGTCCGTGAGGACGGCGCGGCATTCCTGGAGAAGCTCCCACAGGTGGTCCTCAAGGCGCCAGAGTTCCCCGGTGCTCCCGCGCCCGTAGGTCGGGGGGTCCATGATGATCGCGTCGTACTTGCGCCCGCGCTTCACCTCGCGCTTCACGAACTTGAGGCAGTCGTCGGCGATGAAGCGGATCGGCTTGTCGCCCAGCCCGCTCAGGGCCGCGTTCTCCTTGCACCACTTGACCATGCCCTCGGCGGCATCGACGTGGCACACCGAGGCGCCCGCCACCGCGGCCGCGCAGGTCGCGGCCCCCGTGTAGCCGAACAGGTTGAGCACGCTGACCGGGCGGCCCGCGCCCTTGATCGTCGCGTGTATCCAGTCCCAGTTGACCGCCTGCTCGGGGAAGAGGCCCGTGTGCTTGAAGGACGTCGGCTTGATCTTGAAGGTGAGGCCAAGCGCCTCGTAGCGAATCTCCCACTGCTCAGGGAGCTCCTTCTTGTATTCCCAGCGTCCGCCGCCGGCCTCGCTTCGGTGGTAGAAGCCGTCCCAGTCCTTCCAGGGCGCGCCCGGGCCGGCGTCCTGGCGCGGCCAGATGACTTGCGGGTCGGGCCTCACCAGCGTGTAAGGACCCCACTTCTCCTGCTTCATTCCCTCGCCGCAATCTATCAGCTGATAGTCGCGCCATCTGTCGGCGACTAGAAGCGGGGGTCTTTGAACGGCAATGGGCATCGCGTCGGGTTCGCCCCGAGGCAATCGCCGTGCAGCTTGCATGTAAAGACGCGAGGCCGCTGAGGGGCCAATGAAATATCGAACTCAGCGTTTGACTGCGGGTCGCACAGGAGGTCCCATTTCAACCCTTCCGAACGTTCGGGACAAATTTTCACACTAGATGATCAACAAAACCATACGCTCCCTGATCGCCCGAGTCAGCATGTGCGCCGCCCTTTTTGTGGCCGCGCGGTTGCGCGCCGACGTGGTCGAGATCAACAACGGCACTCGACTGGTCGGCAAGATTGCGAAGATCCACGGCGGCGTGATCACGCTTGAGACCGATTATGCGGGCGAACTCAGCATCAAGCAGATCCTCGTCACCCGGATCACGACGGATCACGCGGTGGCCGTGAGGTTTGCGGATGGCACCGGGCTCATTGGCACGATCTCGGCACTGTCTGCGGACAAGGTCAGGGTCACGGGTGCCAACAGCTCGGTGGACCTGCCCGTGGGCAACATCGCCGCCACGTGGAGCGCCGGTGAGGATGACCCCGACGTCGTGGCGCTCCGCCGCAAGTGGAGCTACGAGGCCAACGCCGACATCGGCGGCGAGAACGGAACGCAGAGGCAGTTCTCAACCGCCCTCGGCTACCGGGCCAAGCTCGTAGGGCCGCTCGACACCTTCCAGTACTACGCCAACTACGCCCGCCAGGAGACCAACTCGCAGGTGTCGGCCGACCAGTTCAAGGCCGGCGTCGACTACTCCGACCTCTTCACGGCCACGACCTCATGGTACGTGCGTGACGAGGCGGGATTCGACCGCGTGAACGACATCACCTTCTACGACGTCGCCGCGAGCGGTCTCGGATACGACTTCATCAAGGTTAAGGACGAGGCGCTGACGGGCCGCGCCGGTCTCTCCTACCGCTATGACCAGTACACTGAGCCGACGCCCGCGCTCAGCTCGCTCGGCGCGGACTTCGAGCTGGAGTACATGCTCAAGGTCAAGAACTCGCAGTTCACGGACAAGATCACCTTCGTCCCCGCGTTCCAGGACCTCGGCAACTACATCGTGACCCACGAGGCCGCGTTCACGGTGCCGATCGACAAGTCGCTCTGGAAGCTGAGCATGGGCGTAACGAACAACTACAACAGCCGGCCCGTCTCCGGCGTCGACAAGCTGGACACGCTCTACTTCACCCGCCTCGTGCTCTCGTGGGGCGAAGGGACGAAGTAAGTCAGGTGCCGTAGAGGCGGTCGCCGAAATCCCCGAGCCCGGGGAGGATGTACCTCTTCTCGTTGAGCGTCCTGTCGAGGACGCCGACGTGGACGGAGGCGTCCGGGTGGCGCCTCGCGACCTCGGCGACCCCCTCCGGGGCCGCGATGATGCAGACGAGCCTCGGTGCGACGGCCCCGTGGTGCTTGACGACCTCGATCGCCTGGGCGGCGGAGCCGCCAGTCGCGAGCATGGGGTCGACCACGAAGACGCGCCTGCCCTCCAGGGGCGGGAGCTTGCAGTAGTAGTTGCGGGCGACCGCGGTCACGTGGTCGCGCTCGAGCCCGACGTAGCCGACGCTGACGTCCGGGAAGATGTCCATGAACGGCTGCACCATCGAGACGCCGGCCCTGAGGATCGCGACGACCACGATCGGCTGGTGCGCAAGCACGCGGCCCTTCATCGGCTCAAGCGGGGTCTCGATCGCCTTCTCCTCGGTGTGGAGGTCGTGGGTCGCGTCGATCGCGAGCATGAGCGTAAGCTGGTAGGCGAGGGAGCGGAAGGTCGCGGGCTTCGTCGTCTTGTCACGCAGGTGCGTGATGATGTGGTCGCCGAGGGGATGCTTGAGTACGCGTAGCATGGCGGCGACTAGAGGAGGTCCCTCTGGACCTTTCTCTCAAGGTAATTCTCAAATTCCCGCCTAAGCGGCTTCTCCTTGCCCCGCAGCCCGGGCATGAGGGGCAGCCAGTTGTAGATCTCCTCCCGCAGGTGCTTCGGCATGACGGGCGGCATCACGCGCACGCGGTCGAAAGCCCTGACGACGGCGGCCGCGATCTCGTCGCACATGCGCTGGGCGTCGGCCGAGCTGTGCTGGCCGGCGAGGCGGATCACCTCGTCCAGCTTGCGGTGGCGCTTCTTCAGGATCGCCTTGTAGGTGCCGAGGCCGTCGAGCGACAGGACGGCCGTCCTCGGGTAGAAATTGGCCATCGGGTTCCACTGCGGTGTGCGCCCGCCCGCGCCGCGCCGGTCGCTGCGCAGGATGACCGCGGGGATGTCCGCAAACTTGGCGATCATGAACTCGGCCAGGGTGCCGCTGTCCAGGTCGGGCCCGTCGAAGCTGAAGAGCGCCAGGTCGCAGCCGGCCAGGGAACGGATGTGGTGGTCCCGGATCGCCCGGGGCTGCTTGCCGCGCGGGTCGAAGTCCTGGGGCAGCGCGCAGAGGTAGCGACCGTGTGACTTCTCGTAGATCGCCTCCGCGAGGTACGCATTGCCGATCAGGTGCTTGAGGTCAAAAAGCTCGCCTGCGAAGAAGACGGTGAGGCTGCGCAGCTTTTTCTTCATGGGCGCGTGTGGAGACTAAGCCGGGAACGCGGACAGCGGACAATTCAATTCAGCCTCTCTCACGGCTGCAGGGCGACGGTGTACTTTGTCGGGCCCGGAAGGAACGGCGTCGCATCCCCGCGCACCCACGCCTCGTGCCCCGCCCTGAAGAACGGCGAGAGGGGATTAGAATTCTGTCCGCCGGGCATGTGCATGATGCCTGACTCCTCGCGGCCCGGTGAGACAACGTAGCGCTCGCTGGCGCCGAAGGCCGTGTCTGCGACCCGCGGCATGTAGGAGTCTCCCGGCAGCTCGTCGTCCGGCATGCTGAGCCACTTGCCGGCCCAGTGCGGCAGAAACTGCGCGAACGGGTGCTCGATCCTCGCCGTGTTGCGTTGTCCCCATGTGGCCGAGCGCGGGTCCAGCCCCTTCTTGGAATAGGCGAGCGTGACGTCGTCAGCCGCGGCCAGGAGGAGCTCGTCCCACGTGTGGAAGGCGGGGTCCAGGAGGTTTGCGGGCCGCGACTTCACCAGCGTCTCAAGCGGCTGCTCGTAGTTGAGGCGCGACCACGTGAAGTCGGGGTCCTGGTCCACGCAGGGTGCAAAGATCGGGTCCAGGACGCGGTGGGCGACCGCGAGCCGGAAATCGTGGACCACGCGGTAGCTGACGGAGGCGACGTCCGCCCGTCCCTCCCAGGTCTGCGCCGCCTCAAGCAGCGCGGAGCGCCCGGGCTTGTCGGCCGCTGCCCCGGACTTCAGGGCATCCACCAGGATGTCGTGCCACGTTGCCATCATGACCGCCCGGTCATCGAGCTGGATGCCGAGGAGGTCTTTCGGCGTAATCGGGTGCCCGCCCGCGACCAAGGCATTTAGGTCGTCCTCGATCTGGTGGGCGCGCGCCGCGACATCGTAGCCCGAGTCTCCGAGGACCTTCAGGCCCTTGCCGCCGATCGTGCGGTTGTTCGCCGTCCAGATGAGTCCCTTGGCGGGTGATATGATCGAGGGGACTTCCTTCGGGTCCTGGAAGCCGTCCCAGCGCCGGTCGCCAAAACCCCAGTCCACCGGCAGCCGGCCGTCGTAGCCTTGACGGCGCGGGAGCTGGCCCGCCACGGTCCATGCGATCTGGCCCGAGGAGTCCGCTACGACGAAGTTCTGCGAGGGTATTCCCATCCTGTGCGCAATATCGATGGCCTGCGTCACGTTCGCGGCATCCTCGAGGTCGAGGATCTCGGGGTTCGTGGCCATCGAGTCGTCAGCAGTCCAGTGATAGGCGTATTGGCGTCCCTTCGGCGCATCGCCGACCAGGGGGCCCCAGATCGTCCAGCGATAGGTCACGACCTCGGGCTTCGATCCCTTGACGGCGATCGTCTCCACGCGGTCGTCGTACCGGACGAGGTCGCCGTGCGGGCCATGGTAGTCGGTCGGCGAGACGCTGGGATTTACGACGATGATGTCTCCCGTGCCCGCGTTCGAGTTCGTGAAGCCCCATGCGATCTTGCCCGTGCTGCCGGCGACCAGCATCGGGGCACCGGGGAGCATGACGCCGGTCTCAGAGTGACCGGGCCAGCGAAGCGATACACGGTACCAAATGTTCGGGACGGCAAGGTGCAGGTGCATGTCCGTCGCAACCAGGGCACCGCCGCCCTCGGCAAGCCTGCCGGCAACCGCGAAATTGTTCGAGCCCGGTGTCTCACGGTCGCCCCAATCGGGGCCCGCGATGCTCGCGGTGGCCGGGGCCGGGGTATCGGCCCTTCGCAGGTCGATCTCGGACGCGGGGGGCAGGGGCGGTAGTGGAGCGACGGACCCGTCAAGGGCCGCGTCGTCCGGCGTCATCAGAGGAGCAAAGAAGGCGAGGGACTTGGGCCCCAGCTCGTCGCGGATCGCCGCCAGCGTGCGCACGTAGTGGCCCGTGGTCTCCTGGAGGTCCTGGGTCATCGCGAACGAGATGAGCCCGATGTCCTCGGGAAGCCAAGGCCTTGGCTCGGTCCGAAGGACGACATATTCCCATGGCTTGCCCGCGAGCGCCGCCAGGCCGGCGTTCACACCCGCGGCGTAGGCCTCAAAAATGGCGCGCTTATCCGGGCTTTCCTTGGCCAGCACTTCCTCGGCGACCTTCCTGAAGCCGTGCATGCGCGCCTCGCGGTCCAGCGGAAGCGCCGCCTTGCCGAAGAGCTCGGAGAGTTCGCCCGCGCCTCGGCGCCGCAGGATGTCCATCTGGAAGAAGCGGTCCTGTGCATTGACCCATCCCGTGGCGCGCGCCACGTCGATGCGGTTGGCGCCGGTAATCGTCACGACGCCCTGGGCGTCGCGCGATATCGTGGCCGGCGCCGAGAGGCCGGGCAGGGAGGCGTTGCCCTGAAGCTGCGGGAGCGAGGCCACCATCCGCCCGCGAAACCACACGCCCGCGCACGCGAGGAGCACGAGGGCGACGACAAGTAGCGTGCCCCCGATGTCGAAGACGCGCTTCGCGACCGAGGAGGCGCTCATGGCGAGAGGACCTCCCTCACGCGGGTGATGATGGCGGCAGGCTCGGAACCGACATCGGCCTCCAGAGCGTAGAGCGGCTTCTCGAGCGTCTCGAGCTGGGAGCGAAGCATGTTCTCCGCCATGAAGTGGCCGGTGCGCGCGAGCATGCGCTCGCGGAGCAGCCCGAAGCTGCCTGTCAGGTGCACAAACCTCGCGTGCGCGGGGTCCGGAGCCAGGACGAGGCGGTAGGATTCCTTCAGCGCCGAGCAGGCGACGACCACGCGCGCTCCGCCGGAAAGGCACGAGTCGATCGCGGCCTTCACCGCTGCGAGCCACGGGACGCGGTCTTCGTCATTCAGCGGGATTCCCGCCGTCATCTTCGCTACGTTGGCGGCCGAGTGAAGCGTGTCGGCCTCGATGAAGTCCCAGCCGAGCTCCTTCGCCAAGCCCTCGCCGACCGTGCTCTTGCCGCACCCGGAGACACCCATGACGACGATGACGGAGAGGGGAGGGACCTCCCAGGAGCGCGTGGACCCGAGCGGGCGCTCCTCGTCCAGGTCGAACAGCTCGCAGAGCGTCTCGGGCCTCTGCCCCGTCAGCCCGTACTTGCCGAAGTTCACCTGGAGCGCCTCGCTGCGGTCGTCGCGCCAGCCAAGCTTCGAAATGAAACGGTTCCAGATCTCGCAGTCCTCGTCGTTGTGGCCCGACCCGCGGGCCTCGGCCCAGAGGAGGATCTCCTCGTCGCACCCGCCCTCGAGTGTCCTGCGGCGGATCTCCTCGTAGGGAAGGCCGAGGAAGCGGCAGCACCGCCCGTCAAAGAAGACCGGCTTCCCCGCGCCCAGGTTCGGGGTGTAGCTGGGGGGCAGCGACCCCCTCGCGTGCAGCCGGATCTTGTCCAGCATGCGGCCGAAGACGATTATCCTTCCTACCTTGGCATGTGGGCTCCTCAGACCAATGACTCGCGGCATGGCTTAGTCGGTACCCCTCAGTCCCTGAGGAGGTACACCACGGTGCACAGCGCCGCGAAGACAAACGTCGGCGCGATGACCCAGAGCGGGCTCAACGGTATGTGGTAGTGGCCGAAGAGCCAGACGACCGCGAAACTCTTGACGACGATCAGCACCCAGCAGATCGCAAGCACGCGCTCCACCCGCTTGTTGCGGGGCGAGCGGTCGCTGACGCTGACCTCGCGAACGAAGCCGCGCTCGTAGTCGTCCGGCGGCCGGCGGTTGATGAGGCGTATCAAGTCTGCAAACATCGGTGTTAACCCCTGGGACAGGTTGCATCATGGGTTGTGCCGGATCAACTCCCCGCTGCCTTTGCAGGCGCCTCGGGCAGCCGCCCCGTGAGGTCGGCCAGCGCCGCCAGGTACGCGGCGGTGCCCCCGCTTAGGAGCTTCTCCATGTCGCCGTCCCGCAGGCGCCAGCGCCAGTTGCCCTGGGCCGAGCCGGGCGAGTTGAGGCGGGCGGAGGACCCGAGGCTAAGAAGGTCCTGCATCGGGAGGACGGCGATCCGGCTCACGGCCGAGTAGGCGGCCCGGATGAAGTCCCAGGCCACCTCGTTCCCATTCACACGCAGGTACCTGCGCACGTGGTCCCTCGTCTTCTCGTCGGCCTGCGCGTACCAGCCGACGGCGGTGTCGTTGTCGTGGGTGCCCGGGTAGATGACGCCGTTGCCGCGCAGGTTATGCGGCAGGTAGGGGTTCTTCGCGTCCCCGCCGAACGCGAACTGCAGGACGGCCATGCCGGGCAGCCCCGTGTCGGCCAGCAGCTGCTCGACGGACGGGGTCAGGAGGCCGAGGTCCTCGGCGATGATCCGCGCTTCCGGGAAGGCCGACTTGATGGCCCGGAAGAAATCCAGGCCCGGGCCCGGGATCCATTCGCCCTTCTTCGCGTTCTCGGCCGGCAGCGGAATCCGCCAGTATGCGTCGAATCCCCTGAAGTGGTCGATGCGCACGATGTCGCAGACGGCGAAGCTGGCACCGAGGCGCTTCTTCCACCATGCGTACCCGTCGGCGGCGTGGACGTCCCACTTGTAGAGGGGATTACCCCAGAGCTGCCCGTCGCTCGAGAAGTAGTCCGGGGGCACGCCGGCAACCGCCACGGGCCTCCCGTCCCTGCCTAGCTCGAAGAGCTCGGGCTCGGCCCATACGTCGGCCGAGTCCGCCGCGACGAAGATCGGGATGTCGCCGATGATGCCGATCCCGCGCTTGGCGGCCTCCGCGCGGATGAACCCCCACTGGGTGAAGAAGGCGTATTGGTAAAACTGATGCGCCCCGATCTCGTCGGCGAGCGGCGCCCTGATCCTTGCCGCCAGCCCCTTGAATGAGCGGGCAGGAGCCGGCCAGTCCCACCACGCCTTGCCGCCGAAGCTGTCCTTCAGCGCGCGGTAACAGGCGTAGGCGTCGAGCCACGAGGCCTGCGCTTTCTTGAAGGCGGCAAAGCTCTCCGGCCCGAGCGGCGGGAAGCCGGCGCTCTTGTATCGGCCGTAGGCGGTCCTAAGCAGCGGCCACTTGAGCTCGTAGAGGGCGCCGAAGTCCACGTCGCCGAGGCCCACCTTCGAAAGCGGGGCCACCTCATCAGCCGTCAGCAGCTTCCGCTTCACCAGGTCCTGCAGGTCGATCAGATAGGGATTGCCCGCGAAGGCCGAGAAGCACTGGTAGGGGGAGTCCCCGTATCCAGTGGGACCGAGGGGGCACACCTGCCACCACGACATGCCCGAGGCCTTCATGAGGTCGAGGAACGTGATGGCTGCCGCGTCCAAGGTGCCGATCCCCTGGCTGCCCGGCAGGCTCGTCGGATGCAGGAGCACCCCCGCGGAGCGCGTCGAAAGCCAGTCGAAGAGGATGTCACCCGTTGAGGGCGTTGGCGTCATTGCGCCCATCTTGCCCGGGCGGGGGCCCGGGCGAAGCCCAAAAAGACCGTCTTATTATGTGGGGCATTCGGGGGGTTGAGGGGTGGACAGGAGCCGGATCAGGGGATAGATTGCGCCCACTTTCCGGCGTTGGCGCGTCAAAGGCGCCCGTCTTGGAGAGGGCTTTAAACCAGGACTCCCATGAAAATTCTACGGCTCATGCCGATAGCACTCGGAATGGCGCTGGTCGGCAACGTTCACGCCGCCGACATTGCTGCTCTTCCCGCGAGGACCGAGGTGGTCTTCGACCACCCTGAGAACTTCACCGACGTCAAGGACAGGGACCTGCCGAGCGACAGTGGTCGCGACGAGATCCTGTCCAGGATCAGTACCTTCATGGTCAGCCGCGCAACGCCGCTGCTGCCGGCGGGCGATTCACTGAAGATCACCTTCACCGATATCGACCTCGCCGGCGACTTCGAGCCCTGGCACGGGCCCCAGTGGAGCGATGTCCGCATCGTGAAGGAGATCTACCCTCCGGCATTCAAGTTCAGCTGGGTGGTGACGGACGTCTCCGGCAGGGTGGTGAAGCAGGGCAAGGAGGACATCCGCGACCTCAATTTCCAGACCCGGGTGGTCCTGGATACCTCCGACACCCTCCGTTACGAGAAGGACATTTTGGGAGACTGGACCAACTCAACTCTACGCGGCCTTAAGTAGTTCCGGGATGGGGGCCGCGGGCCATCCGCGCTTTTATCTTGCAACTCAATAGTATCCACGCACTTTCTCAGCAATCGATAGAGATAAGGTTTTGGTGACAGCTTCTGGTGAGTCGTTGGCTGAGTGATTTGCTCAAGTGATGATTTCGAAACCCGACGGTGGGAACGGACTGGCAGCGGACTGCAGCTCTACGAATATCACATCATGAGCAATTCCAAACTATACGTTGGAAATCTCTCGTTCAAAACGACCGAAGACGAGCTCCGCTCGCACTTCGGCCAGTTCGGTTCCGTTACCGACGTTTACGTCGCCATGGACAAGATGACCGGCCGCCCCCGCGGTTTCGCGTTCGTCACCATGGGCACGGCCGATGAGGCCAAGGTTGCGGCCGAGAAGGTCAATGGCGTCGAGCTCGGCGGCCGTCAGCTGACGGTCAATGAGGCGCGCCCGAAGGAGGACCGCCCCGGCGGCGGCTTCGGCGGCGGCGGCGGTGGTCGCGGCTTCGGCGGCGGCGGCGGCGGCGGCGGTGGTCGCGGCTTCGGCGGCGGCGGCGGCGGTGGCGGCGGTCGCAGCGACCGTGGCGAGCGTCGTTACTAAGCCTCGCGCTTAAGAACATTTGCGAAGGATGGAGCGCCCAAAAGGCCTCCATCCTTTTTTTTGTGAATGCCCCTGACGGTAATCGAGAAACACCTGGCGGTCCTTAGCCGCTGCAACCGCTGCCCGCGGATGCAGAAGCCCGTTGTCGTCGGCCGGCCCGTGGCGAGCGAGATCATGCTGATCGGCCAGGCCCCGGGCGACAAGGAGCCCATCATGGGACGACCCTTCGCCTGGACCGCCGGCAAGACGCTCTTCAAGTGGTTCGCAGGCTCCCTCGGCTGGACCGAGGACCAAGTCCGCGACCGCATCTATTTCGCGGCGATGTGCCGCTGCTTCCCCGGGAAGCTACCCATGGGAGGCGACCGCGTCCCCTCGCCCGAGGAGATCGAGGAGTGCGGCTTCTGGATGGAGCGGGAGTTCAAGCTCCTGCGCCCAAAGCTCGTGATCCCTGTCGGGAAGCTGGCCATAGGTCGCTTCCTGGAGCCGGCGCCTCTCCAGGAGACGATCGGCAAGGCCTTCAAGGTCCGCCTGGCCGGGGCCGACGCCGACTGCATCCCGCTGCCTCACCCGTCGGGAGCCTCCCCCTGGCACAGGATGGAGCCCGGCAAGACGCTGCTTCTGAAGGGACTGTCCCTCATCGCAGCCCATCCCTCGGTGGCCGGTCGTTTCTTGACGAAACCGGGTGCTTTGGCAGGTTAGTCGCAGATGCTATCCCTTCGAATTGTTGCCGTGGCCTGCCTGCTGACAGCGGCGCCGATCGCCCTCCACGCCCAGCGCGAGAAGCTGCCCCCGGACGACTATGATTTCGTCATGAAGACGTGGCCGGATGCGAAGATCTCCAACACGGGCATCCGGTACATCGTGGAGACCCCGGGTTTTGGGGCCCACATCGACTCGGGCGACCTCGTGTCGGTCAATTACACCGGAAAATTCCTAAACGGGAAGATTTTCGACCAGCACCACGATCTGGTCCATCCGTTCCAGTTCCGGGTGAACCGGGGCATGGTGATCGAGGGCTGGGACCAGATCCTCCAGCTGATGAACCCAGGGGCCAAATGGCTTGTCATCGTGCCCCCGGAGCTCGCCTACGGCCGCAAGGGGAGTCCCCCGCGGATCCCGAGCGACGCCACCCTGGTGTTCGAGATGGAGATTGTCGGCCTTAAGCGCGACTAGCGCTCAATGGGCCTGCCCCACCGTTTTGGTGTAGGCAAAGGTCGTCTTGTAGTCGTCGACGGCCTGCGCATGGGCCGTGTCAGAGCTCATGCCCTTGGCGACCAGGTCCGACGTGCGCTTGTCTATCCAGCGCAGCATGAAGTCCTTTTCGGTATCCGTGGCCAGATTCTTGCTCTCCTTGGGTGCAACCGGATTCTTTTTCTTCGAAAAAATGTGGCATCCAGAATTGGCAAGCAGGGCGGCGGCAAGGGCTAACGGAACTAGGCGTTTCATGGGCAGTGGGCTTGAAGATGGCATTCGCAGGGTGGGACAGCGAGTGAATCTTTTTGGTTTCGTGTTTTCTCGGTAAGTCATTTACCTGCCAACCAATGAGCGACGAGCCGCAACCGCTTCGCCTGAAGCCGCGCCCTCCCTCCGGGGGCGAGCCGCCGGCTGCGCCCGCCCTCCCGCCGCCCCCGCCCCCTGCGGCCGCGGAAGTCGACCCGGCAGCCCGCCTCAGGCTGAAACCGCGCCTCAACCTCACCGAAGAGCCCGCGAAACACCAGGTTGCCCCCGCCCCGGAACCCTTCATTGCGCCCCCGCCGCCCCCGGCGATGGCGCCCCCGCCGCCGCCGCCTGCAGCCCGCGCGGAACCACCGGCAGCGGATGGTGTTCCGGTTTTTAAGCTAAGGCCCAAGAACCCCCCTCCCGCGCCAGCCCCGGCCCCTCCGCCTGAGCCGGAGTATGAGGCGCCGCCGGAGCCCTACGCGGCTCCACCTCCGCCGCCTCCAAGCGGCCTGCCGCCGCCGCCCCCGCCTGGTCCCGCCCCGGCCCCGATGCCGATGGGTGCCAGGCCCTCCATGAGCGGGATGCCCCCGCCGCCGCCTCCCGGCGGTGCCCCCGAGGCGCCGCCCGCGCCCGGATCGGTTCCGCGCCTGTCCATGGCGGGCCCTGTCGCGGCGCCGCCGCCGCCCACGGGCAAGCCGGCACTCAACATCAAGGTCTCGGCCGATGCGCCCGGGAAGCTGGGCGGAAAGCCCATCGTAAAGCCAGGCTCTGTGAAGCCTGGCAAGCCCGGCGGCAAGCCGCCGAAGCCGGGCGCCGTCCTCGGCAAGAGGTCGGCCCTGGGACCCGTCGCCAAGGTCGGGATCGGCGTCCTCGCTATCGCCGTCGTCGTCGGCGGCATTTTCAGCTACCGCATCTTCTTCCCACCCCCGGCCCCGCCGATCGTCATCAAGGTTCCCTCGCCCGCGAAGACGGCGAAGGAGATCGCCGACGCGTCAGCGAAGCTGATCGCGGATGGCCAGGCGGCCATCGCGAACCGGCGCAAGGCCGAGCAGGCAAAGGTCGACGCGGCGCTGGCCGGCGAGGATGTGGCGTCGCCGACACCGACGCCCGCGACGGCCGCCGTCGAGTCCATCATGGTTCAGACCAACCTCACGACCGACGTCAAGGTGAACTCCCAGCACCTGGACGCGGCACCCGCGGCGAGCGCCGCCTTCAGGACGTTTGTCGCCAATGCCAGCATCGGCGGCGTCTTCCAGGGAACGCCGGCGCGCGCGCTCATCAACGGCAGCATCGTCAAGGAGGGACAAACGGTGGACGGAGTCCTCGGCATCGAGTTCGAGCGGATCGACTCGGACAAGAAGGCGATCTTCTTCAAGGACACGACCGGCGCGGAAGTCTCGAAGGATTACTGAGGCTGGCGGGGAGACCTTCTCGTGGAGCATTTTATCTACAGGATCGTCCCGACGCGCCCCGCGATGCTGGTCTCCGGTCCGACCGACGAGGAGATGGCGGCCATCGCGGCGCACTTCGAATACCTGGAGGCGCTGGCCGGGAAGGGAATTGTCCTCCTCGCCGGACGCACGATGGGAACGGGGGAAAAGACGTGGGGCATCGTGGTCTTCGCGGCGGAGTCGGAGGCGGCTGCGCGGGAGATTGCGCTGAGTGACCCGTCGATCGCGCGCGGCGTCATGCACCACGAGCTCAGCGCCTACCGGGTCGCGGTCCTGTCCAAGAACTGGGTCGGGGAAGCCTGAGCCGCGCTACCAGGTCTCGATCGGACCCTTGGGGACCGGGATCGAGTCGCGCGCGAACACCTCGGCATCACCGCTGATGAAGGACGGTGTCATCGGCGCGGGCTGGAACTTTGGCAGGAGCTCCCCCGAGGCGTCGCAGAACGCGGCGCGCCAGGTGAGGTATTCCGCGACCGCCGCCTCGAAGTCCGCCTTCGACTCGATCGTGAGGATCCTCTGCTTGAAGGGCCTGGCCGGACCGAAGCGCTTCGCGTACCACGGCGCCACCTTGCGGAAGAAACGGGCGCCGCGGGCCTCCCCGTAGAACTCGCAGTACCGCTCGAAGTGGCGGCGAAGGACGCCGATCCTCTCCTCGAAACCGGGCTCGGGCAGGAGCTCTCCCGTGCGCAGGTATTGCTCGGTCCTCCGAAAGATCCACGGGTCGTAGAAGGCGCCTCGACCGATGCTGACGCCGGAGCATCCCGTCTCGGCGATCATGTGCCGCGCCGCCTCGGGTGTCGTGATGTCCCCGTTGCCGATGACGGGGATCGATCGCACGGCCTCGACGACTGCGCGGATGCCGGCGAGGTTGACGGTGCCGGAAAACCCCTGCGCGCGCGTGCGCCCGTGGACGAACACCGCGGACACCCCAGCCTCCTCGAGCGCGCGGGCGAGGTCGGGGGCCGTGATGTTCTCGTTGTCCCAGCCGAGGCGCATCTTCGCCGTCACCGGGATGTCGATGGCCTCGACCATCCCGCGGACAAGCTCCGCGGTCTTCGCGAGCTCGGTCATCATGGCCGAGCCGCCGCCGATCTTCGTCACCTTCTTCACCGGGCAGCCCATGTTGATGTCGACGGCCTGCACCCCCATGTCCTCGCACATCCTCGCGGCGTCGCGCATCTCGCCCGGCACGCTGCCGAAGAGCTGGATCGAGAGAGGGGTGTCCTCAGGGCAGCTCTCGACGAGCTTGAGCGCCGTGGGGTTCTTCTCGATCAGGGAGCGCGCGTTCACGAGGTCCGTCGTCGCCCACCCGAGGCCGCCAATCTCGCGCACGGTCATGCGCATCGGCAGGTTCGTGTAGCCGGCCAGAGGCGACAGGCAGAGGTTTGAGGCCGTCTCTATATTATCGATGCGCATTGCCAGCGCCGAAGGATGCTGCGGGCGGCCCGCGCCGCAACCGGCAAGTGCCGCCTCTACAATGCGGCGACGGCGGCCTTCATCCGCGAAAGGCCCTCCTTGAGCGTGGACCTAGGGCAGCCGAAGTTGATGCGAACATAGGTCCCGGGCCCGGCGCCAAAGGGCACGCCGTCGCTCAGGCCCACGCCGTGCTCCTCGAAGTGCTTCGTCGGGTGTCGCAGGCCGAGCTCCGCTACGTTGAGCCACGCGAGATAGGTGGCCTGGATGGGCGCCTCCGACTTCACGCCGGGAAGTTCCCTTGAGACGAAGTCCACCAGGAAGTCCCGGTTGCCCCTCAGGTAGTCCACGAGGGCATGCCTCCATGGATCACTGTCGCGGTAGGCCGCCTCGCAGGCGACATACCCCAGGGCGTTCACCTCGGGCATGATGCCGAGGGCCGCCTTGTTCAGCCGCGAGCGCAGCGTCGCGTCAGGGATGATCGCGAACGAGGTGCCGAGGCCCGGGATGTTGTATGTCTTGCTCGGCGCCATGAAGGTGACGGTGCGCAAGCTGGCCTCCGGGGCCGCGACGCCGAAGGGCACGTGGACCGCGCCCGGCTCGAGCAGGAGGTCGCAGTGGATGTCGTCCGTCAGGAGGACCAGGCCGCGCCGCGTGCAAAAGTCGGCGACCCGCCTGAGCTCGTCGGTTGTCCAAGTCCGGCCCACCGGGTTGTGCGGGTGGCAGAAGATGAGGAGCTTTGTCCTGGGCGTGACGGCCGCCTCGAGCGCATCCCAGTCGATCTCCCAGCGCCTCTCGCCGGTGTTGAGGACGAGGGGCACCGTCTTCGCGACTCGCGCCTGGAACCTTGGGCCCATGGTGAACGGGGGATATATCGGCGAGAGGCTCAGGATCTCGTCGCCCTCGTCCGCGAACGCCCGTGAGGCGACGTTGATGCCGCAGACAAGGCCCGGCAGCCAGACGAGCCACGACGGGTCGATTTTCCAGGAGTAGAGTCTCTCCATCGCGTTCACGACGGCGTCGGTCGTCGACTTGACCGGGCGCGAGTAGCCGAAGATGGCGTGCCCGAGGCGCGCGCGGATCGCGTCGGTGATCGCGGGCGCGACCTCGAAGTCCATGTCCGCGACCCACATTGGAAGGATGTCCTTGCCAGCGTACTTCTGCCACTTCTGCGAGTCGGTGCCCCTGCGGTCGGGAGGCGTGTCGAAGTTGAAGGTCATCGGGGGGATGATCGAACCACAGAGCCTCCGCCTTTCCGAACGTTTTTTGGCGTGTTCCGTGTCATCGCCTCTCGAAGAGGGGGAGGATCGTCATGCCAGGCACGGTGACGAGGCCCTTGTCCGTGATGCGGATGTCGGGGATGACGGAGAGCGGGATCAGGTTGAAGCCCATGTAGGGCAGCGTGCAGCCGGCCGCCTTCCATGCCTTCTTCAGCTTGGTGGTCTCCTTGGCGACCTGCGGGGCCCGCTTGTCCGACATCAGCCCGGCGACCGGGAGCGCCACGCTCGCCTGGACCTTGCCGCCGAGGACGACGCAGACGCCTCCCCGCATGCGCTTGATTTCGGCGAGGCACTTGCGCATGTCGCGCTCATTCCTTCCGGCGACGATGACATTGTGGGCGTCGTGGCCGACGGAGCTCGCGACCGCGCCGTCCCGAAGGCCGAAGTTCTTGAGAAGCCCATGCGCCGCCGCGCCGGAGAACCCGTGGCGCTCGACGACCGTGACAAAACACATCCTGTTCCTCACGAGGAGCGTGGCCCAGGTGTCGCCGGGGCGCGGGGCAAGCTCCACGCGCTCGTGGAGGAGGATGATGCCGGGCGCCGCGGCGGTGATGACGTTCGCCGTCACCGGTTTCTTTGGAAGATCAGGGATCAGCTTCGGGTGCTTGGGCAGGAAGATCGTCCGGTACGCCGCCTTTGGGTAGCGGTAGGGCCGCGACAGCGCGCGGTCCAGGAGCGGCGTGATCCTGCGGTTCTTCACGACGAGATCCCCGCCGTACCAGGTGCACTGCGGCTTCAGGTTGTCGTCCAGGAGGACGATGTCGGCCCGCCTGGCTGGCGCGAGTCCTCCTATGTTGCCGTCCATGCCGAAGCGCGTCGCGGGATGAAGCGAGCCCGCGCTCCAGGCCGCCTCGCGGCTCAGGCCCGCCTTGACGGCCGAGCGCACGACCCAGTCCAGGCCGAACATGAAGAGGTCGTCGGCGTCGCGGTCGTCCGTGCAGACGCAGATCCGCTTGGGGTTGGCGCCCAGCTCCGTCACGGCCTTGATGGCCTCGGGAAGGGAATTCCAGGGCGTGCTCGGATTGCCGCCGCGCAGGAAGACCCACACCCCGTTCTCGAGGAAGTCGTCGGAGATCTCCCGGCTGATCGCCTCGTGGGTGTCGCTCGTGCCCGCGGCGGCACCCGCGGCCACGTACTCGCGGCCGTAGATGTGTCCGGAGACCGGCCTGCCGCGCCTGAGCGCCTCGGCCAGGATCGCGTGGCTCCTCTTGTCTCCCATCGCGACCTGCACGAAGTCCATCTTCTCTCCCAGGGCGACGGCCTCCGGCCACTTGTCGAAGAGTGCGCCGATCTTGCGGGGGGTCAGGTCTCCTCCCGCCGTCTCGAACCTGGGCCCCGCCGCCGGCACGGTGCTCGGCACGGTCAGGAAGATGGAAAGGGGTGCCTGGCGCGCGTCCTCGAGCATCCACTCGATCCCCTTGACGTCGCACACGTTCCCGATCTCGTGGCTGTCGCAGAAGATGGTCGTCGTGCCATTGAGGAGCGCGGCTTCCGCATACGCGCAAGCCGTCATCATCGAGCTCTCGATGTGGAGGTGGGGGTCGATGAGGCCCGGTGCCAGGATGCCGCCCCTGGCGTCGAAGCGCGCCACCTTCGAACCGCGCGGCGGCTTGCAGGCACCCGCGGGCTTAACGGCCGCAATGCGCCCCGACTTGATCCATATCTCGCGGTCCTCGTGCGTGCGCTCGGTGTAGGTCGAGAGAAGCCGGCCGCCCGTGATCACGAGGTCGGGAAGCTCGCGGCCCATGGCGACGGCGGCGAGGGAGCGGGTGACCTTGTGGAGGGGAGGTACGGAGAATCGCGTGAGGCTCATTTTTGCGGAGGAAAAGGTGGCGAAGGTGCCGGGACCGCCCGCGCTCCAGGCGGGCTCTTTTCCTACACCCTCGGGTCCGGCGGACGCGAGGGAAAGGTTTGCCCCGGCGGGCGCGACACGCCGAGCATCCCATATGCCAATGCGAACGCCCGCGAATGCGCCCCGAAGGCATGGAGCCTGCTTGACGGTCTGGATGATCAAGCCCGCCAAAGCCCTCCTTGCAGCCTTCGCCCTCCTGGGCTTCGCGCTGCAGGGCCACTCAGACCCGATCCCCGTGAAAGTGGTCATCGTGACCACGTTCGAGAACGACTATAACAACCCGAACGGGACGGGTGAGTCGAACGGCGAGGCCTCGCGCTGGATAGAGCGCCTGCACATGAGCAAGGTCTACCCGTTCCCGGCGGGCTTCAGGCCGCTCCACATGAATTCCGACGGCGTGCTCGAGATCATGACCGGCATGGCGACAGCGCGGGCCGCGGCCTCGACGATGGCTCTCGGCCTCGACCCGAGGTTCGACCTCTCGAAGGCCTACTGGATCCTCGCGGGCACGGCGGGCGTCGACCCGCTCAGGGCGTCTCAGGGGAGCGCGGCGTGGGCGGAGTGGATCGTCGACGGCGACCTGACCAACTACATCGACCCCCGCGAGATCCCGAAGGGCTGGCCCGATGGCAGGATCCCCTGGGACAAGACGAGTCCCTTCGACGAGCCCGGTGCCAACATCGGGCAGTTCTACCACTTGGACCCCGGCCTCGTGCACTGGGCCTACGCCCTCACGAAGAACGTCGTCATCCCCGACACCGACGGCATGAGGAAATTCCGGGCGAACTTCGTCGGATTTCCGGAGGGGCAGAAGCCGCCCTTCGTCCTGATCGGCGACACGCTGACCTCGGCCACCTACTGGCAGGGCACGCTCGCGACGGAGTGGGCGAGGCGCTGGGTGAAGCTCTACACGCACGGAGCGGGGACATTCGTGACATCGGCCTGCGAGGAGACGGGGTTCATGCAGTCGATGACCTTCCTCGCCAAGACCGGCAGGGTGGACCCGAAGCGCGTCCTCGTGCTGCGTGCGGCCAGCGACTACTGCGTCCCCAAGCCGGGCGTCACCTCGGCCGAGAGCCTCCAGTACGGCTCGACCAACGCCTACATGGCGGAGAACGAGGCCTTCGAGTCGCTCTACGCAGTCGGAAGCATCGTCGTGAAGGAATGGGTCTCCGGCTGGGACCACTATGGCGTCACCTCGCCCGGGATGCCCTGACTGGGCGGCCGCGCGAACACTTGGATCGCGAATATCCTGAAGTCACCCTGGCGGAAGGCGTGGCTCAGCCTCGCGCCGCAGCCAAGCTCGGTGAACCCCGCGTTCAGGATGTTTTCGCGGTGCTCGGGGGAGTTCATCCAGGCGTTCACGAGCAGCCCCGCGAATTCCCCGTAGCCGTAGAAAGGCTCGGGGCCCTCTATCCTGAGTGCTCCCATCATGATCGAGTTCTCCCCGACACGGGCGACCGGCACGTTCTGGTGCTGGACCCGCTCCGCGGCGTTCCTTTCCCCGGGCATCGGGTTGTCATGGCCGGCCCTTAGAGCCAGGGACGTGTAGGTCGCCTGCTGGTCGGCCGCGGCGTCCAGGCCGGACTCTGGCCTGAGCGGCTTCAGGCAATGGACGACCCGGACGCGGTTGGTCTCTTCAAATATGGCCCTTGAAAGCCGCGCGCCGTCAAAGCCCTCCAGGAGCATCGGCATGTCTGCTGTACGGGAGACGACATGTGCGGAGGCCGGCGCCCCAACCTGGGAGCAGCCCGCGGCAAGGAAAGCCATGAGGGCGGCAATGAGGAGGGGCCTCGGGTACACCGGTGTTGAATTAACCGTGGGAGGCTTGGCGGGCAAAGACATTGGCGGGAGGTGCGTTCGCGCCTTCACGCTACGTTAGACACCGCAGGGCTTGGATATCCCGCCTGTCGCAGTGAGCAATTTAAGCGCAAGGTGGGCGCCCACTGGGAAAAAACTGCACAGCGCTGTTTTTCCCCGGAAAAACAATCCCTTGATGCTGGCCCACTTGCGCGATGCCTGAACTCGGCACCCCGCATGCATTCAGAGTGTGATTATGCGCTACATTCAATTCACACAACCCAGTTACCGCGGCCCCTCGGCCTACCGCTTCGGCGGCCGGGCGGCTGGCTTTGACAACGAAATCGACTGGCTCTTTGGCACCACGCTCACCGGCCTCGCCGGCGGCAACCGGGGCCAGTTCCCTGTCGAACTCTATGAGGACAAGCAGAACACCTATGTCCGTGCCGAGCTCCCCGGCGTCAACCGCGACGCTGTGAACGTTGAGTACGCTGACGGCTCACTCTCCATCAGGGCTTCCCGCAAGGCGAAGACCGCCGAGGGCGAGAAGGACGTGGCGCTCAGCCGCGAGGTCAGCATTCCCGACGAGGTCCAGGCCGACAAAGTCACTGCGGCCTACGAAAACGGTGTGCTCACCGTGACGCTTCCGCGCCGGGAGGAGACGAAGGCGAAGAAGATCAACGTGTCGGTCAACTAAGGCCGCGCAAAACAGCTAACAAAACAATCACCATGTCATTCCTAAACACACTCATCCCGACCCGCAACGGGTCAAGCGAGGGCGCAAGCGCCACCGAGTCCCGCAGGCCTCACTATGAGGTCAGCGAGACCGAGGGCTCCTACGACCTCACGGTCTACCTCCCCGGCGTCGCCAAGGAGGGCCTCGAGATCACCGACGAGGCCGGCGAGCTCACGATCATCGGCAAGCGCAACACCAGGCTGCCCGAGGGCTCGACCCTCCTGCACCGCGAGGTGTCCGACGCCGGCTTCAAGCTCGTGGTCACCCACGACGAGACGGTCGACGCCGAGAAGATCGTCGCCGAGCTCAGGGACGGCGTGCTTCAGCTGAAGCTCGCCAAGGCCGAGTCCGCCAAGCCGCGGAAGGTCGTCGTCGCCTAAGCGACTGAAAGTTCCAAGGGCCCGGATTCCCGAGAGGGGATCCGGGCCTTTTCATGCCCGGGCGGCAGGCGCCGGGAAACGGAGCGAAGCGGTGACCGACACGGCGAGGATCAGCGCGATCACGCCGAGCGACGCCCCTGTCGAGAGCTTGTACCAGGGCTCGGCGAGCATCTTGATGCCGACGAACGAGAGGATGGCCGCAAGTCCCGCGTTCAGGTAGCGCAGCCTGCCCATGAGCCCGCTGATGACGAAGAAGAGGGAGCGCAGCCCGAGTATGGCGAGGAGGTTCGAGGCGATGGCGATCGAGGCGACGTGCGTCACCGCGAGGACGGCCGGGAGCGAGTCGAGCGCGAAGACGAGGTCTGTCGTCTCGAGCACGGCCAGAGCCGCTAGGCCTGCGGGCACGAGGCGGGTCACGAGCCTGAAGAGGCCGCCCGACGGGTCGAACGCCTTGCGGCCATGGGAGACCGAGAGGCGGATTCCCGTCGCCAGGATGAAGGCGCCGAAGACAGGGATGATCCACGAGAAGCGGTTGATGGCGCTGATCCCCGCCATGAGGAACGCGGTCCTGAGCACGATGGCCCCGGATATTCCCCAGAAGAGGAGCTTTCTCTGGCGCGACGGCTCGAGCGCAAACTGCGCGAATACGAGCGCGAAGACGAAGACGTTGTCCACGCTCAGGCTCAGCTCGATCAGGTAGCCCGCGAGGTACTGCTGCGCCTGCTCAGGCCCGCGCTCGAGCCAAACGGCGACCCCGAAGGCCAGGCCCGCCGCGATGCAGAGCAGCGCGGTCACCACGTCCCGCATCCTGATTGGGGCGGGGGTCTTCTCGGGGCCAGTAGGGGGGATGCTGGAAGGGTTCCGCAACGGCTTGACGTTGCGGGCGCCACGCGGTTTGGCAATGTCCTCCCATGGCCGTCATTCTTCCCGTGCAGGTGCCCGAGGTCCCCAGCGGTCCGCTGCGGCACCTCGTGGACTGGCTGCAGCAGCGCTTCTTCCCGGGCGCGATGGAGGAGACGACGGCGAGGTGGATCGCGTTCCTCCTGATCGTCCTGGGCTCGGTCATCTTCGGGCGCTTCGGCGTGTCTCTCGTCTTCTCGCGGATCCGAAAGATTGCGGAGAAGCACAGGAACAAGCTGATGCTCCCGGCCCTCGAGGAGCCGACGGCCACCCTGGTCGTCCTCTCGGGCATCGTGGCGGCGCTCACCGTCGTGCCCCTCTGGGACACGGTGCCGCACCTGGTGAAGCTCGGGGAGCAGGGGGCGCTGACGGCCGTCATCCTTTGGGGCATCGCTGCCGCGGGCGGCGCCGTGATCGACCACTTTGCGGAGAATGCGAGGGAGAGGCGCCTTCACATCGCGGCGTTTCTGCCCCTCATCAAGAAGACGGTCGGGTCCTTCTTCCTCGTCTTCAGCATCCTCGTGGTCCTCGAGAGCCTGGGCTTCGAGGTGAAGACGTTCCTCGCGGGCCTCGGCATCGGCGGCCTGGCCTTCGCCCTGGCCGCCCAGGACACGATCGCGAACCTCTTCGGCTCTTTCGTCGTCGTGATGGACCAGCCCTTCTATGTCGGGGAGTACATACGCGTGAGCGTCCACGAGGGCACGGTGGAGGAGATTGGACTTCGCTCGACGCGCCTGAGGACCGCGCAGAGGACCCAGGTGGTGATTCCAAACAAGACGGTCGCGAACGAGGTGATCACCAACTTCACGAGGATGCCCCAGAGGCGCGTGGACACGACGCTCTCCGTCGCCTACGGCAACTCCCCCGAGGGCATCGAGCAGGTGCTGGTCGACATACGCTCGCTCCTCGCCGCCGACCCCGGCATCCACAAGGGCCAGATCGTCGCCAGCCTCGCGGACTTCAGCGAGACGGCGATCAAGGTGCAGATTGTCTACTACACATCCGACCCGGACTGGGAGTCGCACATGGTGGTGAGGGAGAGGGTCAACCTGGCCATCCTGCGCGTGTTTGCCGCCAGGGGTGTGACTCTCCAGTACCCCGACCCGGTGATCCGCATGGAGCAGGCTGCCCCCAAGCAGGCCTGAGCGCTCAGTCGAGCGTCTGGCGGTAGCGCTTCACGCCGACCGTCATGGCGACGATGACGAAGAGGACCAGGGGCCAGATCTCCGGCGCGATGGCCGCGAGCCCATTGCCCTTCAGGAGAATCCCGCGGATGATCCTCAGGAAATGGGTGTTCGGCAGGCACGAGCCCACCCACTGTGCCCAGACGGGCATCCCCCGGAACGGGAACATGAAGCCCGAGAGGAGGATCGACGGCAGGAAAAAGAAGAACGCCATCTGCACCGCCTGGAGCTGGTTCTTCGCGAGCGTGGAGAACGTGATGCCGACGGCTAGGTTAGCCGCGATGAAGATGAGGGCCATGCAGTAGAGCAGGACCACGCTGCCCACCATGGGCACGTTGAAGAGGAGGCGTGCCGCGACGAGGATGAGCGTCACCTGGATGTAGCCGACGGCGATGTAGGGCAGGATCTTTCCGACCATGACCTCGAATGGCCGCACCGGCGTGGCCAGGAGGTTCTCCATCGTGCCGCGCTCCCGCTCCCGCGTGATGGCGAGCCCCGTGATCATGACCATCGTCATTGTCAGCACGATGCCCATGAGGCCGGGCACGATGTTGTACTGGGTGATGTTCTCCGGGTTGTAGTGCGCGTGCACCTCGAAGTCCACGGGACCCCCCTTCGCCCTCAGGCGCGAGAGGGGGCCGGTGAGGTCGCGGTCGAGCGCCGTGTCCGCGATGGCGCGGAAGGCGGCGATCGCGGGGCCGGTGGCCGCCGGGTCCGTGGCGTCGGCCTCGATGAGAAGCGTGGGCCGCTCGCCCCTCAGGAGCTTCCTCGAGAAGTTCTCGGGTATGTCTATCACGAACTGGACGTCGCCCAGGCGCAGGAGGTTGTCGGCCTGCGCCTCCGAGGTGGAGATGGTCGTGATGTCGAAGTACTGGCTGTTGCGCATCTCCGCGACCAGCGTCCTCGAGAAGGGCCCCTGGTCCGCCAGCAGAAGCGCCGTCGGCAGGTGCTTGGGGTCCGAGTTGATGGCGAAGCCGAAAAGCGTCAGCTGCAGGAGCGGGATGCCGACCATCATGCCGAAGGTCACGCGGTCGCGCCTCATCTGGATGAACTCCTTCATGACGACCGCCCAGAACCTGTGGAACGTGAAGCGTGATTCGGCGCCCATTCTAGGAGTAGTTGTCGGTCGCCTTGTCCATGAGGCCGATGAACACGTCCTCGAGGCCGGATTCGATCTGCGTGTGCGGGTGCTCCGCGTCGCACATCCGCGAGAGCGTGGACTCGATCTTCGACACATCCGCGCCGCTCACGTGGAGCGCGCTGCCGAAGGGCACCACCTGCTCGATGCCGGGCTGGCCGCGCAGGCTCTCCGCCAGCTTCGCCAGGTCCGGGCCCTGCACCGACCACGTGGTGAGGCCGGCCTTTGCGACCACGTCGCCCACCGTCCCGCGCACGAGGAGGTTGCCGTAGGCGAGGCACGCGATCCGGTGGCAGCGCTCGGCCTCGTCCATGTAGTGGGTCGTGATGAGGACCGTGATCCCCTCGGTCGAGAGCCTGTGGAGCTCGTCCCAGAACTCCCTGCGGGCCTTCGGGTCGACGCCGGCCGTCGGCTCGTCGAGGAGCAGCAGGCGCGGCTTGTGGATCAGGCAGGCCGCGAGCGCCAGGCGCTGCTTCCAGCCGCCCGAGAGCTCGCCCGCGAGCTGGGCGCTGCGGTTCTGCAGGCCAAGGCGCTCGAGGCTTTCCTGGACGGCCTTCTTGCGGTCCGGCACCGCGTAGATCCGCGCTATGAAGTCCAGGTTCTCGCGGATGCTCAGGTCCTCGTAATAGCTGAACTTCTGGGTCATGTAGCCCACCTCGCGCTTGATGTGGGGCTGCTCCGTGAGGATGTCGCGGCCGAGGCAGGTCCCCGTGCCCGCGTCCGGTGTCAGGAGCCCGCAGAGCATGCGGATGAACGTCGTCTTGCCGCTGCCGTTCGGCCCGAGGAAGCCGTAGATCTCTCCGGTTCGCACCTGCAGGTCGATCCCGTTCACCACGGTCTTCGTGCCGAACCGCTTGGTGACGCCGCTGACGTCGATCGCGAGGTCGCCCACGCTCATTGCCGCGGCAGGGAGACGTCGACGGGCTGGCCGGGGTGCAGGTCCGCGGCGACCTCCGCCGGGAACACGGCCTCGGCCATGTAGACGAGCTTCGAGCGGTTGTCCCTGTTGTAGAGGACGGGCGGCGTGTACTCGGGCTCGGGCGAGAGGTAGTCGACCGTGCCGTCGAGCACGCCGTCATGGCCCTCCACGCTCACGCTCACGTGGTCGCCGTTCTTGAGCAGGGAGAAGTCGGACTCCCCGACGAAGAAGCGAACCTTGATGTTGGCTGGGGGAAGGAGCGCGACGACGGGGTTGCCGGCCGTCACGTACTCGCCGACCCGGTAGAGGGTGTCGTAGACAAGCGCGTCGGCCGGGGCCGCCTGCGACTTCTGCTCGACGCTCCAGCGGGCCTTGGCGACCGCGTCGGCGGCCGCCTTCGCCGTCGCGCCGGCGGCCATCACGGCATCGGGCCGGCTCCCGAGTTTCGCGGTCGCGAGACGCGCGGCCGCCTCGTCAACCGCGGCCTGGTCCGCGTCGTGCGTCAGCCGCGCGCGGTCGTGGTCGCTCGCCGTGATCGCATCCGCCTTGAAAAGCGCATCCTGGCGCTCGAGCTCGAGTTTGGAGTTCTCGGCCGTGGCCTTCGCGGCCGCGAGGCGTGCCGCCAGGGCGTCGATCTCGTCCTGGCGCTCGCCCTTCGTCATGTCCTCGAGCATGGCCCTCGCGGCGTCGAGCTGCTGGGCCGCCTGGCGCTGGGCGTCGGTCTCGGAGGTGCGCTCAAGCTCGAACAGGGGGGCCCCCTCCTTGACGCGCGTGCCCTTGGCGACCGAGAGCTTCTCCAGCCGGCCGGAAAGGGGCGAGGAGACGTAGACAAAGTCGCCCTCAAGGTAGCCCTGCCAGGACTTGGCGCCCCCGCGGGAGCACCCGACGAGCGCCGCGGTGGCCAGCGCGCCAATGAGGACGATGCGGACGGGGGATGTGCGCCAGGGGCTCATCGGTTTGTTATTGGCTGGGAATGACTTGATTGAGGAGGGGAGACGGCGACCGCGCTTCCCAAGAGTAGCGCTGCAAGGCCGGGCCCGTCGAGCCGAGACCGGCCGACCCGGCAGCCCGCCACTTGACCTCGCGCGCCGCGTGGGTCTATTGACACTGACAACCATGAGGGGCGCTCAGCATCGAGTCGGGGTTTTGGCGGCGGTCCTTACCGCACTTGTTCTCGCGGGGAGGCCTGTTTCGCTCAAGGCCGAGCTTGCGGCCTCCTCCCCGTTCCTGCCCTCCGGCGCCGCGGCCTCGGGTGCCTCGAGTGGTCCCTCGGGCCCGATCGAGCTGCGGGGCATCATGGCGACCTCGAACGGCGTCGAGTACTGCATCTACGACACCGCGTCGAAGAAGAGCACGTGGGTCGGCTTGAACGAGGGCGGCCACAATTTCACGGTCAAGCAGGCGGTCCCCAACACCGACCAGGTCGCTGTCGACTACCAGGGGCGCATTTTCCAGCTGGAGATGCACACGGCCAAGGTCGTGTCCTCCGGCAACGCGTCGGCCTCCACCAGCGTCGTGGCCCAGCAGGCCGCCGGCACCCCGACGCCTGCCGAGGAGCAGAGGCGCCTCGATGCCGTCGCGCAGGAGGTCCGCCGCCGCAGGCTCGAGCGCGAGAAGGCACTCCAGCCCGGGCAGGACCAGCAGGGCGCGGCGCCGGCGCCGGTCGGGCGCTAGGCGGGGCGCGAAATTACGTGCACCGGCCGCATGTGCGGCTAGGTTGGGTCCCAAATGGGGGCTTCGCTTAACAGCGCAGAGGCAGGGCTGTCGAATCCGGTGCTGATACGCCGGCTGTTCGGCCTCGCCTGGAGATATCGCATGCGGTGCGTGGAGGTCCTGGGAATCCAGCTGATCCTGCTGACGATGGGGCTCTTCGGGCTCAGCTTCACCGGCGTCGGCATCGACTACATCCGCCAGGTGGTGTCGCACTCGGGTCCCGGCCCGGCCGTCGCGCCGGTCCACTTCCTGCGCATGAGCCTTCCGGCCGGCATGCGCCCCATGGAGGTCCTCTCGATCCTGGGAGGCATGATCCTGCTCCTCTCGTGCTGCCGGGCGTTCCTCAACTACGTCTACGCCATCAAGGTGAACGTCCTCGTCCAGCAGAAGCTGGTCGTGGACCTCAGGGCGGAGATCTACGACAAGCTGCAGAGGCTCAGTTTCCGCTTCTTCGACGCCAACACGACCGGCTCCATCATAACCCGGGTCACCGGCGACGTGCAGTCGGTGCGAATGTTCGTCGACCAGGTCCTGATCCAGAGCGTCATCATGGTGATCTCGCTGACGGTCTACGCGATCTACATGGCGAGCCTGAGCCCGGGGCTCACGCTGGCCTGCCTCGCGACGACTCCCGTCCTCTGGATCCTCTCGGCGACCTTCTCCAGGAAGATCCAGCCGGAGTACGCCGAGAACCGCAACCTCGTCGAGAACATGGTGCAGTACCTGGCCGAGAGCATCCAGGGGGTGGCCGTTGTGAAGTCCTTCGGCCGGGAGAAGGAGAACCAGGAGAAGTTCGAGAAGCTGAACCGCTCGGTCCTCAGCCAGCAGTACAAGATCTTCTGGTGGGTGAGCCTCTTCTCGCCGACGGCGGGGTTCCTGACGCGCATCAACACGACCGTGCTCCTGAGTTACGGCGGCTACCTGGTCGCGACCGACCGCCTTCCGCTCGGCGCGGGCCTCGTCGTCTTCGCGGGCCTGCTCGACCAGTTCGCGGGCCAGGTGAACAATGTGGCGACGATCGTCAATTCCGTGCAGCAGTCGCTCATCGGCGCCAGGCGGGTGTTCGAGATCCTGGATGCCAAGATCGAGGTGAAGACCGCGGCGGAGGCCGTCCGCAGGCCGAAGCTCGAGGGAGCCGTCCGCTTCGAGGATGTATCCTTCGAGTACGGCAAGCAGGACCCGGTGCTCCATGACATCACGCTCGAGGTGAAGCCGGGGGAGTGCGTCGCCATCCTGGGCGCCACGGGCTCGGGAAAGAGCGTGCTGATGGGGCTCATCCCCAGGTTCTACGACGTCTCGAAGGGCAGGCTCCTCATCGACGGCGTGGACGTGCGCCACATGCATCTGGACGACCTGCGCCGCAACATCGGCACCGTCTTCCAGGAGAGCTTCCTCTTCTCCAACACGGTCGCGGCCAACATCGCGTTCGGCCACCCCGACGCCACGCAGGCGCAGATCGAGAAGGCCGCGCGCATCGCCGCGGCCCACGAGTTCATCCTCGGGCTTCCCAAGGGCTACGAGACCGTGCTCGGCGAGAGCGGCAACAGCCTTTCCGGCGGCCAGAGGCAGCGCCTTGCGATCGCGAGGGCCGTCCTCCTTGAGCCGGCCATCCTCCTCCTGGACGACCCGACTGCGGCCATCGACAGCGAGACGGAGCACGAGATCTTCGAGGCGCTGGACCGGGCCATCGAGGGACGCACGACCTTCATCGTGGCGCACCGCCTCAGCACGCTGCGGCGGGCGGACCTGATCATCGTGCTCGAGAACGGCCGGATCGTGCAGCGGGGCACGCACTCGGAGCTCATCAAGGTCCCCGGCCCCTACCTGCACGTGGCCAACCTGCAGCTGGTCGACGGCAGGGAGCTCCAGGAGCCGACCGGGGGGGTCTCGCCATGAGCGACATGGACCGCAACCGGGCCGTCCTCGTCCACAGGATCCGGGACGAGGACGACGACGAGGAGCAGTTCAAGCCGCTCGAGTGGGGGCTCGTGCGCCGCATGCTGGGCTACTCGCGCCCCGTGCGCGGCAAGCTGATCACGATGTTCATCCTGACGGCGATCCGCGCCGCGCAGCTGCCCGCGCTCGTGTGGGTCACGGCGCTGGTCATCAAGGGACCGATCGCCCACAAGGACGTCCGCGGCATCCTGCTCGGCACGGCGGGCTACCTGGCCCTCGCCGTCGTGACGGACTTCATGTTCCACTTCAGGCAGCGCTATGCGCTCGAGATCGGCGAGACCGTGGTCAACGGGATGCGCTCGGACATCTTCGACAAGACGCTGCGCCAGCCGATGAGCTTCTTCCACAGGATGAAGCTCGGCCGCATCCTGAGCCGCGTGACGAGCGACGTGGAGGCCGTGAGGGTCGGCATCCAGGACGTCGGATTCGTGAGCGCGATCCAGGCCGGGCAGATGTTCTTCGCGGGCGTCGTGCTCGCCGTCAGCGACTGGAAGATGTTCCTGGTCGTCGTTTGCATGGCGCCCGTCCTCTGGCTCGTGAACAACCACTTCCGCATGAAGTTCAGCAGGCTGACCCGGGCGGCGCAGGAGAGCTTCAGCCGCGTGACGGCGACGCTTGCCGAGTCCGTGAACGGCATCCGCGTCACGCAGGGCTTCGTGAGGCAGGAGACGAACGCGGGCCTCTTCAGGAGCCTCCTCTCCGACCACTCGCGCTACAACATCGCGCTCGCGCGCAGCTCGGCCGTCCTGGCGCCGATCCTGGAACTCAACAGCCAGTTCTTCGTCGCGACGCTGCTCGTCGTCGGCGGGTGGCGCATCTTCCACGGGTCGCTGCAGGCCGACGACCTCATCATGTACTTCCTGATGGCGAACATCTTCTTCTCGCCCATCACGATCATCGGCAACCAGTACAACCAGGGCCTCCTGGCCATGGCCAGCGCCGAGAGGATATTCAGGCTGATCGACACGCAGCCCGACTGGGTGGACTCGCCGGATGCCAAGGAGCTGCCGAACCCGCGCAAGGCCGAGGGCTCCGCGCCGATCGCCGGCGCGAAGGTCGAGTTCAGGAACGTCTCGTTTGGCTACGACCCGAAGAGGCTCGTTCTGCAGGATGTCAACTTCACGGCCGAGCCGGGCCAGACGATAGCCCTCGTCGGGCACACGGGCAGCGGCAAGAGCTCGATCATCAACCTCGTCTCCAAGTTCTACCTGCCGACTTACGGGGAGATCCTGGTGGACGGGCGCGAGATCCGCTCGATCACCGGCCGCTCGCTGCACGCGCAGATGGGAACCGTGCAGCAGCAGAACTTCCTCTTCAGCGGCTCGGTCCTCGACAACGTGCTCCTCAGCAGGCCGGAGGCGACCCGCGAGGATGTGATCGAGGCCGCGAGGAAGCTCGACTGCACGGACATGCTGGCGGAGCTGCCCAACGGCCTCGACACGATTGTCGGCGAGAGGGGATCGGGCCTCTCGGTCGGGCAGCGCCAGCTGGTCTGCTTCATCCGCGCGATGCTGCCGGATCCGCGGATCGTGATCCTCGACGAGGCGACGAGCTCCATCGACGCGATGACGGAGGCGCGCCTTCAGCGGGCCCTTGCGCTGCTGCTAAAGGAGCGCACGAGCTTCGTCGTCGCGCACCGGCTGAGCACGATCCGGGGCGCCGATCTGGTGCTTGTTCTCGACCAGGGACGCGTCATCGAGCGCGGCACCCATCCCGAGCTTCTTGCGCGCGGTGGGCATTACGCGGCGCTTTACAAGCAGTTTGTTCAGGTCGATGACAGGCGCTGATCGCGGCGTGCAAAACTAAGTGCGATTTTGCTCGGAAACATGCCCTCTTTCCCTCTAGAAAGGCGTTGCTTTACAAGTAAAGCACCCTAAAACAAAAACTCAATATGGCCAAAAAACCTGCTCGTAAACCCAACGCCGCGTTCATGAAACCGGTAACTCCTGACAGCGCCCTTTCCGCCGTTGTTGGCGCCAAGCCGCTGCCCCGCACCGAGCTCACGAAGAAGCTCTGGGACTACATCAAGAAGAACGGTCTCCAGGACAAGAAGGACCGCAAAATGATCAACGCCGACGCCGCCCTCAAGGCCGTTTTCGGTGGCAAGTCCAAGGTCAGCATGTTCGAGATGACGAAGCTCGTCTCGGGCCACGTTTCCTAACCCCTAGGCAACTTTCCAAAAACCGCCGCGGGTTCGCCCGAGGCGGTTTTTTTGCGCCCATTTTCCCCGGGGATGTCGCGCCGGCCCTCTGGGAATCAGTCGTTTAGTCCCTTACCACCGAGGATTTGCGGCATGCACTTGCGGACACGGGCGTCGCGGGTCGCGGACTGCTTGGCCGAGGAAATGAAAAGGATGTAGCCCCGCTGCCTGCCGGGCGTCAGGGCGGCGAAGGCCTTCTTCAGGACGGCGTTTCGATCGAGCCTTTCCTGGAGCTCCTTCGGAACGGGCTCGGGGTTCGTCTTGTACTCCACCTTCAGGCCGGCTTTCTCGGCCTCGACGGCCTCCTTGATGTAGGCCATCAGGACGGGCCTAAGCTTGTTGACCTGCGAGACGTCGGTGAAACGCGCCTGGCGGGCGCCCTGCGTGTGCTCGCCGATCTTGTGCAGGATCTTCTTCGGGTCCTTGAGGAGGGCGCCCTTGCAGAACATGAGGGCGCAGTAGGCCTTGAATCCCTGTATTATGACCACGTTGCTTTCCCCGAAAGTGAAGCAGGGCTTGCCCCACTTAATCTCCTCGCCGAGCCCGCACGCGCGGCAGATGTCCACCATGCTCCTCGTCTCCTCCTTCCACTCCGTGGCCTCTTTGACGTAGGCGTCGACTTTGGGGTTCATGATTTTTCGGAACTTCAGCGAGAAACTCCGAAGCGCGGCGGATATGTCAATGTTAACCCTGCCCCGGCGGGCCCGCGCATCTGAGCTCAAGTCCCAGACTTGCGGGGCCATTCTCCCCCTCCAATGTCGAGCCCGATGGAGAACGCCAATGAGCCCCTGCTTGCCGCGGTGCACTCGATCCACGGATTCATCAAGCGCACCGCCGAGCGGAGCGACACGGGCTGCTGCTGGGAGACGATCGATTATGGCAACAAGCCCCATCGCGATCCCGGTATCTTCAACGGCGTGGGCGGCATAAGCTTCTTCCTCGTCGATTCATTCCCGCACACGGCGGATGCCGAGTCGCTGGTCCTGGCGCAAGGGGCGATCGACTGGTGCGCCGCATTTTCCGGAAAGCATTTCAAGCGCGGACTCCACCTCGGGAAAACGGGCGCGGCACTCGCGGCCCTTCACAAGGCGAACACCCTCGGCGAGGCGGCCACACCGACGTTCTCACTCGCGAATGCCGCGACGATAATTAGTGAACCCCCCGGGCCCATGACCGATCTCCTCGGCGGAGAGGCGTCAAACGGCTTCTTTCTCCTGAAACTTTGGGCGAGGACGCGCGACGAGGCACATCTCGCGGGTGCTGAGCGGTGCGCGGACTGGCTCGACAGGAACGTGGTCCGTGACGAGCGCGGCACCCATTGCCCGGTCGATCCCGGCGGCACCACGGGATTCCCGCCACGGCTCTTCCTCGGGGCGGGCCACGGCATTTCCGGGATCGCGCATTTTCTCGTCCTGCTGGCGGAGGCCACAGGCAAGGACCGTTGGGCCGCGTTTGCCCGCGAGCTCCTCGACACGCTAGCCAGGTATTCAAGGCCCGCCCACGGCGGGCTCAACTGGCCCGTCTTCATAGGCGCAGAGGACTTGCCCCGCTGCCAATGGAGCCACGGGGCCGCCGGGATCGGCCTCACGTATTTCACCGCCTCGCGGGTGCTTCGCGAGCCGCGGTACCTGGATATGGCGCTGATGGCTGCCGAGGCGACCTACGGCTACGGAGACTTCCGAAGCAACTACACGATGTGCACGGGGCTGGCTGGCGGCGGCGGTCTCCTGCTCGAGGCCTATGTCGCCACGGGTGACTTGCGGTGGAAGGCACGGGCCAATGAATTCGCCCTTCTCTGCATCGCATACAGGGAGTCGACCCCTTCAGGCGACGCGTGGCCGACCGACGCGAAGGGCTTGTATTCGGCGGACTTCGGCTATGGAGCCGCCGGCGTGGGACATTTCCTCCTGAGGCTGATCTCGGACGGCAGGCTGCCGATGCCGGTCATGTGAGGTGGCTCCACGCCGCGGGCCGCCGGCCCGTGACTACAGGCCGAGGGCCGCCTCGATCTGGCGGCAGGAGGTCTTGAGGATCTCGAGCCTTGCATGGCGCTTGTTGTTCGCGGCGACGAGGTGCCAGGGCGCCGGCCGCGAGCTCGTGAGCGCCAGCATGTCGCCGACCGCGATCTCATAGGACGACCACTTGCGGCGGTTGCGCCAGTCCTCGGTGTCCATCTTGTGCTTCTTGTAGGCCGTGGACTCCCGGTCGCGGAAGCGCTTTAGCTGCTCGTCCTTTCCGATCTGCAACCAGAACTTCAGTACGATGACGCCGTGCTCCGTGAGCTCGCGCTCGAACTCGTTGAGCTCCTTGTAGGCGCGCTTCCACTCCGCCTCCGTGGCAAAGCCCTCCAGCCTCTCGACCAGGACGCGCCCGTACCAGGAGCGGTCGTAGATCGTCACCATCCCGGCGCGGGGCACATGCCTCCAGAAGCGCCAAAGGTAGTGGTGGGCCTTCTCCTCGTCGGTGGGCTTCGAGACCGGGATGACGCGGAAGTCGCGGGCGTCGATGGCGTCGGTGAGCCGGCGGATGGCGCCGCCCTTTCCCGCCGCGTCCCATCCCTCGAAGACCCAGACGATCGATCGCCGTTCCTGCGCCGCCGCGCGCACGACCTTGTTCAGGCGGCCGAGCCACTTGTCGCGCTTCTTCTCGTAGGAGGGCTGCGAGAGCTTGTTCTCGAGCGAGACGGAGAGGAGCCGGCGAAGCCCCGCGGGGCGGAGTGGAACGACGCGCTTCACGCGCTTGTTCTGGGCGGCGAGGAGCCTTGCCTGCGCGCGGACATGGATCCTGAACCTCGAAAGGAGGATGTCGGCCACCGCGAGGTTGCGCGCGCGGGAATCGGACGCGTCGATCACGTACCACGGGGCGCCGGGCTGGTGCGTCGCCGAGCGCATCCGCTCCGTCAGCCTCGCGATGCGGTCGTAGTCGCGCTGGCTCTTCCAGTCCTCGGGCGTCACGCGCCACGCGGTGCGCGGGTCGGACTCGAGTTCCCGCAGGCGCGCCCGCTGCTGGGCCTTCGAGAGGTTGAGCCAGATCTTGACGATCAGGGCGCCGCCGGCGGCCAGCTGGCCCTCGTAGCCCGCGTACCGGTGCATCATCGCGTCGAACTGCGCGAGCTCCCTGGCGCTCCTCGGGTCCTCGTGGAGCGCGTCCGCATACCAGCCGCCGGCATAGATCGCCATCCTGCCGCTCGGCGGAAGCGTCCGCCAGTAGCGCCACATCGCGGGCCGCTCCCGCTCCTCGTCGGTCGGCTCGTGCAGCGCGAAGGTCTCGAAGCCGCGCGGGTCGAGCCAGCCGTTGAGGATGTTGATCACCTCGCCCTTGCCCGAGGCCTCGACGCCGCCGATCAGGAGGATCACGGGAAACTTGGCGGTCTTGAGCTCAACCTGCATCCGCACGAGGGCGGCCCGGACATCCGGCAGGCGTGCCTCGTAGGCCTTCCTAGAAACTCTTCGGTCGTCTCCCGATTTAGCCATTTTTGGGGTTAGCTCCGTGAGGAGTGCCCGTTGGCGAATGGGATGTCGAGACGTCTCACCTCTCCCATTGTTAAATCTCATCCGCTTCCCGCTTGGCTGTGGAAAGCGCCAAACCCACTCTCCACGGGCCGCTGCCGACCATGAACGTTTCCCATCACCCCGAGCGAAGACGGGCCATCCTGATGCTTGTCCTCGGCACGCTCTACTGGGGCATCAGCTTCCCGCTCATCAAGGCGATCGAGTCGCTGAACCACGGGCTGGTCCCGGGCGCCGGGACCGTATTTCTGGTCGCGGAGACGGTGGCGCCCAGGTTCGCGTTGGCGTTCGTCCTTGTCCTGGTCTTCAACTGGCGGCACGGGAAGCCGAGGAGGGCCGAGCTGGTGCAGGGAATGCAGATCGGCCTGTTCGCCGCCGGGGGCACGTTGCTGCAGTCAGACGGCCTGCAATACACGTCGGCCTCCACGTCTGCTTTCCTCACGCAGATGTCTGTTGTCCTGATTCCTGCGTTCCTTGCCCTTCGCCACAGGCGCAGCCCGCGGCTCACCGTGTGGCTTGCGTGCGCGCTCGTCCTGGTGGGCGCCGGCTTCCTGGGACACGTGAGCTGGCGGGAGCTGCGGCTCGGCAGGGGAGAGTGCGAGACGCTGTGCGCCTCGGCGTTCTACGCGGCCCAGATCCTGTCGCTCGAGAACCACAGGTATGCCTCGAACCGGGCGGGCATGGTCACGCTCAGCATGTTTGGCCTGGAGGCGGTGCTGTTCCTCGCGCTTTCCGTGGTCACTGCGCCGAGCCTCGGTGCACTGGGAGTCCCGTGGACGTCGATGCCCTGGGTCGGGCTCACCGCCGCGCTCGCGCTCGTGTGCACCTACGGCGCCTTCTCGCTCATGAACATCTGGCAGCCGAAGATCACCTCAACCGAGGCCGGGCTCATCTACTGCATCGAGCCCCTGTTTGCCTCGATTTTCGCGCTCTTCCTGCCGGGGCTCATCTCGATGTGGGCGGGAATAGCCTACCCGAACGAAACCATCACCTGGGCTCTTTTTATCGGAGGCGCCCTGGTGACAGTGGCCAACGTGCTCGTTCTCACTCAATCACAGGATGCAGTGTAAAACCAGCAAGGAAGGACAAGTAGCAGCTTTAAGATTGCCCATTGAGCGTTTAGGCAGCTTAACAGCTGCATAGAAACGGAAATTAGAACGATCATCCTCAAAGGACTCGACCAACGCGTGGAGCACCTCAACGGCGCAAAGGACGCCGCGGCCAAGCCCTCGAGGGGCTGGCTTCGCGCCATTCGTGAGGCGATGGGACTCACCCAGGGAGAAGTGGCCGCCAAGCTCCCGGTGAAGCGCCAGACCTATGCGCAGTTCGAGGTGGCCGAGGAGTTGGGGGCGATAAGCCTCTCGTCGCTCCGACGCGCGGCGGAGGCGATGGATTGTGAACTCGTGTATTTCGTCGTGCCGAAGGGAACGCCGCATCGGACCTTCGGGGACCTTGCCCGAGCCCTCGATCCCCATGCGTCGCATGAGGCCGCGACCGACCACTCCATGTCGCTCAAGGCGGACACGAACCGGAAATGAGCGCTGTCGCGGAAGAGCCGATCCCGGCCGGCATGGCGGCTTCCCTCCTGCCGAGCCTTTCAACGACGTCGCAGCTCCAGGAGGCGGAGCGACTCAACATCCACGAGGCGCGCATCTGGGCGATGCATCAGAGGACCCTCCAAAGGACCGACCTCTTCTCTGTCGAATTCCAGCGCGAGCTCCACCGAAGGATGTTCAGGCGGGTCTGGAGGGGAGCCGGTGACTTCCGTAAGACAGCGTCAACGCAGGGCTGGGAGCCGGACCGTATCGAGGAAGGCGTGCGGCTGTTCGCCGACGATGCGGATGCCTGGTTCAAGTTCTCAACCTATCCCGTCCACGAGTGCGCGGTGCGGCTGCACCACCGCCTGGTGTCGGTAAGGCCATGGGGCCACGGGAACGGGCGGCACGCGCGGCTGATGGCCGATGTCGCCGTCGCCGCGCACGCGGAGGCGCCGCTCACCTGGGGAATGGGGGCACCTGGCGGAAGGACGCCCCGCGAGATTTACATCGAGGCGATCGCTTCCGCCGACAACGGCGACATCGCCGCGCTCCTCGCCTTCGCGAGGAGCTGAGCCCTCCTAGAACGAGTAGGACGCGCTCCCGAAGAAGCCGCGGCGCATCCCGTACTGGGCCGCGTTCACGCCGACCCCGGAGCCGTCGCGAAGCTCGTAGGAATTGTCCGTGATGTTCACGACGTCGAGCCGCAGCTTCCAGACGCGGTGGCGCCCGACCTTGAAGCTCTGCTCGCCGCCCACGCTGATGGTGTAGTAGGCCGGCACCGTGCCGCCGTTGGGGATGGTCGTCCCGTCGGGCGCCTGAGAGTCCGCGCGAAGTCCCGTCCCGTAGATCGTGTCGACGTACACGCGGCTGTCTCCCTTCGCGTGCTTCCACACGTAGGAGGCCCCGAACGACCCCGAGAGGGCCTGGTCATGGTCGAGGAATATCCAGTGGTTCTTCACGTAGGCGAGGTCCGCCGGGTCGAAGAGGAACTGCGCTGAGTTCCAGTCCTCGCCCTTCGCGACGGAGTGGGCGAGGTTGAGGTAGGTCGTGAAGCCGCCGCTCGAGTAGGAGCCCGAGAACTCCAGCCCGTAGACCTCGCCCTTCGCGTAGTTGAAGGCGGAGAGGATCAGCGTCTGGCCGAAGAGTCCGTCGTCCAGCTGCTCCTTGGCGCGCTTGTAGTAGCCATCGAGGCCCACCTGCAGGCCGTCGCCGATCTTCTGTGTGATGCCGGCGTCGAGGTAGTCTGCCCGCTCGGAGCGGACCGGGTCGTCCTGGGTGCTCGCGGGCGCGTTGGAGGTTCCCGCGAACGAGGCCACCGCGCTGGCCGAGACATCCTCGACCGGCGGCGGCGTGAAGTAGCGCGCGTAGCCGAGGTGGAGCGTTGTCGTGTCCGTCGCCGCGTAGATCAGGTTCACGCGCGGGCTCAGCTGGTGCTCGTTGTCGAACGACGACTCGAAGTCGTCAAGGCGGGCGCCGTAGTTGAGCGTCACGCCGTGGCCGAGCTTCCACTCGTCCTGGACGTAGGTCCCGGTGAAGAGGCCGTGGACCGTCTCGGCGCCATGGATGGGGTAGGGGTTGCCCGTCGGGTCGCCGTCGGCGTCCACCGGGAAGACGGTCGTCGTCGAGACGGCGTCGACCGACTCGTCGAGGAAGGAGAAGCCCGCGCGCAGCGTATGAGAGTCGCCGACCTTGTAGCTGCCGTCGCCCTGCACGCCGCCGGAATAGAGGGTTCTCTTCACGTCGCTCGAGACGCCGTTGAAGTAGAGGTCGCCCACCGGGTCCGGCGTGAAGTGGACGCTGCTCTGGCGCCCGAATGCCGAAACCTGGAAGTTCAGGTCGCCCGCCGTCTTCTGGTAGGTGGCGACGCCGTAGTAGTTCTGCTCGTTCTGGTTCTCGTTGAGGTTCGAGGAGTCGAACGATCCCGGAAGCCACGGCCGCCCGTCGGGCGACGTCCCCGTCGCCAGGCCCGGGGTGTCGGGAACCTGGAAGTCGCTCACCGAGGCGCTGCCCATGAACGTGAGCCGGCTGTCGTGGTCCAGGATATACGAGAGGTAGGTGAAGGTCTTGAACTGGTTCGTCACGTCGTGGACGGCGGACGCGCCCGGGGTGGGATCCTCGATGCCCAGCGAGTTGTGGTCGTAGCTCGCGTCGGCGAAGTAGCTCATGTTGCCGACCGAGCCGCCGGTCTCCATGCTGGGGCGAACGGTGTCGAAGCTGCCGCCATAGAGGGCGGTCTCCCCGCCCGGCTCGAATCCGCCCGTCTTCGTCTGGATGTCGACGATGCCCGCGGTGCGGAAGCCGTACTGCGCGGGGAGCGAGCCGGTGATCAGCTGCATGCTCTGGACAAAGCGCGGGTCGAGCTCGAGGCCGAATCCGGTGATGCCCTCGGGCAGCAGGACGTCGTTGATGCGGTACTGAAGGTTGCCGTGCTCGCCGCGGACGTGGAGGTCCCCGTTGGCGGCGGAGTCCTCGGCGACACCGGGGGCCCGCAGGAGCACCTGGCTGAACGGGGCGTCGGCGCCCTGGGGCAGGTTGAGGATCTGCTGCTGGTCCATGATGAACGAGGTGGCGCCGAGGCTCGGCTGGATGAGGCCCCTCGTCTCGTCGAGGCTGTCGCTCACGATCACCGGGTCCAGCTGCGTAGCCTTGGAGTCGGTGCCGGGTGGAGAATCGGATTGCGCGCTCGCCGCCGCCGCGGCGGCGAAGAACGCGAGGAACTGGATGCTGTGTCTTCTGAAAATCATGTCGGTGGCTGAAAATTGGAATCAACTGTCGCGCCGGGGCGCACCTGCTTCGGTGGGATTCCCCATGATGGGAAATCGGTGGCCGCCTTCTGGCGGCGCACGGCCGTGCGGTCGGATCTGTCCCGCGCCTCATGGGGCGCACCGACCTGACGGCACTAGGCCCGCTCAGCGGGGCGGGGCCTGCGTGGGCAGGAACAGGTACTGCGGCGACTCGGGGAGTACCCGGTCGACGGCCGGAAGGTCCGCTAGGCGGACCACCTGGCCGGTAAAGGCCAGGGCCAGGAGCGCGAGCGCCAGGATGATGCCCTGTGCGAAAAGGGTGACGACGCAGCCGTCCTCGTCGTCGGCCGCCGCGGGATGACCCGAGGCAGATGCCGGGTGCAGGTCGTGGCCGTGCAGGCGCTCGTGGAGGTCGGGGCTCGCGGCCAGAACTGCCAGGGCGAGCACAAGGAGCATCGCCAGGAGCGCGGTGAACCGCGTCAGGAGGGTGGGCTTCCGTTTTGTGCTCCCAAGCATCGTTCTCCCCAAGGTTGGCAGAATGCGCCCGCCGTCAACCCGGGAACGCCTTATGGGGTTTCACCCCACCAAGGACGGCGGAACCTTTCGCGCCGCCGAGCCACAGTAGCCTTATGAACCCCATCATTGCCAAGTCCTGCAGATTCGCCGGCGCCCTTGCGGCGGCCGCCTCGCTGTGCGCGGTCCTTAACGCGCAGGTCGAGCCCACACCCACACCCGCGCCCACCACGCTTCCCGCACCGACGCCGGTGCCCGACGTCCAGGACGGCACGGTCAGCCACCACGACAAGGGTTTCCTGAAGAAGGCCGCCAAGGCCGGCATGAAGGAGGTCGCGATCTCCCAGGCCGTCATGGACCACCTGGCGAGCGCCGACGTGAAGGCCTTTGCCGAGAAGATGATCGCCGACCACACGGCGGCGAACACCGAGCTCGCGAACCTGGCCGCCACGAAGGGCGTGCAGCTTCCCCCCCAGGACCCGGACATCTTCACCGACTGGTCGAAGAAGACCGACGACGTGGACAAGAAGTACGTGAAGGAGATGCTCTCCGACCACGAGGACGCGGTTAAGCTCTTCAAGAAGGCTTCCGAGAGCAAGGACCCGGAGATCGCGGCCTTTGCCCAAAGGACCCTCCCGGTGCTCGAGCATCACTACATGATGGTCCAGAACCTGAACGTTTCCCTGAAGTAATCAGCGGCCGGGAAAACTCCCGCCCATTAGGGCGGGAATCCGGCGTCCTCAGCCCTGGTTGGTGGGAAGAGCGGCCGGTCCCGAGCTGGCGGCGGCATGCTGCGCGGCGGGAGCCGAGACCACGCGGAAGTTTCCGAGGTAGCCGCCGAAAAGCAGAGCCATCATGAGCGCGGTGCCGAGGAGCATCCCCGAAAAGGTGCCAATGCCGACGCGCCGGTTGTAGGCCGCAGCCATCTCGTCGAATCCCATCCAAGAACGGTCGATGATCCACCTGATCCCACGGCCGCCCGTCAGCGAGCGCCAGAGGTTCGACTCAGGGATGAATCCCTCCGAGGCCAGCTCGCGAATGAAGGAGTCCCTGCGCTGGGCGTTGAATGCGTTTCTCGACGCGCGGACGGTGACGGCGTCGTCGGCGACCTCGACCTGGAGGTCCATGTCTTGCCTCGGGAAGCGGAATTGAAAACGGCGAAGATCTTTGGGGGTGGAATTCACGGGGTGGTGATTGGCTTTTTTTGGCCGGCTGGATTTCGGCGCCTCTTGAATTCCGTTGTCACGGATTCATTGTCAGCATTGTAGCCAATTTGTTGCAGCTTACCAGTTAAGAAGGGATCCGATCGCGTTAAGAATTCATTAACGCCAGCGGTAATAGAAATGATGATACGGGCACACGGGGATGTGTTAGCCATTGCATATGAGTTGATTGGGAATTTTCGGGATTGCCTGGTGCTGCATTTCAAGCGGCCCAGCGAGCACTTGAACGCGCGCCAACGCACCCTTGTATTTCAGCACGTCGAACGCGGAAGCCCATCTCTCGAGCATCCTCGATGGTATGAGCTGCATGGACCCGGAGTGCCGGTGTCCGCCGAGGTCTCGCTCCTCGCGCGTCGGCACCTTGTCTCCTTGAGCGCCACGGCGCCGGTTTTGGGTTCGTGATATTGCACCGGTGTGGGGTGGAGTTTGTTTCCCGATCGTCTGCTCCTGGCGCAACTCAAACGAATTGTGGGAGACGGTGTGCTAGAGGGACGGCGACAGCATGGGGGAATTCGCCGTGTTCCCGCGCTGTGGCGGCCACCTGCCGACATTCTGCGTGTGGGAACTGGCGCCGGTCATGCGGGAAAAGTCGGCCTGGGAGCGCTTCCTCATGTCGGACCGCGATGGGGCCGCTGCGGCTGCCTGGCTGGCAGATAGGGGCGACGGCGAGGCTTGATCACGGGGTCCGCGGGGCACCGGGAATTTTTTGCCGAGAGGCCCAAGGAACCTTCATAGGTGCCAGCGCTTTGGTAAAAGAATACTTTTTAGAGCATTGATAGGCAGCAACTAGCAGATCTCGAAGCCTGATTTGCCCGTATCCTGCTTAGTTGGGGCAACTATGATACAGCCTCAAAGCGACGAGCTCGGAGTTGCCCCCGATATCAGCGTGCGAACGCTCAAGGATTTCTGTTCATGGGCCCTCGAGAAGTGGAGGGATGACCCAGGCCAAGACTCGCTTCGCGAGAAGGCGCTTTGCGCGGCGCGCGAGGCGGCGGAGGTCATCGTCGGACTCGCCAAGGCGAGGAGAAGCGACGCCGACCGCGAGCTGGCGCTGGACCTCGCCCGGACCATCAGGGAATCCGGAATCCATGCGGGTGGCTTCAGCAGCGCGAACCTCCTGAGGGCGGAGGAGCTGCGACGCGACGGATGGACCGGAATCGTTGCCTCGATGCTTCTCGTCCCAGCTTGGGCCTTTGGCCGCCCGCTTACCTACGACGCCGTGCCCCGGTGGCTCTGGGCCGAGTACACGCGCTACCTCTTTGCCGTCCCGCAGAAGGCTTGGGCCTCGAACCTCGCCAACGCCTACGCGTCGAACATGCGCCAGAGCCTCGACATGCTCCTGCACCTCTGCCGGGCGAACCGCGGGTCCATCGCGGTCCAGGCGGCTCGGAGCGCCTATTTCGAGCAGCAGGGCGCGCAGGTGCTCGCCGCGGCCTCCTGCTCCCTGTCCGAGTGCATCACGCTCCGGGGAAAGATATCCAACTACGACCTGACGACGACGTCGAGTTTCGAGCCGAACATCTGCGGCCGCTCCGGGCGGCCCCTGCGGATCGGAGTCTGCCTCCCGGCCATTTCCGACACCTCGGCGGCGCGCGCCGTCCTGGCGCTGGTGGAGCACCTCCCCGAGGAGCGCTTTGACGTCCAGTATTTCGTCCTGGAGTACACCTACGGACGAATGGAGGAGAAGCTGCGCACGGCCTCCGCCAACATCACGCTGATGGACGGCCTCTACCCGCAGCACAACCTCGAGATGGCGTCCCTTGACGCGGCGCTGCTTCTCATCGACCCGCTGGAGGCCCAGGGCCCTCTCACTCAGCTGGGATACCGAAGGTTCGCCCCGCTGCAGATCGCGATGAACCTGAAGGGCACGCCGACGGGGCTGCCCGAGATCGACCTCTTCCTCGGCATCGAGCGCTCCGCGGCGGATCTCGGCACCGAGCGGACAGGGATCCTTCCCTTGCCCGCGATTGCCATCGCCACTGACGAGCCGGCCGGCCCCCCGTCGATGGCCTACACCCGCAACGCGTTGGGCATACCTGACGAGGCGAGGGTTCTCGGCTCGCTGGTCCCCTTCAAGACAATCTCATTCGAGATGATGGAGGCCTGGGCTGGGATCCTGTCCGCGGAGCCGGACTCGCACCTGCTGCTTCACCTGTACAGCGACAGCGCTCAGGAGGACGAGGAGGTCCTCGCATGCTGCCGGGAAATCGACGGCGCCCTCGTCGCCAGGGGGATCCCGACCGAAAGGCTCACGGTCCTCGGGGCCAGACAGCCCTTCTTCGAGGACTGGGTCACCCTCATGAGGGTGTCGGATGTCCATCTTGATTCCTACCCATGCTCCACGCCCCTCGCCGTCGCGGCGGCGCTCACCGCCGGCATCCCGTCCGTCTGCTGGACGGGTGACGAGCCGCGCATGCGCTCCGGCGCCCGGATGCTCGAGTCCGAGAACCTCGGCAGGAACGTTGCCGTGGACCTCGCCCACTGCGTGGAGTTGGCATGCAGCCTCCTTTCATCTGACCAAGACCGCGCGCAGGTCAGGGATTCCCTGGCCGAGGCGCTGGGGAAGGGGATGGCGATCCACGACTCGCTCGCGGCCTCGGACGCCTTTGGCGGCCTGGTCGAGGCGGCGTTCGACGAGATATGCGAGTCGGGCACCGAGGAATTCAAATCGAAGCGCGAACCATTCGCGGCCCAGGCGGGCTGCGAGGCGAACACCTCCCTGAAGGACATCGAGAGGATGGTGGCCTCCGGATTGGACCGCGAGGCGCTGGCCCACCTCGAGAAGCTGCTCGCCTGCCAGCCCCTGCGGCTCGACCTGCGCCGCCTGGCGGGCCAGGTCCTCGCCCGCAGCGGTATGCACAAGAGGTCGATCGCCTACCAGAAGGCCGCGCTCAGGAAGACACCGCGTGACGCGGGCGGCTGGTTTGACCTGAGCCGCAGCCTGTTCCGCGACGACAAGGTCGCGGAGGCCTGCCGCATGCTCCACCAGAGCATCAAGCTCGACCCCAGCCAGCCCGAGGCGTGGTTCTTCCTGGGCGAGGTGACCATCAACGCCAAGGACGAGCAGGGTGCCCGGAGCATCATCGATGTGCTGCGCAAGCTGGCCCCGAGCGACGAACGCCTTGCGGACCTTGAGAGGCTCGCTGCCGAGCTCGCCGGCGCACGCGCGGCGGAGACCTCCGACATGTCCGTCTCCGGACCGCGCCAGGAGCTGATTGCGGCGCTCTAGCATCATGCGCCCGAAAATCGGACTCATCCAGTCGCGCGGCATCGGCGACATCATCATCGCCCTGCCGATCGCCAAGTATTACAGCGACCGGGGGTATGATGTTCACTGGCCGATCGACCAGCGCTTCGCGCCGTCGTTCAGCCAGTCGGTGGATTATGTGAACTTCATCCCTTTCAAGTTCGAGGCCAACGCGCAGGGATTCCTTCACGTGCCGATCGACCTCCTGCGCAAGGCGGGATGCGAGAAGCTGGTTCCCCTCTACAGCTACCTATCGGGCGACAACTCGAGCAACAAGGCCTACTTCAACAGTCTTAAGTTCGACGAGTACAAGTACGCGGTGGCCGGCGTGCCGTTCCGCGAGAAATGGAACCTGAGCGTGAGGCGCGACGCCGAGAGGGAGGAGCGCCTGTACCGGCAGCTCGTGACGCAGGACGACTACGTCGTCGTCCACCAGCAGGGCTCGAACTTCAAGGCGAAGTTCGCCGTCCCATCCCCGTTCAGGAAATGCCAGGTGATCGAGATAGCCGAGAGGACGGAGAACATCTTCGACTGGCTCGGCATCCTCGAGAAGGCCCGGCTCCTCATCATGATAGACAGCTGCTTCTCGAACCTGGTCGAGCAGCTCGGATTCCAGAACGAGAAGGTCTATGCGCTCAGGTCGGACGTGAGGTTCACTCCCGTCCTGCGCGGAAACTGGCAGTACTACGGACAGTCGTCGCCCCGGCCTGTCGAGCAAGTGCGCCATCACTACGAAACGATAGGCACGTAAACCATGAAACTACTAAGACCCGTGACAGTCCCAGCCCACCTGGCGGACAAGTGGCGCACCAACATCCAGCTGCTCGTCGAGGACCGTGCCATACCGATATTCTCCGAGGTGTTCGACGGCGACATAGCCGTCCAGAACATCACTCTGCCGAAGTGCGACCTGTCCAAGGCCACGATGATCTGCCGCTCGGCGGGAATCGGCGACATCTTCTTCATCGGCTTCGCGATCCAGAAGCTGCGCCGCATGGGCATCAAGTCGGAGATCGCGCTCTACAGCATGGTCGACCACACTTGGATCTTCCAGCGGTTCTTCTCGCTCAGCGTCGAGTGGCTGAAGTCCCCGACGCTGTACGATGCGGCGGTGAAGCGGTTCCCCAACATCGTGAACCTCGAGCACTCGATTGAGCACGTGGACATCCAGGCGCAGAGGAGGACCCACATCACCTCGCTCTTTGCGAGCGGGCTCGGGATCGACCTTAACCCTTCCGAGCTTCCCGGTCTCCTCAATATCAAGCCGGGCAGAAGGCAGTTCCTTCCCCCGGGGCCGAAGTACGTCGGCATCCATCCCATCTCGAACTCCTGGACGCGCTCACTCACGGAGCCGAAGCTCAAGGCGCTCGTGGCCGGCGTCCTCGACCGCGGCTACACGCCGGTCCTCTATGGCCAGATCCCTAGGCCTTGCCTCGCGGCGCTTCCCAAGGGATTCCTGACCCTCACGGACCTCAAGCTGCCTTTCAACGACCAGGTCGAGACACTGAAGGAGCTCAAGGGCTTCATCGGCATCGATTCGTGCTTCATCTACTTCGCCCAGGCCTTCGGTACCCCCACGGTGGGACTTTACGCCTCCGTGAGCCCGGAGACCCGGACGATCAACTCCCGGCACGACCGGTCTGTCTCGGCCACCGGCGAGTGCCGGCAGTGCTATTTCCACCACCGCTACGGGAAGGTCACCCCGGCCGGCGCCTGCGGGCTGCGGCCCGTGTGCCAGCTGCTGCAGATGCTTCCCGACAGCGAGATCATGACGAACCTGGAGGCCGCTATAGCCTCGGCGGGACCCCGGTCGACTGCTCCCGCGATGGAACCCGCAGAGGCGGTCGCCTGCTGACAGGAGACCTCCGGTAGGGTAGGGACTTGTCGTTCACGCGGCCGCGCTCAGGGAATAACGTTTGCCGAGCGGCATCCCAGCGCTATGGTGCACTCGGCCATGAAGCACATCACGTGGATTTTATTCACCGTCTTCTGCTCTGCATTCGTGCAGGTGCAGCCGGTGATTGAGTCGCCGAAGGCGTGCACGAGGCGCGCCTGCGGCCCGTGCGAGGTTCCCGCGGCATGTGGCGCCGCCGCCTGCAGCACCGCTTCCCATGCTCCGCTTGGGTTCTCGGCGCAGGAGCGGGCGTCGGCCGCGCGCTCCGTGGCCCGCAAGGCCGTTGCCGGCACGGCCGCCGAAAAGAAGTTTTACTCCTCCTATGCAGGGGCGCCGTCCAAGACGGCCGCCCTCGCGCGCCCCGCTTCCGCGGAGCCTGCGGCTACTGATCCATTGTTCGTGGTTCAGTGCCGCTTCCTGATCTAGCCCGAAGGGCCTAACTGGGTCCGCGCGTCGCCGCGGACTGCGTCAGTCGACCCATTGTCGTTCAGGCCCAAGATCATGACCGTGTGCGCCATCCTCTTCGGCCTCCTGCAATCATGTGGTCACCGGCGACACAAGGTGGCGCGGATGTCATGAAGCGGATTGCCTCGCCGATGATCGGCGGCGTCGTGACCTCGGCCATCCTGGAGCTCCTGCTTTACCCCACGATCAACATGCTCTGGCGTCGCCGGCATATCCACCGGATGCCTCATGCGGTAGGATAGGGCGCACGCGGGGCTGGAGCCGTGGGACGAGCGCATGAGATGCGGTTTTTTTCAGCCGAATGCCGGCGACCCACAAAGGGATCGCTGCGGCCCGCGGGTTTGCATCACAATCCATGCGAACCCCCAACCCCGAACGGACTACACCATGAGCCTCGTGACATCGCGAAAGTTGACCCTTCTGATCGTTTTCCTGGGGTGCGGCGCCTTGGGCATCGCGAGGATGTCCGCGGCAGATCCCGACCCCAAGGATCCGAATACGTGGAGATGGAACGATCCCCGCGATCTGGGAATACCGGGGTTGCAGCACGGAACCATTGAAAGCGCCTCCATGGGGCGCACGGTGGGGTTCAATGTCTACCTGCCGCCTCAGTACGGGAAGGAACCCACCCGGCTATTCCCGGTGGTGTATTTTCTGCACGGCGCCACGGGCACCGAGAGTTCGGATGCCGGACTTGCGAGGTACGTCGATGCAGCGGTCTGCAGCGGCCGCATCGCCCCGGTCATCTACGTCTTTCCGAACGGGGGCGCGGCCAGCTACTACCGGGATTGGCCCGCAAGCTACGTGAGGGCCGAGACGATGCTGATTCGTGAGCTTCTTCCCTTTATCGACCAGCACTACCGGACGATCGATCGGGCATCAGCCCGGGGCCTCTGCGGGTTCTCAATGGGCGGCTCCGGTGCCATTCGTCTCGTGCTCAAGTACCCAGGGCTCTTCTGCACGGCGGCCGCACTGGCCGGGGCCATCGACCAGACGCCCGAGGATTTTGGGGGGGACAACTGCTACCGTCACGCGTCCGCGCTCACACAGAAGCAGCGGGACCGCCTGTATCTTCTGATGGTGATCGGAGGCGACGACTTTCTCCTGCCGCGCCAGGAGCCTTTCCTGAGGCACC
>Ga0302320_10001817_pt1 | contig 50935 bp, 32 predicted proteins | sample Bog_T0_3_FD_202130 | JGI IMG/M metagenome (GOLD analysis project Ga0302320, IMG submission 202130) | Peat permafrost microbial communities from Stordalen Mire near Abisko, Sweden - Bog_T0_3 | ecosystem: Environmental > Terrestrial > Soil > Wetlands > Peat | place: Sweden: Abisko, Stordalen Mire... | reverse complement strand
TCGCGGCTTGGAAGGCTTGTAGCGGGGGTGTCCCCCCCCGCGCCCCCGCCCGCGCTTACACTAACGGGAATCGGCATCCGCAAAAGGCCGCGCGCGGGTGGGGACACCCGCGCTACAAGCCACGCACAACTCGAAAGGAATTTGTTAAATGAGACCAAAATCAAACGGCACTCCCATCCTGAAGACCGCAATCTTCGCCATCCTTTTCAGCGTCACTTCATCCGGCCTCGCCCAAATTCCCCTGGCTGGCAACAATGGGCAACCGCTGCCGGTTTCCATCGCATCGCCCTTGACGCCCGAGATGCTGGGCATGCCGCGCTCGCAGATCGCTTTGGCCGACCGTCTCATTCGACTCTTTAATGGTCGGGGTGGGGTGTCAATCCGTGATAAATCGTTGACCGGGTTGCAGGCGTTGAAATTCCCTCCCATCGACCTTCTGGATTATCGGTTTTATCTACAGTTCCGCGAAACCAAGTCCAACGTTCTGATCCAGGATCTGGTGCAGGAGTATTACGACGCCAAGCTTCAGAACTGGAAGAACCCGCACCCCCTGGGGATGAATTTCATTCCCGGACTTCCCTACGCCGTGCTGCTGCAGCAGGCTTACTGGGAGCCCGGCGCCTACTATCGCACCGGGACCTTTCACAAGCTCTTTGGAGACCGCTGGGTCACCTTCGGGATCTCGACAAAAACCACCGTTTCCGCGGCTAAGGACGAGGTCTACCTGGAAGTGGAAATTGAGAACCGGGGCGCGGACAGCCTTGAATTTGTTACCGCCCCTGACCAGCGCGTTCCCGATTTAACCCTTACAAATCCCAATCAAAAGAATCCTCCCGCCGGGCCCGTCACCCATCCTGACGTGTTCACCGTGGCGAGCGACCAGATCAGAATTACCGTGGTGAGTGACCTTCCCGGGCAGCAAAAAGATGGATGGCGATGGGAAATCCCCGCTCATTCGAGCGCCAAGGCGCACTTTGCCATTATTCCTCAACCCGCTTCGGAGCCCGCTCCCAAGCTGCTGGCTCCTGACCTGGCTGAGCGCATGGCCAAGGCGGACCAGGCGGTGCGCAGCCGTCTGCAATGGGCGGGTGAGACCCTGCCCCAGGTTAGCACCTCTGACCCTGAGTTCGATGACCTCTATCGCCGCTCCATTTTGAGTGTCCTGGAGTCACGCTGGGAACGGGAGAACTTCACGGCCAAGCCCTTTTATGCCGTGGGCACGTGGACCTTCACCATTCCCTGGGACACTTCCTACGCCTCGGAAATGCTGAGCGTGCTTGACCCCGCGGGCCTGCGCGAAGCCTTTCTGACTTATGTGCGCGCCGGTGTGCTGACCAACAGCTGGGTTCCGTGGAATGGCAAGGCCAGCAATTTCTTCCCTGGCACCAAGCTGCAGTATTGGTATGTGCAGAATCCATTTTCTGAAATGCGCATTCTTCAGGATTACCTGACCCAGACGGGGGACACCGCATTTCTGAATCAATCGGAAGGTGGTGCGACGATTTTCGAATGGATGAAGCGCATGGGCCACGAACTGGTAAAGCAGTTCGCCCGTCCTGATGGGCTGCTGGATTTTGGCGCGGGCTCCCAGCGGCTGCTGGAGATTCGCACCGACGGGTATGATCACGTCGTGGCGGCGAGCAACGGCATGGCAATTGCCTATTTCCGCCAGTTGGCCGTCTGGTGCCGCGAGCGCAATGATCCCGAGGCGGCGCAGTTTGATGCCTGGGCGAACAAGCTTCAGGAAGCGCTGAACCAGAAGCTGTGGGACGACAACGCCGGGTGGTTTGCCAATCTCTATCCGGATGGCAGCCAGCAGCTGGTGATGAGCTATCACCAGTTCGACATGCTGGATGCTGGCATCCTGTCTGAAAGGCAGCAGCGCGCCATGATCGGCCATCTGAAAGAGGGCGAATTCCTCGCGCCCCTTGGGGTCTACTCCATCTCCAAAGCCGATCGTGACCATTGGGACCTGGAGGATGTTGATTGGGGCGGCGGCGGGCAATACACAGGCGAACCGCTTCGATTGTCGGAAAGTTTGTACAAGTTGGGATATTCAGAACTCGCCTGGAACATCCTGGCTCGCTGCGCCAAATGGACGGAGCATTTCCCTACCATCACGCAGGAAGTGTTTGGCGATAATTTCCGCGCCCCGGAGGCGGAGATGCCACTGGAACTCGCAGCGGGAAGCGGCGTGGGCGCCGTGGTTTTCGGCGTCTTCGGCTTGCGCCCGCACCTGGATGGAACGCTATCCGTCTCTCCCTCCTACCACCAGGAATTGGGGCAGGCCCGGATGTCGGGCTACCGTTTCCGCGGGCATTCCTACGACGTTGTGCTCGGCCCGTGGGATTATGAAGTTCTTGTGGATGGAAATCTCGCGCTGAGGACGCATTACGGAAGCGCGACAGAGTTCTCCGCGGATGGAGTCTTGAAGAAATGAAGAGAAGGGGCTAGGTGTTAGGTGCCAGGTCTTGAGGATGAGGCACCTTGGAGTGCGGTAGCAGCAGCTACCGCCTTCTGCGTTCTGTGCCTACGGCTAAAGATCACTGCTGGACACCGAAAGGCGGTAGCTGCTGCTACCGCACTCTAAGATGGTCGCTCATCTTCGCATGGGCCAGCTTTAATTGGGACGCTTTGCCCTTAGCCCCTAACCCCTGGCGCCTGACACCTTCTTTCCTCCGCGTCTCCGCGTCTCTGCGGTGAACAGATTGAAGATGCCCTTGACAAATTTTTCCGCATGCGAGTAAATCCAAAGCCGGAGAGTTTTTAATGACGAATGACACTTTGTTTCATGAAATCAGCGATGGATTGCGCGCGATTCCGCTTCTCGATGCCCACACACACCTGGTGGACGGCAAGCTCGGCGCCCGTGGATTGCACGATATTCTGCTCTACCACATGGCGGTGAGCGATCTTTACGGCGCGGGATGCCCCACGGGCGCACGGCTGACGGAATACCCCGGCTGGCCCAGCGTTGAAGAGGCTCACAAGCGCATCAAGGAAGCCCTGCCGTACCTGAAATACGTGCAGAATACGAGCATCTCCTGGGGAATTCGCCTGATCCTGGAAGATCTCTACGGCTGGAAAGAGCCTCTGACGGCCGACAACTGGCAGCGCCTGGACGATCAGATCCGCGAGCGCGCTGACGACCGTGCGTGGCAGCGCGAAATCGTGCGCCGCACGGGCATCCAGCGCTACTGTACGGAGCACGCGCGCCGCGAGAGTGGCAAGGACAAGGACATTCTGCAATACGCCCTGGAGTGGGCGTTCTTTACCCGCTGCCAATGGGGCGAGTTTGATACGGCTCTGTACGAGGTTGAGCGGTGTTGGGGTAAGACTCCGGAAAGTCCCAGTCCCATCGGGGCGGGGGGACGCCCTGCCACGGAGCGGACCATCAAGACGCTGGAAGACGTCCACGCCGCGGTGAACCACTACGTTGATAACATCCCCTACGACCAGATTCTATCCACCGCCACGCATATTTCGACTGACATTGATTTGACCGTCGTCAGCGATGAAGATATGGCTGCGGCGCTAACCCGGCGGGCGAATGCCGGCCCCAAAGAGCGCGATATTTACGCCTCCTACATCAATGAGGCCTATCTAAATGCGCTGGAAGCCCGGAATGCCAGGATCATCTTCCAGTTCAGCCTGGGTGCTGAGCCGTTGCCCTTCGAAACTGCCAGCCGCCTCTCCCAGCAGACCATCAAGCAGTTGGGTGAGATGATCAGCCGGCACCCGAAGATCCATTTCCAGAGCTTCGTGGCCAGCCGCCACGCCAATCAATCGCTCTGCACGATGTGCCGCGAATTGCCGAATTTCTCCCTCAGCGGATATTGGTGGCTGAACTTCTTCCCCTCGGTCATCCGCCAGGTGATGGAAGAGCGGCTTGAAATGCTGCCCACGAACAAGCAGGTGGGATTCTTTTCCGACGCCTATTGCCTGGAGTGGACATACGGCAAGTCGAAAATCGTATTGAACCAGTTGGCCGCCGTGCTGGCTGACAAAGTCACAGTCGGCCAGTACTCAAAGAACGAAGCCTTGCGCGTGGCGCAGGCAATTCTCTATGAAACGCCCCAGGAATTGCTGGGAATGCGGCCAGCGGCGAAATAAATTTAAGAATCGAGTCCACCGCGGAGGCGCAGAGGAAAAAAGGTTTCAGGTGCCAGGGAGCAGGTAAGGAGATTTTACTGACCCTTGACTTAACACCTGACAACTTCCTTTCTCAGCGCCTCAGCGTCTCTGCGGTAAGGAACACCGAAGAAAATCAAACATTATGCCTAAAATTCATTGTGTAGGAGCCTTGGTGGTGGACCTGTTGAGCGGTCCCATCAAGCAATATCCCGTTCCCAAAGTTAAATCGCAGATCACCACGGAATGGATTCGCATGGCGCCCGGCGGCGGCGCTGCCAACACTCCCTCGGCGCTGGCGCGGATGGGGCTGGAGGTTACCGCGTTCTCAAAGGTGGGGGATGACCCCAACGGCCGGTTTCTTCTTCATGAGTTGGAGCACGTGGGGGTGAACACGGCGGGCGTTTGCATCTCCAAAGCGGATTCAACGCCCTTCACGTTTGTGGGAATTCACAGCGACGGCGACCGGACGTTCATTCACACTCCGGGCTCAAACGTTACGTTTAACCTTGCCGACATTGAAATAGAGCGCGCCTTGAATTGTGACTTTCTTCTCTATCAGGATCTCTGGGTTCTGCCTGGTCTTGACGGAAAGGCCGCGGCAAGCCTGCTGGAAGAGGCCCGGCGGCGCAAGATCGTGACCTTCCTGGATGAGGCCTTTGGATATGGGCCGAAACGCGAATCGCTGGAGGCCATGCTGCCGCACTGTGATTACTTTATTCCCAGCTTTGATGATCTCCAGGCGGTCTATCCGAACTCAAGCGTAAACGATCTTGTGGACCGGATCCTCGGGCTGGGCGCCGGAGCCGTGGTGATTAAGATGGGGCCGAAGGGCTGCTTTGTTGCCCACGGTGACGTGCGCACGCAGGTTGAGGCCTACCCGGCCAACGTATTGGACACCACTGGAGCGGGGGATTGTTGGGATGCGGGATTTATTGCCGCGCTCTCCTGCGGGAAAGACCCTGTGGCCGCCGCGCGGATTGGCTGCGCGTGCGCCGCATTCGGAATTGAAGCGGTGGGTGGATCAACCGGAGTGCCATGCTTTGAGTCTGTCCAGCAGCGGGCGTTGTAGGAGCAGCAGGCAGAAGGCAGAAAGCTGTAGCGTCGATCTCCGATCGACGTCGGCGGCCGGAGACTGCCCCTACAGAACGGCGTAAGGCGCGGACCTGCTGAACAAGCCCACGCGATCAATTGATACCACTAGACGGACATTCCCGAATCATCCGCCGCTTCGGCGCCGACTTCGTTCATCACTTCCAGCGGGGCGTCGTGATTGGTTGTCCGCTTTCCCCGCCTCATGGCCACGATTCCGGTGCGAACCATTTCCAAAACTCCGTAGGACGTCAGCATTTCCAGCAGGCGATCGATTTTTTCTTCGTTGCCGGTAATTTCAACGGTGATGGAATCGATGGCGACGTCGAGCACGCGTGCGCGGAACACTTGGGCCAGTTGCAACACCTGCCCTCGGGTCTCCTGTGTGGTCGCGACCTTGATCAACGCCAGGTCGCGGGAAATCATGGGGTCGTTGGTGATGTTTTCCACCAGCAGCACATTCACCAGCTTGTAGAGGCTGGCTTCAATGCGCTTGGCCTGGTCTACGTCGGCATCCACGGTGATCGTCATGCGGGAGACTTCCGGCTTTTCGGTGCGCCCCACCGTCAAGGAGTCGATGTTGAAAGCGCGCCGCCGGAAGAGGGAGGAGACCCGCGTCAGCACGCCGGGTTTATTCTCCACATGGACAACAAATGTATTTAGCATAAGGACCTGAAATTTTGGATTTTGGATTTCCGATTTTGGATTGTGTCTTTTGGATTTCGAGGGCAACGGCCGCCATCCACAGGCGAAACTCCGTTGCCCAATCTAATATCCAAAATCAAAAGTCCAAAATCTAAAGATGCGATTCGTCTTCCGCGGTTTCAACCAGCGGGTTGGGGCGCCGAATCATTTCGTGCAGCGCCGCTCCCGCAGCAACCATGGGATAGACCGAATCCTCCTGTTCAACCTGGAAGTCGATGAGCACCGCTCCCGGGTGCGCACGCGCCGCCTGCACCGCCGGAACCACCTCGGAGCGCTTGGTCACCGTAATGTTGCGGATTCCGTACGCGTCGGCCAGCTTGCCAAAGTGCGGGCTCAACAACGGCGTGGATTCATAATTGCGGTCGTAGAAGAATTCCTGCCACTGCCGCACCATTCCCAGATAGCCATTATTGATGATGGCGATGTTGACTTTCAAGTTTTCCTGGACGATGGTGGCGAGTTCCGACATGGTCATCTGGAAACCGCCGTCGCCCACCACCACCCAAACCTCGGCTTCGGGACGCGCCACTTTAACACCCATGGCCGCGGGCAGGGCAAAGCCCATGGTTCCCAGTCCGCCGGAAGTGATCAGTGAACGCGAGTATTCGTGCTTGAAATACTGCGCTTCCCACATCTGGTGCTGGCCCACGTCAGTCACCACAACGGTGTCAGGGCCATGCGTTTCCTGCCAGATATCATTGATGACGTGCGCGGCATAAAGATGGCCGCTGTCAGGAAGGTTCTGGATATCGCGCACGGCGGCATCGCCCTTGATTCCGTCAATGTAACCGCGCCACTCACTGCAATCGATGGCTTCGACGCGGGGGATGAGTTCGCGCAGCACCTCACGCAGATCGCCGATCAATGCCACATCCACTTTGACGTTCTTGTTGATTTCCGTGGGGTCGATCTCCACCTGGAGTTTCTTCGCCTTCGGAGCATAGGTCTTCAGGTTGCCCGTAACGCGGTCATCAAAGCGCATGCCGAGGGCGATGAGCAGGTCGGCTTCCTGGATCATGTGATTCACCCAGGCTTCTCCGTGCATGCCCATCATGCCGAGATTCAGCGGGTGCGAGGCGGGGAAGGCTCCAAGGCCAAGCAGAGTGAGGGTGACGGGAATGCCGGTGCGTTCGGCCAGCTCGCGGACCTCAGCCATCGCGCCGGAGAGAATAATTCCATGTCCGGCGAGAATCACGGGGCGCTTGGATTCCTGGATCAGCTTCAGCGCCTTCTTGTAATCGATGGAAGTCGGCGAGAGGTCCGGCCGGTAGCCCGGCAATTGCGGCTTGGCGGCCTCCCAATCAAATTCACAGGTGGATTGTTGCGCGTCCTTGGTGATGTCAACCAGCACGGGGCCGGGACGTCCGGAGGCGGCAACGTAAAAGGCCTCGCGAAGTGTGCGGGCGAGATCGCTGGCGTGCGTCACAAGGTAATTGTGCTTGGTGATGGGCAGGGTGACGCCGGTGATGTCCGTCTCCTGAAAAGCGTCGGAGCCAATCAACTTGCTGCCCACCTGGCCGGTGATGCAAACGATGGGGGAGGAATCCATCATGGCCGTGGCGATTCCCGTCACCATGTTGGTGGCGCCGGGGCCGGAGGTGGCAATCGCCACGCCGACTTTTCCACTGGCGCGCGCATAGCCGTCTGCCATGTGCGTTGCGCCCTGCTCATGCCGCACCAGCACGTGGTGAATGGTGCTGTGCTTCAGCGCGTCGTACGCGGGCAGAATCGCTCCGCCCGGGTAGCCAAAGACATGCTTTACCCCTTCACGTTCCAAACACTCCCAAAGAATTTGCGCACCCGTCTTAGTCATACAATTCGCATACCTCTCTTTTGTTTACTACGGTTGCCTGAAACAACCCCGTTCATGCATTGTACAATAGCCTGAGCTTGTATAGGGTAACTCCCGTCAAAAAGTCTACGTTGCCAACCCCTTGGCATTTCCTTAGTTTGACCGGGTCATCCCGAAATAGTTCGAAACGTTCCCATATTGATTCTCACGCGATAATCCCATGCCGTTGGCCAATAAGCGTTAAATTGAGCGAGAATCGAGCCCGTCTTAGAGTGCGGTAGCAGCAGCTACCGCCTTTCGCCCCTGCCAAAGATCACCGTTCGACAACGGAAGGCGGTAACAGCGATACCGCCTTTCCCCCGGACTAAAATCAAAGTTGGACAACGGAGGATGGTGGCAGTAGTTACTGCAATTCGCGCCGGCAAGAATCACCGTTCGACAACGGAAGGCGGTAGCTGCTGCCACCGCACTCTAAGATGGCAATTCGCGCTTATGGTTCATTGGCCTGGGCTTTGTTATTCTGCCCCGTTGGGGATTGATGCCAAACCAGGACAGCGCCAACTCCTTCACGAACACAACCCCATCACGAAGATTGCATGCGGAGGCTGGCCGGTGTATCTTACCCCACGCCTGCAATGCGGAAGCGCACGTCGTAATGATAAAGAGCGCCGTAGATTGTAGCGTCGATCTCCGATCGACGACGGCGGTCGGAGACCGCCGCTACAGCCCATATCCAGGTGTATTCGAGCGCCACGGGTTCGACCCCGGCAGAAACAACGGAGGAACATGAGCACTCCATTTTCACGAAGAGATTTCCTGCAGGCAGCGGCGGCCATCCTCGGCAGCACTTATCCAGTGGGGCACGGTCTGGCGGCGAACGGAAGCCCCGGCGCCAGCCCCAGCCCCAGTCCGACGATCCACCCGTTGAAGGGCGCGGGCAAGCTCTTCCCCGAAGAACTCGAGGCGTTTGAATGGAGCCAATTCCACGCGGCGGGCTATTCCGTGCCAGTTACTGGAATCGCCTACCGGCAGGTGCAGGGATCATGGGCGCAGTTTGGTCTTGGCTCGGGAATTCGCCCCGCGTCCGGCGTGCCGCTGGGGGGGATCGATACCGGCGCGCTCTACGTTGAAGCCTCCGGCGCCTTCGGTTATACCTCCATCTTCAATCACTACACCCCGGCGGGCGGGCCGCTGAACACACCTTATCTTGGCCTCGGTGTTGGAGACAAGGTTTGGGTGCTCACCAATCGCCGCACCAAGAACTATGCCGGCGATTGCCGTCCGAGCCTGGGCCCTCCGATGACTTTCTTTGAAACCCCGGGCCTGGAAGAGATCAATGGCATCGATTATTGGGGGCACTTTCCCATTGCCGACACGCAATTCTATACGGACGCTCCCGTCTCCGTGGCGGTGCGTTCGTGGGCGCCGTTTTTCCCCGGAGACTCCAAAGGCTCCAACACCCCGGGCGCGATTTTTGAAATTCACCTCGCCAACAAGAGTTCGCAAAAACAGGCGGGCACCCTGGCCTTCAGCTTTCCCGGTTTTGGGGATCATCACAGCAAGGATGAGGTGCTGGGCTGGACGGATCTTGCCACCGCGCCCCATCTTCCCCCACCACACGTTGAGCGCCGCGATGCCCCCGAAGGCCTCAAGGGTACCTGGGTGGAAGACAAGGGTTGGGGCATGAGTTATGCCCTCGGCGTACTGGAAGAGAATCGTGTGCGTGTTGGTGGGGCGTTGGGCTTGGATGGAAACAAGTGGACAAAAATTGCCGCGGAGCTTCCACCCACCGCTTCAGATGGCGGAGACGACGGCGGCTCTTCACTGGCGGTGGAATTCAATCTGGAACCGGGTGCCGAGAAGGTAGTGCGCATTGTCCTTGCCTGGTACGCCCCGGTGTGGGAGGGGAACGGCAATCCCGGCACCGGCGGCAAGGTGGTCTACACTCGGGACCTTGCCAATTATCACGACGGCCAGGTGGATCCCAAAGGCGGCCCGGGGAGCACGGGGAAGAGCTATACCCACATGTACGCATCCCGGTTTGCCGATGCCGGAGCGGTGGCAACCTTGCTGGCTCAAAATCACCAATCGTTGCTGAAAAGAATCATTGCCTGGCAGTCCGTGATTTACAGTGACAAGACTCTTCCCGGATACCTTGCGGACATGCTGGTGAACGCGTTCTACTATTTCGGCCCATGCAGCGTCTGGGCCCAGGCCAAGCCCCCGATTGGCGATTGGTGCAAGCCGGAGGACGGTCTCTTCGCGCTGGAGGAAGCTCCCCGCTCCTGCGCGCACATGAACACGCTGCAGAATGCGGCCATCGGCGGCCCCTTCCTCTCCATGTTCTTCCCGGATCTGGCGCTCTCTACACTGCGGGCATTTCGTGCCAGCCAGAATGAGGAGGGGAACCTGCCCTGTGTGCTGGGATTATGGATGGATGTGGCTCTCCCGCTCGGCTATGAATATCAAAAGGTCATGAATCCGGGCAACTATCTGGGCCTTTTGGACTGGCAGTGGAGGACGACGGGCGACGATAACTTCATGAAGGAGTTCTACCCCTCGGCCAAGAGCTTAATGGAGTATTCCATCACCTTGCGCAAGGACATGGGGCTGGAACAGATCATGGCCATGCCTCCGGGCGGCGGGGCGGAGTGGTTTGAAGACCGCACCATGTATGGGTTTGAGACTCTGGCCGGAAGCTATCGCCTGATGGGCGCCGAGCTGATGCTGAAATGGGCCAGGGCGAATGGCGACGAGGAATACGCCAAAAAGATGGAGGCCACGATTCAGGTCGGGAAGGAGGCACTGGAGAAGCACTTGTGGCGCGGCGACCACTACCTGGTTTACAACGACCCCACCAACGGCAAGACCTTTGACGCTTTTTACACCCCGCAGCTCGATGGCCAATACTTTGCCCACATCAGCGGCGCGCCGCGGGTGTTGCCCAAGGAGAATGTTGAGAAGATCCTGACTACCTTGCGCGAGAAGGTTTGCAAGATCAGCAAATACGGCATCCCGCCCAACTATTCCAACGCCGATGGCAGCATGTGGACCGGCTCCTCCAATCCTTACCTGGCAGGGAAGTACGTTTACACCAATCAACAGGTCTTCTGGCTCGCCACACTCGCCATCTACGAAGGCCACAAGGAGTTTGGCCTGGACCTGCTCAGCAAGGTGCTTCACCAGTACTGCTGCAAGTGGGGATACCTGTGGGATGGAGTGAATTGCTGTAGCGGATACGGCGACGATGGCGAGATCAGCTACGGCTGGGATTACTGGTTCAACTGGTCCATCTGGATGGTGGCGGCGGCGCTGGCCGGGGGCGATTTCACGGTATTGACGAAGCCCGGCGGACTTGCGGACCGGGTGAAAAAAGCCTGCGCCATTAATTCCTGATCTCCATTGCCTCATGCGGTGCTTCGCTCGAACAGCCGGGAAAGGCTTCACCACAGAGGTCACAGAGGCTCACGGAGACCGGAAACAGAGAAGGCGACTGACGGAATATTTCTTCTCCGTGGTCCTTCTCCGTGAGCCTCCGTGACCTCTGTGGTGAAGCCTTTCTCTGCCGCAAAATATGGATCCGAGCCCGGTTGTCGTCCAGATTTTTAGTGCCTGTCCACTACCTCCAGCCCCTCCAACCTTAACCAATCTGCATTTTGTACTAGACCGCAGGGCTGCAATCTCATAAGCTGTGCCGGGCAATTTCTACGGCCAGGATTTGTCCAAACATGATTGGCCGGTAGCGGCGGATGCTCGAAACCGCACTGGTCAAGTCGAAGCGGGAATTGGTGCAGGCGTCCCAGTTGGCAGCAAGAGTTCGCTCAGCTTGTCATAACGCCGGCAGACGTTGATCCCATCAAAAAGAGTTACTTTGCCGAAGCCCCGGCGGGCCAGTGAGGGTTATTGTGCGCGGCGCGGGAAACATGCGGGTAGCGTGCGCGCACATCAGATAGATGCGAGGAGTGTAATACCGTGCTGTCATGGATTGATTCCGTAACAATTTTCGTAAGCCTGGGGCTGGTGTTCTTCGTCGCCACGCGGGCCTCCAAAAAGAGCAATACCGGCAGTGAGTACTTCCTGGCCGGCCGCGACCTTCGCTGGTGGTTTATCGGCATGTCGCTCTTCGCATCCAATATCTCCGCCGAACACGTCCTGGGATTGGCCGGTGACGGTTACCGCATCGGCATGGTGGCGGGCGGCTACGAATGGGTGAGCGGCTGGGACCTGATCATGCTGGCCATGTTGTTCGCTCCCCTCTACCTGCGCGAGAAGATCTTTACCATCCCGGAATTTCTTGAGCGCCGCTTTGGTTGGCCCATGCGCGCCTTCCTTTCCGCCAATTTGCTGATCATCAACGTCTTCACCAAAAACGCCATCGATATCTGGGCGGGGTCGCTCTTATTCACGGTGCTGTTCGGATGGAACCAGCTCCTGGTGATGGTTGTTCTCTCGGCTTTTACGGCCCTCTACACGATGAAGGGCGGGTTGCGAGCCGTCGTTTATGCGGACATGGTGCAGGGAACGTGGCTGATCCTGAGCAGCATTTTGCTGACGGTCGTGGGACTCAAAGCTGTGGGGGGATGGTCCGGCCTGGTGGCGCACGTTCCGCACGCTTCCATTCAAATGGTGAAGCCGCTTAGCGATGACTTTCCCATCACCGGCTTCCTGATCGCGAATTTCTTTGCGGGAATGTTCTACTGGTGCATGGACCAGACCAACGTGCAGCGCGTTCTGGGCGCCAAGACGCTGGAGGATGGCCAGCGCGGCGCAATGTTTGCGGGCTTCCTGAAGCTGCTGGTTCCCTTCATTCTCGTGCTGCCCGGCCTGATTGCGCGGGTTCTCTATCCGGGGATCACTCTTTACGACCGCGCTTATCCGCGGCTGGTGATTGGTCTTCTTCCCATTGGGTTGCGCGGCCTCGTGCTTGCCGGCTTGATTGCGATTCTGATGTCGTCAATGAGCGCGTGCTACAACGCCAGCGCCACGCTGGTGGTGCGGGACTTCGTGCTGCGATTCAAGCCTGCCACGTCTGAAAATCGGCAGGTGGTGATTGGCCGCTGGGTCACGGTGTTGATGGCGATCCTGGGTGTCGCAGCGGCGCCGCTGGTGGGACTTTCGGTGACCATCTGGTTCTACCTGCAATTCATCTCCGCTTACCTCTCGGTTCCCATGGCGGCGGTGATTCTGACGGGATTGTTGTGGAAGAAGGGAAACACCAAGGGTGCCATTGGCGGACTCATTGCGGGCTTCAGTCTTGGACTGGTCTTCTTCCTCGACCAGGTGCTGAAGTGGGGCTTGCCCGTCCTTTCGAATCCCATCATGCACTCCTTCATGCACCGCACGCTGGTGGCCTTTCTCGCCGCGGTGGTCGTAATGGTGATCGTCAGCAACATCACCAGCCAAGCGTCGGATTTCAACAAAGCAACAGCGAACGTGTTTGGGGAATTTACCGCGCCCTGGACTGGAATCGCAGATTACCGAACCTGGGCCGCAGTGCTGTTTGTCTGCACCTGCGCGCTCTGGTATACCTTCCGGTAGGGAGGTGCTTGGAGAGGCTTCTGCTGGGAAGTTTTGGGCTACCCGGGTGCTTTCTGCCTCTGGGATAGATTGCAGGATTGGCCAGCGTGACGCCCGAGCCCGGCTGCCCGTATTATGACATTTTGTCTCCGTCAGGTTCCGGAAATTAGCCCTTATGTTCGAGAATGTTTGGACTAGCCACAATGGGGAGTTTGGGGGACGTTTTGGGAGCCCCCAAAAAATTAGCCCTTTAAGTTTGAAAACTCAGTGAGGCGATGAACGAAAATGAGCGCATCCGAAAAGGTCTTTATACTTGATCCCTTTCCTCGTTACTCGAACGTGATCTTCAGCTCCAAAGATAAGCAGCGACTCGAAGCATTAGGACGTGTGGCGTGGCACGATGGCAGTCCCGCGCCCGATGCGCATATTGACGAAAACCTTGCGAACGCGTTCGCCGTGCTTGGTCAATCGGCCATGCCGCGCGAGCGTTTGGATCGCGCCCCGAATCTTCGGCTGATTATTAATATCGAGGGCAATTTTCTTCCCAACATCGATTACGAGGAATGCCATCGGCGCAACATCTATGTGACCACCATCGCCCCTGTTTTTGCGGTGCCCGTGGCGGAGATGGCACTGGGCATGGCGATTGCCGCTGCACGCGGGTTAGTGGAAGGCGACGCCAAAACGCGCGTAGGAAATGAATCGCTCTATGGAATTGACGACACCGAGGATTCCTTCCTGTTGCGCGGCAAGACGATGGGCGTGATTGGCTGCGGAAACCTTGGGCGCGAGCTGATCCCAATGCTTCGGCCTTTTCAGGGTGAAATTTTGGCGCACGATCCCTGGGTTCACGATCATGTTCTGCGCAATATGCAATTGAATCCGGTCGGACTGGAAGAACTGTTTCTCCGGTCTCGAGTCGTTTTCATTCTGGCGCCCACCACCACGGAAAACAGCGGCTCCATTGACAGCAAATACTTCAACCTGATGCCGAAAGGCTCAGTTGTCGTGCTGGTTAGTCGTGCCGGAATCGTGAACTTTGATGACCTGTTGAACGCGGCGGAATCGGGCCACATTCGCGCCGCAGTTGATGTCTTTCCGGAAGAGCCCATTCCCGCCGACCATCGCGCGCGTCGAACACCGAACACCATTCTCTCCGCTCATCGCGCCGGAAATGTGCCGGAAATCATGCACCAGATTGGGCAGATGGTGGTGGACGACGTGGAACTGGTCCTGCGCGGACTTCCCCCTCAACGAACGCAACGAGCCAGCCTTGAAACTGCGGCGAAGTATCGCAGCAAGCCCGGAAGCAATTCGAAGAGCTGACCGCGCCTGATTCACACTGCATCGGGTGCAGGTAAATCTCTATTGCGCGATGAGCGGGGCAGGAGATTCCCCGGTCACGAAAGACGGGGCCCGACGACATTTTGAAGGCCCCGTTCCAGAGAAATTACTTCCCTGCCTGAGCGTTATTCAATCGTTTTGACTCCGCCCACAATCATTTATAATCAACGTTCGGGCTGACTTCACACGCTAAATGCCGCTGAGCGTTCCTTCAAAGGGACACGGCGAAAGGTTGGGCATGCCAAACTCGAGGCGAGCGAGTTAATCCAAGTCAAAGCTTTGCAACAGGAGGCCATCGTGAAAAGGAAAGCATGGGCAGGATTCTTCTTCATGGTCGTGATTCCTGGAATTGTCTGCGTCCTCACCCATGGCTCCAAATTGCTTGCTCAAGCCGGGGTGACTTGGATTACCGTTCGCGATACGCGCGAACAAGCTTTTTCCATTGATGTTCCCAAGGGATGGAAAATCAGCGGCGGCATGTTCCGCTTTGGATTTGTTGATGCTCGTCCGTATGTTGATATGACCTCGCCTGATGGGAAGACGAATATCCGTTTGGGGGATGCCACGATTCCGGGCTACGCTTGCCCCAACCCATGGGTTCCCGCCGAATCGCACGGACCGCGAGTGGCTTCCTATGCCGCGGGTGACGCCTTTTCCAAGAAATATGGTGAGGCGCGATTCAGCACTATGTGCCAGAACCTTCAGGTGTATCAGAACCACCCGATGACTCCCAAGTATCATCCGGCCGGCCAGGGGCTTATCCGCATTACGGGAGGGGAGACGATCTTTACGTGTTCGGAGAATGGCCAGCCCATGGCGGGCTATGTTTATGCGGAGACAATGTTGATCGGTTCTGGGGGACCAAATTCGCAATGGTACGTCGTGGCGCTCGGCAGCTTTCTTTCTCCGGCAGCGCAGGGCCAGAATGTGGGGGCGATGCTGAAGCACACGGGCGAGTCGCTCCATCTAAACCCCGACTGGGCAAAGATGGAGCAGCAGCGCATCAATCAAGCCACGCAGTATCTGCAGGGTGTTGCCAGAGCCAACACTGTCTATGGGGATGCGCAGAGAGCCCACCAGGCGAAGCTGATGGGGATGCAGGAGCAGCAGAACGAAAACTTCAACGACGTGATTAACGGCGTCACCTTTACCCGCGATCCCTGGACAGGCCAGACGGGCTATGTCCAGACGCTGGAGAGCGGGCAGAAGTGGGTCAACGGCAACCATGTGGTTGTGACCTCCGCCATGTCGCCCGGGCCGGCCTTCCATCAATTGGAAACCATCAGCCATTAGCGATCGCTTCCTTCTCAGATGTAGGGCGACGGCTTGCTGGCCCCCTCGACGATCAAGTCAAAACAATTTTAGGCTGGACACGGAAGCCAACCGCGACGATTATGGTGCGCGCAGGGGGTGAACCCATGTCGAGAGGCACCACTTTTATTGTTTTTGCGGGGCTGCTGGGGTGCACGTTGGCGCTGCCGTTGCGTACCACGACGCGAGCCGCCAACCCTAAATACAATTGGCATCAGGACGTGTTCTTTGGGATCCACAATGACCTCCACGCCACGGCCTCTGACACGGAACTGGGCCGTGAATTGACTCCGGAGATGCTGCGCGCCCGCCTTCTCGAAACCCATCCCGACTGGATTCAATGCGACTGCAAAGGCCATCCCGGCTATACGAGCTGGCCCACCAGGGTCGGTTCCACATCGCCCGGCGTGGTGAAGGACGCGTTGCGCATCTACCGCGACGTGACCCGCGAATTGGGAATCAAGCTTGGCGTGCATTACTCGGGCGTGGTGGATGTGCGCGCCATTGAACTTCATCCGGAATGGGGCCGCGTTGATGCCACAGGCAAGCAGGATAAGTGGGCCACCTGCCGCTTGCATGGGTACGACGAGCAGTTGATGCTTCCCCAGATGATGGAGATCATCGACAAATACGATGTTGATGGCTTCTGGGTGGATGGCGAAAACTGGGCCGCCAAACCCTGCTGGTGCAACCTCTGCAAGGCTGAGTTCACGCGGCGAACTGGAATTCACGAGATTCCCACAGAGAAGGGCCAACCGCACTGGGACGAGTGGCTGGCCTTCCATCGCGACCTTTTTGTTGAGCATGTCACCCGGTATACGAATGCCATCCACGCCCGCAAACCCGAATGCCAGGTGGTGAGCAACTGGATGTATTCAATGTACGAGCCCGAAGCGGTGAAGGCGCCCATTGATTATCTCAGTGGGGACATTGTTCCGTGGGAGGGGGTTGGACTTGCCGCCGTGGAAGGACGGATCCTTGACGCGCGCCAGATGAGCTGGGACTTGATGGCCTGGGGTTACATCCATGCCGATGGTGATTCCCCCCTTGTCTTCAAGCCCGCCGTGCACCTGGAGCAGGAACTTTCCGAACCCGTTGCCCTGGGCGGCGCAGTGATGATTGACGATACGCCGCAGCGCAGCGGTTGGTTGACCGGCTGGCACAATGCGACCATGGCGAAGGTGGGGGATTATTGCCGCGCGCGCAAGGAGGCGTGTTTTCACTCGCGGACGCTTCCCCAGGCGGCGGTGCTATTTCTGCCCGCGCACTTCTATGCGCACAACGATCCGTTATACGATTTCACGGATGATGCCGTCGGCAGCATGCGCGGGGCGCTTCAAGCCTTGCTGGAGACGCATCACTCCACCGACGTCCTGCCGGAAGATGCGGCGCTCGAGCGCATGAACCAGTACAAACTGATCGTGGTTCCGGAGGAGCCGCCGCTGGACACGCCACTGCGGCAAGCGCTGGAAGACTTTGCGCGGCAAGGCGGCTATGTGCTGGTCACTGGCGCTGACCTGGCAAGGGATTATCCCGCATGGGTTGGGGCCTCGCCGCGTGGTGAAGCACTGAAGGATCGCGTCTTCCTGCCGCTCGGCGACCGGGCAATCCCCGTGGGGTTTGTCTGGCAACCGGTGGCACCTGCTTCTGGAACGAAGACCATCTGTTACCGGTTGAATGAGCAGGATCCAGTAAGGAATTTGACGGATCAGGCCATCGTCACGCGCCGCGACGTGGGCAAGGGTGCCATCATCGCTGTGCATGGGCCGCTCTTTCGCAGTTACTACACGGATCATGCCCCCAGCCTGCGGGAGTTCATCGGCAAGATTGTGGATGGCCTGGGCATCCCCTGGGCCGCGACTGTGGAAGGCCCGCCTCAATTGGAGATGGTCCTCCGACAGAAGGATGGGAAGCTACTGGTGAACCTGATCAACCGCGGCGCGGGGGAAGCGTTCTCCGCCAGCCGCAACACGGTGGAGAACCTGCCTCCCCTTGAGAACATCGTTGTCCACGTGCCCAGAGTAAGCGCGCCAAAATCGGTGGCCATAGTTCCTTCGGATGCGAAGATAAGTTGGGCTTACAAGAGTGGATCGGTCACGATCAAAGTTCCGCAGCTGGATGTTCATCGCGTGGTGGTGGTGGAATGAGGCCTTCGCGCCGTTGCGTCGTTTTAAATGCCACACTGCGGTTCATGCTGGAGTTTAAAGCCATCAACGGAATGCGACGCGCGCGAGGATAAATTTTGCAGGCTTTATCTGGATTTAGCTTCCGGTCATGCCCTGGCCAAATTCTGCCAGGATCGCAGTAATGTTGTCGGGGCCGCCATTCTCATTCGCGCGGCCAACCAGGTGCGCAGCTCTTTCAGCGGGAGGAGCTTTCAACTCCAGAATGTCCACCAGTTCTTCCGGTGAAAGCACTTTGTGCAAGCCGTCACTGCACAGCAGAAGCAAGTCCTGAGGTTCCAAATCGACGGCTGTCATGACCACTTTGATCTCAGGCTGCGCTCCCACCGCCTGGGTCAGATATTCCTGGATCTGCTCGCTCAACAGGGATGGGTCTGCGCCTCGATTGCGCAATTGATTGCCGATGGTTTGGTCTTGCGTCAGCAGGACCAGATTTCCCTCGCGGAAAAGGTAGGCGCGCGAATCTCCCACCTGGGCCAAGTTGGCTCTCTCCCCACAGATGAGCGCCGCGGTGAGTGTTGTTCCCATCGTCAGGTTCTTCGCATACTCCTGGGCAAAGGTGTAAACGGCTTTATGCGTTGCTTCCACCGCTTGCCGCAAGGCGGATGACATGTCTGTATGTCCACCTTGCGAATCCTGTATTGCGGCAACAATCTCACGGGTAAGGTATTCCACGCACGTACGGCTGGCCACCTCTCCGCCATGATGGCCGCCCATGCCATCGGCGACAGCCAAAAGCAAGCCCGGTTCCTGAATGGATAGGATGCTCTCGCTCCCACTGGCAGGAGCGGCGCTGCCATCCAAGGGAAGGATCAGGTGACCATCTTCATTCTGCCGCCGGTTTCGACCCACGTCGGTGAGTGGGGCGATACGTGCGTTGAGCAGCCCCGCTTGGATTGATGATGCCGCGGCGGAATTGTGGTCTTCCCTTGCCACTTGAAAGGTCTACTCCCAAACTTAGCAATCTGAATTCTATTCCAGCATTGCTGATTTTCAGTTTATCCCAAGCGTTGAGATTTGCAAGTCGCCACCCTTCCCATTCGTTTCGAGGAGCGGCGATACGTTTGGGGATGGATTGTGGTAGACTAACTCGCTGAGTAGTCAACTTTCAAAACCTTTGCTTTCTTAAGAGTGCCGGGTCAGTGCCGTAGTGCGCAGGCGATGCGGTTCAATACTGTTTCCCGTTTGACTTTGAACGGCAACTCTTGTTAGTTTGAAGCGTTATGAGACAACTTCAACCGGTCATCTGGTCAAAGGGGACCTTCCTCACACCGCAGCATTTACAGCTCCAGGACCGGTTTATTGAAAGCGTGCTGGAGTTCAAGTTAGGAGCTCTGCGCTTCTGCCCCTGGGGATTCGGGGACCTGCAGATAGACCGTGAGGCCCTTTCCACCGGCACCTTGCTGCTCTCCAGCGCTATTGGCATTTTCCCGGATGGCCTGGCCTTTGAGATTCCTGCCTCCGACGCCGCCCCGCCCGCCCGCTCTCTTGAACAGGCCTTTGGCCCTGACCAGAACAGCATCGATGCCTACCTGGCCATTCCTCAATATCACGATCATGGCCTCAACGTGACGATGGGGCAGCGGAACGGCGATACGCGCTATCAAGCCGAGATTACGCTCCTTCGCGATGAGAACTCCGGACTTGCGGAACGCCCGGTGCAAGTGGCCAAGAAGAACTTTCGCCTCCTTCTGGAAGGAGAGCCCCGGCAGGGAAGCACCTCCTTGCGCATCGGTCGCATCAAAAAGACCACGGCGGGTACTTACCAGTTGGATTCCCAATTCGTGCCACCGGTTATTGACCTCTCCATCAGCGAACACCTGATGGCGATTCTGCGCCGCCTGGTTGAGATCCTTGCCGCCAAGACTAACGCCCTTTCCGGCACGCGCCGCCAGAAGAACCAGAGTCTGGCCGACTTTACCGCATCCGACATCGCCAACTTCTGGCTGCTCTATACGGCCAACAGCTACTTTCCCATACTGCGCCACCTGTTCGAATCGAAGAAGGGGCACCCGGAAACTCTCTACACGGCGATGCTCTCACTGGCGGGGTCGCTTACGACATTTTCGTCAACGGTGCAGGCGCGCGACCTGCCGCTTTATGACCACGATAACCTGGGCGAGTGCTTTACTGATCTCGATGAGAAGCTGCGGCTGCTTCTGGAGACCGTGGTTCCGAGCAACGTGGTTTCACTGCCGCTCAAGCTCACTCAACCTGCGATCTATGCCACGGCGCTGGCCAACGACAAGTACCTCTTCAATACGCGGATGTACCTGGCCATCAGCGCGGACCTGAGCGAGGCGGACCTGCTCAAGCGGGTGCCGCAACTGGTGAAGCTCTGCTCCGCCACGCACATCGAGACACTTATTCGCCAGGCCCTGCCCGGTATGCCAATGGTGCATGTTCCAACGCCTCCGGGCTCAATTCCCATCAAGCTCAACTACCAGTACTTCAGCCTGAACCAATCCGGCGTGGCGTGGGAGGCTGTTCAGCGGGCCCGAAACATTGCCGCTTACGTGCCCGGCGAAATTCCCAACCCCCAACTGGAATTGATCATCCTTCTCCCGCAAGCGGAATAGCTCCCCGGATTCGGCCTGTCTTCAGCTTTGAGATTATGAGCGAGAGGGCGGAGAGCCGCGAATTCATTGGGTAAGATGCGTGCGGGAAACAGAGGCTTTGGCGGAAGATCCCTCCTTCTTCATCCCCTCAACCTAGTGTTTCATGGCAAAGTAGATTACCAATATGACCGTGGCGAGAAACAGGCATCCAAAGGCCATCAGCATCACCCAGAAGATCACCGGCTTCTTTCCCGACGGGGGTCCGGGTTGGGGCGCCTGAACGGTCACAGGCTGCATCTGTGGCATGGGTGGCTGTGCCATGGCGTAGGAAGGTGCCTGCGGCGCTTGATACTGGGGAGCCTGCGGCATTTGTGGATAGGCTATTTGTGGGGCCATCGGCGGCTGTGGCGGCTGGTACACCGGCATCTGCGGCGGCTGCGCCGTCACCTGTACGCCCGGGTAGGCATAGCCCGGCGGTGGAGGCGCCTGCGGGGCGGCCATGGGCTGCGCGGGAGGCATGCGCGGCGCTTCAAAGATGCTGGTGTATTCGCCCGGCGCCGAAACTTTGGGCGGAGGCGGTGCCGCCTGCGCCATCGGGGGCGGGGCTGCGGGCGCCACTGGAGCAACAGGTGCCACGGGCTGCTGCGGAGGATTCCGGAACAGCATGGTGAATTCCCCCGGCGCTTTCTTGCCCGGATCCGTGGGAGGGGGAGCCAGATTTTTGGGTGTATCCAACACTGCCGGAGGCGCCGGCGTGCCCGCATTGCCCGCGGCGCCCCCGGGCGACTTGTATCCCTGCATGAGCATGGTGAGCTCCCCGGGCCCTTTCTTGGATGAGCTGGACAAGGGTACGGAGGGCGGCGCAGGGCTTCCACTTAATGGTGCGCGTGAACCGGCCGGCGGGGTTCCACCACTCTTGAACAATCCGGTGAATTCCCCGGGCGTGCCTGAACCACCAGACGATGCTGGTGTTGATGGCGGCTGACTCGGCCCGGCCACTGAGGGCATACCCTTGGAGGGGGTTTTACCAGGAGTGCTGAACAGGCCTGTGAATTCACCTGGCTGCTCCGGACTCGCCGATGCTGGCGGCGCCGAAGGTTTCATCACCCCAGGTGAAGTTGACATGGAAGACTGTGGGTCAACCGTGGCATGGGGAGCGCTGAACATCTTGGTGAACTCGCCGCGCCCTTCAGCCTGAGCTTCGGGTTGCCGGGGTGGGGCAATCGGCGCCCGTTGGGACGTGGTTTGCGGCGCGGCAGGCTGGCCGGGATTCGGGCTGCCCGCTCCCTGGAACATGCGGGTGAATTCGCCCGTGGTCCTTCCCGGCTCAGGAGATGGTTGAACGGGTTGCCTGACGACGGGTTGCGACGATGTTGCCATGTGTTGCGCGGCCTGGTCCTTGGTGACCGCCGCAAACATTTGGGTGAACTTTCCGGGACCCGCCTTCGGCGCGGCTGATGGCGTGGCCGGCGGTCCTTCCGGCAAAACCGCCGCCGGTTGTTCCGGAGACTGCATCATTACCGTGGGAGCATATTCCTCCTGCGGCGAGGCATCCACAGGTTCCGGCGTTGGCACTTCCACGGCGGGCGCGTATTGCTGCGCAGGTGTTTCCGCCTGGGGCTGTTTGCGGCTCTGTGCGACCACCTGAAAACCGCTCGGTAACTGGCCGCGCGAACGCTTTTCCGCGGGCTTTGCGGCTGGCTCCGGCTTCGCCTCCGCCGCAGGAGGGGGGGCACTCGTGGCAGCCTTGATCGCGGCGGGGTCCGGAGCAAGAAACATGCTGGTAAATGCTCCAGGTTTCTTTCCCGGCTCGGAGGAAACTACGGGTGCAGCGGGCGCACCAAACAGCGAATCGTCATTCAATTTGGATGACACCGGAGCAGCCGTCTTGGTGGATGGCGTCCCGAACATGCCGGTGAATTCGCCCGGCTGATGGCCACCTGGTGCCGCGGGCGGCGACGCTTCATCCAGTAATTTCGGGCTTGATCCGTATGACATGGCGGGCGCAGGTGCAGGCACAGCTCCAGCATCGCCTTTGGAAGCGGCGATGAATTGCAGCCATCCTCGCAGGTTCACGCACTCCGGCACATCCGACGTGACAATGAAAATGCTGGCCTCATCCTGACCACTATCCAGAAAGTGTTCGGTTCCCGGCGTACCTTCGCCCGGCAGATAGGTATAGACCAAGGTCATCAGGTCGGGCTGAAGGGCGGAAGGCTGGCCGCCGACGAATTGGTGCACCAGCACCATGCGGCCAGTGGAAACTTCCTGTGCTCGGTAGGTATTGGCTTCCCCCGCTCCCAGCGTGGAAACGATTTGGTATTTTTCCAGAAAGCTCATGATTAGGGCCCCGTCTGACGCCATTCTATATTAATGCAAATAAAGTTCGCAAGCATTGTTGCGAGTGCAGTTTGTACCAGCAAGTTCGGCATCCCCTTTTTCCGGCTCAGCACTTGCGGCAAGCATGACCATTTGCCTTCCAACCCCATCCGCCGTTCCGATTGCTGGTGTAATCCATCCTCCGGCTCTAAAATTGTAAAGGAGCGCCTATATTATCACGGACAGGGTTTGCGTTTTGCTAATGCCATTTTCTCTGAAACATCGCGATAGCATGGCAAAAACGCGAAATGCGGTCCTTTTCCTGATGACGCCTTGTGTAACTTATTCATTTCAAAGTAGATGGCTTCATTGATTAACTTCTTTGTTTTCATCAACATCGCAAGGAGAAATTTCGCCGTCGTCTAAAGTCGGCTAACTTGCTTGTTATGAATAATATCGCGAGAGAATCGTCAAGCGCTTTGTTTTGTTGAACATCGCGAGAGAGATAAAATCTCTCCTTTTTTTTTCAATAACATTCCGGCTTCGCTCGTATGTTTTCTGGGGGAATTTTTTTCTGCCCTGAAGCGAGCCATCGGGGCAGATCCACGCACACAATTCCCGTCATGGTCTCGGCATGGCGGAACATCTCCACCATTTCAGCGAACAGTGCGTGCGCGGCTTGTTCGGGGGTTAGCAGCGCCTGCGCTGTCCGGTCGACCGAGCAGGGCGGAGCCCAAAGCATGAGCTCAACGAATTTCCGGTGCAGGGCTGAACGCCTTCCCTTGCGCAAACTGTTCAAGCGTGATTGCGCTTTCCCCCGGGCAGTGCGCGGGCCGGTGGACTTTCTGGCGTTGCTGCGATTGGCTTGCAAACGGGCGGGGGTGAGCGTGGGTGACTTGCGCAATGACATGGCGGCGCCTCATGATAAGCCGGCAACTAGTATACACCCTAGCCTAATATCGTCAAGAGACATATTGTCGCAAAAGGCACCGGCGGGAGGGGCGGAGACGGACTTGCTCTTCAATTTGTGGCTTGACCAATCCCGATCAAGGTCATCGGGACACGTCCAGGCCCTGCGTTTCCTGCGCGGGCAGGACCCCGAAAGATCGGGGATTGTTCCTCTGCGCTTAGAATTTCCTCATCAAGCGAAACAAAACCGCCGATGAAATAGATGCGGCGGGCGTGTGGAGTTTTAATCTCCGGACGGCAACAGGGATATCCCGGCGCCGATTATTCATTTTTGAACGAAGCGCGAGGAGAATCCGATGACTATGACAAGACTCAAGCTGCCGAGAGATTACGCTTCCTTTCTCAAGGATCTCAAGGAGCGCGTACGGGCTGCCCAACTCCGGGCCTCACTGGCGGTTAATCGTGAACTTGTCCTGTTGTATTGGGGAATTGGCCGCGACATCCTTGCCCGGCAGAAGGAGCATGGCTGGGGAGCCCGGATCATTGACCGGCTGGCCGAAGATCTGCGCCGGGAATTCCCCAAGGTCACCGGGTTCTCCCCGCGCAACTTGAAGTATATGCGGGCGTTTGCAGAGGCTTGGCCAGCCGAGGCAATTGTGCAACAAGCTGTTGCACAATTGCCCTGGGGGCATAACTGCGCCATTCTCGACAAGGTGAAAAAATCATGTGAACGGGAATGGTACATCCGCCAGACCATCCAGAACGGCTGGAGCCGCAATGTTCTGGTTCATCAGATTGAGAGCCGACTTTATCGCAGGCAGGGAAAGGCAATAACCAACTTTGCTCGCACTCTTCCTGCTTATCAGTCGGACCTTGCGCAACAGATCATCAAGGACCCCTACAACTTTGAGTTTCTCACCCTGGCGGATGAGGCGCGTGAGCAGGAATTTGAGCGAGGCCTGATCGATCACTTTCGCGACTTCCTATTGGAGCTCGGGATGGGGTTTGCTTTTGTGGGCAGCCAGTACCCGCTCCAGGTCGGTGGTGAGGAGTTTCGAATCGATCTCCTGTTCTATCATCTTCGGCTCAGATGTTTCGTAGTGCTTGACCTCAAAATGGGGCCGTTCCAGCCCGAGTTCAGCGGCAAAATGAATTTCTATCTATCGGCTGTCGACGGTCTTCTGCGGCATCCTGATGATCAAACCAGCATCGGGATCATCCTTTGCAAATCCAAAAACAAGATCGTGGCCGAATATGCGCTACGAGACCTCGCGAAGCCTGTCGGGGTTTCTGAGTACCGATTGACGGCCGCGCTGCCGAATCACTGGGAAGGAAATCTCCCCACCATCGATGAGCTTGAAAGCAAAATCAAGGACAAGCCCGCCCAGAATCTTCTCCCTTCTTAGCGGCCGGGCTAAATTGAACGAATGGCATGGATCAGGCCGCCCAGCTCCGTGTCGCGACACACCAATACTGAAAATTTCTTTGCATATAATTGGCGCCCTTGGAGGGCACTGGGGTGGGCAAGTCCGGCCCTTACAAAACGCCCAATGGCGAAGCTTCACCGGGGCGCCAATTGTGCAGCAGCTTGTTGCACAATTATGCTGCGGGGACCTTGGGTGTTGCGGGTTCAGTCCTCATCTAGTCGTAAGATTTGCGCCTTCGATGTGGCGCTTGTATGGGCGACATCGTCGGGCAAGCCAGCCCTTACTAACCGCCCCCAATCAAGTCTTTCGGGGGCGCCAATTGTGCAGCAGCTTGCTGCACAATTATGCTGCGAGGACTTGGGGGGGCAGGCTCAGTCTGCTTAGAAGGCCATGCAGGCCAACCTGCCTCGGAGTCTGATGGGCCATCCGTGGGGCCTCCCCGGGTAAAGCACAGAGATTATTGCGAAAGTCTGTTGTCTGGGGCCAAGATGATGTAATATTGACGACGATTCTTACAGGAAATAAACTTTCATGTCGGGTAGACTTTGGGTATGCTAGGCTGCCCTCCAGTTTCCATCGTCGAGGCCGGTGAATTATGGGCTGCAAGAGAGTGCATCTGCCTGTGGGGGCGCGTAATATCCTAGGCAGAGAATCGGGAAATCGTTGGAAAAACGGGGGAATACATACCCGATAGCAGTTTTAAGGAAAACTACCGGGTTCACTCCATGAAGCAACTTTCAAAGGTTGTGTGGTCAGAGGGTATGCATCTCGGGCCGCATCACTTCCAAGTGCAAAGCCGGTTCTTCGAAGAGATCACGCATTTTGGGATCTCAAAGCTATGGTATGAGCCTTACGGCCTCGTGGGGCTGGAACTTGATGCTGAGGCCTTACGCAATGGTACCGTGGCCGTTGTGCATGCGCGCGGAATCTTTCCGGACGGGCTTCCCTTCAACATGCCGGAGAGCGATCCGCTGCCTGTGCCGCGCAGTATCGTGGAGCTGTTCCCACCTACGCGGGAGAGCCTGACCGTGCTCATGGCCATTCCCCCGCATCGGCCCGGCGCCCCCAACTGCACCCTGGCCGAGCCTGACCCCAATGTGCCCACGCGCTTCATCGCGGACACCACACTGATTCCTGACGACAATACCGGCATTGATGAAAAGGCGCTGAAAGTGGGGCGCAAGTGGATCTACCTGCTGCTCGATACAGAGGACGCGGGCGACATGCAGACGCTTCCCATTGCGCGCATTCGCCGCGATGGGTCGGGCAACTACGTGTATGACGAAATGTTCATTCCCCCCTGCACTCAAATCAGCGCCAGCCAGACCCTGATGCTGCTGACGCGACGGCTGATTGACATTCTGCAGGACAAGAGTGCAACCATGTCGCTCGACGGCCGCTCCAAGGGAAAATTTCAGACCGGTTTTTCCGCGCAGGAGATTGGGCAGTTCTGGTTCCTGCACGCCATCAACTCCAGCCTGGGGCCGCTGCGCCATCTTTTTGCCACCAAGCGCGGACATCCGGAGGAACTCTTCCTGGAACTGCTTCGCCTGGGTGGAGCGCTCTGCACTTTTGCGCTGGATTCACAACCGCGGAATCTTCCGCTCTACAATCACATGGAGCTGGATGTGTGCTTCGCGGAAATTGAGCGGCACATCCATGAGCACCTTGATCTTCTTGCCCCTTCGAATGTGATTTCCATCCCGCTCAAGCCTGCCGCGAACTATTTCTATGAAGGCGAGATTAAAGATCAGCGCTGCCTGGATCGCGCCCGATGGATGCTATCCGTGCACTCGGCGCTGGGCGACGCCGATGTCATCACGCGGACGTTGCAACTGGTAAAGGTTTGCTCCGCGCAATTTGTTCCCCAACTGGTGAAGAGGGCATTGCCGGGAATGGAATTGACGCACGTTCCCGTGCCTCCTTCGGCAGTCGCGCGGAAGGTGGAGAGCCACTACTTCTCCATTGGCCGCGCCGGCCCGTGCTGGGATCACATTGTGCAGACGCGTCGCGTGGGAATCTACATTCCGGGTGAAATTCCCGATCCGGAAATTGAATTACTCGTAATCCTGGAATCGTGAGAGGTCAGCCATGGGTGGTGGACAACAAGCTGCGATTACGGCAGCACAGGGCGCAGGACGTGTGAATCTGGCGCTGATTTACCAGGAAATTCTGACTGCCATCACGCGCTTTAGGTCAAACCGGCAGGCGGTGTCAGACGCCGCTTCGTTCCGGGCTCAGATCAAGGGCGCCATCGGTGTGGCGGAAGCGGAAGCGACGCGCCGGGGCTACGCCGCGGATGATGTGCGGCTGGCCACTTTCGCGGTTGTGGCCTTCCTGGACGAATCCATTCTCAATTCCGGCAATCCCATTTTCGTTGATTGGCCTCGCATGCCATTGCAGGAGGAATTATTCGGCGTCCACACTGCGGGAGAGATGTTCTTCCAATGCGTTGACCGGCTGATGGCCAAAAGTGATGCTCCCCTGACTGCCGACGTGCTGGAGATCTACGCCCTTTGCCTGCTGCTGGGCTTCCGTGGACGTTACAGCCTCAGCGGACAGGAGAGCGTGCGCTCCATTGCCGCCACAGTTTCTGAGAAACTCCAGCACCTTCGCGGCGGGCCGCGCTCACTGGCTCCCAACTGGGCCCCCCCCAAAGATGTGATAAAGCAGAAAGCGTCTGATCCATGGGTCACCGCGCTTCTTTTCGGAACGCTGGGAGCCCTGGCTTTTGCCGTGCTGTTTTTTGTGGGGTTCAAATTTATGCTCATATCCGGTGCCTCCGGATTACACGCGCTCGCTCCACTTACACCCCATTAGGGAGTTCCTGTGAACAGCAAATTGAAATATTGGATCGCTTCATTTTTCTTCATCGTCTGGTTGGTCCTGGCGTGGTTTACCGGAACATGGTTGCACCTGCAAGGGAGCAGCCTGTGGATCCTCCGCGGCGCCCTGGCCCTTATTGGCCTGCTCGCGTTCATTCTCCTGATCTGGTGGTTCATCGTCAGGGATCGGGAAAACGGTGCGATGAGTCCCAGCGGCCCGGGCGGGGATGAAATTGACATTCTGCTCCGCGAGGCGGAGACGCGCCTGCAAGCCTCGAAGTTAGGCAAGAGCGCCAGCGTCGGCAATCTTCCTCTCTATCTTGTGATGGGTGAAACGGGTTCCGCCAAGACCAGCGTCGTAATCCATTCCGGCCTCGAACCCGAATTGCTGGCAGGGCAGACAGTTCAAGATAAAGTCCCGGTTCCCACGCGCACGGCGAACCTCTGGTATACCCGGCAAGTTGTATTTGCCGAAGCCGGTGGGACTCTGCTGCAGGACAAGCCCCGGTGGGCAAGGTTCATCCGGAAATTAGCGCCCCGGCAGCTCCACTCGGTATTTGGCAAAGGGACTCCCTCTCCCCGCGCCGCACTGGTCTGCGTTGACACGGAGAGCTTTATGAAGCCAGGCGCGCCGGAAGCTCTGGCCGCCAGCGTTGACAAGATTCGCACGCGCCTGCGCGAAGTTTCGCAATTGCTGGGCATCAGTCTGCCGGTGTATGTCCTTTTCACCCGTGGCGATCGCCTGCAATTCTTCCATGATTACGTTCGCAATCTCACCCAGGAGCAAGCCCAGGTGGTTTTCGGAACCACCTTCCCGATGGTCACCTATGCCACCGGAGTATATGCGGAGCAGGAAACCGCCCGGGTCACAAACGCCTTCGACACCCTTTTCCAATCTCTTGCTGACCGGCGCGTGGACTTGCTGGCGCAGGAGTTTGATGCCAACCGGCTGCCCACCATTTATGAGTACCCGCGGGAATTCAGGAAGCTCCGCACCCTGTTGGTTCAGATGATTGTGGACCTGTGCCGCCCCAGCCAGTTGCGGACAGGCCCGTTCCTGCGCGGTTTCTACTTCACCGGGGTACGGCCCGTCACCATCACCACAGGCGGTCCGGCGCTGGTGCAGGAAGCCCCGGCCGAACAAGCCAATGCCCAGATGGGCGATGTGGGCGCCACCGGAATTTTCGACATTCGCAGAGCCAGGGCGCTTGCCGCCCAGGCCCAGGCCCGAGAGGCGAGCGAAACCCGCCGCGTTCCCCAGTGGGTCTTCCTGCCGCACGTTTTCAGTGACGTGCTGCTCAAAGACACTGCGGCGCTTACGGCCAGCGCCTCCAGCACCAAGACCAGCGTCTGGAGAAGAATTCTGCTGGCAACGGCGGTGTTCTTCCTCCTGATTTTCATTGCCGGGTTCATCGTCTCATTTGTGCGTAACAAGAGCCTGGAAAACCAGGTGGTGAACGCCGCACAGGGGATTTCAGATTACACGTTGACGGGCCAGCAATTGCCCACGCAGGACATGTTGGAAAAGCTGGATACCCTTCGGCAATCGGTGGATACACTGTCGGATTATCAGCAGAATGGTGCGCCCTGGAGCATGCGGTGGGGGCTGTACATTGGCGACTCGCTCTATCCCGATGTCCGCAGGATCTACTTCCAGCACTTCCAACACCTGTTGTTCGGTGAGGCCCAGGCGAACCTGGTGCAGACGCTTTCCAGCCTTCCTGCCGCGCCGGGCCCGAACGATCAGTATGGGCCTGCCTACGACACTCTGAAGGCTTATCTGATTACCACCACCAATCACGATAAGAGCACCGTTCTTTTCCTATCCCCGGTCCTGATGAGGGCCTGGGTGGCGGGCCGGGACATCGATCAGCCCCGCCTGGATCTGGCACAGAAACAGTTCGACTTTTATAGCGAGCAGTTGAAGATTGAGAATCCCTACTCCTCGGAGAATGACACCCTGGTGGTGGCGCGGGCGCGCAATTACATTTCGCAGTTCTCGGGCGTGGAGCGCGTCTACCAGTTCATGCTGGGAGAGGCAGGAAAGTCCAACCCGTCCATCAACTTCAACCGGAAATTCCCCGGCTCGGCGGAAACCGTTGTTGACCGCGTCGATGTGGCCGGAGCCTTCACGAAAGGCGGTTGGGGCTTCATGCAGGACGCTTTGAAGAATCTCCCCAAATACTTCAGCGGCGAGCAGTGGGTTCTGGGGCAGGAGAATTCTTCAAACATTGACCTTACAAAGGTCGCCTCTGACCTTACTGCCAGGTATCAGCAGGATTTTATCAACCAATGGCGCGCGTTCATTCGGGGCGGCAATGTGGTGCGTTACAACGGCCTCACGGACGCCGCACAGAAACTGCTGAAACTTTCCGGCAATCAATCTCCCCTTTTGGGGCTGATGTGCGTTGCCGCCCAGAACACGGCGGTGGATCAGCCTGATGTGGTGAAGGCCTTCCAGCCGGTGCAGTCGGTAGTTTCACCCAACTGCCAGGATCAATATATTGGCGGATCCAACCAGTCTTACGTGGCGGGCCTCAGCGGCCTGCAGGTCTGCCTGGATCAGGCCAACAATGCTCCGGGTGACAAGGATGCCGCCAAGGCGCAGTGCCTCGGAAATGTCTCCACCGCGCAACAGGCGGCCAACCAGATTGGCCAGGGATTCAAAATTGATCAAGATGGCCATATTGACCAGACGGTGCAAAGCCTGCTGCTGGCGCCCATCACCTCGGTTTCAGCCGTGCTGAAGCCTGGCCCGGTTAGTGGTGCTGGACTGTGCGCGCAGATGAGCCCGCTGGAGTCCAAGTTCCCCTTCAACCCACAGGCCACGGCGGAAGCCAGCCCGCAGGACATGGCGTCGATTTTTGACCCCAACACAGGCGCCTTGACACAGTTCTACAACGCGGCATTGAAGAACCTACTGCTGCCCCAGGGGTCTGGATACATTGTTAATCCCTCGGCGACGCAGGCGGTCAATCTCTCGTTCCTCTCCTTCTTCAATCGCGCCACGGCGATTCAACGCGCGCTTTACTCCGGCGCGCCCGGGCAGCTTCAATACCGGTATGCCCTGCGACCGCACCCGACGGAGACCGTCAGTGGCGGCAATATCAACATCGATGGCCAGGCCTTGAACTATTCCGGCGGCAACTCCTCCTTCCAGCAGTTCTCGTGGCCCGGAACTGGCCAGGGTGTCACATTCACGGTGAAGATCGCCGGCGGTTCCGATTTGGGATTCCCCAGCTACAGCGGAACATGGGGAGTGTTCCACTTCTTTGCTGATGCTGACAAGACAGTGCAGAATGGAAGCGTTTACAACGTGGAATGGGTCATGCGCATTGCGGGCGGACGCCCCATGACCGCGCCCAATGGCAAGCCCGTGACGGTGCAGTTTGACCTGGATACGCTTGGCGGCGCACCTATTTTGCAAAAGGGCTACTTCTCATCGGTGCGTTGCGTCGCGAACGTGGCGCACTAGGAAATAGGGGCGGTGGGGGGCTTTCTGCGCGTATGGCGACGGCCGGAGGAATTTTCCCTCGTGACTCGATGAGATTACGATTGATTTCTCGGCCCTTCTGGAATAATTCTATGGGAAGCCGGCGTTGGCCGTGGGGTGAAGGAACTTCCCCTGCTAGCCCAGCGAACATTTTCATTCAGTTCTTGCCCCAGCCTTTGAGCATGGGGCGGATGAATCACTTGGGGAGGCAGGATGACAGAGAGCGAACTTCTCGAGCGCGTTGAGGATGCTTTCAAACAAATTATCGAATCGATTGAAGCACGGGGGGGACTGCTGGAACTCGATAAGCAGCCTGATTTACGCTGGGCGGGCATTGCTCGCCTTCCCGCCGGAAAGCTCCTGATCCATGTGCGGAAGACTGGAAAGCAAGCCGCTCCGGACAGTAAGAAGCAGGTGGCCGAAGCTATTGCTGATCTCACCCTTGAAGGGCGTTTCATTGCCCGTATTCTCTTTTTCGCGGAAAATTCCGAGATCGAATTTCCAGGCGGGGGGCGAAAACCGCTGGAGCATTCCGGAATTATCAAGATGTTGAGTTCCGTGTAAGATCGCATTGGCGGCAGCCCCTCAGGGGTTCCGATAATTTCAAATTTGAAATTTATCAATGCCTGCCTGGGTGTGTTTGACAGTTCCCCCGCCCGGAAATATTTTCTCACAATGGGAATCTCCCGCCGGTTCTCGAGGAATGAACCACTCACCGCCGCGAGGAGGCGTTAAAGGAATCTCATGGCCAATCCCCCGCCGCGCGCGAAGTTCAATCCCAAACTCAATCCTGTATTCGATCCGAGGATGAATCCCAAGGCGACTTCTTCCCTTAATCCCAAGTTCAATTCCTTGCTGGACCCGATACGAAACAGCCGCATTAGTCCCAAAGTGAATCACGCCTTAAATCCCCTCTTCAACTCCTCTCTGAATCCCATAGCCAATGGCCAGCTCGATCCCAAGCAGACCTCTAAGTATTCCGGCTTATGCCCATGGACACCCGAATCGGAACTTGCCGGCTACCTTGTCAATACTCCCAATAAGGGTGTGTTCTTGTTCTTTGACCTGAACTATGAATGGACCGCCTTCGCGATTGATAACCAGCGACAGGGGTATAACATTTTCGACCTGGCGGAAGGGTGGAAGGGGTACCTTTTGAAAAACTCCCTTGGAGGGTTGAACGAATTCAATCTTGAAGGCGATTGGATAGCGTTTATCCTTTAGTTTTGTTCATTCTCGCTTGGCCGCGAGAAGCATTCATCGTACAATTCCTCTGGTCATTCAAGTCAAAGCTTTAGAGGCAATTCTAATTCACAAAGGTGAGGAGCATCCCCATGCCGGATCGTCACTCATTTGGTGAGATTCATCTTGATGTAACTGCAGGCCGAGAGCCAGTGGACGCAAAGCCAGGATCTGAAACCCCATTCCAAGTTGCAATTCTGGGCGATTTCAGTGGGCGCGCGAATCGACGGCTCAACGAAATTGGCGATGCGCTGGCAAATCGGCGCCCGACATTAATTGATCGGGACAATTTCGATGCCGTGTTCGCCAAGACCTCGCCACGTTTGGAAATCTCTCTGGGGGGAAGCAATGGCTACCCGGTTACGCTGAAGTTCACCGATCTGGATGAGTTCCATCCCGACAGTCTCTTTCGCCATGTCCCCATGTTTCAAAAGCTTCGGGATACCAGGGAAAAACTTGGTGATTCGGAGACCTTTGCCCAGACGGCAATCGAGCTCGGCATCAGACCAAGCCAGCCTGCCACTCCTACGCCCGAGCCTCACCAGACGCAAAGAGATTCCAGAGCCGACGTGCAGCAAGCCCTTTCTGGAAACTTCCTCGATCAGTTGGTGGAGGAGACGGAAAAGAAGACGAGCCAGCCGCAAGCCTCACGCATTCCTGATCCCTGGACATCCTTTTTGCGAGGAATCATTGCCCAGCACATCGTTCCCAAGGCTGATCCCCGGCAGGCTGAGGCGTTGGGGCTGATCGATCTGGCCACGAGCGCACAGATGAGTGCTCTTCTTCACCTTCCTGCCTTCCAAGCACTGGAATCGGCCTGGCGAGCGGTCTACTTCCTGGTTCGCAACCTGGAGACGAATTCCCGGCTCAAGGTTCTGCTGTTTGACGTGAGCAAGGAGGAACTGGCTCGCGACCTTGGTTCCTCAGATAACCTCACTTCCACGGGCACCTATCGATTGTTGGTGGAGAAGACGGTGGGAACTCCCGGGGCTGATCCCCTGGCCATCCTTGTAGGGAACTACACGTTTGATGCTTCCCGCGGAGATGCCGAGTTGCTCGGACGCATGGCGAAAGTGGCAGCGGCCGCGGGAGCGCCTTTTATTACCGGCGTAAGTCCCGCCGTCCTCGGCTGCGATTCCATTGCCAACCTGCCCGATCACCACAGGTGGACCGCACCGCCTGCCCCGGAAGCTGCTGCCGCCTGGCGAGCGTTGCGCGGCCTTGCGGAAGCGCGCTACCTGGGGTTGGCATTGCCAAAGTTTCTGATTCGTTTGCCCTATGGTAAAGAGACCGATTCGACCGAGCTTTTTGAATTTGAAGAGATCCCGGATACGGGACAGCACGAAGATTACTTGTGGGCGAATCCTGCTTTTGCCGCGGCGTTATTGCTGGCCCAGACCTTCACTGAACAGGGATGGGAGCTGCGCCCGGGAACCCTGGCGGACATCACGGGCCTACCCCTCCACATCTACTCCGTTGACGGCGAATCAGTAACCAAGCCTTGCGCGGAAGTCCTGATGACCCAGACATCGGCAGAGGAGATGCTTGAAAAAGGGTTCATGCCTCTGGCTTCCATCAAGGAGCAACCCGTCATTCGCCTGGTTCGCTTCCAATCATTCGCTGATCCGCCGAGTGCAATTGCAGGGCGCTGGAACATTTAGCGTCCAGGGCAAGGATCAGAAGGCAGCGCGTCGAAAGCGCATTATTCCGCGAGATCAATTGAATTTGAGAGCCGAGGTCATACATGGAAGAAAACCGGGCCACCTCATACGATGAGGTGAGCTACCCATCTTTTCCGATCTACTACACCCATCCCGACCGGCTTGCCACTGTGGCGTCACTCTTCGGAATAAAGCCTGCGCCGGCGGATAAATGCCGCGTTTTGGAGTTGGGCTGTTTCGATGGAGTGAACCTGGCGGCGATGGCGGTGGGACTGCCACAGAGCGAGTTTGTGGGTGTGGATCTGGCCGGAACGGCGATTGCGCGCGGACAGGCCCTTCTGAAGGATATCGGGTTGACTAACGTTACCCTTCGTCACGCCGACCTGATGGAGATGGCCCCCAATTATGGCGAGTTTGATTACATCATTGTTCATGGGCTCTTTACCTGGGTTCCACAGCAGGTTTGCGATCAGATTCTGGCCATCTGCAAAAACAGCCTCGCCCCGCAAGGTGTTGCATACCTCAGCTACAACACCCTGCCCGGTTGCCACTCCCGGTTGATGTTGCGTGAAATGGTCTCCTTCCATAATCGGGACTTTCAAGATCCCCAAAAGAAGATGAACCAGGCCCTTACCTTCATAAAGCTGGTTTCCGGCTCGATGCTGAAAGGAGCCGACCTGCACATGCAGTTGGTGCGCGGGGAGTTTGAGCGGTGGTCGATGCGGGCGCCGGAGGCCTTCTACCACGACGAACTTGCCGAGGTATTTAACCCGCTCTACTTTCATCAGTTCATGGAGCAAGCCCGTCAGCACGACCTGCAGTTCTTAGCGGAAGCGGATTATTTTGACATGATCCCGCATGGATTTGCCCCCAATGCCGTGGAGGTTTTGGACAGAATCAAGGGGGATATTGTTCTCAGGGAACAATACATGGATTTCATGCGCGGCCGGTATTTTCGCAAGACCCTCCTCTGTCATCCCGATGTCCAATTGAATCGAAACATTCAGTTTGACTGTGTGCGGTCATATTGCATTTCCACCATGATTAACCCGACAACGCAGCCGCCCACAACTGATCCTGATGGCAAGGAGACTTTTGAAAGCGAGCAGGGGGGGAAAATCCTTACGGCAGACCCGTTGGCGCGGGCTATGTTCTGGCGCCTTTTGGAACGGATTCCAGAGCGCCTTCCTTTCCCACGTCTGGTGGAAGAGGTGGAACGTCTTGCCCGTGAGCGGTACGGATTCACTCCCCAGCCGGATCAGGATGTCCCTGCGGACATTGCCGAGTTTGTATGGTCAACCTACTGTGCGGGCCTCATGGACTTGCACCGTGTTCAGCTTCCATTCGTTGTGCACGTCAGCGACAAGCCGTGCGCCAGTCCCCTCGCCCGATGGCAGGCTCGACGGAGCGACGTGGTGGCAACCATTCACCATCGGACCCTTAAACTTGGCAACGCCATTCACCGGGGGATAATCGCCCTGTGCGATGGCTCGCGTGACCGCGCCGCTTTGCGCGCAGACCTTCTGCAAGTCTTTGCATCGGGGCTGCTCGATTGGCGTGACGAGGACGATAAGGTGGTCACCGACATGAACGTTGTGGGCGAGGCCTTTGACCGGCAGCTTGAAGATTTTCTCCAGAGGGCAGCGCACTCGGCAGTATTCATGGCCTGATGACCCACCTCTGCGCGACTGGAAAGGTCTCGTATACTATGTATCTTCTATTGCAGGATTCTTCGCACTTTGGTGTGCTGCGTGACTATCTGCGGTTGGTCGGTTTTGATGAGAAATCCATTTGTGGCCGACTGGGCATTCCAGGGTTGCGCGTTCTCCTGACGCGCCTGAGAAAGGGCCTGAGTCGTCTGAAGGAATCGGATGCGGTCAGCCTTCTCACTCGGCTTCTCCTGCTGGGCGAACCGATCAAAAGGGAAGACCTGGAGCGCATCTTCAGTCTGCAGGTGATTGAAGCCTTAATAAGTCTCGGCCTCGTGGGTCCTGATGCCAATGATCCCACCTGCCTTTCAGGGTCTGTCGCACTCTATCCGGTTGGGTCACTCTACATTATTTCTGACCGGTGGTTTGCGCCCGACGGCAAGGACTACAAGGCACCTGACGACATCGTTTATCCCGCCATCACTCCTAATACTGTTGAATTCATGTCCACATTGCCCGTGACCCGGTGTGAAAACTTCTTGGAATTGTGCTCCGGTACCGGCGCAGTTGCTTTGGCCGCATCCACTTATGCCGCAAAATCCTGGGCCATTGACATTACGGACCGCTCCACCCAGATGGCGGAGTTCAACCGACTCCTGAACGGGCTTGATAACGTCACCGTTCTAAAGGGTGATCTGTATCAGGGAGTGGAAGGACTGACTTTTGACCGAATCGTTGCCCACCCGCCCTACATGCCGGTTCTACACCCGGCGCAGATCTTTTACGATGGTGGCGCCGATGGCGAACAGGTGACCCGCCGCTGCGTGGAGGCACTGCCTCGCTTCCTGAAGCCCGGCGGCTGCTTTTATTGCCAGGCCCAGGGTTCCGACCGCAAGGATGCTCCGCTGGAGCAACGAGTCCGGGGTTGGTTGGGCGAGCAGCACACGGATTTTGATATTGCCGTCGTGGAGAGACGTGCGCAGGCTCCCAAAGACGCCGCTTTCATCTACGCCCTGAAATCAAGGGGCGGGTTCGATACTGTGGATCTGATGCTGGAGAGTCTTGCCCGCCTTGGCGTTGAATCGATGGCCTATGGGCTGATCATCATTCAGCGCAAGCTTGATTCGCGCAGAGAATTCACCGTGCGGCGTGCTTCCGGGCAGCGAACAAGCCGGGAGGAGATTGCCTGGCTTCTACGATGGGAAACATTTGCAGCCACCATTCCCTCGGCAGTCGAAGGCCTTCGGGGCATGATTCCCATTGCCAGGCCCTCTCTTGAGCTTCGTACCCTTTATAGATTGAAGGCTGGCGACCTTGCGCCTGACCAATTTGTGCTGCACACGGACGATCCTTTTAGCGTGGATTGCAAGGTAGAGCCCTGGGTTGGCTTTCTGCTTCCACTCTGCGATAGCAAGTTAACGGTTCAGGAAATCTTTGCGGCATGCAAATCTAATGGCATCATCCATGCAGAAGCTTCTCCCCAGGAATTTGCGGAGCTGATTGTGGTTCTGATTTCCGGCGGTTTTCTTGAGATAGAGGGTTATCATCCACCGAAGCCACAGGGCGGGGAAGCGCCTTTGGGCAACGCTGCCGATGCCATTCAAAATCAACCTCTATAGAAATTGCGAGAATACTTCCGTATCTCCAAGGGGAACTGTGTGGGGTGGGGGGCAGAGGGCGAGAATTGAAGCGGCAGTCAGTGACCGCCGCTTCAAACGCTTTTCATTGTTCTAGTGGCCGAAAAAGGCTTCCAGTTTCTCAACTTCATGCTCCGCCAAGCCCATGTACTTCTTGGCACCCTCGGCGTCACCAGAGTTGAGCGCCGCCTCAGATTTCGCCATGTACATCTTCATCCTGCTCTGCGAAGAGGAGATGTCCGAACGCAGATTGTTACCGCCTGCGGACATTTGCTTGCGAAGGTTCTCCACGCTCTCATCCTCAGATTGGGCACGGATGGAGAGCTTGTCGTGCTGATCCACAAGTTCCTGCAATTCCCGGGCGTTCCCGGCGCTGTTCCCCGCGGCGGGCTGGGCACCCTGGCCTGCTCCTGGAGCCGCCTGCGCCTGTTCCCCACCACCGACCGGGTTTGAAACGTTTTGTGTTCCTGCCGACAAATTGATGGGGGAATTGTGTTTCGGACCCTTCTTGGGGGAGGGTGTGGCAGAACCGCCTGGATTATTGGAATTATTGGTCAAGGATGAAGCTGCAACCACGTTGGCTGGAGGGTTTGAAACTGCTGCCGGAGGAGTTGCGGCGTTGCCTGCGCCGAAGGCTCCGCTGGCCTGCCCTGCATTCGCATCAGGGGTGGGCGAGTTGGAAACGACGGAAGAATTGGTCCCTGCGCCTGCCTGCTGTCCACTGGTGTCGGTGGTCGGGTTGCTCGGCGCCACAGCGATGGAATTGTTGCCGTCCGTAGAGCTTGTGGTCTGATCGCCCCCGGCCCGGGCCTTCAGGATGCGAGGAACTTCAATCACCGCTGCCACGCCAAGCACCGCGACAAAGAGCAAGGCCACGAGGCCAATGAAAAGCCCCGCATGGCTCTTGGAAGGCTTGGCGGCCTGGGGGACGCCGTGCGAGGGAACGGGCGGAGGCATCGTCGGTGGCGCAGGCATCGGTGGCTGTGGCGCCATCACAGTTGGAGTATTTGCGGTATTGTGGAATCCCCCCAAGGGCGGGACCGTTCCGCCCATCGCCGGCGGTGGTGACGGCGGAGCTGGTGCGACTTGCGTTCCCATCAGGCCCGTCGCAGATCCTTGCGTTGGGGAGGCGCCGTAGGTTGGAACACTGCCGAATACTTGCGTGCCCGGCGCTAGAGCGGTCGCAGGCGGATATGCGACGCCCCCCGCGGACTGGACCGGCGTGGAATGCAGGCTGTTCGTAATACTTCCCAATGCTGCGGCAAAGGCCTCCGCGGTCTGAAAGCGCTTGGCGGGGTCTTTTTCCAGCGAAATCATGATGATGTCATTGAGTGCTTTGGGCAGGTCGGGCATCATCTGCATGGGCGCCATGGGCACCTGCTGCAGTTGCGCCACCATGATGTCAAAATCGCTTTTCCCCTGAAAGGGCCGCGTTCCCGTCACCATTTCATAGAGTGAAACCCCCATGGAATACAAGTCCGATCGGCCATCCAGTTCATTACCTTGGACCTGCTCCGCCGACATGTAGAAGAGTGACCCCATGGTGGTTCCGGTCTGGGTCAGCTTCTTGTCAGACTTGGTTTTGGCGATGCCAAAGTCCATGAGCTTGATCACATTGTCAGGCGTCAGCATCATGTTGGCCGGTTTGATGTCCCGGTGAATAACGCCGTGCTTGTGGGCATAACCAAGCGCTGCCAGGCCCTGACTGATGTAATTGATGGCATCTTCAAGGGGGATGCGTCCCTCCTTGGTTCTGTCATCCAGGGTTGTGCCCTCGACGTATTCCATGACCATCAGGAGTTGATTGTCGAGGCGAAAGGCGGTTCGGAGGCCAGCGATGTTGGGATGATTCAGGCTTGCCAATACCTTGATCTCGCGAATAAACCGATCCGCGAGTTCCGGGTCGTCAGCTAGGTTGGGCAGCAAAACCTTCATGGCGTCGACGCGGTCGGAAATTACGTTCTTAACCTTGTAGACCTTTCCCATTCCGCCCGCGCCCAGGACGCCAATAATCTGATAATCCCCGATCGACTCACCGATTTGAAAGCTCATCGTGACCTCTCCTTAGGAAAACCTTGTGCTACTGAACCGTCTGTACGGCGTCGCCGACTTTGGGAGGATTGGGCCCGGAAAATGTACCCGTGGCAGAATCCTGGTCGGCCTCGGTAATGGTGACGTCGCCCAGCCGGGTGTTGATGGTTTTCAGAACTTTCCCAGTTGCGGGGTCGCGGATCTCCTTGCCTTTGCGGAACACGCCCAGATGGTCGCCAACCTTGACTCCGGCTTTCGTGCCCACGTTCAAAATCAAGGTGTTGTCCGTTACGTCGGCAATCAAACCTGAGACGTTAATCGTTACCGTGGGAAGCTTCCCGGCGGCATCTTCCAATTGTTTGGATGCGTCGGCCACGGCTGCGTTGGTTGCCTCTCCCAGGATGGTTGAGCCAAAATTCGAACTTCCCATGGAGAAATTACCGTTGCCTCCGCCATTTTCACTGCCCCCTCCACCCAGCAGGGATGTGCCTGAGCGCGTCGAGGTGCCTTTGCCGTCAGCCGCTGCCAGAATCTCACCGGTGTTGGTATCCACCAGGCGGGCGCTGATCACCACCACTGCCTTGGCTTTATGCGTGCCCACGCCACCAATGCCATACCTGCCGGTAATTCCGCCAAATGCGCCGCCACCAACGGTATGATTCTGGTCATCGCGGCCAAACTGGGTGATGCTGCCGATCACCATGGCATCCACGCCCAGAATCCGTCCGATTTTTGCCGCAGTGTCCGGGTTGGCGCGGTCGCTGTTGGAGAAGTTCTGCTCGCCAATAATCTTGGCCAGGGCTTGCCGCTCAATCACCGAGTACACGCCATCCTGGACCAGTTTGGTCACCAGCATGTCAGCAATTCCTTTTCCCACGTCCTGGCTATTGCCGCCAAAAATCTGCTTCGCGGCGTCTTGAACGGCGCCGAATTCAAAATCCATCACCGTGATGCGCTTCTTGGTTTGCGCCCACCCGCTCGAAGTGATAGTCAGCAATACAAGCAAAATCCCCAAACTCTTCTTCATGGTCTCCTCCGGATAAGTTCTTGGCAGATTGAGCCGCAAGTCAATCCGGCCCCGACATCAGGCAAACGGTTTTCCCATGCGTTGTGACTTCGACGCTTCAAAATTCCACCGCCTGCCACGGCCGCTGCACCCTTCCAACTGCAAAGGATGGTTTGCTTCGAATCTTGTCAGCCCAAGCCCATATATAAATGTCTACCAATTGTGATGGGCCTATTGTAGCACCAAGGGAACAAGATTTAAAGCAACTGAAAATATGGGCATTTTTCAAATCCCTAACCCGAACTGCTCACCATCAGTCGAGGGGCGAACCTTGCAAGCCCCACTGGGGTTTAAGACTTTCATCACCCAGAAAACCGCCGAGGCTGGCGAGGAGTTTTTGCTAACACCCTTTCTTTTCATTAATATCGCGAAAGAACAAAAAATAAGTCATTTATTTTCATCAACATCGAGCGAGAGGCAAAAACGGACATTTTTCCACCATTTGTTTTCAATAACATCGCGAGACTATCCTTCATTTGCGCACCTTCGCCCCCGATGAAACGACTAACTAGTTTATTTACAATGATATAGATTTTGTCGTGGTTGCTGGCTCTAACGCCTAAGCCCCTTATTTTTGTTACATATCGCGAGAGAATTGGGCCTTGCGCGAGGAATGGGGGAATAGATTTTGGGCCCTTTTCAGAGGGCTGAGGGCTATGCTTTATGGAGCGACCCTCGCCGCGGATTGACATGATGTCGTATTGTAATTGGGGGGAGGAATGGTAATAAGGAAGCAGCATGACAAAAACCTTGTGGCTTCGTGCGCTTTCCTCTGCCGGTGCTGCCGGCATGGGAAGCGAACCCATCTCCATGCAGATATTGTAGCCTATTAAGCTGCCAATGTCAAGAGGACAAAGCGTCAGGCAGTGTCTCGGTTTGAACGTAGCGCCGACCTTAGGTCGGCACATGCCGCCCTAAAGCCCGGCGCTACGTTCAAACTGAGACGCTATCAAACGTCGATGCACCCCCGGGCGTCCCCACCCGCGCTGAATAGCCGCTCACGAGTCAGCGCCAAAGAAAGCGGAAGCATGTTCCCGAACGCCGAAATTTGGTTTTGCCCTTTCCCTCAAGTTGTCCGACGGTGCCGGCATGGAAATCTTCATAAAGACCGCCGAACTGTGGGCTGCGCCCCGCCCTTCCTGCGGCGGCGTGAGAAATCCCGGCCAGAGATAGAATCGCGGTGGGCAAACCGAGGCATGGGCAACGGCACGAAAATATTCTTCTGCCAAGGGGGCCGGGCTTACTCGATGCGATGCAACAAGTGAAGCTTCTTGCCTTCGAAGTGGGACATGAGCTGAGGCATGGCGACCGCTAGGCCATCGTAGGTATGGCAAAAGAAGTCATAGTTACCCCAGCCCTTTATGCGGGTAGTAGCGGTGAAAGTGGGTTGTGGGATTCCGGCCCAGGCACACGCGACATAAGCTGCTTCATTTAACCGCCAATCAGAACGGTGAAGCATCCAAGAACGATGGTGCCGCCGTGGGCCGTCAAGTCGCCAATGCGGGCGGCGGGCTGGCCTCCCACCAATACGGTAAAGGAGCCCAGCACAATGACATCAGGTGGGCCAACACAGATGGCCATGTCGCCCAAGCGTGCTTGTGGCATCATGCCGGTCAAAACGGTAAAACATCCGAGAACGATGGGGCCGCCCACATGCGGGACCAGTGCGGTCAGCATCGGGCAAACGTGCATATCGGTAATCCGAGCTGCGGGCATTCCCATAATTATTCTCTAAATCGGCGAACTTGTTCCGGCGTTATTGCTGCGGTTGCTGCATCCGGGCGATCAAAGCCAGGGCCTTTTGGATGAACACTTCATACTTTTCCCTGGCCTTTTCCGGTTCTTTCACCACGCCAGCGAGCACAACCACGTTGGCCACCATTTCCGAAGTCATATGGTCGGGTGGTGGCACGGCCTGGACGTTGGCTGGCGCCATGCTGTGACCCGCGAAAAACGCCGCCATGGCCAACAAGCTGGAGGCGGTCTTGGGTTTCTCCTTGTCGGCCGCTTTCTTGGCTTCCCAGCGGTTTTCCTCGTTGGGAGCAGACACCCAGCGTTCCGCTGCCGTCTGAACGGCAGGAAGCGGCTTGTCCGGCTGGTTCGCCAGGATGTGCCGCATGCAAAGGCAACCCCATCCCACTGCTTCCCGTTTGGGCAGCAGGTAGGCGACCAGACGAAGGGCGTCTTTGGAAAGCTCTTTTTCCACCAGCAACGCGATGAATTCCTTCGTCGAGGTCTCGTCGGTCAGCAGCGCCATGGCTTCTCCACTCAGCTTGGCCCGCTCGCAGAGCTGCTGCAACGGCGATACCGGTGTTTTTATTGGCTCATCACTGCCCATAATCTTTGCCTGTTATTCTTCCCGGAGTAAATCCATCCTTAGTTGATCATGACGATCCCGCCCTGGCACTGGAGCATCGCGTCGGCGCTCTCTGAAATCATGGGAGCACTCGTTGAGACCATGGCCGTTCCCTGAATGGTGATCATCAAACCATTCAGTGTTATGCCCGTTTGATCAATGGTAATGCTGTTTGATCCCACCGTCAGGGTAATGGATTGCATGGCAGTGGTGGAACTCGAACCCAGGTCCACATTGGTGGTTTGATTTCCCAACGAGATATCCAGAGTATCGTTGCCCATGCTGATCTCAACGCTGCGATTGCCCATGTCAATCTTATGGTCGTCGTTGCCCTGCTGAACCTCAACTGCCCGGTTGCCGGACTGAACGGTTAGGGATTCATTCCCGTATACGGTATGCGTTCGGGTGCCTTGTTGGATTGTTACCTTTTCGTTTCCCGCTGTCACCGTTTCGGTTCGATCATTCTGGATCTGGATGGTCTGGTCATGCCCGACTTTCAGTGAATCGTCATGCTCAACTTCCCGGTTCATGTCCTTTTCCGCATGGAAGAAGATCTCTTCGTTTCCCATTTTGTCTTCAAAACGAAGTTCGTTGAAGTTGTCGCTGCCGCCACCTTTGGAACTGCGGGTTTTGATGGTGCTCTTCGTCTGCTCGGCAGGCAGGCTGTAGGGTACGGTCTGATCCGCGTTATAGACACGTCCCGTCACCAGCGGCTGGTCGGGATCGCCCTCCATGAACTCCACAATCACTTCCTGGCCAATGCGGGGCAGGAACATTGCTCCCCAGGTCTTTCCCGCCCAGAGTTGCGATACCCGCACCCAGCAGGAACTCTTGTCGTCTTTCTTGCCAATCCGATCCCAGAAGAATTGCACCTTCACCCGGCCATATTGGTCCGTCCAGATCTCTTCCCCCGACTTGCCCACCACCACTGCGGGCTGAGGTCCATTGATGGTCGGGCGCGGCGTCAAGCGCAAGGGGCGGAAAGGCACTGAGTCTGGAATGCACCGGAAGGAATTGGAATAGTGATCCTGCTGCCCTCCCTTGGCATTTCCATAGGCGGTGGTGTTGCCAATATGCTCGATATCAGTCAGCAGGTAGGAAGCATTCATATCATCGCGGTAATGTTCCGCCAAGGTGAACTTATAGCCGGTGGTCATACTGCGGGCGTCGCTGGTGCCGTTGATCACCATGTGTACGGCTTCTTCCTCCTGCATCCGGATCTTCGTCAACGCCTGCCCATCCCCTTGAGTGAGGTAGGCCCCGGGGTAATCATAGGTATCAAACTGGCTGTTTCCGCCCACAGTGTCAATGGTGGCGGTGGTGGCCAGAAGGCTGGTGGCCGGTGTGGTGAAATTGTAGTCGGTCAAAGTGCTCTTGCCGGTGCGCAATTCCTGCTCGGCATGCCACCCGGTGATAACGTCCTCGTCCAGAACGGCGCTCGAATCAACGTAAAAGCGGAACGTGCTCTGGCCGGCGCAATCCGCGTTGGTGCTGGGATCGTCGCCCAAGACCAGCGTGTGCTTGCCCTGCTCATGCTTGAAAAAATAGTAAATCCCGTACTCTTCCATGAGGCGTGATACAAAATTGAAACTGGTCTCACGGTATTGGACACAGTAATCCCGCGGCTGGTACGTCCCCTTCAACGAGTTGGTAAAATCGTTGAAGCCCAGGTTGGTAAAGACTGACTTGATGATGTCAGGAATGGTCTGGGTCTGAAAAATTTTGCAGTCGGCGGCGCGTGTGAGAAACCAAAGCCAGGGGACCATTTCAGCATGGTAAGAGGTGAAGGTCTCATCCGAGCCCCCCTGGCCAAAGCGGCTGATGACGCCGTTAAAGTAGCGCGGAGTTCCATCGGCCAGTTTCACTGTAATCGTCACGTTCTTGCCGATAATGTCGGTGAAGCTGATGTTGTTGTCTTCGGAAAGCAGGTCCAACTCAAAACGAAAAAGACGAGACATTCCTTCTGAGCCACGGAAGCCCTTCAACAGAAGCTTGTCCGCCCCCAGGGGGGTGTCAATCCTGAAGAGCGCGGTGTCGCCGTGAACAAAGTTGCTGGCCATAACAATGCTCCCTTTGCATTTCTTCCTTGCAGCGGACAATAACCCTCTGCCCCAATCTTACGTCACCACTTTGGCCGACGTTAGAAGTGAGAAAGGCGGTAGATGCCGCTACCGCCCTCCCCATCAGGCGTATACAAACGTCCCATCCGCTCCCACGCTGACGTGGATGTTGGCCACCTTTTCGCCTTCGGCCATTCTTCCCAGCAACTGGCGGGAAATATCCGGAAGCAGGGTGTTCGTAAGGATATTGTCCACGTTCCGGGCTCCGCTTTCCACTTCCGTGCAGCGGGTGGCCACGGTCTCAACCAGGGCCAGGTCATAGGTCAGTGCGATCTTGTGGTTTTCTTCAATGCGCTTCTGGATTTTCTTCAGCTTCAGTTCAATGATCATCTTCAGGAAGTTATCGCGGATGGGGTAATACGGAATCAGGACCATGCGGCCCAGGAAGGCTGGCTTGAAGATCTTATTCAGCTCCGGCCGCATCGCCCGGATAATTCCCTCCGTGGTGGGCATGGTTTCCGGATCGGCGCACAGCTTCATCATCTGCTCGGTGCAGGCGTTGGTGGTGAGGATGATGATGGTGTTCTTGAAATCGATTTCGCGGCCTTCGCCATCTTCCATCATGCCCTTATCGAACACCTGGTAGAAGAGCTCCAGCACGTCCGGATGTGCCTTCTCCACCTCGTCCAGCAGAACCACGGAGTAGGGCCTGCGACGCACGGCTTCCGTCAGCACTCCGCCCTCGCCGTAACCAACGTATCCCGGAGGTGAGCCTTTCAAGGTTGAAACGGTGTGTGCCTCCTGGAACTCCGACATGTTAATGGTAATCAGGTTGTGTTCGCCGCCATAGAGAAGGTCGGAAAGCGCCAGAGCCGTCTCTGTTTTACCAACGCCGCTGGGGCCGATCAGCATAAATACGCCGATGGGTTTGATGGGATCATCCAGCGCCGCACGCGACGTCTGCACGCGCTGTGCGACCATATCCAGGGCATGTGCCTGGCCGATCACGCGCTTGCCCAGCAGAGAGCTGAGCGTGAGCACCGTGGAGATTTCATCTTTCAGCATCTTGCCCACGGGAATGCCGGTCCAGGCGGAAAGCACTTCGCCGATAATCTGGGCATCAACCGCCACGCGCATCATGGGTGTTTCACCCTGCAATGCGGCGAGTTCACCTTCCAGCCGAGCTAATTCAGCACGCAAAGCAGCAGGGTCGGCAGGAGGTGCGGGCTCTGCCGGTGTGGCTGCGGCGGCCTCAGCGTTCGGGGGCGGAGGCGCGGTGGGAGGCACTGGCGCCGGCGCGGGTGCGGCCGCTGCCGCTGCTGGAGCGCCCTTCGCGCCTTCAATCTGCGTGTGAATAGCCCTGATCTTGGAAACGAATTCGAATTCCTTCGTCCAGCGCTCCTGTAGCGCCTTCAAACGGCTTTCAACTTCCACCTTTTCCTTGGCGATTTCCGCCAGGCGTTCAGCGTGATCCGCGCCTATGGCCGCTTCACGCTCCAGGATTCGGCGCTGGACTTCCAGGTCATCCAGGCGGCGGGTGGCATCTTCGATGGCAGGCGGCGTGGCAGTCTGCCCCAGCGCCAGGCGAGCGCAAGCGGTGTCAAGAATGCTTACGGCCTTGTCCGGCAACTGTCTTCCCGCCAGGTAGCGGTGCGAAAGCTTTACGGCGGAAGTGAGGCCTTCATCCAGAATGCGAACCTTGTGGTGTTTCTCGAGGGACGGCACAATGCCGCGCAACATGACTGAGCACTGCAGTTCGGCCGGTTCCTCAACTTTCACCACCTGGAAACGCCGTGCCAGGGCCGCGTCTTTTTCAAAGTACTTCTTGTATTCAGCCCAGGTGGTGGCGGCAATGGTGCGCAGTTCGCCGCGCGCCAGTGCGGGCTTCAGCAGATTGGCGGCATCGTTCTGGCCTGCCTGGCCACCGGCGCCAATCATCGTGTGCGCTTCATCGATAAACAGAATAATCGGAATGGGCGAGCCTTTGACTTCTTCGATCAATCCCTTCAGGCGATTTTCAAATTCGCCCTTGATGCCTGCCCCAGCCTGAAGCAGCGCCAGGTCAAGGCTGCGCACCACGACATTGCGCAGCGGGGGCGGCACGTCTCCTTTGGCCACGCGAATGGCAAAGCCTTCCACCACCGCGGTTTTTCCCACGCCTGCCTCACCCGTAAGAATGGGGTTGTTTTGCCGGCGGCGCATCAGGATGTCGATGATCTGCCGAATCTCCACGTCTCTTCCCAGGACGGGGTCGATCTTTCCCGCCTTGGCGTTTTCCGTAAGATTGACGGTGAACTGATCCAGGTTTGCGGTCTTGCCGGCCCCGGCAGGTTTGGCTGCTCCCGGCGCACCCGGCGCCGCTGCCACCTGTTCCACGGTCTCTTCGTCCGAGCGCTCCACGATGGCAAGGAAGTCCTTGCGCAGAACGTCGCCTTCAATCTTCTGCAGTTCCTTGGAGATGTCGTGAACGAGGCGGTTGAGCTCATCATTCGTCACCAGAGCCAGAATCGTGAACCCGGTGCGAATTTCCCCGGCATTGAAATCAAGTGAACCGATGGTCCAGGCCTCGGTGAGCATCTTCACCAGCGTTGGGCTCAAGCTGGGATTGCGGGCATTACCCTTCTTCAGCTTGTCAAGGCTGCGGGTCAGTTCTGACGCAAGGCGCGAGGTATCGATGTTGAATCGGCCTACGATCTGGGAAAAATCGCCATAGGGCTGGTCCAGGAGCTTCAGGATGTAGTGTTCCACTTCAATGTCATAATTGGTGCGAGTCAGGCAAAGGCCGGCGGAGGACTCCAGTGTCTTCCGCGTGGGCTCATTGAGTTTTCCGATCAGCGATTTTAGGTTTATGCTCATCCGCGTTTCCTTCCCAAAGTTGAAGAATAGTTTCTGATGCGTCCTGTTCCATCTCCCGGGTTCTGATGTACGTATGCCATCCGAGTTGGGGAGCATTTTCCCCCTCCGCACCCAGCTCACACGACGGTACATCCCTGCGATCCAGAATCAGTTGAATTTCAAAATCGAACTCTCCGTTGGAAAAAAAGTTGGTCAGTGCCTTTAGGGCAGGGAAGGCGGTTCCCTGAGGCAGGAAGTCCTGGTACTGTTGCAGGGACAAAGGCCCGATTTTAATGCGCACGCGAGCCGTCTGGTCCCACACCTCATCACCCACCACCACCCCCACGCCCAGTTCCTCCGATTCGCTGAATCCATCCTGAAGATTGGTCTGCGTATTCTTATCCAACGGATACCAACCGCCCGCGAATTGTTCCACCTCAACCGGAACTTCAAAATAGTCGGTCAGGATATTCCGCAGGGCCGTGGCTGAGCGTGGCTTTTGGGCCAGAAGCCCGGAGTAATACATCAGCGAATCATCGAGCACCGGAAGGCGATTTTGCAGGGAGGGTGTGCCCATGCCAATCAGGTCCATCAAGTGGTGCGAAAAAGGGTCAAGACCCTCGCGTTCATAGGCGACGGAAAACCGGTACTTTTCCCAGGCCAGATAAAAGAGTGAAATGATCCGGTGGTTGAAAATATCGAAGAAGTCCACCGCGGAGCGATCGCCGGACCGTGTCCGTTCCGCCAGCAACGAGGTGTAGTAGAGGGGCATTACACCTTCGGGGCCGGTCAGACCCATGAAGTTCACTTTCATCCGTCCGGGGTCTTTTTCCGCGGGCCATTCGAGGGTCTGCACTTCACTGGCGGGAAAAGCAAGGGTGGAATTGGCAGTAAAACGCACAACTTCTGCGTTGGGAGGGTTGAATCTCCCCACGGGTGATTTGCCGGGGAATAGGCGCTCCATCAGCCGCACGGCTTGAAAGAACTCAAAGAGGTATGGCTCCTCCCGAAGTTCCTTTTCCACCTTGGAGACTTCTACATCAGGATCGCTTGGCCTGCCCGTGGTGGCCATTGTTTCAAAACCTCCCTGCGTTGTTGAGTCTTGACGACGAGCTGGCTGAAGCTGTTGAGTGAGGCGTAAAGGCCCAGGAAGTGATCGATGACCGAGGCAAACAGATAGACGCCGCTGCCGGAAAAATCCTCTTCGTCAAACGTCATGTGGACCTGGGTGCCGCGGGCAAAAGCAATTCCACTTTCGGAATTGATGCGCGCAAAGTGCCGCTTGCTGCTGAGTTCCGCGATGCCCGCGATCTGCTTGTCGATATCCGCTGAATCCGAAAAGTTATAGAGTCGCAAGACTTCCTGTAGGGCGTCCCTGCCGTCTTCGACGATGGAGAGGTAGTTCAGCGCCAAGTGCGAAATCAGCCGCCACAATGCATTCCGTCCCATGGGGGGCCGGAGCGTGGGGGTGGGCTTGCGCAAGGCTACTCCACCCTTGATCGATCCAATTCCCTCCACCTCGAAGTCTCCCGCCTCATTCCCAAAAGGAAGACGCGCAAGGATATCGCGATTGGTGCAGGTGCAATGCACGGTAATGGCCTGCACATCGGGAAGGCAGGTGTGCATGGAGAGGTCAACCAGGAAGAGAGAAACCTCCGACCCTTCGTCGCCTTTGCGGCTGGAGGGGCGCCTCCGGGAATACCAGAACGTCTGGTTCTCCTCCCTCAGGGAGCGATGCCGGTAGGAATAAAAAGGATCGTAGCGGGTAATTTCGCGCGTAACCGGGTCAGAGCTGACGACGTCATCCACGGAAAAAATCTCCGTCGCCATTCTGCGCCGCGCATCCGGAACGATGGGATACTCGGACCGGCGCTGGGTAAGCATGATGGGCTCGGCCGCCTGCGGGAACAGGTTGATGATGGGTGAGCAACCCAGCAAGACCGACTTGGCCGTCACTCCCACTGTCAACCGTTGCTGCCGATGTTCAGCCTCAAAGGGAGTGATCAGGAAGATGATTTCCGCGCGCCCGCCGGGAATCGAACTGAGGGCCTGCTCCAGGTCGCCCAATTCAAAAAACAGGAATTTCTCCGGGAAGGCGAAGTATTCCTGCAACAGGCGGTACCCCTCAAACGACCTCCGGGGGTAGGGCAATACCGATTCCTCGTCCGTAAATCCCATGGGCCGCAGGGATTTTGCGGTCAGCGTGTGGGCGGCCTTCTTGGGGTTATCCGGATCCCTAACTACGATCTGCTTGCAATTATTGGAGAGCAGTTCGTACAGCGTATGCACAACATCGCCTTCACCGTTCAGGTGGAAGGGCAGGGAGTGCAATTGGAGCTTTTCGAAATTCACATCGGGAAAACAGCGGAGCTCAAGCCGCAGCGCCGCCACCGCTTCAGGAGCGCGTAGCGGGGGGTTGAGCTTGTCCGGTGTTACCCACCGGGCCTCTGCTACTTCCAGCGGCCACAGCGTGACGTCGTAACTGGTGCGAAATTTGCAGGGCACGCCATCCACAGGCCGCGAATAGACAATCGAACCGCGGGGAACATTCAACCCGGTCGAAAGTTTCCCTTGTTCCGGATCAAGCCGGAACTGTGCCACGGTCATGGAAGGAACAGGCCGCAGAAAGTGGGGATACAGGACGTTGAGCAGGCCTTCGGTAATTTGTGGGAACTCATCGTCAATTTTCAGGTGGACGCGGGCGGCGAGCAGGGCGAACCCTTCGAGCAGCCGTTCCACATGCGGGTCTTCACACCGGTTTACATCCAGTTGCAGGCGCGAGGCGATTTTGG
>Ga0302320_10001815_pt1 | contig 50959 bp, 35 predicted proteins | sample Bog_T0_3_FD_202130 | JGI IMG/M metagenome (GOLD analysis project Ga0302320, IMG submission 202130) | Peat permafrost microbial communities from Stordalen Mire near Abisko, Sweden - Bog_T0_3 | ecosystem: Environmental > Terrestrial > Soil > Wetlands > Peat | place: Sweden: Abisko, Stordalen Mire... | reverse complement strand
GCGACGAGCCTTCGGCCACGCTAGACGCCGATGGGGTAGGTAACAGTTCCGAAAGTTTGGGCAGCGGTGGGGCGAGCGTCCCCGCGAGCCAGCCTGCAAATTCGGGCAGCCTTCCGCCCCCTGTCCTTCATAGCCTTGGCGAAGAAGGATCCGCCAACTATCAACCTTCAACCATCAACTCGCCATCCGTCCCAGCCGGTGGGGCGAGCGTCCCCGCGAGCCGTTCCCCGAGTAAGGACTCCGCTGGCGCCTGTGACTCTGCGCAAGGAACTCGCTGCGACGCTTGGAGCCGTTGGGCAAGAGTTATGCGCCGCAGGAAATCATGAACCAAACGCTCTTGGCGGCAGTGTCTTAATTTGATTGTAGGGCACGACGTAAGGAGTGCTGACCCAAACGACACGTTACCTCCTCGGCTAAAAAATGGGACTCTATCCTCATGGCAGGACGCCATGGAAGCCGTCTATGGGGTTGTGTTACTCCGGCTGCTCCAGGGGATATGTCCGGTTCAGCAACGCCTTGGGCAGCGGCACAACACAGATGTTCAGCGAACGATTGTCCTTGGAGATGAGGGCCGATTCGATCTCGATCTTGCTGCTGTCCGCGTTGAACGTCGGGTGAATGTGATCCGTCCCCACCTTCTGGGGACCGGCCAGCAGGGTCGCCTCGCCGTTGTGACGGTCGAAGACCCAGACTTCGTAGGCGAAATCGTCGCAGGCAGCCCAGCGGCCGTCCACCGATCCGGCAACATGCCAGTCCGAGCGGCCTTTTGACCATGCGGGCACCTGCCCGGCTATCCGCATCTCCCGTGTCCTCAAATTTACGATGCCCACACCGGTCGGATGTTCCATCGTCCCCGCCGCGCCCCAGTCAGAATTGGTCGTGGCGCTCGCGATCGTGCGATGGCCGAGGATGGCGATCGCCACTTCGTTCGTGCTGATGAATGCCTCGTGGGTGATCCAGTCGAATGATGCCTCGGGAAACAGCGGTCGCAGCCCGCTGCCATCGCCATTCACAAACCAGGTCCGCTGCGGCGCCTTGCCGCCGGTTTCCCAGCAGAACACAATCTCGCCCGGAACCCAGGGATTGCTCTGCACATGGCCGATCTGAAAGCCCACGTTGCAGATCATTTTGACCTCGCCGGTCTTCAGGTTCATGCTGCGCAACCCGCTCGGACCGGCGCCCATGCCCCGGGGCCCGAAGGTTGTCTGGAGCGTCTGGCCTTCGGATAGTTGCGCGGTTTCCGGGCCGTTCACCTTGAAATACATGAAGTCATCATTCGCGTCCAACCCCATGTTGCCATCGGCTCTCAAGCCGGTCGGAACCGTTCCGCAGAGGCGTGTGTAATTGGTTGCCGGCTTTACGGTCCCGGCGGCAACGTCGGCAAAGAGTTTTTCCAGGTCAATCTCAAGAATCTGTTGCGGTCCCCCAAACCCGCCTCTGCCGGCGCCCATGCCCTGGCCGCCCGCCGGCGGGTTCGTCGGTTGCTCCGCAGTCGCCGCACGGGCCGCGCCGTTGGTCGCGCCCGGCGGGAATGTGCCCCGGCCTCTCCTGCCACCACCGCCCGCCATCACATACAATTTCATCGTTTTATTCCCGGCGCAAAGCATCCCCATGAACCCATTCTCCGTCACCTGCACGATTTGCCCCGACTCTTCGTTCACCGCAAACGCTTGGGACCCGGTCTCACGCGTGCCTCTGAAAATCAGCCATTTCCCATCCGCAGTCCATTGCCGGTGCGTCTGGTAGATCTTGTCCTGTGTGTATCCCCCGTCGGTGCTGGTCAGGAATTCCAGCGGCACCCCCGTGACTGGATCCGGCACGATCTTCTTCTCCGACGGCCACGTCCTGCCCATCTGTCCAAAAACAGTGGCCGCGGAAATCAATGCGAGGGCGGCGAGGCAGGTTGCGGTCTTGAATGCGCTGGAGATCATGACGGTTCCTTTCGTTGCAGGAGGGCGGGGTTGTGCTCTAGTTCCCCGGCGGCGTCACCGCCGGTGCCGCGGACGCGTTGGTTTTGGCTCCGGAGCCAAACGTGCTTTCGTCGCCGAGCGGGCGCTGCGCATTCCGTCCGGCACTCAACGCCATCTTGAATGTCGCCAGCGGGTCGGGTTGCGACGGGTCGAAATCCTTGAACTCGGGGACTATGTATTTTGTGATGTCGAGCTTGTCGGCCTTGATGCCCATCACGATCATCTTAGATATCTCGTAGCTGCCGTAATTATTGTGGTGGGTGATGCCGTCGTTGAAGGCTTTTTTCACATCATCGCCCAGTGCGCGGTAAAACACCTGGCTCATCGAGTGGAGGTCTATGCACGCAACTCCTTGGGCGGCGGCCGTCTCGAGGGCCGCGGCAGGGTAGCCCATCAGCGTGTCCCGGTCCGCGCCATTCGCGCGTTCCATCGAGGCGACAATGACCGGGGTCGCTCCCTTGGCGCGGATTTCGCCGACCACTTTCACGTAATCTCCCTTGTAATTCTCAAGCGCATTGGTGGCGTGGTTTTTCATGTCATTGTGTCCGAACTGCATGAAGACATAATCGCCCGGCTTCAGCAGGCTGTAGACCTTGGCAAAACGCCTCTCCCCGATGGAGCTGGCGAGCGTTTCGCCGGACTCGGCATGATTGGCGATGGCGACGCCGGGGCCGAACCAGCGCGTGAGCATCTGCCCCCAGCTGTTCCATGTCTCTCCGGATTGGTCGCACACCGTCGAGTCGCCGAGGATGTAAATCGTCGGCACGTCCACCTTCTCGATCTCAACCTTGCTGACGGCCGAGTTCGTCTCGTCGTGGTTGAACTCGATTGTCAGTTTGTCGTCCCAGGCGCGCGCCTCCTGCGTGGTCTCGCGCGGGGCCTTCAGCCGCACCTGGCCGCCCGGATATTGCGGGATGCGGACGTTGACGATGAAGCTGCGGGTGACAAACTGGCCGGCATCGGTGTGGATTTTTTCCAGCATCAGGCGCCGCAATTCGGCCTTCACGGTGTTGTCGGACGGCGCGGCCGCGCTGCCAAACGTGACCGTCACCTGGTAATTTCCCTCCGGCTCCTTGACGGAGAAATAAAACGGCTGGTCGGCCCCAAGCGCGTCGTTGCCGACGGCGGCCGGCAGCGCTCCCGCCTCAAAGCCGTACCCGGTCTCGTCGGAATACAGGTTCGTCGGCGCAACTTGTATCCAGCCGGATCCCGGCTCGCCGGCGCCGAAATCAAATTTGTAATTGGTCTGCGCGCAGGCCGCCGGACCCGCGGCGGCCAGCACAATGGCCGAAAGAATCCCGATGGTGAGATGATGATGTGGCTTCATGGATTGGTTGCGTTTGTGGTTGTGTTGGTTGAATTGTCCTGGGCTGACGGCTGATAAGGTTCGATGTCCTTCGCCTTTTCCGAAAAATAGGGCGCCAGCGGGCTGTTCGGAAGGCTTTTCAACCCGGCGACGACGCATGCCGCGTTGAATTGCGCCCCAATGTCCGTGGTGTGCGTGCGCAGGTCGGAAAAGAACGTTGCCACCTTTTCTGTCCCGACCTTTTTGTAGGCGTCGGTGATGACCATGGTCAGGTCGAAGAAAAGCGCGTTGTGGGCCTTCGCAACTTCCTCATCCCACTGGGCAAAGGACTCGAAATCGCGCCTCGTTTCCCAATGATCCTTGTGGGGTATCGGCGAAACGAGGATGACGCTCGCGCCCTTCGCCTGCCCGCTGGTGACAAAGTCCGCCATATACCAGCCGAAGGTGTGGACAATCTGATTGGTGCCGCTGGGCATCGTGTCCTCCACGGTTTCATCGCCAATGCCGGCGCCGTCCGCGCGATGCTTGTTGGCCGGATCACCGATTTTCCCGCCGTCATTGGTGCCGAACTGGATAATGACAAAATCGCCGGCCTTGAGTTCGTCCAGCACTTTTTGCCACCGCCCTTCCATGAAAAATGTCCGCGCGCTGCGCCCGGCGATGGCGCGGTTGACGACGTTGATTTTGTTGGTGTCGAAAAACGGCGCGATGCGCTCGCCCCAGCCCCAGTTTCCCGAGCCGCCGCCGCTCCGCACGGTCGAATCGCCGACGATGTAAAACGAGGGCAGCGTGTTGTTGTTGGCCGTTTCAACGGGCACTTTCGAGGCGTCCACCACGGGCCGTTCATCCTCGGCGGCCATGAGAAATCCGGTGGCTAAAATAAAAATAAGAATCGGAGGGAGTGCTTTCATCAAATGATTCCGGTTAAGGTTTGTTGGGTGGGGTGACGGAGGACGCGGTCGTCGGCAGGCTCAGGTCGGCGGGCGGGACTCCGTCCGCCTTTTCTGAAAAGTATTGTGCAAGCGGGTTTTCCTTCAGCCCCTTGAGCGCGGAAACAACGCTAAGGGCGTTCGTTTGCGCCCGGGCAAGGCTCGTGTGCGGACCGGCGCCGGCAACAAACAATGCCTGCACCTTTTCCCGTCCCAGCCCGTCATACTGGCGGGCGATGATTTCGTTGATGTCGAGGAAGGGGGCGTTCGCAGACTCCGCAGCCTGCCTCGCCCAGCCGGCGGCGCTGTCGGGTCCGCTTCGCGCCGCCATGCCGTTGGTCCGCCAGTTGTTGCGCGGAATCAACGAGCACACCATTGCCGTCGCGCCCTTGCTCCGCGCGTCCGCGATCATCTGCCTTTCATACCAGCCGAACGTGTGCACGACCTCGAATTTTCCCGTGACCAGGTTGGTGATCGCCTGCGTCTCGTCGCCGATGCCGTGAAGCTCGCCGCGCGCGCGGCTCGCGTCGTTCACCGCCCCGCCGTTGGTGCCGAATTGCATGATGACAAAATCGCCCGGCTTCAACATGGCCAGCACGCGATGCCACAGGTCGCGGTAAAACGTGCGGCTGGTCGTCCCGCCCAGCGCGCGGTTGACGACATTGATTTTGCTGGTGTCGAAGAACGGCGCAATCTCGTCGCCCCAGCCCCATTGACCGCCATCGCCGCGGCCCTGTCCGTTGCGTACGGTGGAATCGCCGATGAGAAACAGCGACGGAAGGTTCGGGTTGGCAGGCAGGTTTTCAATGCGCGACTTGCGCGCCAGAACGTCGGTTGGAGGTATCGTGGCTTCCTCGTTCGATTGCGCGCGAATGCTGACAGGCAGCAATCCGCCGCTCAAAACGAGGGCGACGCAGAGGATGAGTTTGTTCAATGAATGCACTGGGTTTTTAAAATTCTAATTTCCGGCGGCATCCGATGGCAACTGCGGATTTCCCGATTTCGTCCACGTTGGAGCGTTCATTTTCAGGCCGGTGATCTTGAGCACATAGGCATATTTGCAAGGCGCGGTGGCTGGAAGCTTCACTTTCAGTCCAGTCTCATCCTGCGTGAACTCCAATTTTCCCGTGTTGCCAGGCATGGTCACTGATTTGATTTTTCCGGCCGGGAAGTTCGTTGTCGCCAGTGAGGTGATGACCGCCTCTTCGCCTGGCCATTGGCCGAGGATGATGGCGTAAAGTGCTTTGCCTTTCACGGTGAAGCGGATGTTCAAGCCCGTCTGTCCGCGTCCGCCCCCTTCGCCGAACGTTGTCCAGTTGTGCGTGTCGTAAATCGCCTCGCCGTTCACTCCAAGCCACTGGCCGACTTCCAGGAGCGTGCTGGTGATCTCCGGCGGAAACGTGCCGTCGGCCTTTGGCGAAAGGTTCAGCAACAGCGTCCCATTTTTGCTGGCGGTGTCCGCGAGCGCGTTGATCACCGTCCCCGGTCCGGAGAAATGCTCGTCGCTCGTGTAGCCCCATGTGCTGCCAATGGGTTGGTCCACCTGCCATTCGCCGGTGCGGATGCCGGATGGCGAGCGCGCGCCGATCTTTTCAAAATCAATGATTGAACCAATCGTCTCGGTGTTCTTGTCGCTCGGCGCGTACGCGGCCTTCTTGGTGCTGATGGAGACTTCCTTGCCCCACTCGCGCGCGCGATTGTAATAATAGGCGGCCACGCGCAGCTTCAGCGGGTCAAGGTAGCGCTGGTCAACGCCGTTGTCGAACCACAGCATGTCGGGGCGGTATTTGTCAATCAGTTCGACGTTGCGCGCAAACCAGTTGGTCAGGAACCGTTCGCACGCCGCGTCGCTGCGGTCGGCGACGTTGTAAAAATCCGCCCACTTCGGATCGTATAGGTCGGCCTGCTCGGCCTTCATTTTGGCCGCCATGCCGGCGGGGGGATTGATGAACTGGAAATTTTCGATGCCGTGGTTGGACACGCCGAATTTCAATCCCTGCTTGCGCACGGCCTTGGATAGATCCCCGATCAGATCGCGGTGCGGCCCCATGTTGACCGCGTTGTACGGCGTCACGGCGCTGTCCCATAGTGCGAAGTTTTCGTGATGCTCCGCGGTCGGTACGACGAATTTCGCGCCCGATTTCTTGAACAGTTCCGCCCACGCGTTGGGATCCCAGTTCGAGCAGGTGAACATGGGGATGAAATCCTTGTAGCCGAACTGGTCCTGGGGGCCGAAATGCTCGACATGCCATTGGCCGTCCGCGCCGTCGGTGTACATGTGCTTTTCATACCACTCGTTGTGGTGTGCCGGCACGGAATAAAGACCCCAGTGCATGAACAGGCCGAACTTCGCGCCGATGAACCATTGTGGCACCTTGTAATTTTCCTTGAGCGAATCCCACGTCGGCTGGAACGGTCCCGGCGGCAACTGCGTCGGAATTTGCGCGACGGCGGCGTTGACCACTTCCAGCGTTGTCTCCGGAGCCATGTCGTAATCGCTGGCATTTCCGCCCTCGGCCATCGGGTTGTTGGTTTGACCCGATGCCGCCAGCGCGAATGCGAAAATTGGCAGGTGAATCAGAAGGGTTGTTATTTTCATGGATGATTAATCTGGATGCGGATTCGTTGGTGTTGTCAGCGAACCGTCAAAAACTGTTCGCAGAATGGATAGGGCACCGACACGGGCATGCCGGTTTGCGTCAGATGTCCGGTGTTCTCTTCCACGCGGAAAACGACCGTGTTGTCGTTTCCGTGGTTCGAGCACAGCAGCCATTTGCCCGTGGGATCAAATGTGAAAAACCGTGGTGTCTTGCCGCCGCAGGAGACGTGCTCAACCAGCGCCAGCCGCCCCGTTGTTTGATCAATCGCAAACACCGCGAGGCTGTCATCGCCGCGATTGGAGGCGTAGAGAAATTTTCCATTCGGATGAGCCAGGATCTCTGCGCTGGTGTTCGTGCCCTGGAAATCGGCCGGCAACGCGGAAACGGTTTGGAACTCGGCAAGCGAGCCTTTTGTGGAATCCCAGTTGAGCGCGGTGACGGTGCTGGCGATTTCGCTGATGACATAAACCCAGCGGCCATTCGGATGAAATGTCAGATGGCGCGGGCCGGACCCGGGCTTGACGGCGGCAAACGGCGGATCGTTCGGTGTCAGCGTGCCGTCCTGCGCATTGAAGCGATAAACAAGAACCTTGTCCAGGCCGAGGTCGGCCACGAGCGCAAAGCGGTTGGATGGATCAACGATGATGGAGTGGGCATAGGCGTGCGTCTGCCGCAGCGGATTCACACTGCTGCCGGTGTGTTGCACAAAGGCGGTGCGTTCGCCGAGGCTGCCGTCGGCCTTTATGGCAAATACCGCAATATTGCCGCTGGCATAGTTTGCCGCGAGCACGAAGCGGCCGGTCTTGTCGAGGCTGACATAGCAGGTGCCTGCTCCTCCCGCCGGGACACGGTTGAGAAATGTAAGCTGCCCGGTGTGTGGTTCAATTTCGTAGGCGGAAACGCCGCCGGGACTGGTGGCGTTGCAGGTGTATAGATGCCGGCCATCGGGATGAATCACAAAATACGCGGGCGCGGGCGACTCGGTGAGAAATGTTGGCTTCGTCAGCACGCCGCTGTCCGTGTCAAAGTGCGCGAGCGAAAAACCAAGGTTCGGCCCGGAACGTTGCGTTCCGCAATAAACGAACAGGTCCGTCGCTTGAACCGGCAGCAGTCCCGAAGCAATCAGGGCAGCCAGCCATATTGTCAATCGCGGCGGCCTTGTGGAGGCCTTTTTCGATGTGTTCATTCCAGTGTCGTTAAAAATTATTGGCCGGCCGTTTTTGGTGCCGGCCTGGTATACTTGTCAAAGACGGAAATGATCGGCTGGGAGTTTCCATTTTCATCAAAAAAACTGCGCGAGACGAGGCCGCCGCGATTGCCCACCGCCGGTTCCCACCAGAAAAGGCCCTTGCAACGCTCATCGGGCGTGCCCAGCACCACACGCGTCAATTCATCAAGATAGTCGCGCTGGCCTTCAGACGTCTCCGGAAACGGGCCGGCGCGGTCGGCGGATTCGCGCGCCGGCCTCCAGTTGTAGGCCGTTTCCACGACAATGATGTCCTTGTGATAGGTGTTCGCTGTGAACGCCAGGTTGTCCCGCAAGTCCATCAGTGTGCCGTGCCACCATGGATAATAGGAAAAGCCAATGACATCGTAGTGGATGTTGTAATGGTTCAAATGGTCGAAAAAGTATTTCGTCTGGGCCATGCTTCCGCCCTGGTCAATGTGTATCAGGATTTTTGGACGCGAATTTGTGCCGCTTCCGGCATCAACCCCCTTGATTCCGGCGCGGACGTAATCGGTGAATTTTTTCCAGTTGTCCGGCAGCTTGCCGTCCGGCCACAACATCCCGTGCGTGATCTCGTTGCCGACCTCCACCATGTCCGGCAATACCCCGGCGCCGCGGAACGCTGCGATGGTGTCGCGCGTGTATTCAAAAACTTTTTTCACCCGCTCCTTGTGCGACAGCGGCTTCCACGCTTCCGGCGTCGGCTGCTTGCCGGGATCGGCCCACGTGCTGGCGTAATGAAAATCGAGCAGGAATTTGTAACCGAGCTTCTTCGCATCTTTTGCCTCGGCAAGTGTGTAGGCCAGGTCGTTGGGCAGATCGCCGCCGACCGGCTCTACGAAAATGCGCAGGCGAATCCAGTTGTACCCGTGATTCTTGAAGATCTGCAGGCCGGGCATCGCGTTCGTGCCATCCTTGAAAACAGTTCCACGATCTTCCGCCTGTTTTAGGAATGACAAGTCTGCGCCTAAGGCGAAATCGGAGGCGCGTGAACGATCTTCTATTGCGGAGAAAAGAAGAACCACCGCCAAGACCATGCTGTGATATCTCATTTGAGTCCTGGTCCGGTCTGCATCAAACCGTCTTTCATTTCCACCGGCTTGGATTCAATCTGAACCGTGGCCGGTGTAAGTCCGTCTCTCGTCGCGGTCAGCGTGATGGTGCCGGGCGTCAGCGTGGAGCGGATGGCGACGCGGTTGATGCCGCATTCGGTGTCGAGGAATTTGTTGTTGGTTGTATCCAGCTTGTCGCTGCAAAAGCCGCCGCGCCAGTTGGCCGGGCCGGTGACTTGGAAATCCACGCGCGCCTCGTCGGTCGGGCAACGGTTGCCGTCGGCGTCCACGACCTCAAAATCCACCAGAACCACGTCCGAGCCATCTGCCTGCAAACCATTCGGACCAGCATGTACGGTGAGTTTGAGCGCTTTGGGTTCGCCAGCGGTCTTGAGTTCCTCTAGCGCCACGGTCTGGCCGGCTTTGGTTGCCACCGCCTTAAGTGTGCCGGGCGCGAACGCAACATCTGGAAAGGCGTAAATATAACCGCTTTGCGGTGTTTTATTGACGCCCAGTGACTGGCCATTGAGGAATAATTCAACGGAGTCGCATAGACTGGCGATCACATAGACGGTCTTCTTCGTGTTCGCCGGGTAGGTCCAGTGGCCGATGATATGGAGGTCAGGCACGGGGCTTTGCATCACGCGCGAGGCGTAAAATATTTCCTTGGGCAGGCGCACGCCATCCACCTTGCCGCTCACGCGCAAAACTTCGCTGCTCTGCTGCCGCCCATCGGCATCGGAGTCTGACCAATAAATCGAAGCGTAGGCCGAATACTTGGAATGCGCGGGATCGGGATTGTCAATGCGGTTGGAGACAAAATTAAAATATCGGCGGACGCCGGCGAGGGCGAAAGTCTCCGAATTCCAATTGTAACTGTCCATTTCCCCTTTTTTGAAACCGAAATGCGGCGGGGAATAATCGTCCCAGATGCCGCGTGCGCCTTCGTCGCGGAAATCCTCGGTCTCGATCAAAGGGGCTTTGTCGCGCATCTCATCGCTGTCGGGCCTTCCGAGCATCATGCCGTAATACTCGGCGGCGGCGACCGCCCCCGGATCGCGAAGCGAGCGGCAACCCACAACCCGCCCGCCGCTCGGATCCCATTTCTGCCGCAGTTCCACCATCTGCTGCATCTGGGTCGCGACAATTCCAGAATTCCCGGCCTCCCAAAAAAGGATGCTGGGGTGGTTGCGGAAATAAATCATGGAATCGCGCATGACCTCCATGCGCTGCTCCCACTGGCGGTCAAAGACATCGTGTTCGCCGTCGCCGGCCGGGCAGACATTGGCGATGCCATATTTGTCGCATGCGCGGATGTCCACCGCCTGCGGTGAGATGTGCATCCAACGGATGTAATTGCCGTTACTTTCGCGCAGCAGCGCGGCATTGAAGTCGTGCATCCAGTCGGGATACGCCTGACCGAGTCCGGGCCAGTCGTTGACCGAGCGTTGCGAATAGCCGGTGAGCCAGACGAATTTGTTGTTCAGCCAGACACCGCCTGTGCCTGTGCCGCCCTTGAATTCGGCTTTGCGGAAGCCGGTATGAATCTTGCACACATCGGCTACTTTGCCATTCACCGTGAGTATGGAATAAACATCGTAAAGGTAGGGATCGTTCACGTCCCAGAAATGCGCGCTGGTGATCGGGCCGGCGGCGGTAAGCGTCACGGTCTGGCCGCTGGCGAGTTTCTGTGCCGCGCCGGAGAACTGCGCGTGTGCGACGCCATCAGCGTCAACAACGGTCGCCGAGAGGGTTGCGGTTGCGCCACTGTCGGTTTCGTTGCGTACTTGGGACTCGACATTGACCTCGGCGGTTTTGCCTTCGATGTCATAGTTTTTTCCGTAAACATAAACACCAGTCGTTTTCAAATTTTCATAGAGCGGGAGTGTCTGATAAACCTTGCCCATGATGTGCAGCCAGACATCGCGAACCAGTCCGCCAAAGTTCGGGTTGCTGTTGCTGGATTTCCATTCGAACTCGGTGCCCGTCGCCTCTTCTTTGTAGTCAATGGTGTTGTCCACTTTCACCGCCAGCACGTTGTCCTGCCCGCCAAACTTCACCAGCGCGGTTATATCCAGCCCGCACGCGGTGACCCCATTTTCATAAATGCCTAGCGGATTGCCGTTCAAATAAAAATGCGCCGCCTGTTTTAGTCCTTCAAACTCGATGAAAACTTTCCGGCCCTCGGCGCTTGCGGGCAACTTGAAATGCTTGCGATACCAGCCGATGCCACGGTAGGGGTCGCCGACGTCCCCCTGCGGATGGCTGATCAGTGCGCGGTAGGTGTCCACGTCGTTCCAGGTGTGCGGCAGGCCAACGATGGCCCACTGTGAGTCGTCGAAATCCACCGCCTCTGCGCCCGGCACGTCTCCGCGGAGGAATTTCCAGCCGGGATTGAAGTTGTAGGTCGCGCGCGGCGAGGTGGGCGGCGTGTAAGACGAACCGGCTGTGGTTGTGGATGGCGCAGGCGAATCGGCAGGAGTCGCCGACGTGTTTGGCTGCGTGGAAGCGCAGCCAGAAAACAAAATGGCTGACAGCAATAACGACGGCGGCGCGAAAGATTTCAAGCAATGAATTTAAAACATTTTCCTGGCGGCGCCGTCGCTTTGATAAACTGGATGCTCAACGCGCCGCCAGACCGTCTGTGATGGCCACCGGCTTGGATTCAATTTGGACGGTGGCTGGTGTAAGTCCATCTCGCGTCGCGGTCAGCGTGATGGTGCCGGGCGTCAACGTCGAGCGGATGGCGACGCGGTTGATGCCGCACTCGGTGTCGAGGAATTTGTTGTTGGTCGTATCCAGCTTGTCGCTGCAGAAACCGCCGCGCCAGTTGGCCGGGCCGGTGACTTGGAAATCCACGCGCGCCTCGTCTGTCGGGCAACGGTTGCCGTCGGCGTCCACGACCTCAAAGTCCACCAGCGCCACATCGGAGCCATCCGCCTGCAAACCGTCAGGGCCGGTGTGGACGGTCAGCTTGAGCGCCTTCGGTGCGCCGGCGGTTTTCAACTCTTCCTGCGCGACGACCTGGCCGCCCTTTGTCGCGACAGCTTTCAATGTGCCGGGCGCGAAGGCGATGTTTGTGAACGCGTAAGCATAGCCGGTGTCGCCCATGTTTCTATTCCCGCCGTTGAATGTATCCACAAAATCACACGGTTGTTTCGCCACGCCGAGGGATGTTCCATTCAGAAACAACTTGACCTGGTCGCAATGGCTCGCGGCGACATAGACGGTTTTCACAGTGTTGGTCGGATAAGTCCAGTGGCCGATGATATGGATGTCCGGCGTGTCGCTCTGCATCACGCGCGAGACGAAATATAATTCCTTGGGCAGGCGCACTCCATCCATCTTGCCGCTCACGCGAAGGACTTCGCTACCGTCTTGACGGCCATCGGCGTCGGAATCCGTAAAATAAATGGAGGCATAGGCGGCCCACTTCGAGTGCGCGGGATCGGGGTTGCTAATTTCGTTGCGCACATAACCGATATATCGCGTCAATCCGGCCAAGGCAAAAGTTTCGGAGTTCCAATGGTAAGAGTCCTGACCCGGCCCGGGGTCGCGCGAGACGGGTCCGCCCTTGGGCTTAAATCCAAAGTTAGGCGGCGAATAATCATCCCAGATGCCGCGAGCGGCCTCGTCGCGAAAATCTTCTGTCTCGATCAACGGTGCTTTGTCGCGGCGCTCGGCGCTGTAGCCGCGGAACATCGCGGTGGGACCGTTGAGTTGGTCGGTGCCACGATCCTGACCGATCATCACGCCGTAAAACTCGGAAACGGCAGTAAGCTGGGCGTCAAAGGCGCCGCCATCCCGTGTGCCCACCACGCGTCCGCCATTCGGATCCCATTGCTTGCGCAAGGCGACTATTTGCAGCATTTGATCGGGCGTCACGCCGGTGTTGCCGACCTCCCAAAACAGGATGCTCGGGTTGTTGCGGAAAAATATCATTGAGTCGCGCATGACTTCGGCGCGCTGGTCCCACTGGCGACCGGTGGCGTCCCTTTCCTTGTCGCCCGCCGGGCAGACAATGCCAACGCCGTATTTGTCACAAGCCTCCACGTCGGCACGCTGGGGCGAGACGTGCATCCAGCGGATGTAATTGCCATTGCTGGCGCGCACGAGCCCGATGGTGAAGTCGTGCATCCAGTCAGGATACGCGCCGCCCAGACCTGGCCAGTCGTCCGCCGAACGCTGAGAATATCCGGTCAGCCAAACGAAATGATCGTTGAGCCACACACCGCCGGTGCCCGCACCGCCCTTGAACTCCGCCTTGCGGAAGCCGGTCTGCGTCTTGCATACGTCAACAACCTGACCGTTCACCGTCAGGATCGAATACACATAGTAAAGATAAGGGTTATTCACGTCCCAAAAGCGCGCATTTGCCAGCGCGCCGTCTGCGTTGAACACTTCGCTCTGACCGCTGACTAGGTCGGAGGTGTTGCCGTCCAATTTAGCGCACACGTTTCCGTCAGCATCCACCACGACTGCGGAAAGGGTGATGGAGGCATAATCGCTTGTCTCATTTCGCACTTCGGCCTCGACGTGGATGTCAGCGGTTTTATTTTTTATGTCAAAGTTGTCCGGGTAGATGTAGATGCCCGTGGTCTTCAGATTTTCGTAAAGCGGCAAAGTCTGGTAAATCGTGCCGGTGACGATGAGCTTGGCGTCGCGGTTCAGCCCTCCAAAGTTGGGGTTGAAGTCATTCACATTCCATTCGAAGGTCGCGCCGGTGGCTTCTTCTTTATAGTTAGTCCGGTTGTCCACCTCAACGGCAAGGACGTTGTCTTGGCCGCCGAACTTGGCGAACTTCGTGATGTCCAGCCCGACCGCCGTGACGCCATTCTCATAAATGCCGATGGGCTGGCCGTTCAGGAAAAAATGTCCCGCCTGCCTCATGCCGTCGAATTCGAGGAAAACTTTCTGGCCGTTGACGTTCGCGGGCAGCTTGAAATGTTTCCGGTACCAGCCAATGCCCCGCTTCTCGGTCTGGTCGCCGCCGCCGTGCCTGATATACGCACGGTAGCTGTCCGTGTCATTCCAGGTGTGTGGCAGGCTGACGTCAGCCCAGGACGAATCGTCAAAGTCCGGCTGATCGGCATTGGTCTGGTCTCCAAAAATGAATTTCCAGCTGGGATTGAAATTATAGACCACACGCGGAGAGGCGGGCGGGGTATATTGCCCGGAAGGAGCAGCCGCAGCCGCTGCATTGGTCGTACCCGGCGGCGTATCGCCGCAGCAACTGGCTGAACCGGTTGACTTGCAGCCGGTAAAAAATACCAATGCCAGTGCCGCGCAACCAGCGGCAAGCGTGAGTTGTTTTTTCATTTTTATATTGTTGTGTTTGATAGGTTCACGGGCGCAACGATTGTCGGGAATTTGTCATCCAGTCTGTCCAAATCACTTTTTCAACACAAACTCAATTTCTTCAGTTTCTAGCGCGTTTCCGCAGGGCCAATATAGCCCAGTCTTCCGCGCCGCCATTACCGCCGAAAATCGTGTCCAGCACGATGCCCGGGTCTACCATCCAGATTTTCAACGTGTGAAGTCCGGGCTGGGCAATGGTATGGACGCTCGAAGTGAGCGCCGCGTTACGCAAAACATCTTCCTGCCACTGCCGGTCAGTCTCGCTCATCGAAAACGGCAAGCAGACGATTTCCGGTGGTCGCCGTCCAGCGCGATCGCATATCTCTGCGGTTTGCCGGGTTCGACGGAAAAAGTCGGCGATGCGCTCACAATGAATTTCCAGCCGGGGTTGAAATTGTAAGTCGCGCGCGGCGAGGCGGGTGGGACGAATGTTTCCACAGCAGATGACTTTCCGAAGCACGCATGGCGACTAGGAACGTTGCGAGTAGATGTGTTTTCATCTGGTGGAAAAGATTATACGGTGAAAGTCTATGGCAAAGAAACCCGGTCAATCACGGCCCCGGGATCAACGGCTCGAATTATGAAGGTGTGCTTGCCGGCTGCAAGACCCGGCAACGGTACACGCGCCCTAACGTAGTTATTTTGAACAGCGAAGCTCCGTACCGGGCCATTTTCGTTTTCCGAGCCGTTGGAGCCGGGCACTTCGATTAGTGTCGGGACGCCATCATCGATGCTTGCGGCCACGCGTAATTTCATTCCCGAATAAATGCGGAACGTCGGCAGGAAATCGATAAGCGCCTCTCCGTCGCCGCCTTTGGTCTGAAAATCATATTCCAGCACAGGCGCGTCCTTGTCAGCTTCTTTCCATGAAATATCCGAGCTCGCGGGTAACAATGCCATCGCCCGGCCCGACGGTCCGAGGCCTTCAACGATGCTCCAATGTGCCGCGTCCTGTGGTGATTGCCGGTCAGCCGCGGCGGCATCGCGCCAGCCTTGTCCTGCGGGAGGTTCATTTATAACCGGAGAATTGTTCGTCGTTTGGCCGGTCTGTGACGACTTCTCACCCCACGGCCATCGCACCTGGCTCGACCATCCGGTCAAATCTGTTCCGGTGACAAGGCCAGGCATCATGCGGTTCCATTTTCCACCGGCGATTTTCGTATTGTAGTTTTCTACCTGTGCCTCAAGGTCATTGCGCAGGGTCGTTATTTTGTTTTCGTTGGCGGCGACGTCAATGCCAAGCTGAACATTTCGATCCGCCATGAAAATCAGACCCGCCGATGACAAAACGCGGGCGGGAAAACCGACCATTTCCGTGCAAGCATCTCGTGCTTCTGCCGGGACTGCGGCCGACAGCGCTTCTTCTCGCTTGAGCAAATTGTTGTAGTCATTTTCGAGTTGCGCCGCTCGCTCCGGCGTCAGTGAGAGCGCCCACGTGCGATCCATCAACTCAGGCTTGCGAATGGTTCCCAGTTGGTAAAACTCCATGAGCAAATCTGCCATCGGCTGCGCAAATGTTTCACCGAAGTTTCCCGCCACAAAATCATGGAGAAATGTTCGCTGCGCGCCGCGGTCGAATCCATCAGGATTCCATGCCAGCCGCGAGAAATAATCAATTCCGATTTCCATCGGCTTGATGTCGCCGACGTTGATGACCCACAATGTGCGCGCGTTGTTTTCCCGCGCCTTATGCAGTTCTTCCCACATCAACGCGGGAGCTGTTGTGTTGATCCATGTGTAAGAATGCGGCTGTCCATAATAAGATATGTGCCAATAGACGCCTGATCCGCCGGAACGCTGCTGTTCCTGGGGGTTGCCAAGACGCCGAATGTAGCCAAAGTTGTCATCCGCCCAAACAAGCGTTACGTCGTCCGGCACTTTCAAGCCTGCGTCATAAATCTGCAGCACTTCTTTGTAGGGCACGAAGCATTGGGCAACGGGTCCCCATTGCTTGGTGACGTATTGATCCAGCAATTCGCGCTGGTCGTGAAAGACCTCGCCCATGAGGTTGATCTTGCCGGGCAGGTCGTTGGGTGGCCGCTCCATGGCCGCGTCGTGGATGCCGCGGATGCCAAGCGTCCAAACGGCCTCCTCGTTGCTGCGAGCCTTCGCATTTTCCTCCCAGGTGGAGTGAATTGCGTCGCGATTAAGACTGTAGTTCCATCGCCCTTTTTCTGCTTCGCTCCAGTGGACATTATTATAGAGCATCGGTTCGCAATGCGACGAACCCGCGACGATTCCAAACTTGTCCGCCAGCGCGACATTTTCCGGCACGGATCCGAACTCCGTGCTGCACGCGTGCATGGCCGGCCAGATGTAATTCAGACGAAGGCGCAGCATCAGCTCAAAGACTTTTTCGTAGGTCTTCGGGCCGATGTTGCCAAATTGCGGGTCTAACGTCTTCGAGGCCCACGGGTTCAACCCCCAATCCTCGTCGTTGATGAAAATGCCGCGATATTTCACCGTCGGCGGCCCTTGTTTGAAAATGTCGCCGTGTAACGCGAGAGTTTTCGCCCGTTCCGCGGACACGTCTACCCACGAATGGTGCGGTGGCAGGAGGGAGTCGTGCAGCTTGCTTTTTGTCTGTTTCACCGGCACGTCCGCCCACCAATACCACGGTGAAACGCCGATCATTTCCGACAATTGATAAATGCCAAAAATCGTCCCGCGCCGGTCGCTGCCGGCGATGACGAGCGCTGCATCCACGCCGGGCAGGGGATTTTTCACAATTTGCAGGATGTAACTCTCCCATTCGCCGCTTATTCCGTTCGTTTCTAATTTCCCTTCCGTTGCCAGCCGGTCAACGATTTCGCTTTTCCCGATTGTGCCGATAATGACGCGGATTTTGGTGTCCGCTGAGGATTGATCCTCAACCGCTGGTTTTGTCCTCGTTACCCGCTCGAAGTCATCCACCAGATCGCCCGTCGCGCGCAGCACTGCTGGATCATCATTGGTTTCAGCAAATATCGCCGGGCCAGTCTTGCTATCGGCCAGAATCAAATCACCTGCCCCGGGCGAATCCGTCAATGTGAGTTCCGCTGCACGCGTCGAAAGGCAGGTGCATGCGCAGGTGAGAAAAATCTGCAGACGACGCATTTTCATTTTGTAAGCATCAAGGCTTCACGGCTTTGATGGCAATGGAGCCGGCGGTCAACCCAGTCGCTGTCGCCGTCAGAACAATTTTACCCGATGAGCCGGTTGCCTTCACAAATGCGACACATTCACCATGATACGCGTGTCGTTCAGTCGCCTGAAACGATTCGTGGCTCGCATTGTCCGCGTTGTCCACGGCGGCGATGACGCCCGGCCCGGAAATTGTGAAAGAGATCAAATCGTCTGCATGCAGAACTTCGGTGCCGCTCGCATCCACAATCTTTGCCCGGACGAACGCAACATTGTCCCAGCCGGGTGAAAGTTTTTTGGTGTCTGCTGACAGGACAATTTTCGCCGGCATTCCCGCCGTGCGCAGCACATTAGTCGCTACAATCTTTCTGTTGTTGCGAGCCACGGCCTTGAGATTGCCGGGGGCAAAAGGAATCTGCCAAGTCCGCGGTGAAGCGTCGGCGTTGATGGTTTTTACTCCAAGCGATTTGCCGTTCAGGAACAACTCCACTTCCTTGCAGTTGGAATAGGCCTCCACGTTTTCGTCGTGCGCTTGCGAATTCGTCGGTGACCAGTCGGAGAAAGTGCTTTGCGGGCGCCGGTCGGCGGTATTGTTGGCGGCGGCATTGTCGGGGTTTGAATCCGTTGTGGACGTGCGGCGCGCGATGCGCACCATCGGCGCATCGGTCCACCAGCTCTGCCGCTCAAAGGCCAGCGGCCTCGGCGAACCGGTACGATCGAGAAGGCCGGCTCCACTGCAAATCACCGGCCACCGGCGCGACTCGCCGAGATAATCCACGCCGCTCCACAAAAACTGCCCGGCGTAGGCTGCATGGTCGCGCAGGGCGACCCATGTCGCGCGGTCGTGTCGGTTTTCCGTGCCGATGATTTTGCGCGTCGGCTTCTGGTCATGTGCGGCAAGGATTTCGTTCTCGCGATAATTCTGCCCGACCACGTCGAGCATGTCCGCCAGGCCGTCATCGTAATCATGGCTCACGTTCGGGCGGAACAGTGCCTGTGTCACCGGGCGCGTCGGGTCGTTTTTATGGAAAGTGGCGACGAGTCCGGAGAGGATTTTCTTGGCCTTCTCCTGCTGCGGAGTGTCGTGGATCTCGTTGCCCGCGCTGTAAAGGATGATGCTCGGATGATTCCGGTCTCGGCGCACGGTGTCGGCCACGTCTGTCTTGGACCAGTCGTTGAAATACAGATGATAATCCGAGAGGCTGTGGCCAGCCAGATCAGGCTTGGCCACAGTCCAGCAATCAAACAGTTCGTCCATCACGAGAAAACCCATCCGGTCGCACAAATCCAGAAAGTCCGGCGCAGGTGGATTGTGCGCGGTGCGGATGGCGTTCACGCCGAGCCTTTTTAACTCCGCCAGCCGCTCCGCCCAGACGCCCAGCGGCACCGCCATGCCGAACGCGCCGCCATCCTCATGCACGGCTGCACCCTTGACCTTGAAGTTTTTGCCGTTCAACCAGAAGCCCGTGTCGGCGTCGAAATGCGCGTCACGGATGCCAAAGGTCGTTGTCGTTTCGTCCAGCGTCGTGCCGGCGGAAATGATCTTGCTGACGGCGTGATAGAGCTTCGGGTTGTCAAGGTTCCAGAGTTGCGGATTGGGCAGGGCGATTTGCTGATTTAACGTGGCGGCAGCACCATCGGCCACGGTGCAATTCGTCTCGCTGGCGACGACGGGTTTTCCGCTGGGCGAAATGAGCGTGGTTTGCACTATGACATCACGAGACGCGGCGGATTCATTCGTGACGGACGTTTCAATCTGCACCGTCGCCTGTTCCGCCGATACCTGCGGTGTGGTGACGAATACGCCCCAATGCTGGATGTGAACCGGATCCGTGACGACCAGCCGGACATGCCGATAAATGCCAGCGCCCGCATAAAACCGCGATGCCGGCTGCACCGATAAGTCCGCGCGGACGGCGATGACATTGTCGCCGCCGAAATTCAAGTGGCTGGTGAGTTCGTAACTGAAACTGGCATAGCCAAAGGGCCGGTGTCCAAGAAGAGCGCCATTGATCCACACGTCGCTGTTCTGCATGACGCCGTCGAACTCGATGAACGCGCGCCGGTCCGAAAAATTTGCCGGCAGCGTGAAATGTTTCCGATACCAGCCGATGCCGCTGGGCAGGAAAGCGCCCGCGCCGCCGGTGAGGTTGGTCTCGGCAAACGGCCCCTCGATGCTCCAGTCATGCGGCACGTCAAGCTTGCGCCATGCGGAATCGTCAAACTGGTTTTGTTCCGCGCCGGTCGCGTCGGCTTTCAGGAAAGACCAGTTGGAATCGAAATTTTCAGTCAGTCGGGCGTCCGCTGCTGCTGAATGCTTCGGTAGCAACATAAAGAGAAGCGTCAACGCGGCCGCCGAAAAATATTGAGTGGTTTTCATTTGGAAATAGACGCACAGCATCCGGCAAAGGTGACACAAACGCAATCACCCAGGGTGGCGATGGCATTGATTACTGGCTTTGCAAAGTCACGCTGGCGGATTCCAGGCCGGGAGCCGTGGCTTTCAAGGTGATGCCACCGGGTGTCGTCGTCGCTTGCAAAATCGCAAGCCCGCGGCCTTCATAGGCGCGGTGACTGTTTGCTTTGCAATCCTCGATGTTGTTCAAATCGCAGTTTCCGATGCCGATGATGCCGGCTGGTCCGGTCATTTCAAAGGATACTTCCGGTTCCGCATCCGGGATTCGCACGCCGTTTTCATCCACAATCCTGAATTCAACGTGAGAGATATCCTTGCCGTCGGCGCGAAGCTCCGTCACATCGGGTAGCAGCTCAATCCGGCTGGGCGAGCCGGCGGTTTTCAATTCGTAATCACAAACATCCTGTCCGTTCACGCGGCCAACGGCCTTGAGCGTTCCCGGCTCGAAAGGCACCTGCCAGCTCAAGATGCCGTTGACGGCTTCGGAACTCGTTTTGGTTCCGATGACTTTGTCGTTCAGTGTCAGGGTGACTTCCGGGCAATTGGCAAAACAACGAACAGTCGCGGTTGAATTTGACGGCCAGTTCCAGCTTTCCACGCCACGGAATCCGCGTCCGCTGGTTTCATTGCTGCTATCCGTCGTGGCGCAGATATAAACCATTGGCTTGTCGCTCCAGAGGCTTTGCCGGAACCAGCCGAGCGGTTTTTTGAATCCGCACAGGTCGAGCAGGCCCGCACCGTTTGCGCGATTCGGCCATTCGCGCGCCTCTCCCAGATAATCAATTCCCGTCCAGAGAAACTGGCCGGAGATGAAGCTGTTCGTTTGCACTGCGAGCCACGCTTCGTATTGGTGGCCGTTCTCGCTGCCGTAAATGATCCGCTTCGGAAATTTTTCATGGTCGTCGGCGTAACGCGCTTCCTGGTAATTATAGCCCACCGCATCAAGCAATTCCGGCAGGTTGACGGCATCCGACATTTGAATGTTCGCCAGTGCCGCCGTGACGGGGCGGGTGCGGTCCAGGGATTTCACGGCGGTGATGAGCGGTTGGGCGCATTTGAGCAGGTCTTTGGCCGGCGGATATTCGGGATGATATTTGTCTCCCAGCACCGGGTCCGAAAACGGGTCGTTGGCGTAATCCACTTCGTTGCCGACGCTCCAGAGGATGATGCCGGGATGATTGCGGTCACGGCGGACCATGTCCTGAACGTCCGTGGCCGACCATTGATTGAAAATTTCGCTGTAGCCAAAATGGTCGGCCACGTCCTTGTTCCAGCCGGTCACCCATTTATTTTTCCCCGGCATGAATTCATCAAACGCCTCGTCCATCACCAGGAAGCCAAGCCGGTCGCAAAGGTCCAGAAGCTCCGGGTCTGGAGGATTGTGACTGGTGCGGATGGCATTGACGCCGATTTCCTTTAGCAGGCGCAAACGCCGTTCGAGGACCTTTTCCGGGACGGCGGCGCCGAGCGACCCGGCGTCGTGATGGATGCAAACACCCTTGAGCTTGGTCGAAACTCCATTGAGAAGAAATCCCTTGTCCGCGTCAAACGTCGCGGTGCGGATGCCAAACGGCGTCTCCGTTTCGTCCACAACGGTCCCGCCTGATGTAACATGGCTTTTCAAGGTGTAAAGCGATGGCGAATCGGGCGACCACAATTGCGGCTTCAGAATTTTGACTTCTTGCACCAGCGTTTGAGCCGAATTGCCCGCAGCCGATTTGGAAGTGGCCACGCTCGCCACGATTTCACCGCCCGGTGCGACAATGTCCGATTGCAGCGAAAATTCCCCTTTGTCGGCGGAACCATTTTCAACCGTCGTTTCGACGTGGATAGATGCTGAATCGTTTTTGATTTTGGGAGTCGTCACGCTAGTGCCCCAGTGTGCGATACGTAATTTGTCCGTGATGACGAGCCGGACGTTCCGGTAAATGCCCGAGCCGGTGTAAAAACGTGAATCGGCAAAACGGGAATGGTCCACGCGCAACGCGATGATGTTGTCGTCGGAGCCGAATTTTACGAATGGCGTCAGGTCAAATTGAAAACTGGAAAATCCATACGGCCGTCCCCCGACGAACTGGCCATTGATCCAGACTTCCGAATAGTCATACACGCCGTCGAATTCAATCGTGACCACCCGGTCTTTTTGATTTGGATCGAGCTGGAAATGTTTGCGATACCAGCCGATGCCGCCGGGCGCATAGCCGTTGCCGCTGCCGTAATCGGCGCCGAAAGGCCCCTCGATGCTCCAATCGTGCGGCACGTTCACCTGCCGCCAGGTGCTGTCATCGAATGTCGGCATCATCGCCGACGCGAAATCGCCCTTGCTGAAAAGCCAGTTCGCGTCGAAATCCTGCGTCACACGCGCCTCCGCCGCCGCTGGGACGGGTGCCGTTGAAATCAGAATCGTAAGTGTTGCCGCGGCGAAAACTGCCGCCCTGGAGAGAAAAGAATGAGGCGTCATGGATTGAGTGTCAGATTACTCCTGTCGCCTTCCCACAACAAGTCCGCGCTTGAATCAATTTTTGCCGGTGATCTCGGAGATGGTTTTCAGGATGAGGTCTGGACGATACGCGAAACGTTTCAAATCCGCCTCCGCCGTCACGCCGCTCAACACCAGCACCGTCTCGATCTCCGATTCGATGCCCGCGATGATGTCCGTGTCCATCCGGTCTCCGATGATGACGGCGTCCTCGCGGCGGCAATCAATCTTCTTGAGCGCGTTCCGCATGATGAGCGGGTTCGGCTTTCCGACGTAATACGCCTTTGCGCCGGTCGCCAGCTCGATGGGCGCCATCAACGCGCCGGTCGCGGGCACCAGCCCCAGGTCGGTCGGGCCGGTCACGTCGGGGTTCGTGCCGATCAGTTTCGCGCCGCCCAGCACCAGCCGGATGGCGTGAGTGATCTTGTCGTAGGTATACATCTTCGATTCGCCCACCACGACGTAATCGGGATTCACATCGTTCATCGTGAAGCCGGCGTCGTAAAGCGCGTTGATGAGGCCGCTGTCGCCGATGGCGAAGACGCTGCCGCCGGGCTGCTGGCTTTTGAGGAACGCCGCCGTCGCCAGCGCGCTGGTGTAGAAATGCTCCTCGCCCACCTCAATGCCGAGCCGCTCCAGCTTCTGCCGCAATTCGCGGGGCGACCGCTCGCTGCTGTTGGTGAGGAACAGGTATTTCTTCCGCTGCGCCTCCAGCCACCGGATGAATTCCGTCACGCCGGGAATCAGGCGGTTCCCGTGGTAAATGACGCCGTCCATGTCGATGATGAACCCGGCTTTGCTGCGGACTTGGTCAATCGCATCCATTTTCGTCCCCAAACTTTAACCGTGTTCCGGTGCGAGAAGCAAAATCATTTCCGCCGAAAACCGGATGAAGGCTGGGGATGAGGAGTTGAATCAAAGATAAATCAACGAATGTTCAATTTTTCCTTCGGCGATGGCGCCACACCAGCGCCGATCCCAACACCTATACGGAGACCACCGACTTCACCATCAAACACGGCGGCAACGACTCTGTCTGTCTTGCTTCCGCTTCCGCCAGCGCCGCGCCAGCCGGCTCCTGGGAATGGTGGGGGCAAAAAATTCGCGGCACGGACGTTGACAGATACATCGGCCACACCGTCCAGTGGAGCGGCTGGGTAAAAACCGAAAATGTTTCCAATCGCCTTCAACCCACTATCCGACCCTGGAGCTTTAATATCCTGACCGGGAAGTCATCCATTGTTGTCAAAGACAAGTTGGCCGGAAACAAAGCCCTGAAAGGCACCAGCGATTGTTCGCCGTTCACCGTCACCTGCTCCATCCCCGACGATGCCCAGCACATTGACACAGCCTTCATATTTTATGGCAGCGGCAAAGTCTGGATAGACATGGATTCGCTGAAATTCAAAATCATCAAATAGACAGAAGTTGGGTGGTTTTGCTGGATTTTGAACGGTCATAAACAGGTCCTCCCGCCCTCTCGCAAAAATCTGTTGGAGGAAATCCGACCCGCGTGATATGCTCGCGGGACTTCGTTTCAGAGGGTAGAGTTTACGAAAAGTCGGGTCAAAGATCATGTCACACGGGTGACGGCATTGCTGCCGGATGCGATGCCGGTAGCCGGAGATTTGGCCGGAATCATCCGCCGTCGCCGCGAACGCTTCCATTTCAACCTTCACCTCCATCAACGGAGCATTGAAAATTATGGCATGGACTAAAATGAAAATAGCCATCGTCGCCGGAGCGTGTGTGCTTCTCGCGGCGGGAGCGACAATCATCACCATCTACGATCTGGGGAAGCCCATGCGGACCGTTCAATCAGATTGGTCGGCTATCAGCGGTGACAACGGCCAATGGGTTTTCGCGGATGGCCAAATAGAGGCGCACGCCATCACCGGCGACAGCATCCTGGCCTCAAGCGAGAAATACGGCGATGTCACCTTCTCAGCCACCGCCAAAACCACCAACCGTGAAGCCAGCCTTGCCTTCCGGATGCAAGATGCCGCCAACGGCTACATCCTTAATTTTACGCCGGTGGGCTCACCGGGAGAACCCAACGGCTTCGTCCGTCTCAGAAAAAGGATTGGCAACGATGAAACCACGCTCGCAATCTATCGGGGACCAAGATTGGTCGCGACCGGCAAGTCGGCAAAAATCAAGGTTGTGGCCAAGGGTTCCTCGATTCAGGTTTTTCTGAACGGGGCAAATGTTTTAAGGGCGCACGACACGACATTCACCAATGGCTGCATCGGATTTCGAGTTTACGGATGGGAGGATTCTCCCTGCGACGCGACGTTTTCCCATGTGAGGTTCTAACTGCGAATTCTTAAAATCGGAACCGTGAACTCTTCTGGCAATGACAGGCAAAAGCGGGCATTTACGCTCATCGAACTGCTTGTGGTCATCGCCATCATCGCGATTCTTGCGGCGTTGCTGCTGCCGGTTCTGTCCAAGGCAAAAGCCAGTGCGCAGCGAACGACCTGCCTTAACAATTTGAGACAAATCGGTTTGGGGATACACCTGTATGCCGTTGACAACGATGACACGCTGCCCGGCATCGTCATCACCAACGGCATGACGTTCTCTTACCAATGGCGTTTCTATAAGGAATTGTCGAAACGCTACGACGGCCTGACCGGGCCTTCCTCGCCGCAGGACAAGTTGTTCGCCTGCCCGGCGGACGCTTTTTACTACAGCAACACCACGGACACGCCGCTCATACGCGCCTGCATGTACGACGATCCGTGGGCCGATTATTCCAGTTATTGGTTCAGCCGGCTGAATTTGAAGACGAATCCGGTGACCGGAGAGCCTTATAGCGGCATTTCCGGACGCAAGATCAGCTCCATTCGAAATCAGGTGAAAACCCTGATGGTGGCGGACCAGCCGGCGTGCTTCGCCTATTCCTGGCACAAGCCGGAAGCGATAACAGATCCGGGACCAAACGAAATCAACGATTCCTGGAACATGAGTATTTTCGTGGATAGCCACGCGAACTACCTCAATTTCTATTTCGACCCGGATCAAACCGGATATTTCCCGTGCTTTTACAATCCACCGGACAGCTATGAATACCAGTGGGGCGAAGATTGAGATTTTTCATTTGCTCGCGCTTGTGTAACGGCAGCGACGATTGCCGAAACCATTTCCGCCAATTAAGTTGTCGGATTCCGTCCGCAGCGGACATTACTTGATAGATGCACTCGATGGATGATGCAGAACTGCTTTCCCGCTACGTGATGCAACGTTCGGAAGGGGCGTTTGCGACGCTGGTGGAACGTCACGTGTCGCTGGTCTTTTCCTCTGCCTTGCGTCAGGTGCGCGACCCGCACTTGGCGGAGGAAATCACGCAAGCGGTCTTCGTGATCCTTGCGCGCAAGGCCGATAGTTTGCGCCGCGAAACCGTGCTGGCCGGCTGGCTGTGTCGGACCGCGCATTTCGCCGCGTGCAACGCGCTCAAGGCCGAGCATCGCCGCCATCGCCATGAACAGGAGGCATACATGGAATCGCTTTTGCATGAACCCGCACCCGATGTGTGGCCGCAAATCGCGCCGTTGCTGGACGAAGCGGTGGCGCAACTCGGCCAAGCCGACCGTAACGCCGTTGTCCTGCGCTATTACAAGCAAAAGCCATTGGAGGAAGTGGGCAGGATTCTTGGTCTGAACGCCGACGCGGCACAGAAGCGTGTGAGCCGCGCGTTGGAGAAGCTGCGGAAATTCTTCTCCAAACGCGGCGTGGATTCCACGGCAGCGACGATTGCCGAAACCATTTCTGCCAATTCCATTCAAGCCACACCCGTGGCGCTGGCCAAGACCGTGACCGCAGTGGCCATCGCCAAAGGCGCGGCGGCTTCCATTTCAACCCTCACCCTCATCAAAGGAGCATTGAAGATTATGGCGTGGACAAAAGTGAAAACGGCAATCGTTAGCGGTGTGGTTGTATTGCTCGCCGCAGCGACGACTGCCATCACCATCAAAGAAATTCAGGAACACCGGACTTATCCATGGGAAGTCACCACGGCAAACAGCGATGAGGGTTTAAAGGCGCTTAATACCACGCCGCCTCAAGTAACGATTGTCCCTTCAAAATATACAACTGATGGTCACGGCGGTCTTATAAACGACATTCCTCCAAAAGACCAATGGCGATATATTGGAATACACGTCACGCCAAGCAATATCATTGAGCGCGCCTATTCGGAAGGTTTCCCTCTTTTACCATCTCAAATTATTTTACCCCCCAATATGCCAGGTGGTTTTTACGACTATATCGCCAATTTGACCAACGATTCACAGCAAGCTTTGCAAGCGTTGATCAAGAGGAAATTTGGTTTGGTTGGAAAATATGAAATGAGGGATATGGACGTGTTGCTGCTCAAAGTGGAACATCCCAACGCTCCCGAGTTGAAACCGGGGACGCCTCAAATGCGGTCCGGGCTGGTCACTCAGGGCCTAATTCATAACAAGAACATCTCCATATCCAGACTGGCCAAAGATCTCGGATGGGATTTACAAATCCCAGTCATTGACCAGACGGGATTGGTCGGAAATTATGATTTCGATTTCCCTAAAAATCTTGGAGCTACTCCTGCCGAGAAACTTCAGAAAGCCCAACAGTGGCTCCTCGACCAACTTGGGCTTGAACTTGTTCCGACCAACATGCCCGTCGAAATGCTCGTGGTCGAAAAAGTGAAATAGACGAATCTCAAATATAATTGGACGAAAACCATCCCGGCTGACATCTTCGCGGGACTTCGTTTCAGAGGGTCGAGTTTACGAAATGTCGGGTCAAAGGTCAGGTCACAAGGATGACGGCATTGTTGCCCGATGCGATGTTGGAAGTCCGCTCGCTGGTGGCCATGCAATGACGGCTTAAAATTCTTCAAATTCTTTGTCCCCTTTTGTTTGCGGGCGTGCATGAATAGGTGAATGGCAACCGACGACATGGAACTTTTGCGGGAATACGCCGCCCGCCACTCCGAGCAGGCTTTTGAAACGCTTGTTTCCCGCCATGCCGGTCTTGTTTATTCGGCTGCGTTGCGGCAGGTGGAAAACCCGCAGTTGGCCGAGGAAATCACCCAAGCCGTATTCATCATACTGGCGCGCAAGGCGGCTCAATTGTCACCCCACACCGTCCTGTCCGGCTGGCTTTATCGCGCCGCGTGCTACACCGCCGGCAGCGCCCGCAAACAGGAACAGCGCCGTCAACACCGCGAACAGAAGGCTTATATGGAATCCACGCTTCAAGCAGCCGAAGCCGATGCGGCTTGGAAACAGATGTCCCCTTTGCTGGAGGAGGCGATGATGCGGCTGGGCCACGCCGACCGCGACGCGCTGGTGCTGCGGTTCTTTGAGGGCCGCAGCTTGAACGAAGTGGGGCAGGCATTGGGTGCGAGCGAGGATGCCGCCAAGAAACGCGTCACCCGCGCACTGGAAAAGCTGCGGAAATTCTTCTCCAAACGCGGCGTGGATTCCACGGCAGCGACGATTGCCGAAACCATTTCAGCCAATTCCGTTCAAGCCGCGCCCGTGGCGCTGGCAAAATCCGTGACCGCCGTGGCATTGGCCAAAGGCGTGGCGGCTTCGGCTTCAACTTTAACCCTCATCAAAGGAGCATTGAAAATTATGGCATGGACTAAAATGAAAACTACAATCGTGGTTGGCGCGGCAGTCATTCTGGCCACTGGAACAACCACGTCTCTCATCGTCATTCATCATTACAAGGCGAAAGCCGCGCTGATTTCGGCGAATGCCGACCAGGCGATGGCTTCGCTTTTCTCCTCGAAAACGGAATTGTCTGACGCCGACAACGCGAATTTCCAGCAACAGACCAGTACGACGCCCGCAGAGGTGGCAAAAAACTTTTTTGACGCCTGTTCGCGGGAGGATTGGACGGAGGTTGGCAAGTATTGGCAGACGGATCCGCGCAACAAAAATTCCGTTGCCGACTTCCCGGATTCTTTCAAACGGCGCTACGGCGGCCTGCAAATCGTCAGCGTCGGCAAACCGTTCAAGGCCCGGTTTAACATCGCCGCGCTGCTGGTCTTGCAACCCAATCTTCGGAGCCAACTCAGGGGAATGGAAAGCCAAAAGGACATTCCGGCGCCGAGCGTGTTTGTGCCTTACGAAATGCGGTTGAAAGACGGCACAATCAGGACATGGCAGTTATCCATCCGCTGCGACAATCCTGCTCATCGCTGGTATTACGACGGTGGGATGTGAGAGGCAAAAATAATTTGTCCGGTTTTGCGTTTGGCGGGCGTTTATGGGTGAATGTCATCAATGCAAGACATCGCCTTATTGCAGGAATACGCCCGGACTGAATCCGAACCGGCCTTTGCCGCGCTGGTGGAGCGACACGTCGGGCTGGTTTATTCCGCCGCGCTGCGGCAGGTGCGCGACCCCCATCTGGCCGAGGATGTCACCCAGGCGGTCTTCATCATACTCGCGCGAAAGGCCGGGCAATTATCCCGCCATGCGGTGTTGAGCGGTTGGCTGCTCAAAGCCACCCGCTACGCGGCCAGCGCGCAAATCCGCGCCGCCATCCGCCGGTCACAACGCGAACAGGAGGCCTGTATGCAATCCACCTCGAATGAACCGTCCCCCCGCCGTCTGGGAACAACTCGCCCCGTTGCTGGACGAGGCCATGGTGTCGCTGGGCGACACCGACCGCAACGTGCTGGCACTGCGTTTTTTTGAGAACAAAACCGCGCATGAAATCGGCGGTGCATTGAAGATGAACGAGGAAGCCGCGCAAAAGCGCGTGAACCGCGCGTTGGAGAAGCTGCGGAAATTCTTCACCAAACGCGGCGTGGATTCGACGGCAGCGATGATAGCCGAGACCATTTCCACCAATTCGGTTCAAGCCGCGCCCGTGGCGCTGGCCAAGGCTGTGACCGCCGTGGCGATTGCCAAAGGCGCAACAGCTTCCATTTCAACCCTCACCCTCATTAAAGGAGCATTGAAAGTTATGGCATGGACAAAAATGAAGACAGCAATCGTGGCGAGCGCAATCGTTTTGGCCGTCTCGGGTTCAGCGATTACTCTCATTGTGCAAAATCCACATCTTTCCAAGCCTGTGCCCGTCATCACGGGGCAGACCGAATTCCCGCGCGCATCCTGGGGCTTCGCCGGTTATGGCGACCCGCAGTCCGCGCTCATGTCGTATTTGTGGGCAAGCGTGTGCCAATCCAACCGGAAAATCTTTGAGAACAGCCTCACGCCCTCGCAAAAACTTTTCTATGAACAGATGATCCGCATGAACATGAAAGTTCCGCAGCCCCATTCCGAGGCCCAGACCGTGGCGGAGACTTTCAGGCAGGCAAATGATCAGTGGCAGGGAGGCAGTTATCGAATTGTTGCCCGGAAATCCCTTTCAGAAAACCAGGTTCTTTTCCATGTCTCCGCCCAAATGTCTAACCGGACGATGAAAGTGGATTTGAAAATGAGCAAGGTTGGCAACGAATGGAAATTCGATGGCATTCAGAATAGGACTATTATCGACTGATTTCCTTTGCATTTCAGCGTATTTGAATTTATGTCAATCCGCGCAATCCGCGGTTGAAAAAAAGTTTTGCGTCTCCTGCGTTCTTTTGCGGCAAATGAATCCATGGGCGGGGCGTGGATGCACTCGCCGCGTATCTTCATCACAAGATGACGCAGGTGCAATTGGTGGATTGGTCGGAGCGCGCCTTGATGGATGGCGAGTTTGCGGAGCGCGATGCCAAGACGATTTCGTCCGTCATCGCCCGGCTCGGCGTAGCTGACGTGCGCGCTTTTGGCCTCGCATGAGACGATTGCGAAGAACTACTCCACATGCTTGGTTTTTTCCCGCGCGTCAAAGTGGTCGCGGCTTGAACTTCTCTTCAACTGGTATGAAGCCGATTTCCAAATAAACATCCGCGGTTGTTCAAATACAGTTGTAATGTGGTGCTATGCACCGAATAAATCGAGCCGCAGGCTCGACACTACATTTTACTTCCTCTTCGGCGGGGCGTGGATGCACTCGTTGTGCAGGGCGTGCGCGGCTTCCATCCAGGATTCGCTGAAGGTCGGGTGCGCGTGGATTGTGCGGCCCAATTCGCGCGTGGTCAGCTCGGAGCGAATGGTGGCGGCGGCCTCGGCGATGAGTTCAGTCGCGTGCGGGCCGACGGCGGCGGCGCCGAGCAGTTGATCGGTCGTCGCGTCGGCAATCCATTTCACGAAGCCCGTGGTCTCGCCGGTGGCGATGCTCTTGCCAAGCCCGTTGAAGCGGAACTTGCCGGTCTTCACGGCGCGGTTCTGCTTCTTCGCGTCGTCCTCGCTCAAACCGGCGGTGCCGACTTCCGGCGACGTGAAGATCACGTTCGGGACAATCGTGTCGTGCTTGTGCAATTTCGTCTGGACGGCGTTCTCGGCGGCGGCGATGCCCTGCGCGGTGGCGTAATGCGCGAGCTGAATTTTGCCGGTCACGTCGCCGATGGCAAAGATGTTGGCGACCTTCGTGCGGCAATAATCATCGGCCTCGATAAAGCCGCGGTCAGTGGTCTTGAGGCCTGCGTTTTCCAGCTTCAATCCGTCGGTGACGGGTTTGCGGCCCACGGCGCAGAGCAGCAAATCGGCGGAGAGCGTTTCGTCGCCGAAATTGCCTTTGACGCCTTTGCCATCCGCCGAAATCTTTTCCAGCGCCTTGCCGGTGAGGACGCGGATGCCGAGATTTTTCTCCATGTGCGCGCGGACTTCGCGGCGCACGTCCGGGTCGAGCAGCAGCAGGATGTCCTCAAGCAATTCGACGATGGTGACCTTGACGCCGAGCATGGCGGCCATGCAGGCGAGTTCGCAGCCGATGAATCCGCCACCCATGACAATCATGGAGGCGGGCAGTTTCTGGATTTCGAGGAACGCGCGACTTTCCACAACGCGCTCGTGCTTCGGCAGGAAACCGGGCATGGCCGACGTGGAGCCGGTGGCGATGATGATTTTCTTCGCAGTAAGACGGCTCGCGGGGACGCTCGCTCCAAAAATCTGATTAATGATCGGCCCACCGGAAATTTCAATCGTATTGCGGTCAACGAAGCTCGCGGTGCCGGTGAATTGTTTCACGCCGTTGGCGGTGAGCAGCGAATTGATGCCGCTGCGCAATGTGCCGACGGCCTTGTCCTTGTTGCCGATCATCACGGAGTAATTCACCGAGGCGTCCTTGACGGTGATGCCGAGTTTTTCCGCGTGTTTGATTTTCTCGAAGATCTCGGCGGCGGCGATGAGCGCCTTGGTGGGGATGCAACCCCAGTTCAGGCAGGTGCCGCCGAGCTTTTCCTTTTCGATGATGGCGACCTTTGCGCCGAGTTGCGCGGCGCGGATGGCCGCCGGGTAACCGCCCGGGCCGGCGCCGATGACTGCGATGTCAAATGTTTCCATAATTAAATCCTCCGATCAGGCTGCCAGCCGTTTCCAGAGTTCGATATCCTCAAGTTTTTGTTTGATGCCGTTGATGAACTTTGCGCCGAGCGCGCCGTCCACGATGCGATGGTCGCACGAGAGGGTGAGCTTCATGATCTGGCGCACGACAATCTTGCCGTCGCGCACGACCGGCTGCGGCTTGGTGCTGGCCACGGCGAGGATGGCGCTTTCGCCGGGGTTGATGATGGCGCCGAAGCTTTCCACGTCCATCATGCCCATGTTGGAGATGGTGAAGGTGCCGCCGCTCAATTCATCGGGCGTGGCCTTGCCGGCGCGCGCCTTCTCGGCGAGTGACTTGGTGCGCTGTGACAATTCCAGCAGCGGCAGTTGTTCGGCAGCGCGGATGACCGGCACGACGAGGCCCTGTTCCAGCGAAACGGCGATGCCGAGGTTGACGTGGCTGTTCCAGCGCGTGGTCTTGCCGTCGGTGGAGCTGTTCACGTCCGGGAATTCCTGCAGCGTCAGCACCACCGCCTCGGCGATGAAATCCGTGACGGTGTAGGGCGCCCCCGCCGCCTTGAGCTGGCTGCGATAGGCGATCAACTCGGTCATGTCCACGGCGACCGTGACGTAAAAATGCGGCGTGTCGCGGAAGCTTTGCGTGAGTCGTTGCGCGATGACCTGCCGCATCTTGCTCAACGGCTTCGGTTTCTCGGCGATGGCGCGCTGGACATCGGCCACGCTGATGCGGCCGGAATCGTCCGTGGCTTGAATCGCCAGCACGTCGAGTTTTTCCTTGGCCGCGAGTTCCTTGGCTGCCGGGCTGATGCGGAGTTTGTCGTAACCGTGCTGCTGCAAATAATTCCGCACGTCCTTCTCGACGATGCGGCCTTCGGGGCCGGTGCCTTTGATGCGCGCGGAATCAATGACGGAATGTTTTGCCAAAGCCGCTGCGCGCGGACTGATGCGGAACAAGGATGGCGTCTGGGGTCTGGCGTCTGGGGTCTGGGAAATGATTGGCGCAGCCGTTGGCGCGATTGATTTCGGGGCTGTAACTGTTGTTGCCGCCGGAGCGGGTGAAGGCTCCGCCTTCTTGGGCGCGGCAGGTGCCGGAGCAGCGACAGCGGGAATTGCTTCGCCGGGATTGCCCAGAAAACCGACTGTGCTTTGCACCGGGACATTGACGCGCGGCGGCACGGTGATTTTCAACAGCGTGCCGGCCTCGAAACTCTCCACCTCCATGACCGATTTGTCGGTCTCGACGGTGAAAAGGATGTCGCCTTTGTTGACCTTGTCGCCTTCCTTCTTGAGCCATTCGACGATGGCGCTTTCTTCGGTCATCTGACCGAATTTCGGCATGATGATTGGTGTGGCCATGGTGTTCCTTTACAGGATTTCGTTGGCGGCAGCGATGAGGTCATTGACGTTCGGGAGGAACGCCGCCTCGAGAATGTGCGATTGCGGCGCGATGCCGTTCTTGGCGCCAACGCGTTTGACCGGGGCGTCGAGGTAATCGAAAATCGCGTCCGAAATGGTCGAGGCGATTTCGCCGGTGTAACTGCCGATGTGAATCGCCTGGCTCGCGACGACGCAACGGCCGGTCTTTTGCACCGAGCGCAAAATCGTGTCGAGGTCGAGCGGTACGAGCGAGCGCAGGTCAATGACCTCGGCGCTGACATTTTTCTCCGCCTTCAATTTGTCCGCCGCCTTCAGACAGTCGTGGACGAGTGGCCCCCAAGTCACGAACGTGATGTCCGAGCCTTCGCGTTTCACTTCGGCGACGCCGAGCGGGACGAGATATTCATTTTCCGGCACAACGCCCTTCATGCCATACAAGCCCTGCGACTCGATGAACATGATTGGATTATTGTCACGGATGGCCGATTTCAACATACCCTTGGCGTCGTAAGGCGTCGCCGGATAAACGACGTAGAGGCCGGGGATGTGGCAGAACATGGATTCGAGTGTCTGCGAATGCTGGCCTCCGTAGCCCTTGCCAGCGCCCGCCGACACGCGCAGCACGAGCGGCACTTCAGTTTGCGCGCCGCTCATGTAATGCCACTTGGCGGCTTGATTGCTGATCTGGTCGGAAGACATCAGCGCGAAATCGTAATACATCAGTTCCATAATCGGCCGCAGGCCGATCATCGCCAACCCGATACCCGTGCCACAAATGCACGCCTCGGAAATCGGCGTGTTGAACACGCGGTCACGTCCGAAGGATTCCATCAAACCCTTCGTTGCCTTGAACGCGCCGCCGTAATCGGCCACGTCCTCGCCGTAAAACAACACGCGCTGGTCGCGTTTCATTTCCTCCATCAATGCCTCGCGGATGGCGTCCTTGTAGGTGATTTCACCGTTGACGCGCTTGATTTCCGGCAGCGGCGCGATGATTTCGACCTTCGAGAATTCGGCGGGGACGGTTTCGCTTTTCGTGTCGGTATACATGTATTTGATGACGTCCTCGGCGAGAGGATCCGCGGCGGACACGGCGCGTTTGGAGGCGCGGGCGTTGCGGTCGCGAACAGCGTCTTCGAGCGCGGCAAGCTCCTTCGCGCTCACAACCTTGTTTTCCAAAATCTGCGCCTTGAAGGTCTCGATGGGGTCAACGGATTTCCAGGCGGCTTCCTCCTCTTTGGTGCGATATTCATTGCGCGGGTCGCTCAACGAGTGGCCCCAATAGCGGTAGGTGTCGCAATCGAGAAGCACCGGGCCTTCGCCCTTGCGGCAAATCTCGGTAGCGCGCATCACGGCGTCGCGGACGGCGAGCGGGTCCATGCCGTTGACGATTTCGGCGTGCATGTTGTTGTCGGCAAAACCAGCTGCACGGCGAGCGATGCGGCTCACGCCCATCACTTCGTCGTCGGTGCGATGGGTCATGCCGTAATGATTGTTGGTGATGAGGAAAATCATCGGGATGCCGAACTTGCGGTCGGCCAGATGATTAGTGAACTGCGCCTGCGTCGCAAAATTCATGGATTCGAGCACCACGCCGTTGGCGTAGGCGCCGTCGCCGGCGAAGCAGCAAACGACCGCGTCTTTCTTCTGATAACGCAATCCAATCGCCGCGCCGGTGGCAATGGGCACACCGCCGCCGACAATCGCGTTCGCGCCGAGATGCCCGACGGTGAAATCAGCGATGTGCATCGAGCCGCCGCGCCCCTTGCAATAGCCGTCTTCCTTGCCGAACAATTCGCAAATCATACGATAGACGTGCTGTTCAAGCGCGGCCTCCAACAATTCTTCATGCTTGTTTGATTTGCAATGCGGCACGCGCTGGGCCAGTTGGGCATCGGTCATTTCGCGGATGGCGACGGTGCCTTTCGCGAGGCTCTCGCCGTGGCCGCGGTGTGTGCTGGTGATTTTGTCGCCGAGATGCAACACGCAGCATGCGCCCGCCGCCGTGCCTTCCTGCCCGACCGAGACGTGCGTCGGGCCGCGATAATTGTAGTCACGTATCGGCTCATAGGCGCCGGAGCGGAGCTTGACGATCATTTCCTCCAGCTCGCGGACCATCAGCATGTCCTCGAGCAGGTTCACCGCCTCGGCCTTGGTGATTTTCTTTGCGGCAAGCTCCTGTTTGAGGCTGCCCTTGAAGCGATAGGCGGAAATCTTGCCGCAATCAATTTCGAACGGCTTGAATTGGGGCCGCATGTCGCTCAAATAGGTCGGGGTTTTCAGGGATTTTTTCTTTGGTTTTTCCAATGTCGTGGTTGTCATGATTATTTTCAGTTTGTTGATCACGGCATCAAGCCTTGATCACTTCGATTCCTTTTTTGGTCAGTTCCTTCGCAAAATTTTTGTCCAACGCCTTGTCGGTGACGAACGCATGGATGTTTTCCAGCCGGCCGGCGCGCGCGAACGCCACTTTGCCAGCCTTGCCGGAATCGGCGAGCAGAATCACCTGTCGCGCCTGACTCGTCACCAGTTCCTTCGTATAAGCCTCGCTGGGGTCCGTCGTCGTCAGGCCTTCCTTTAATGTCACCCCTATGGTGCCCATGAACGCCTTGTCCACTTGCAGTTCCTGCAAAATGAATCGCGTCAGCGGCCCGACCATTGTCTGGCTCAACCGGCGCAACTCGCCTCCGATCAGAATCAATCGCGGCCCGCGCCCGGCCAGCTCGTGTGCTGCGCGAAGGGAATTGGTCACCACTGTGAGGTTCGTGCGGTCGCGCAGCAACCGTGCGAACTCGAGCACCGTGCTACCGCCATCCAGGTAGATGGTGTCGCCGGGTTCGACGAATTGGAGCGCCGCCGCGGCGATGCGGCTTTTTTCACGGGCGGCGATGGACGCCTTGTCGTCGAACAACGGTTCCTCCAGCCGGCTGTCCACGCTGACCGCGCCGCCATGCACACGCCGGATGGAGCCGGATTCCTCCAGTTGATCCAGGTCCCGCCGCACGGTGGCCGGCGAAACGCGCAACTGGCTGCAAATCTCCTCAACGCGGATGACGCCCTTGCCGCGGATCAACTCGCGGAGGTTGTCGAGGCGCCGGGGCGCCAGCTCTTTGTGATTGCCATTCAACATGGGCTGATTGATTTAGAACGAATTTAATCATTATGTGATTATAGTCAATCAAAATCGCTCAACTAATATTTTGACAGAAATCCGGGGATTTTCTACGGTTTGCGACAATGGTTCATGTGGTCTTTCTGAAAATTGCGGCGATGTTCCTCGTCATTGTCGGCGGCTGGCTGGCGCGGCGGCGCGGGTTTCTGGCGGCGGATTTCACGGCCACGTTGAGCCGGCTGGTGGTGGATGTTGCGTTTCCCGCGCTCGTGTTCACGCAGATGCTGCGGACGGTGGACGCGGCGGCCTTGCGTGAAGGCTGGATCGGGCCGGTCTTGTGCGGGCTGTTGATACTGGTTGCGTATTTTGCGGGGCTGCTGCTGGCGCCGGTGTTCAGCGGCAAGGTGCAGCGCAACACGTTTGTATTTCTTGTCGCGATTCCCAACTGGGTATTCCTGCCGCTGCCGATTGCGCAGGCACTTTACGGTGATGCAGGGGTCCGCACCGTGCTGCTGTGCAATGCCGGCGCGCAACTGGTCCTGTGGTCGTTCGGCGTCTGGATCCTGCACGGCTCAATACGGCAGGCGGCACGCAATCTCCTGACGAACATCGGCCTGTGGGCGACGGCGGTGGGGATTGGCATGGCGCTGTTATTTCCCGCCGCCCGTGATCTGGAGACGATCAGCCCAACGGCGCTTTCACCGGGCATGATGCTGCCCTGCGCGGTGGTGCAGGCACTGGCCATGGTCGGCAGCCTGACAATACCGCTGTCACTGCTGGCCATCGGGGCGCAACTCGGCGAACTGACCATTGCGGTGCATCGCTTCCCACGCGTGTTGTGGGGCGTGTTGCTGGGGCGGCTGCTCATTGCGCCACTGGCGACATTGGCCATGGGCTTTGCCTTGATGAAAATGGGATTGGTGATTCCGGAGGAAGCGCGGATGATCCTGTATTTGATCGCGGTGATGCCTGTGGCCATCAGTTGCAGCGTCATGGCCGAGCGGTTTCATGGCGACGTCACCCTTGCCGCCGAGGGCATTTTTTACAGCACGTTCTTCAGCCTGCTGACCGTGCCCGCGATTTTCTTCCTTATCCAGCGGTTTGGATTGTAGAAAATTATTTTGTCTTCGGATCAAAGCGCCGGATCACGAGTTCAGACAAATCAATGTTGTCCGGCTGGCTCAAAAGGAAAATGACCATTTCCGCGATATCTTCCGGATTGATCATCGGCTGGCCTTTCAGTCGCTCGCCGAGGAAGGTGTCTTTGATGAAGCCGGTGTCCACGCCGCCGGGGCAAAGATTATAAACGTGGATGCCATGCGGTTTCACTTCCATCGCCAGGGAGCGGGCGAAGCCAAGCAGGGCATGTTTGCTGGCGCAGTAGGCTGACTGGTGCAGATAACCCTGCGAACCGGAGGTGCTGGCGATGTTGATGATGCGTCCCTGCCGGCGCGCGATCATCTGCGGCAAAACTTCCCGGGTCACCAGGAAAGGCGCCGTGACATTCACGCGCAGGGCGCGCTCCCAGTCGGCCAGTTGGATTTCCGGCACGGGTTTTTCCAGGAAGATCCCCGCGTTGTTGACGAGGAAATCCACCGAGCCGAGCCGGTCAATAAGCTGGCGGACTGCTCCTGGAATTTCATCCGAATCCGCGAGGTCGCAGGCGATGAATTCGCCGCCAATGCCGGGTTTGGAGCGGGAAAGCAGGCCGAGCCGCACTCCTTCACGGGCCAGAGCCTTGGCAATGGCCAGACCGATGCCGCGACTAGCGCCGGTCACAATGGCCGTCTTGTTTTTCAACGGATTGGATTTCATTCTCAAACGAGATACTCAAGTTTCAAGCTAAGACTTCCGGGAGACGCAATCAATCAATCAAAAACAGAACCGGAAGGCGGGAATGATTTTTAACTTTTCAAAGCCGCGTCGCATTCGATAATCCGGCCATGAAGCCCAAGCAAATTCCAACCTTCGTTTTCTTCACATGGCTGACAGTCGTTTTCGGTCTTGCCGCGCCGTGCGCATCCGGGGCCCTTACGCCGACCCATCTGCGATGTGAATATCGCGTCAATCCGGAAGGCATAGGCGAGCCGTCGCCGCGTCTCGGCTGGGAATTGCAGGCGGAGGCTGATGTCCGTAGCGTCCGACAGACCGCCTATCGCATCCTCGTCGCCTCGTCGCCGGAACTGCTTGCGGGCGGACAAGGCGATTTATGGGACAGCGGCAAAGTTGCCTCCGACGCGACGCAACAGATTGTCTATGGCGGGAAGCCCCTCGTTTCGCGCCAGCAATGCTGGTGGCAGGTTCGCGTATGGGACGGGGTTGATGTGGAGTCAGGTTGGAACCCACCCGCCCGTTGGAGCATGGGCCTGCTGCAACCTGCCGACTGGCAGGCGCAATGGATCGGATTCGACACGGCCGCACCGGCTGATGGGACGGAACTCAACAACGAAGCCCGCGCCCGGCTTCAAAAACAACGCTGGGCCTACGTTCCGCTCGACGCATCGAAAGCGGCACCCCTCACGGCATTCATCCGCGGCGAACTGACGTTGCCGCCGGAGAAAAAACTGGTTCGTGCCGCGCTGGCGCTCACGCCGGACCAGGTCTGTGCGGTCAGAATCAACGGAAAATCCGCGGGCGAAGTCACCCGCTGGGAGCAGATGCGGCCGGTTGATATCACGTCGGTGCTCCATTCCGGTGAAAATGTGATTGGCCTCGCGATCATGCAATACGACGGCTACCAGCCGGCGGCGCTGGGCGAGGTTGAATTGCAATTTGCTGACGGCAGCGCGCAAGTTGTGCCGATTGACGCGGCATGGAAGTTTGCGACAAATGCGCCGGTGGGCTGGAACCTGCCGGGGTTCGCCGATGACGATTGGACGCCGTTGCTCGTGGACCCGCAGCGGCGCAATCCGTGGGATGGGCCGCCGCAGACGTTCACAGATTACCTATCGCCACCACCGTTTATGCGGAAGACGTTCCAGGTTTCCAAGCCGGTTCGCCGCGCCACGATTTACAGCACCGCCCTTGGTGTCTATGAACTGCAATTGAACGGCGCGCGGGTCAGCTTCGACCACCTGACGCCGGGCTGGACGGAATTCCGTTCGCGCGTGCAATACCAGACCTACGACGTGACGTCGCAAGTGCGCGTGGGTGCCAATATGCTCGGCGCCATTCTTGGCGATGGCTGGTATGCGAGCGTCCTTTCATACACCGGCCAGCGCTATTTCTACGGCGGTTACCCGCGTCTGCTCGCGCAACTGGAAATTGAATACGCCGACGGCACGCGCGAAACCATCGCAAGCGACGGCACATGGCGCGCGGCAACCGGCCCGATCCGTTCCGCCGACCTGATGATGGGCTGCACCTACGATGCGCGGCTGCAACAGGACGGCTGGGCACAGCCCGGTTTTGATGACTCCGCATGGCAGCCGGTCGCCACCGGACTGCGCCCGCTCGACGCGCAGAAACCGCTGTCGGCATTCGCCATCGAGGCGGCCAACGCCGACGCGGCACGCATCACCGGCGAACTGCCGGCGCGCACCGTTACCGAGCCGCGTCCGGGCGCGTGGACCTTTGACCTCGGACAGGACATCGCCGGCTGGGTGCGGCTGAAAGTGCGCGGCCACGCCGGCCAGAAAATCATGGTGCGCCACGGCGAGGTGCTGAATCCGAACGGCACGCTCTACACCTCCAACCTTCGCGGGGCGAATGCGACCGACGTTTATTACCTGCGCGGAGACGGCGCGGAGACGTTGGAACCGTTCTTTACCTTCCATGGTTTCCGCTACGTTGAGGTGACTGGACCTGACGCGAACCCCGGACTTGATGCCGTCACCGGCGTCATCGTCGGCTCGCCGATGGAGCGCACGGGTGAATTCGAATGTTCCAGCCCGCTCGTGAACCAGCTTGTCCGGAACATCGCGTGGAGCCAGCGCGGCAACTTTCTCGAAGTGCCCACGGATTGTCCGCAACGCGACGAGCGCGCCGGCTGGACCGGCGACGCGCAATTTTTCATCGGCACGGCGGCCTACAACGCCGACGTCGCGGCCTTTTTCACGCGCTGGCTGACGACACTTATACAGGATTCGCAACTGCCTTCGGGCGCGATAGCCAACGTCGCGCCGAAATTCGGTTCACTCTGGGCGTCGGCGGGGTGGGGCGGCGACGCGGCGATCCGGTGCGTCTATACGATTTATCATGACTATGGCGACACGCGGATTGTGGAGCGGAATTTTGACGCGCTGGCGCGCTACCTCGCCTGGCTGGGCGGCGGCCGGAAGGACGGCGGACTCACGTTGCGTGCGCTCGGCGACCATCTCAACCTCGGCGGCGGCGCCGACATCGAGGTGATCCAGCGCGCCTACTTCGCGAACCTCTCCGCGCTGATGGCGGAAATGGCAGCGGCCATCGGCCGCACGAACGATGCGATGCGCTTTCACGCGCAGAGCGAGGAGGCGAAGGCCGCATTTGAGCGCGATTTTATTCTGCCCGACGGATCCATCACGAACAGCGGCCAGACCGGCTATGCGCTCGCGTTCACCATGGATCTGGTGCCACCTGACATGAAGGCGAAGGTCGCGGAGAAGTTTGTGGGGGAACTTCAAAAAAGCGACTGGCATCTTGCCACCGGCTTCATCGGCACCCCGCGTCTCCTGCCGGGGCTGCATCTGGCCGGACGCGACGACGTGGCGTATCGACTGCTTTTGCAGGAAACCTATCCGTCGTGGCTGTTTCCGGTGAAGAACGGCGCGACGACGCTTTGGGAACGCTGGGATGGCTGGACGCCAGACAAAGGATTCCAGACGATTGCGATGAACTCATTCAACCATTATTCCTTCGGCGCGGTGGGCGAATTTCTTTACCGGCAGGTGGCGGGTATTGACACTGATGGTCCCGGTTACCGCAAGATAATCATCCGTCCGGCCATCGCTGCAGGATTGACGAATGCGCAGGCTGCCTATGAATCGCCAGCCGGGCGCATCGAAAGCGTGTGGCGGGTTGACGGCAAAGACTTCCGCCTCAACGTCTCCATCCCGCCAAACACCACGGCGACGGTCTATGTTCCAGCGAGCGCAGCCGACCCGGTGACCGAGAGTGGCAAACCAGTCGCGCTCTCGAGTGGAGTTTCGCTGCTGCGCCCGGAAGACGGCTTAACTGTGTTGAGCGTCGGCTCTGGCAAATATCAATTCGAGTCGCAACTCCCGTGAACAGCGCACGGTTTTAATTCATCTCCTGGCCGCCGGTGACGCTCAATGAAATGCCGGTGAGATAACTCGCGCCATCGCCGGCGAGAAAAATCAGGGTGTTGCAAATGTCCTCGTAGGTGCAGCCTTTTTTCATGGGCACCTGGTTGGTGTAAAATTGCCGCACGTCCTCCACCGATTTTGCGCTGGGCACCTTTCCGGCCTTGAGATATTGGACGAACAGGCCATTGTTCGGGTCGGTCCACAGCGGTGAATCGAGCAGGTTGCCGGGGCAGATGGCGTTGCAGCGGATGCCGTGCGGCGCCATTTCCAGCGCGACACTCTGGACGAGGCCGATGCCGCCGAATTTCGTTGCGGCGTAGGCGGAGTTGGCCGCGCTGCCCTTTTTACCGGACTTGGAATTGATCTGGATGATGACGCCACTGCGATTTGGTTTCATGACGCGGCAGGCGTGTTTCATGGTGAGAAAGTTGCCGAATAAATTCACGTTCATCACCGCGCGCCATTTTTCTGCGTTGGCCTCGGCAATCGGCTCGGCAATGAGAATCGCAGCGTTGGCCACCACGATGTCCACGCGGCCGAATTCCGAGACGGTGCGGTTGAATAATTTTTCAACGTCCGCCTCTTGCGTCACGTCGGTCTTCAATGCAAACGCCTTGCGTCCGGTCGCCTTGACGATTTCCGCCGCCGTTGCCTGCGCTGCCTCCTCTTTCATGTCGGCGATGGCGACGTTGCATCCGACCTTTGCCAGTGCGCCGCAAATCGCCTGGCCGAGTCCCTGTGCGCCACCGGTGACGACCGCGATTTTGTTTTCCAGGTTCATTGTGCGCCAAACTCCTTTTTCAAAGCCTCCTCGGCATTTTTGTTCCATTGACCATCATTGAGCGAATTGGCGACACCGGGATGTTCTTTGCCAGTCTCGGTGAGCGCCGTGAGTTTCAAACCTTTCGCAAACGGATAAACGATGATCTTGCCGGGCATCGTGTTTTTTTCCACCGCGCGGATGCCGTCCACCGCGCCGTCCAGGCCGGAGATGGCGGCGACGGACAGATTCGTATCCAGCTGGCGCGTTGCGACTTTTTTCAAGACAACCTTCATGTCGTCGAGCGTTGAGCCGCTGGTGCCGATGAAATAGCATTGCCTCTCGATGTAGGCGTCGAGGTCAATTTCGCCGGTCTTTTCGGCGGGAATGCCGGCGAAGATGTTGATGATGGCCTTTGGCGCGGCGTCCTTGACGGCCTGTGCGACCAGTGCCGGAACCGGCGCCATGAGAACGATGTAATTGAATTTCTCCGCCAGTTTGTCCTTTGACGGATTGTAAGTCTTCAACGTGAGCTTGTTCTTTTGGGCCAGCGGCTCGGAGAGTTTGCGCAACGCGACCAATCGCTCGTCGCTCAAATCGCCGGCGTAAATGGTGACGTTCGGAACGCCCTGGCACAAATCACGGATGACGTGCATCGTGCCCATCGGGCCTGCGGCGCCGATGATGTTGATCTTGTCATTGGGCCGCATTTCGGCTGTGGCGGGAATCACCGCCAGCGCATCGGCCACATTGTTGCCCGCTGTGCCGGTGATGCGGATGCCGCCGTAATGGACCCGGCCAACAGCGGTGACGACTGGACGTCCGAATTTCTTCCCGCCCTGCACAATGACGAACAATCCTTTTGTGCCGACATTGGCGAACAATTTTTCGGCAACCGCGGCGTCGCTGCCGAAATAAATCACATCATCAAAAAATCCCGTCGGCAATGCCAAGGGCTTTGCGTAGGTGACCTTGCCGGTGCCATCAACCTTCGGTTCGCCATCGGCAACGATGAGCGTCTTCCCGTCGCGCTTGAAGGTCTGGCGTTGTTTCTCGACATAGGCGTCCTCGACGCAGGCCCACGGTTCGCACAGCGCGATGGCCGAGGCGGACAAATCCTCCGGCGCGGGGATGAACATGGACTCGCCGTCGGGCGATGTTATGACGCGCTCGTCCACCATCACGTATTCCTGCAATGCGCCCTCGAAATTGTAGCCGAACGCGGAATTGGAATTCTTCGTCGGCAGCCAGCGGTAATCGGTCTGCACCAGATACCGCTCGCCGGTCTTGAACCGTTTCACTTCCGGGCCGACCTTGACGATGCGCACGACCGTTTCGTGCCCGGGTACCACCGGTTTGTCGCCGGGAACGTAATGCGGCATTTGCGCGAGCGCCTCCTGCACGATGCCGCCGGTGATTTCGGATTTGCGGACATGGCCGGAGAACTGTTTCAGCAGCTTCAGATCGGAGAAGCACAGGCCGCAGACCTCGACCTGGCAGAGGATTTGGTGCGGCCCCGGCTGGAACACGGGTTTTGCGTCATTGACGCGGAGTTGGTCAGGGGCGACCAGTTGCACCGCGCGCTGTTTTTCAGGAATGGTTGTCGTCGGCATAAAATTGGTTCAATTGATTCTGGCAAAAATGGTTTCCGGTGTCACGCTCGATGCTTTGACAACTCTGTGATTGACGCTTCCATGCATTGGGCGTTGATATTTTGAACATCCTTTTAATCTTGTCAAAAAATCTCCAGCAAAGAATGTCGTCAATTGGACAATATTTGGGTAGTCAGTTTGACTGGCTATATGAGATTCTCCTCATGTGCCAGAAGCCCAGCAAAACCAAAAGAAAGACGGGAAGGCTGAACTGCCTCCTGTCGGCGAGAAGGTCATGGTGCAATGCGAAGGCTACCGCGGTCTGGCCTATCGCGACAGTCGGGGCGTCTGGAAAAGCGTCGTCGGCCATAAGACATTGACTAAGGTCATTGAGTTCTATCCACGCTGAATTCAACAATCGCTTTTGCCACCGTGATAGTCTGGGATGAACAGTTTGAAACCGGTTCTGACCCGATTGACGGGCAGCACCAGATGTTGATTCACAATATCAATCATCTTGAGTGCCTGCTCACCGAGACCAATCCAACCAAGGAGACCTGTGATTTCCTGATTGATTTGATCAGCTTTCTTGAATCCTATACCCAAAAGCATTTCCGCTTCGAGGAGGATTGCATGGAACGTCACCGTTGCCCGGCCCATGCAAAAAACAAACTGGCCCACGAAGAGTTCATGGCATTTTTCAAACAATTCAAGGAAGACACCCGGCGCAAGGGTTTCCGGCCCGACGCTGTCCGCACCCTGCATCAAACCATCAGCCAGTGGATTAAAGAACACATCCTGCAGGTGGACATCCAACTGAAGCCGTGCCTCGCAGTCACCGGAGGGAGTTGAGGCACAATCATCAGAAAGAAACAAAAATCCATTTGGAAGCCTGACGACGCGTTCAATTCCGTGGGCAACGGCACCAAAAACAACACTGGCACCTGTCCTTTGAAATTTCCAGCCCGCCCAATCTGCCGGAACGGCCTATGTTAACGCCTGCAGAATACCGCCAGCCCCATCAAGACGACAGCAATAATGGCTCCTCCTTGTTGAACCATGGCGCCATCTGCCAGCATTGACGTGAATAACATTGGATGCATAACTTTCCTTTCTTTTGGGAACATTGGAAGTCTAGGCGCAGTTAGTTATGGTGTCAAGCATTCGGGTAGTGGCTTATTCACAACCTGAATTGCGTTGGATTTGGGGTGCGACCTTCAAGTCATTGCCTGATGGGTTGGATGGGAACGAAGATGTAGGCCTCCTGCCATCCGGGCTTAATCTGCGCAGCTTTTGACAAAATAAGGCGAGACTATTCGGCTGCTGCCCGGCATATAAATGCCAAATTTATGGCATGCCACGGTGCTCACAGGAGAAAACGAAGTCTGTCCGCGCATCAGAAGCAAATCCGGCTTTGGACCGGCTTGTCGGTGTTCATCTGCCTCCTGCTGACGATTGCCTTCCTCTGGTTGATTAACAGGACGGGTCCATTGTTTCATTAAATCAACCCCCGCAGTCTGGGCTGAAGGGTTCGTTGTTAAAAACCTTTGTGCCTTGGCTTCCTGGCGGCTATTTTTCCAAGCCATGTTTTCATCGGAAATCAAATCGGTGCATTTCACCGGAATCGGCGGCACGGCCATGGCTGCGGCTGCTGCGGCCATGCAGGACAAGGGCTTTGCCGTCACCGGCTCGGACCAGAATGTTTATGAGCCGATGGCGTCATTCCTCGCCGCCAAAAAAATCGCCGTGATGAACGGCTACGCGGAACAAAACCTCAAACACAAGCCGGACCTGGTGGTGATCGGTAATGCCATTTCCCGCGGCAATCCCGAGGCCGAGTTCGTGCTCGACCACAAGCTGCGTTATTGCTCGCTGCCGGAATTACTCCGGGAATTTTTCATCCGGGGCAAACGCGCGCTGGTCGTCGCCGGCACACATGGCAAGACCACCACGACTTCGCTGCTGGCGTGGGTGTTCGAACACAACGGGCTGAACCCGAGCTACCTCATTGGCGGCATCCCGAACAATTTTTCACAAGGCGCGCGTTTCACGGACAGCGAATGGTTCATCATCGAGGGCGACGAATATGACACGGCGTTCTTTGACAAGCGGAGCAAGTTCATCCATTACCAGCCGGAGGTCGCCGTCATCAACAATCTTGAATTCGATCACGCGGACATTTTTGAAAATCTCGACGCCATCAAGAAAACGTTCTCGCATTTCATCCGGCTGATTCCGCGCAACGGCCTGCTGCTAGGCAACGGCGACGACACGAACCTCGCGCCGCTGTTGGATGTGACGCATTGCCCGGTCAAGCGGTTCGGGCTGGACGAGGGGAATGCGGTCCACGCGTTCAACATCCGTTACGGCCCGACGGCCACGGAGTTTGAAATCCCCAGTTTCAAGTTTCACCTGAACCTCGTCGGTGAGTTGAATGTGCGCAATGCGCTGGCGGTGGTCGCCTGTGCCAAGCATTGCGGGTTGAAGAACCAGCAGATCCAGTCGGCGTTCGACACCTTCAAAGGCATCAAACGGCGGATGGAGGTACGCGGCATCGCGGGTGGCGTGACGGTCATTGACGATTTCGGCCATCATCCGACGGCCATCCGCGAAACGCTCAAGGCGCTGCGCCTGAAATATCCGCGCGAAAAAATCCGGGCCGTCTTCGAGCCGCGCAGCAATACGACCCGCCGGAATGTTTTTCAAGCCGAACTCGCCGCGTCGTTCGCGGATGCCGACGCAGTGATTGTTTCCGAGGTGGTGAGGCTGGAGCAGCTCACGCCGGAGGAACGGCTCAATCCCGAAAAACTGATGCAGGACTTGAAAGCTGCCGGCAAAGACGCAGCCTATCTGCCGGACGCGGACGCCATCGTCGCGCACCTGGCAAAAACAGTGGACGGCGGCGACGTGGTGGTGGTTTTCAGTAACGGCGGCTTCGGCGGGATCCTTGGAAAATTACTCCAGCGACTCGGCAGGAGATAGTGTGATTATGCCTTTGACGAAAGAATGAAGGGACATTGCCATTTTCTCCTTCTCTTTTTCATTTTCCGCCCTCTGAACTGAGGGCAGTGGGTCCATGGCTGAAATACTAGCAGCCGACGTAAGGAGGCTCTGACTCGGTTTGGCCCGATATCAGAAGCATCCCGATTTAGGCTTTCTACTTTCTACTTTCCCGATTTCTGTTTTTGAATGTTGTCCGTGGTCTGTGGTCTCGTTGTCCCTTCTCCCATCTTCCATCTTCCGCTTTGCGCTCCCCGCCTTGTCGCGCCGAAGTCACACGAAGGCGGATTCGCTCCCCGCTCCATTAAATTTTTCACTTTTTTGCAAATTTCACTGGCCAGACCGCTCAAAGTGGGTAAGTTAGGACCAAGTTCAGGTCATGCGAATCAAAAACAGTTCAAAGACCGCCAACCTTCAACCGGAGGAATTCCAATGGATATACATCATCCGTTCGTGAGCGAATTCCCCGAACATCGCGAAACCATCCGCCACTTGCGGCTTAGTGACAACCAGTTCCGCCAGATGTTCGAGGAATACCATCAACTGGACGACAGCATCTGCCGCATCGAGGAAGAAATCGAGTTCGCCACCGACCAGGAAATTGACGAACTGAAATTCAAGCGCGCGAAGCTCAAGGACGCGCTTTACACCGCCGTCAGTCGCGCCGTTCCCGTGGCGCCTTGAGCACCGGACGGATTTAATCTGGTCGGGCACGCCTCGCCGTACCGATTTCGCGTCAAAATCTTTTGCCGCATTTGGTGGGTTTCAGCTTTCTTTTTTCAATTTCAGTTTGTCAGCTTTTCCCGCCGCTTCTCGTCGCTCCCCGTTCAATGTTTTCCAATTCAGCATTTTTATCCGTGTTAATAGCGCAACTGTCATCTGATGTTGGTCAGTGGAAGTGTGAAAATCGTGTCTGTCCCTCCTGTTTTTCCATTAACTCATTGGTAAGCATTCCAAAGTGAACTGCGGTGTTCACCCCATTGCGGTTGATGCCCGTTGTGTCCAAATTTAATTGAATACAGTGTTTCATCATAACCAAGCTGGCTTCAAAATGGCCGCCCGTGCATTCACTTTGATTGAAGTGGTCATAAGTGTGGTCATTTTGGCCATGGTGCTATCGGGATTGATTTATGGGTATGTGCAGATCAACCGGGCATCCGAATGGAGTTCCATGTCCTTGATCGGCCAGTCCTACGCCTTGGGATATGTGGAGCAGGTACGCTCTGCCCATTGGAACTCGCAGATGTGGCCCATCACCAACGGGCCGGGAACCGGCGATGAACTTTTCCCGGCCAATGGCTTGATGAGTTACTCCAAAACCGAGACAAATTTCACGGCGACCAGCCAGTCACTTGTCGTTACGACCATAGTCACCCTAACGGACATATCAACCAACAACATCAAGCTCCGGCAGATTCGCGCGGACTGTGTATGGCAGTTTCCGAGCGGTGGGAAGCGGTTCACCAATACCGTCGTCACCCAGCGCGGCCCTGACTAATGAACATCTTGTCTGTCAGCCAGATTGGCCCGCCCCGACGGGTGGCCCGCGCTTTCACGCTGGTTGAAATGATGACCGCAGTGGGTGTCTTTGCGTTGCTGGCCGCCGCCGTGGTCGCCACCCAGATGTTCGCATTCCGCATTTACACGCTGTCGGCGAACCGGTTGATCATTACCTCGGATGGCCGTCATGTGATGGATCAAATCCGGGATGCGATTCGCGAGGCTAAAACATTGTATGTGGGAAATTGTGCCAACGGATTTCCAGGGTCGTTTGTCATTGCCGCGAACTTGCAATCTGGCAACGCATTGCAGGTTTTTCCCTCGACCAACGCGGCTGTCTATGTGATTTACTATTTGGATGATAGCAATGCCGTCACTAACTATTTGAAGGCCTTCACCGTGCCGGCCAGCGGCCAGCGCACGATTATCACTCTGGCGTCCGGTATGACGAACAAGGTCATTTTTTATGCCGAGGATTATCAGGGCTTTGTCCTGACGAACAACGCCGACAACAGGGTTATCAAAGCGCTGTTGCAATTCATGAAACAGGCGTATGCCGGCACCGGCACAGTGAGGAGCGCCTATCAATTGCGGACATGGGCCACCCAGCGCATTCTTAACTAACCGGATAACCAGCAATGCATCCAACCCTCACCCCATCATGGCGAAAAAAGCAGGCTGGTCCATTGATCCTGACGTTGGTTTTTGTGGCTGTCAGCATGACGATTTATGTCGGTCTGCTGTCCTGGAGTTCCAGCAATTCCAAAGTGACGGCGCGGAACAATCAATACTTCATGAGCGAAGCTGCGGCGGAAGCGGCCACCGAAACAATGCTCGCCACGATGAATCGGGATTTTCTCTATCAAACTGTCGCCAATGGAGATTATTATGCCGCGTTGCGTCCTCAGGCGGATAACTGGCCCGTTAAATACACGTTCAGCGATATCACCGTCACCGTCGGCAAACAGTCGACTTCACAGGTTCCCTTGGGTGGGCAGTTTTTGGGTTTATCCGGCTTTACGCGGGATTGTTCGATTTCAGCCACCGCCACGCCGCTGAATCAACTCTATGCTGTGCCAGCCAGCATCAGCCAGAATTTTTCCATGGCCTCCATTCCGGTCTTTCAATACGCCATCTTTTATAATCTGGACCTGGAGATCAATCCGGGCAATTCGATGTATATTAAAGGCAAGGTCTTCTGCAATAAAAACATTTATGCGACCGGCGTTGGCTCCTCAAGCCCGTTGACCTTTGCCGATACCGTTCAGGCCGTGGGAACCTATAGCAACAACCGCGGCCCCAAAGACCCGAGCACTCGCAGCGGTGGGGTTGCCTTTCTGATGAACGTCAACAATCCCACCACCGGTGTCGGTGCGGTGTCGCTGCCCATCTGTGGCAGCACGAACAACAACCCGGCAGTCGTCCGAACCATCCTGGGACTGCCCCCGGCTGGCTGGGGCGCGCCATTGGACGCCGCCTACTCGACAAATGGCCAGATCTACTTTTGCAATTCCTGCGATCTCATCGTTTCCAATTCCGCCAGCGGCTTAAGTGGCGCCAATGGCGACAACCTGTCGGTGTATTTCAACGACGGGTCTCGGATTTACGCCAACCGCCTGCTCCCCATTCCGAATAATTTATTCGTCATTTCACATTACGTCAGCAAGAGCCAGACAACTGTAATTTCGACCAATGACATCAGCCATCTTCCAGCCAAGGACGTCGTTCTCTATACCGGCTATTCGTTTTTGACGAATGTCACCTTTTACGATTTTCGCGAATCCGCCAAGGTGCAGGCCGTCCAGATAGACATCGCCGCCTTGGGCATCTGGCGCACCAACAAGGCCGTCAATGGTGGCAACACATACAATAACTCGAGCATCACATCCAAAGGCCATCCCCTGGATTCCATCTACATTTTCAACAATGTTCCCTTCACGCATGTGCAACTCCCCGCCGTGCGCGTCGTCAACGGAGCGAAACTGCCAACATCCTATGGCCTCACCGTGGCCACGCCATTTCCACTGTATGTCAAAGGCAATTACAATGTGATGGATGACACCGGTACTTCCATCGGCACGGCGGATTTGTCGCATACTTGGCCGGCGTCGCTTATGGCCGACGCCATCACTGTTCTTTCCACCAACTGGCAGGATTCCTATTCATCAGGCTCTGGCTATACGAGTCGCGGTGCGGTTGCCACCACAGTCAACGCCGCGGCCGTCGAGGGGATCGTCGAGTCATCTACGGATTCACATGGCAACGATCACTACAGCGGTGGTGTGGAAAACTTCATCCGTTTATTGGAGGATTGGGGTAATGACGTGAACACTTACAATGGTTCTATAGTGGTGCTCTTCGCCAGTCAGTACGCGACGAATATCTGGGCTAGCAGGCTGCTGCAAAACCGGGTGGTTTTTGCCTGAGCTGTTTTTTGGTCATGATTAAATCCATTTCTGGTCGTTGCGGAGCACCGATTTATGTTCGGCGGCTGCCGTGCTTGGCTGTTCTTT
>Ga0302320_10001813_pt1 | contig 51012 bp, 38 predicted proteins | sample Bog_T0_3_FD_202130 | JGI IMG/M metagenome (GOLD analysis project Ga0302320, IMG submission 202130) | Peat permafrost microbial communities from Stordalen Mire near Abisko, Sweden - Bog_T0_3 | ecosystem: Environmental > Terrestrial > Soil > Wetlands > Peat | place: Sweden: Abisko, Stordalen Mire... | reverse complement strand
GCCCCCGGTGAAGTATGAAAGGTCCGTGACGACTGGCTGGACGGTGCCGGTGTCTTGGTTCAGCTGGATGTTCACGCTTTGAATGACGGTTTCGTAGCCGCTGGTGGGCGGCGCGGGCGTCGGCTGACAGGTAGTGAATACCCCCCCATTGCCGATAACGTTACACGATGCGGTGAAGGGATGCCGCGCGGCGATGTCCACATCCTGTGTGGGAACTGGGTTGGTCCGGGTGTTGGTCACTTGAACAAGCGCAGCCACCAGGGCATGCGCTGTCTTGGGCGAAATCAGGACCACACACAAGAGGGCCAGTATCACGCCGCCAGATCCCATCGCGATCCACTTTGCAAATTTCATGCCGATGCTCCTTAGCTGAGCGGCGACCTGCGCCGTCTGTTGGTCTATCTCAAACCGGCCGCCCCAGCAAGCCTGCGCCAACGAGGGAAAGCAGCGATAGCGCCGGGGGGTGGCCTGGTTCACTCCGGTGGAAACAGCCTCCACCGCGTACTTACCGTTTGGGGTGATGCAAACATCGGATTCCAGGGTTTTCAAGACTGGAAGACATCTTCGGGGGTGTCCAAGTTTCCGGTATACGAACGATCGATGGGAAGCACTCTGGCGCTGGCTGAGAACAGGCAGAGAACTGAAAGCAGGACTCGGCTTTTCAAGAATCCGCGTGAGGCGTCTTTGTCTCGCGCGGGTTCTCCGATCCCGAAAAACCAAGGCCGCAAAGTGATTAAAGCACAGGAGGGCAGGACCGGTGCATTCTCTTTGGGACTTTTTTTTACCGCAAGGACAGGAGACCGCGTACCCCATCCCGAGACGCTGAGTCCGCATCGAACCATCAACACTGCTATACTTAGATCAAGCTATCTTAACCGGCCATCAATGCCGGTTTCCAAGGCGCCCAAGCCTTAGCGAATTGCCCGTTCACCCCTTTACAACCCAGACGGAATACTGCGTCGGGAGGAGTGTCTATGAAACAAGACAACGGACGAAATGCAAGGGAGTTTCTACTAGTCAGCGACTTCGATCAGACGCTGAGCTTCAACGACTCGGGGATCGTGCTGAGCGATCTGCTGGGCCTATCGGGATTCGAGGAGCGCATTGCAGGCCTGTCTCGCATCCATGTTGTGCAACAAGGCGGGGAACTTGCCTACCTGTTGTTGCACGACCCGGAATTCCGGCGCGTCCGCCGGGAGCACCTCGTCGAAGCAGGCAAGCGGATCCGCCTGAAAAAGAACATCCGCCTACTCTCGCAACTCATCGAGAACCTGGACGGCGACCATTTCACATTCTTCGTGGTTTCGGCCGCACCTGAAGAGGTGATTCAGTCCGCGCTTGAAGGCATCGTGCCCGCCGATCACATCTTCGGAACGCAATTTCGCTACTCCGCCACCGGAGAAATTGAATCCATCGTGCGCGTCCCCGCGGGCTACGGAAAGGTGGTAGTGGTCGAGGAGCTGCGCAACCGCCTGCGTGTCGGGCACGACCGCATTGTCTACGTGGGCGATGGCAGCTCGGACGTACACGTGATGCTGCACGTCAATCGCCTCTCCGGGCTCACCATCGCCGTTTCGGAGAACCGCTACATCACGCCCATCGCCAGTCGCACCATTCTCAGCGAGGATGCTCTCAGCGTGCTGGTGCCTATTCTCGAGGAGATCGCCGGATGGGACGCCCTCCGCATTCGCGCCTTCTTTGAATTGCACGGGCTCGTGCTACAGGAGTGGGACAAGGTGCGAACCGACTCCCTGACCATCTGCAGCGCCGAGCCGAGAGCTGTTCAGGCGGTGACTCAATGAGACTCGAATGGATTGGATGGGTCGCGACCGCCGCCTTTGCCAGCTCCTACCTCTTCAAACGCCCTAACTCGCTTCGCCTGGTCCAGGCGGGCGCGGCCACTCTGTGGGTGCTCTACGGCCTTATCATCCACGCTTTTCCTGTAGTCGTGGCAAATGTTGTCGTGGCGGCGATGGCTGTCTTCTCATCGCCGCTGATGAGACGCAAAACGGCCGGGTAAAGTGTCGCAATTCAGAGAAAATCCGGCACCTGATCGCTGAAATGCTATCCTCACAGGCGAGATGCACGGTCTGCTTCCGCTGCAATTTGTCGCCGTGGCCATGCTCATTCTGGCCAACGCCTTTTTTGTGGCTGCTGAGTTCGCGCTGGTCTCTATCCGCGACACGCGCATCGAGCAGTTGCTGGCCGCTGGCGTGCCTGGAGCTCGCGCCGTCCGCCGCCTTCAGCAGGATTTAGACGACTTTCTGCCCGCTGTGCAACTGGGAGTGACGCTCTGTTCCTTGGCGCTGGGCTGGCTTGGCGAGCCGCTGGCCGCATCGGTTCTCATGGGCTGGTTCGGCGCTCTGCCCCTTACCCAGCCCCACGCGCAGCTCTACGCTCACGTCGCTGCCATTACCCTCGGCTTTGCCCTCATCACGTACTTCCATGTGGTGGTGGGCGAACTCGTTCCCAAGTCCCTGGCGCTGCGCCGCGCCGAAGCGCTTGCCGTGGCCGTGGCGCCGCCCATGCTGGTCTTCATGGCCATGGTCCGGCCTGCTGTGCGCGCCCTCAAAGTCTCTGCCGCCATCATTCTCCGCGGCTTCGATATTCCCATCACCGAGCGTGCCCAGGTCCACTCGCCAGAGGAGCTCAAGCTCATTGCCACCGCCGCACGCCGCATGGGCCTGCTGCCCAAATTTCAAGAGACGCTCATCCATCGGGCTCTTGAATTGGATGAAGTGTCCATCCGCGAAATCATGACCCCCCGGCAGAAGATCTTCTCGCTCCCCTCCAACATGCTGCTTGAGGAAGCCAGCGCCAAAGTCATTGACCGGCTGCACTCCCGTGTTCCCGTCTACGACGAGACCCGCGGCCCGGAACACATCGTCGGCGTCGTCTACTCCAAGGACCTCGCCCGGCTCATGTTCTTCCGGTCCAATCCGCCGGGCGCCCCAGAGCCTGCCCTGAGCCAGCCGAAGGGTCTGGCTTCTGAGACCTCGGAGACGCCGAAGCGTGTTCGGCCTTCCGCTTCTTTTCTCGAACTCAAGCTCAGCCAGGTGATGCGCGACGTGCTGGTTGTGCCTGAAACCAAGAGCGCCCTTGAGCTGATACGCGACTTCCAGCAGCGCCGCCGCCACATGGCCATCGTTGTAGACGAATACGGTTCCACAGTCGGATTGGTTACGGCCGAGGACGCCATCGAGCAACTGACGGGCGAACTCGAGGACGAGTTTGACTCGCCCGTGCTGCCTGCGCTGGCCACCGCCTCTGGCGCGCTAATGATGGATGGCGGCGTTAACCTGCGCGATCTGGAAACCCAGATGCAATGGAGCCTGCCCCGCGATGGCGGCGTCGAAACCCTCGCAGGCTTCCTGCTGATGCGTCTCGGACACATCCCTCAGGCCGGCGAATCGGTAACCTACGAAGGTCGGCGCATTACTGTTGTCGAAATGGAAGGCCGCCGCATCGGGAAAGTGCGTGTGGAGCCGGTCGCAGACCAGCAGCCTACTGCCAGCTAAATTCCGAGATTTAGCTGGCGCTTGTCGCTCGACGCAACCCACAACGGCCGAGCCACAGCTGCCCCAGAATGCCTCATTCAGTCCCAGACTCGAAATCTCCCAAACCCACCGCAGGAAAAACCGCGAATCATTACAGGTGCGTTACAAAAAATGATGTATGCTGTTGCGACAGGCCTCAAGTCAAGCGCTCCCGGCAAAGTTTTTTCGCGCACCTGTATCCCGGTAATGACCGAGGCGAATGCTTTCGGCATCGTGAGAACTTGATTTGTTCAAATCGACTAGTCGCGGTCTGCGGTTTCTGGCGTAAGCCGTCAACATCCAGGACGGCTTTTTTCTGGCGACCCTGCCGCCCACAAAGGGAGGAGACCCAATGGGAGACAAGAACAAGAAGAAAGCCGACGGCATCGACGGAAAGAAAGCGCCCGTAAACGGCAAGGATCACTCTTCGCCGTTGTTGCCACCAGCCGACGCCAACGTCAAACGTATCGGCAAAGACTGCGACTACGAAAAAGAACTCATCCGCTTGCAGGTTGAACTAGTCAAACTTCAGGAATGGATTCGCCATGAACACTTGAAGGTCGTTGTGCTCTTTGAGGGCCGCGACGCGGCTGGCAAGGGCGGCGCCATCAAGCGCATCACCGAATCGCTCAATCCGCGCATCTGCAAGGTCGTTGCGCTTGGCACGCCGACCGAGCGCGAAAAATCCCAGTGGTACTTCCAGCGCTATGTTCCTCATCTGCCCGGGGCCGGCGAAATGGTTCTGTTTGACCGCAGTTGGTATAACCGCGCCGGCGTTGAGCGCGTCATGGGATTCTGCACCGAAGCCCAGTATCAGGAGTTCCTGCTCACCTGCCCGGAGTTTGAGCGCATGTTGGTGCGTTCCGGCATCGTCCTCATCAAGTACTGGTTCTCGGTCAGCGACGCAGAGCAGGAGCGCCGTTTTCAGGACCGCATGACCAACCCCACCAAGCGCTGGAAGATCAGCCCCATGGACCTCGAGTCCCGCAAGCATTGGGCCGACTACTCCCGCGCCAAGGACGATATGTTCAACGCAACCGACCAGAAGCAAGCTCCCTGGTTCGTCGTCAACTCCGAAGACAAGAAGGCTGCTCGGCTCAACGTCATCCGCCATCTCCTGTCGAAGATTCCCTATAAAGACCTGACTCCTGAGGCGCTGGAACTGCCCCCGCTGGTGAAGTCGGAGTACGTCCGTCCGCCTTATCAGGAGCAGCACTTCATTCCCGTGATTTACAAGTAGGACGGCGGCTCCAAGACTGAACCCTCTCAAAACAACTACGCTTCCCATTCTTTCGCGTTTGTTCCGGCGCAAGAATGGGAAGCTATACCCGAGTCCGGCTTGGTCGCCGCCGCGCCCAGAATACGGCGAGAACGGCCTCAGAAGCCCTACTTCCGCGAGTTTTCGTTGACTCCGGGGCGGGATTCGGGTATTCTGAACTCCTTGCGCGGTGTTGCGCCTGGGGTCTGTGTGTGCTCACCCGGACCCGGCTGGTCGAGGCCTTTGAGGCATCGGCTGGAGCAGGCCACCGGCTGCTGGATGCGCGGTTTTAGCGCGTGTTCAGACGAGCCAGAGCCCCTGGAGGGCTAACCCCCGTAGTTCTCACCCGAACAGATTTGTTTGGACGTGGGTAGAACAGGCCCGGCGTTTTTTGCGCGGGCAAATGCGCTTTTTGCGCGAGAGTTTTGGCTGGAATTGAATGCGCGGCAGACCGGGCAACCCGAATGACGGTAGAGTTTGGCCGGCGCGGGCAGGTTTTTTGAGAAGGTAGGAGAGCGATGGGTACCTTTGTTCCGAGCGGTAAGAATATCGACCGCAAATGGTTTGTAGTGGATGCCAGCGGCCAGACGCTGGGGCGCCTGGCGACCAAGGCTGCCAGTGTGCTGAGCGGCAAGCTGAATCCCCAGTATGTGCCGTACATCGACATGGGCGATCATGTCATCGTCATCAACGCGGAGAAGGTGCGGCTGACCGGCCTGAAGGCCGAGAGCAAGCTCTATCGACGCTACACCGGTTTTCCCGGCGGGTTGCGCGAAGAGTCGTTCGTGCGCCTGCTGAACCGCAAGCCGGAGGCGATTCTGGAACAGGCCATCAAGGGCATGCTGCCCAAGAGCAAGATGGGCCGCCAGATGGCTACCAAGCTCAAGGTTTATCGCGGCGACAAGCATCCCCATCAGGCGCAGGGGCCGGTGGCTTTGGAGATTGCCTGAAGGCAGTGGTCAGTGAACAGTGGTCAGTGGACAGTTTAGAACTGACAGCTCGACGCTGGTGGTTAGAGATTGAGAAGGGTTAGGCCGGGATCGGAAGAGCCGGCGGAGAGAGCGGAGAATGGCAGATCTGGTTCAGTATTACGGGACGGGACGGCGCAAGACGGCGATCGCCCGCGTGTTTCTGCGTCCCGGAACAGGCGAGTGGAAAGTCAACGGCAAGGCATTCGACACCTACTTTGTGACCGAGCAGCAGCGTGTGGCGGCAAAGCGCACTCTGGCGCTGGTAGAACTGGCTGCGAGCTTCGACGTGGTCACCACGGTGAAAAGCGGCGGCGTGGCCGCGCAGGCCGATGCCGTCAAGCTCGGCGTTGCCCGCGCGTTGATCGAGTTCAACCCGGAGCTGCGCAAGGTGCTCAAGGCCGAAGGCCTGCTGACCCGCGACTCGCGCATGAAGGAGCGCAAGAAGTACGGTCAGAAGGGCGCTCGTGCAAGGTTCCAGTTCAGCAAGCGCTAACGCGCTTTTGGGGACTAAGGGACTGGGGACTAGGGACTACATTTTCGATGTCGTGTTTTTTTAAGTCCCTAGTCCCTGTTCCCTAGTACCTCGGTTTTACCAATCTCCCGCGCAAGCGGGATCAATCCGGGCTAGGGTAGGACCAGCTCGGATGCACATCATAAAGGAGGCCCATTGGCCACGATCACAATGAAGGAGCTGCTCGAAGCGGGTGTTCACTTCGGGCATCAGACCAAGCGCTGGAACCCGAAGATGAAGGAATACATCTTTGGCGAGCGCAACGGGATCTACATCATCGACTTGCAGAAGACGCTCAAGCTGTTCAAGGACGCGTCGAAGTTTGTCACCGAGCTGTGCGCAGGAGGCAAGACGATTCTTTTCGTCGGCACCAAGCGCCAGGCGCAGGATGCTGTGGCCGAAGAAGCCACACGCGCGGGGATGCCGTACATCAACCAGCGCTGGTTGGGCGGCCTGCTCACGAACTGGGTGACAGTGCAGAAGTCGGTGAAGCGCCTTCAGGAATTGGATGAGATGGCAACCGATGGGCGTTACGAACTGCTGACCAAGAAGGAAGTCATCAAGCTGGAGCGGGAGCGGAAGCACCTCCAGGCCAACTTGGCTGGTATCAAGGCCATGAAGCGCCTGCCGGATGCGCTCTTCATTGTGGACTCGAACAATGAGGCGATTGCCGTGAAGGAAGCCCGCAAGCTGGGAATTCCTGTGGTGGCAGTGGTGGATACCAACTGCGACCCAACGGTGGTGGATTATGTAATTCCGGGCAACGACGATGCGCTGCGCGCCATTCGCCTGTTCACCTCGAAGATCGCCGACTCGGCGGCTGAGGGCGTGAACCTGGTGGGCGACAAGGCCTTTGCCGATGAACTGCCTGTGGTCGAGGCTGAGGCGGCGGCTGAGCCAGCGCTGGCCGAGGATGTGGATCTTGAAGCCGTGCTGGGCGGGGGAATTCGCAAGGCGCCCGCGGCGGTTGCCGCTCTGCTGGAAGAGGCTGAGGCGGCCAGCGGCGCACTTTAATCCTTCTGTCGCACGCCTGAGTGCATGATGAGAGAAGCGTGGCCGCCAGGGTTGAGCGCCACGCTTTTCTTTTGCAGGAACCTCGGCAGCTGATCCTGCGGCGGCTTGAGGAAGACATTGAGCGCCGGAATTGGCGCCGATGTACACAGAGAAACTAAGAACCATTGAAACCAGAGAGAAGAGAGATGACGACAGTGAGCGAAAAGATTGATGCCAAGTTGGTGAAGGAGCTTCGCGAGAAGTCCGGCGCGCCGATGGGCGATTGCCTCAAGGCTTTGCAGGAGACTCATGGAGACATCGAGGGAGCGTTTGTGGTTCTGCGCAAGCGGGGCATGGCTTCGGCGCAGAAGAAGGCTTCCCGCACTACCAACGAAGGTGCGGTGGGTACATATATTCATGCCGGCGGCAAGATCGGCGTCCTGGTCGAAATCAACTGCGAGAGCGATTTTGTGGCCCGCACCGATGACTTCCAGGAACTGATGAAAGACATCGCGATGCACATCGCAGCCAGCGATCCGCGCTTTGTGAAACCAGAAGACGTGACCGCGGAAGACCTGGAGCGGGAGAAGGAAATCTTTCGCGCGCAGGCCGCTGCCACGGGCAAGCCGGCGCAGGTCATCGAGAAGATCGTTGACGGCAAAATGGCGAAGTTTTACGAGGAAGTTTGCCTGCTGGAGCAGCCCTTCATCAAGGATCAGGCCATCAGCATCAAGGAACTGATCGCCACCAAGGTCGGCAAGCTTGGCGAGAACATCACGGTGAGGCGTTTTGCGCGCTTCAAGGTGGGCGCGCCCGAGTGGACCGTGGCCACCACCAAGCCCGTCGAAACGGCTGCCGAGTAACGATTGCAATCGGAGATGAAAAGGGTTCGGAGCTTCAGCTTCGGACCCTTTTTTGTGCTTTGAGGTCAGGTCGAGATAAATCACAAATTATTTACCGTTGGACCAGGATCTCTTTTCGAATCCTACCAATCGGAACGGACTCCTCCCAGATATTCCCAGGCGCGACTCCTCTGCTCCAATCCTTCGCTGCGCGTATCCGTGGCCGTTCTCCCCAGTCTGGCCAAGACTCTCAACGTCACCGGAATCGAGTTCGTTCCTTTGCGCTCGAACTTTTCGGCATTCTCGATTCGTCTGGGGTCGCTCCATGGGCAGTTCCCTATTGAGAAAAGGATGGCTGTATTTGGCACGGTGATCTTCCCCTGCCCGGAACTGTTTTAATAATGAGATGGGCTCAGCAATGCGTACAGCAATCATTGGCGGTGGAATAGCGGGACTGGCGGCGGCTTATGAGCTGGAGCTGGCTCGCAAGGCGGGCGTGCAGGTCGAGTACACGCTGTTTGAGGCGCGAGAGCGGCTGGGCGGGTCTTTGAGTTCCGAGATCGTAGGCGGTGCGGTGCTGGAGCGAGGACCGGATTCCTTTTTGACCGAGAAGCCTGCGGCGGCCCAGTTGTGCCGGGAGCTGGGTATCGGAGCTGAGCTCATCCCTTCGAACGACGCAGCGCGCAAGACCTGGATCGTGGTGAAGAACCGGCTGATTCCGCTTCCCGACGGGCTGATGTTTCTGGTGCCGACCAAACTGATTCCCACGGCGCTGACTCGGCTCTTCAGCCTTCCAACCAAGATTCGCATGGGGCTGGAGCTGCTGCATCCTCCGCGGCCAAGCGGCCTGCCGGATGAGTCGGTGGCTGCGCTGGTGGAGCGGCACTTTGGCGCAGAGGCTGTGGACAGGCTGGCCGACCCGCTACTCTCGGGCATTTTTGGGGGGGACGCCTCGCAACTGAGTGCGCGGATGGTGCTGCCCCGGCTGGTGGAGATGGAGAGCGAATACGGTTCGTTGACGCGCGGGATGCTGGCTGCGCACCGCAAGATGCGGGCCTGGGCAAAAGAAGCCGCTCAGAAGAACGGCGGTGGAAGCGGGCAGGCTGGGGCCCGGCCCAGTCCGGGAGCGCGGTCCATCTTTACGTCGCTGCGGGGCGGGATGCAGCAGGTGGTCGATGCAATTACCGCTCGGCTCGATCCGGGGTCGGTGCGTCTGGCTACGCCGGTGAGTGGGCTGGAGAAGACGGCGGGCAGTTGGAGGGTGGAGGCCGGCGGAAAATCGGAAGTCTACGACGCGGTGATACTGGCCTCGCCTGCGTGGGCCGCGGGCGCACTGCTGGGCAAGGTGGATGCGGCTCTGGGCGAGGAGCTCAGCGCGATTCCCTACTCCTCTTCGATTACTGTGAACCTGATTTACGACGAGGCGAAGGTGGGGCGGCTGCCGGAGGGATTCGGGTTTCTGGTTCCTGCCAGCGAACGCCGCACCATGTTGGCCTGCACATTCGTGCATCGCAAGTTTCTGGGGCGCACGCCGCTAGGCAAAACCGTGCTGCGCGCTTTTCTGGGTGGGATGAACAACGAGTCGCTGCTGGATGAGACAGACGATACGCTGGTAGCGACGGTGCGGCGGGAGCTGGCTTCGATTCTAGGCAGCGACGTTGTGGGCCTGGGGATTGAGCCGGAACATGCGCAGGTTGCGCGCTGGCGGCGGGCGATGGCGCAATACTCCGTGGGCCACAAGGAGCGGATGGAGCGCGTTGCCACGCGGGTTGCGGCACTGCCTGGATTGCGGCTGGCCGGGAACGCCTACGACGGGATTGGGATTCCAGACTGCATACGGCTCGGGCGGTTGGCGGCAAAAGAGCTGCTGGCAGGCCAGCAAGTTAGCGAGCCGACGGGTTAAGGCTTATTTAGTTTTCCATCCAACGAGAAAGACGACCGAAGGATGGGAACGACGAATTAAGCGGCTCCAGACGCCAAAACCAGGCCTGCCACCCAAGTTGAAGACCCACAAAGAGACTGACGAATTAACGGAAGAGAATCTCCCGCTGAACCATCCAGGCCACAGTGACCGCTTCTCAGCGCGCCAGCACGAAGTTGATCTCGACTTTTTCCTTCGACTCGGCGGAGGCGGACTCGAATCTCCACTTATACACGGCATCCTCGGCAGCAGGCACCAAAATCGCGTTGCCATTGAGAGCCTTTGCGGATTTCACTTTGCCTTCGGCATCCACCGTAGCTTCCACGTTAACCGTGCCTTCAATTTTCATGCGTCTTGCGAGATCCGGATAGATGGGCGGAACTTTTGACTTTATCGCGCGATAGTCTGAAGCCAAAGCTGGTATCGACATGATGACCACAAGCGCCAGCGCGGCTGCCCGAAACAGTCTCGCCGCTGCGCGCTTGGTCCCACTAAGATTCTTCTGAACGTGATTCATATCCATTGCTCCTCCTCGAACGCCGGAATTGCACAACTGTCTATCGGCGTTTAGGAGGCGCGTGTTCATAGCACATCAGAATTCTCTTCCATAGGCGATTCGGCGCGATTTTAGAGCGGTTCGCCGGTATTCCTGGAGTATTCGGAGCCGTGCAAGGCAGCTTTTGCTGAGGAAAAAGCCACTTAGCTGCGGTGGTGCCTCGCCACAGCAACGGGAGAACCGTTGTTGGCGGAGTCCATAAGGCGAAGGGCCGAAAAGGGTCCCAGATAACTATTCGCTCTCGGATGCGCTAGAGTGGGGTCCGGGCCAACATCTGCTCCGTGGACCGGCGTTCGTGACGGCCCTGCTCTCTCCGTATAACTAACCTCTGGCTCTATTACGGCGCTACTGGAAGGATAAGCGCGCTGGGATGTTGCTGGTCGTGGTAAATGGTGTTGGTGGCTTTCGCGAAGATCGAGTCAGTGGCTGCGTCTTTGCCGGTATTCAAGTTGCGGTCGAAGCGAGGGAAGTTGCTGCTGCTCACTTCAAGGCGAATTCTGTGGCCTTTGAGAAAGACGTTGCTGGTTGACCACATATCGATCTTGTACTCGTAGACCCGGCCGGGAACGATGGGCTTGGCTTCGCCGGTGGTGGATTCACGATACTTGGCGCGGAGGATGCCTTCGGTCAGATTGATCGCGGTTCCATCGGGAGCTACATCGACCAGCTTGGCGGTGAAGTCGGTGTCAGCGGCCGATGTGCTTGCGTATAAGTCAAGAGTTACAGGGCCGGTAACTTCGAGATCCTGTTCGAGAGGCGACGTGGAATAGACGAGTACATCGGAGCGGGCCTCGACTTCTTTCTGATCCCTAGGGCCGGGCGCAAGGTGAACAGCGTCGCAACAGAGAGGGCCACCGACAGTGGGAACGGGGTTGGCAGGGTCGTAGACAAAACTGTCGGGTGGATCGTTATCCGGAAGCCTTTTTCCCGCGAAGAGCCTTCCGTCGCCCGAGGTGGAATTTGCATTTCCGTTTGAGTGGAGGAATGCGCGGGACTCTGCTGCCCGCTTCAATGGCCACTCATCCTCGTAGCGCCACTCGTTCTTGCCCATGACGAAGATCTTTACCGGCTTGCCGTTGGCGAACTCATTCTGCTTGCCGAGGAAGAGATAGTCGTACCAGTCGAGGATGACGGCGTTCTCGTCAAATGGCGCTTCGGACCCGAAGTCGACCTGGCCGATGGTGCGGCCCCAACCGGAATGGCCGCCGATGGCCACGATCAGATGCTGGCCGTTGCGGGCTGCCTCATTGCCCGCGTGCGCCTTCATGCCCATGTAATTACGCAGCGAACCGCCCTGGAAGATGTCGTACCAAGCGGCGATGGTGAGCGCGGGAACCTGGATGTTCTGGTAGTTCTCCTCGATGGACCACTGCTTCCAGTAGGCGTCGTAAGTGGGATGATCGAGCCAATCGAGAAAGTAGGGCGCCAGGGAGTGGGTCAGGCCCGCACCGTCCTGAGGGTTCGTGATGTTGAAGACGGGAAAGTTTTTGAGCGGAAGAACCGTGTCTCCAATCACGGCGTTGGCCTGCTTGTTGATCCACCGGTTGTAGGTGTCCTGCGCCAGCCCCGAGGTCCATGACTCGTTGAACCACTGCTCGAATGCGCCGCCCTGGTAGGTCCAGTTCTCGTGATAGTTGCTGGCGGTGACGATGGGGCAGATTCCAGCCAGATGGGGCGGATGGCCGATGGCGGCGAGCATCTGCGTTGCTCCCACATAGGAGCCGCTGAACATGCCTACTCTGCCGTCAGAATGGGGCAGTGCCGCGGCCCATTCCACGGTGTCGTAGCCGTCTTTGGTTTCGTACTTGAAGGTGTACCACTCGCCCTCGGAGGCGTAGCGGCCACGCACATCCTGAACGACGACGATGAAACCGCGTCCGGCTCCCTTCAAGCCGATGGGGGACATACCGTCCTTGTTGTAGGGCGTGCGGGTGAGCAGGACCGGGTACTTGCCGTCGGCGGCGGGGCGGTAGATGTCGGCACGGAGCGTTACGCCGTCGCGGGTCTTCATGGCGACGTTTTTCTCCACCGTGACGCCGGCGGGAGTCTGGACGGCGGCAGCGGGCTGGCCCAGGACGGAGTTGGACAGCAGCGTCAAGGCAAAGGCGAGCAGGCACAGAGACTTTTTCAGCACGAGGTTCTCCTGAGGGGCATGGCCGAATCCATTCTATGCGTTTTGCGGGGTAGGGTTACAGACGGCCGGCGAATTCAGAATCTGGCAGGCTTGATGGATTCCCAGGTTTCAGAGGCGAGACCTGGGGTACCCGGCACCGGGCAGTTCGGCACGATGGGCCGGCATTCGTGACACATTCCGGTGTTCTCCCTACCCCCCACCCGACTCTGCAAGGAAGTTCTCCATTTTCAATGGGATGCAGCGGGGGTTGCGCTCTAAATTCCTCATCCTTCTGGAGTTCTTTGCAGATTCCTCATGGCAAAGGGGTTACGGGCGTTCTTAGAGCTTTTTAGCTTCTGCCCCTGCAAACTCGGCTCGGCCTGCACAGGTTATGAAAGACACTATGGAGAGATTGTGCTCCAAGGGATGGTAATTCTCTGCAAAAGGAGGGGCTGCGTTGTGCTGTCCCACCCTTGCTATGTTGCTGGGACCTGCGCCACCCGCCCGCTCATCGCGGTCTTATTGAGACTGCGATGAACAGGTACAGCCTCTTTGGGAGAGGGATGATTCTTCGGGGCTGATGACCGGGCCACCTGCCAAATTACCAGCGCGAGATCGTCAGTTCATCCAGATAAGCTTCTATGATACCGCTGCTTGTTGTCTTGCCATCCGTCTGAAAGTTGGTCAATAACGTTGACGCCCACCCTAAGGCGAATGAGGAGGGAACCGTCTGGTTGATATTTTGTTCGACACCGTCGAGCCACACAGACTGATAGGTGACACTGCCGCTTGTGTTCCGCGAGTAAGTTACCTGCAGGTGGTGCCATGTATTGGTGCTCCAATTGGCCGGGTTGCAGGCTTGCGTGGAATGCACCCAAGTGTCGATGGGTTTGGCAGGAGTCCCGGAATTTTCCGTGTAATCCCACACATTGTTCCAGCCATCACACTGGAAGCCGTAGATGACAGTTTGTCCGTTGGCCGTGACCTGGTTCATATCGAACTCCAGATTCGCTAAGCCGCCTTGTGTGGTTGCAGAACTAACATAGACCCACGTGTCGTAGAGAAAGTTTTCGGAGGTTTCATCTTGCCCGAAGGAAGTGTAGTACCGCTCTCCACCGTAGTCGTTAAAGTTGGTGAGGACTTCGCGCGATTGTCCGCTCAAGGAGGGCGAGGTGGCAATCTGAGTCGAGCCGTATGTGCCATTACTGTTGCCGGTACCCGAGTCAAACGATTCGTTCCACACATAGTTCTGGTTTGACTGAATCTCGGAAACCACCGTTGCGTTTTGAGGGACTGTGGCCACTGGATTGGCAACAGCTGTGAAGGACACATAAGCAGTGCAGGATGCGCCCGAAGAACCCCACGACTTCACATTGAGAGTGTGCGTCGTCCCGAGCGTCAATCCTGAATATGTAGCTGAAACTGATATCGAATTGGTATTGCCGAAGATGGTGGTATTACTCTGGCTATCGAACGAATACCCCATCGATGCGATTGCCTGCCCACTGCAAAGGGATGCGCTGGCAACCAGGTTGAAGGGCGACTCCAGCTCAAGATTCGGAGCTGGAGCGGTAACGGTTACAGCAGCAAACGCCGGTACTGCGATGGCGCCCAACGCAAGGACAACGAGTTTATTCATGTTAGTTCACCTACGATAAGAAGATATCGCGGACCTAAATAATGGGCTAGCCAATATAGACCACCCTCAACAGGACGAAATATGCCTTTGCACCACTACGAAATCGTCTGTAACTCTTCAGTTTGTTCAACATCGTCTTCCCACCCAAGGAGCGGTCCAAGAGGTGTTGTGAACGATAGGTCAATTCTTAGTGTTTCGGCCGAGTTGCGGTCAAACTGGATAAGGTCCATTCGGGCATTGCAGTAACCCCAACGTAGTAAGAGTCCTGAAGAGTTTGTAAAGTCTCCCTTTCAGTAACTTCGGCAGTTCCGAGTGAATTCGCCTACAGCATTCCTCGGGACGCTAAAGGCGTGTCCCTTCAAAGCGGCCGAATGCCTAACATATAAGTAGCGCAGTCAACTACATCCCGCCTTTGCCCAGCAGAATTCCGATGCCATATGTGACCGCGCCTTCGACCGCGCCAACTACGGTCATCTCGAATCCTGACGACCACCAGGAGCGGACGGTGATGAGGCTCTTGGCTGCGCCAACGGCGAAGTGGGCGGCTAGCGAGATGATGGCGGCGGCGATGACTGCCTGGATACCACTGAGGAAGAAGAAGGGGATGATGGGGATGGTGGCGCCGATAGCCGTGGAGAGCGCGCCGGAGCCCGCTGAGACGAGTGGGTTGCTCAGGGCTTCTTCCGACGAGCCAAGGCGCTCGCTGGCCAGGGCGCGGAGCAACTGCTCGGGGTCGCTGGCGATGTGGTTGACCATATGCTGTGCGTCTTCCTCGGGCAGGCCCTTGACCTGGTAGTAGAGCGAGAGCAGCTCGCGGGCCTCGGGGCCATTCATCTGGATGGCTTCGCGCTCACGCGTGAGTTCGGCGTGGTAGATCTCCTGCTCGCTCTTGGCGGCCAGATATGCACCGGAGCCCATGCTGAGTGCCGAGGCGATCATGCCGGAAAGGCCGGCCAGCAGGACGTATTTGCTGTCGCCTGCGGTTGCGCCGGAGACGCCGCTGACGATGCCGAAGATAGCGCCGAGGCCGTCGTTGACGCCATAGATGGCATCGCCGATCCAACTGCCGGGCTGCTTGCGGCCCTGGGAGCGCTTGGCCAGCATCTCTTCCAGTATGGCCTTGGCGTTGATGGTGTGTGAGCCCGGAGGGGGTGCGTAGTGGCCGCGCAAGAGCGACCCAAGCTCCTTGTAATGATCCTTCTCGTCTTCAATGACATGTTCGAGGATGGCGATGGATTCCTCGTCGCCGAGACTCTTGAGCTGCTCACCGTAGGCGGCGATGGCGCGGCTCTCTTCGATCTCAAGGCGGCGCAGGGCCATGCGCACGCCGCCGGCGCGGCTGGCCAGCGAGTCGGCGTCGCCGCCGGGCTTGCCGGTATAGACGGGTTCGGGTCCGCCCAACTCGAGGATGCGGCCGTGCCACAGAGCGGCGTGTTCCCATTCAGCACCGGCCAGGTGGCGCAGCACCTGAGCGCGCACCGGGTCAGTGTCGCGTTCGGCCAGAGCCAGGTAGGTGTGGTAGCCCTCCATCTCGGCTTGCCAGTCGCCCTCAAGGGCTGCCAGAACCTTTTTCAGCTTGGCGCTGCTCATCGCTTCCTTGGCCACGTGTCTCTCCTTGCGTTTCTATGAGGATACGGCATTGCTGCCGGATGCGGGTGCATTGCCAGCGTGGAGTTGCGGCGTCGTTGGATGGTGAGCCGTTACTCTTTGCCCTGCCCCAGCCGCCATGCCTTGATGAATTTCCAGTGGATGTAAACGGAGTGGTTAAGGTGAAGCAGCAGGCCCTCGCGGCCATCGAGAAAGCCGAGGCGGAAAAAGTAGTTATAGACGAAGGTTGCGGTGGGGTTCGCGACCGCATTCCACAGAAAGGCCGGCAGGGATTTGCTGTCGCGGCCCTTGTTGTGGAGCAACTGCGCAATCTCGGAGCTATAGCGGTTCATGTGTTCGAGATAGATATTCAGGCTGGGGTAGGCGTAGTGAAGCATGTCGTGTTTGAGCTTGCCGCGCGGGCCGGTGAACTGCGGCGTCGAGTGGGGGCCGACGCCCTCGCTGAGCCGGGCTGAGCCGCGGCGGAAGAGGCGCAGCTTGCGGTCAGGATAGAAGCCGCCGTGGCGCATCCAGCGCCCGAAGATCAGGTTCAGACGAGGAATCCAATAAGCGCCGTATTGCGGCTCGCGCCCACCGGGGCAGGCGAGAAGCTGGCGTATCTCGTCTTGCAGACCGGGGGTGAGCACTTCGTCGGCGTCGAGCAGCAGAATCCAGTCGGAGGTGCAGAGGTCGAGGGCCACGTTCTTCTGTTCGCCGTGGCCGGCGAAAACGTGGAAAGAGGTCTTGGCGCCGAAGGATTGGGCGATTTCCACGGTGCGATCTTTCGAGCCTGAATCGACGACGACGATCTCGTCGGCCCAGCGCACGCTCTCCAGGGTGCGGGGCAGGTTTGCCTCCTCGTTCATGGCAATCATGGCTATGGAAAGCGTTTGGGGCATCGAAGAAAGGATAAACCGGCAGGGCGGGCCGGCGTATCATGGCCGGTATGAACTTAGAGGCGATCCAAGCGGCAATCAGCGAGGCTGGCTTTGACGGCTGGCTGTTTTATGACCATCATCACCGCGACCCCATCGGCGGGCGCATTCTGGGGCTGGATGAAAAGGCGCACATCACGCGGCGCTGGTACTACTTTGTGCCGGCCGAGGGCGAGCCGCGCAAGCTGGTGCATCGCATTGAGCAGGGGCGGCTGGATTCTCTGCCTGGGGCCAAGGGGCTCTACTCGAGCTGGCAGGAGCTGGCGGCGGGGCTGGAAGCGATGCTGGGCGGCGCGCGGCGGATCGCAATGCAGTACTCGCCCAACAACGCGATTATGTATGTCTCGATGGTGGATGCGGGGACGGTGGAGTTTTTGCGTGGGCTGGGCAAGGAGGTTGTGAGTTCAGCCGACTTGGTGAGCCGGTTTGAGGCCGTGCTTAGCGAGGAGCAGGTTGCCAGTCACGGCGCGGCGCAAGAGGCAATCGACACGATTCTGGCCGAGGGCTGGAAAGAGATTGGCCGACGGCTGCGGCCTGGTCCTGGCCGGGTCGGCGGGCTAACGGAATTTGACCTCGTGGCGTGGCTGAGCGAAGCCATGCGCCGCAAAGGGCTGGTGTGGGAGAACGGGCCCAACGTGAGCGCCAACGCGAACAGCTCCGACTCGCACTACGAGCCGACGGCGGAGAAATCCGCGCCCATCCGCGAGGGCGATTTTGTGTTGATCGACATATGGGGGCGGCTGGAGAAGGCGGGCAGTGTCTTCTATGACATTACGTGGACCGGAGTAGTGGGGCGCGAACCGACGGAGCGGGAGCAACTGATTTTTGAGACGGTGCGGAATGCGCGCGATGCTGCCGTAGCTGCGGTGCAGCAGGCCTTTGCCGAGGGGCGCGCGATTCGCGGTTTCGAGGCCGACGATGCGGCACGAGGGGTGATTCGCGCGGCGGGGTTTGGGGAGTTCTTCACCCATCGCACCGGGCACAATATAGCGGTGGAGATTCATGGTCCGGGAGCGCATCTGGACAATCTGGAGACCCACGACGAGCGGCTGCTGCTGCCGCATACCTGCTTCTCGGTCGAGCCGGGAATTTATCTGCCGGAGTTTGGGGTGCGCAGCGAGGTGGACATGCTGACCGCGCCGGACAAGGCCTGGGTGACGGGACGGATTCAGCGGGAGCTGGTGCGGATTTGAAAGACAGGGGTTAGGGGTCAGGGATTAGGGATCGGATGTCAGAGATAACTTGATTCTTGGTTTAGACAACAGGGATCAGGAGAGTGGGGTATCTGAGTGAGAATCTGGACAAAGGTACTTCTCATCGCCAGCGTTCCGTTCTTGTGTTTCTTTGTGTTCGGCGTGACAGGCTTTGGACAAAGGCTTCTCATCGGAAACCTTCCAGCCGGAATCGATCACTGGGAAGCCGACGACATTTACATGGGCGCCGGGTTAGCCCCCTGGGTTCATGGACTGATCCCATTTTGTCTGCTAGGCGGCATCGGAGGGATATTTTTACTCCTGGATTTGCGCCGAATTTCGCAAAAGAGTTCAAACTGACCCATTTCCAAAGGATCACGATTTAAGACGCCGCGCTACGCGGGGAAATCCGGCGTTCTTTGTGGCTCAGCCGGCACGACGTGGAGCAAGTACTGCTCATGGCTCAGCACACGCAGGGGGCTGCCGGCGGCTACAGGCTCACTAGCGACGGCTTGCCAGATCTCTCCCTCAACGAGTACATGGCCTTCGGGCGTCAGCGGTTCCATGGCTGTGGCGCGGCTGCCGACGAGGGCATCCACGCCGAGCCGGGTCTTCATGGTGCGCGCTCGCACGGCCAGCCGGACCAGAAAGACTGTAATCAACCCAAAGCCCGCGCTCAGCCCAAAGGCAACCGCGTTGCTGATCTCCAACTCCGGCACCGGCGCTGCCACCAGGGTCAGCATCCCAAAGGTCAGGCAGAGAATGCCCGCCGCTGCCAGCACCCCATGGCCGCCAAACTTGGCCTCCAGCAGCAGCAATACAAGCGCCGCCAACAGTAGCAGGACCGCCGTATAGCGGATGGGGAGAAGATTCAGGCCAAAGATGGCCAGCAGCACCATCAGCGTGCCTAAAGCGCCGGGAACAATGGTGCCGGGAGCGTTGAACTCCAGATAGATGAGCAGCGCCCCGCCCACCAGCAGCAGCATGGCGATGCTGGGGTTGACTAGCCAGCCCAGCAGTTGCTCGCGCAGCGTTGGCTGCATCACTTCAATCCGTGCACCGGCCAGATGCAGCGTGAGCTTGCTGCCGTCCATGCGGGTAATCGTGCGGCCATCAAGCGCGGCCAGCAATTGCCAGTCGTTGGGTGCAATCAGGTCGATCAGATGCTGGTCCAGCGCCTCCTGGGCGGTGTAGGAGTGCGACGTAGCGGCGGCTGCGGCGGCTGCCTCAGGGTTGCGGCCACGCTGCTTGACATAGGAGCGCAGAAGAGCCTCCGTGTCATTTTCGATCTTCTGGCTCAAGGTCTCGTCCATCTTGCCGAACTCCGAGACCACGTGGGCCGCGCCGGCGTTGGTGGCGGGCGCCATGGCTGCAACATCCGCAGACTCGAGCAGATAGAAACCGGCCGAACCTGCGCGCGACCCTCCAGGCGCAACATAAACGATTACTGGGACCTTGGATGCGAGGATCGCTTCAATCATCGAGCGCATGGAGTCCAGCAGACCGCCAGGGGTATCCATCTCGATGAGCAGGGCCTGCGCACCATCGGCGTTTGCGCGCGCAATGGCACGGTCGAGCTGCCCCGCGCTGACAGGCTGGATGGTATCGGAGAGGACGAACTTCTCAACGAGGGGTTGCTGGGTGTGCGATTGCTGGGCAAAGGCCGTTGCGCCAAGCCCGAAAACTGCGAATACCGCCGCAACAACAAAACTGGCCGCAACCCATACCGCGAACCCATTTAGCAGCCCGTGGCTAAAGACCAAATTGCAGAAGAACTTCCCTCGGGGGCTAAAGCCCAGCATGGATTCGTCTGCGTTTGCGGCACGACTGAAGTCGTGCCCTTTCAAGACTCGATTTCCACCAGAGGCTGTTACGCGTTGCACCATGGCTTGCTCCTTCAGGGTCAGCCGCCCGGCCCTACTTCTGCGATTCTCTAGCCTCGATCTCCCGGCGCAGTTCCAGCGCGACAGGGTTCGCTGGTTCCAGCGCGATGGCATCGCCGGCCTCTTTGTCGGCCTCGGTCAGGTGGCCGCCTGCAAAATCCTGCCGCGCCAGCACAAGATACGCATCGGCCTCGGGCGCGAGCTTCAGGGCTTCGTGAGCTTCTTTGCGCGCGGCCTCCGCATTGCCGGTCCGCTCACGCACCACGGCGAGACCAGCGTGCGCCTCGGCCACGCTGCCGTCAGCCTCTACGGCGGACTGATAGAGCCGCTCGGCTTCAAGCAGCAGCCCGCGATTGAGATAATCCTTTGCCTGGCCGGCCAGCTTTTGCGCCCGCTTGAGCGGCGTGAGCTGGGCGAGCCGCGCGGCGTCCATCTGATCCAGCATCAGCGCCGCCTGGCGAAAGGCAACCGCGTCGAAGTTGCGCGCGATGCGCTCCAGCGGATCGGCTTTCAGAGTCACTTCTCCATTGACATCTGGGCTCGCACTTGCAACCGCCGCGGTTTCTGCCTTTGGATTTTTCCAAGTCACTAACAGGCTCTGAGCCTCGGCGTCGTTGGGTTTCAGGCGCAGGCACTGGGCTAGCTCGGTCAAGGCCTCGGCAGTCTTTCCCTGTCGCTTCAGGCTGACCGCCAGATTAAAGTGGTAGTCAGCCGCATTGGGGTCGGCAGACTCTGCCTCACTGAACAGCGCAATGCCGTCGTGGCCCTGGCGGCTCACGGCAACCCCTTCGTTATTCAAAACCTCGGCCAGCGGCAAGATACGAGCCACGCTGCCAAACGCTTGTTCGGCGTTTCGGTAGTCGCCTGAAAACAGCAGCGACAGCCCACGATAGAAGCCTGCCTCCAGCGCGTCGGGACCCTGCGCTTCGGGATCGCTGCGCCCGACCTTTGCAAAGGCCACGGCGGCTTCCTCATATTGCTGGCCGTTGTAGTCCTCGCGGCCCAACGCCATCCATGCCGGCGAGAAGTCAGGACTCAGCAAGACAGATTGGTTAAGGTGGCGCAGCCGCTCCGCCTGGTCGGGCTCTGTGATGCCGCGGATGTACTGCTCGAAGGCATCCACCTTAATCCCCGCGCCGGCGGCAAGAAACGTCTCCTCGGTGCCGCTGAAGCCGGGGTCAAGCTGCCGCGTGAGCTTCCACGCCAGCGAGTCGAAAACAGCAACCAGATCGCGCATGGCGCCGCGCGCCATCACCGGCTCGCTCATCCGCAAGCGCGCCACATCCACTACCTGAGCCTGGGCCAAGATGCCTGCGCTGTCGGTCTGAAAGCTGCCCACGATGATTGAATCGGCGTCAAGCGTTTCGGCCAGCTTGAGAGAACTCGCTCGCGAAGGATGAAACCCCTGCGGCAGGCCTAGATGATCCAGCGCATAGCGCCGGTCCTCTCGGCTCATGGGCGCAAAGCCCGCCGACGCAAACCTGGTGCTGAGAATCTGCGGCGCAGCCTCGCGAACCCAGTCCAGGCTCGGCTGCCCGCTGCGGTTGTCAAAGGGCAGGACGAGCAGAATCCGGCCGTGACCGCTCTCGTCAGCCGTTTGGGCACCAGAAGAGACCGTAACCAAGAGGACCAGCACAAGCCCCAGCCCTGCCTTGGCAGCAGCCTGCGCAACCCCACGAAAACGCGATGAAAAAAAAGTATGCACGACAGGCTGATTATAGGCGGTGGGCCGCACCGGCGTCGGCTATCGCGGCGGATCCTGCATCTGCGCCGCTGACGCAAGCTAACGGTCAAACCGGATGAGCGCGATCCACTGGCCCTGATTATCCTGCTTCCATACCAGCGTCCCGCCCAATTCTTTTGCAATCTCCTCGGGCGGCAGATCGTGGTGCAAGCCAAAATAGCGCTCGTCCATCGCTGCGCTCATTGGCCCCAGGCTCAGCAGCGGCGCAGGTGGGTCGTACTTGGTGGAAAAGACCAGCGCCACGGAGTACTTCTGCGGCTCTGAGGCGGCGCGGGCAATCTGCGCGGGAGTAAAGTCCTCAAGCCGGTAGACCTGCCAGGGCTGCTTGAGATAACCAAGCTCGGGCCGGGTCAACTCGTCGCTCATTGGCCACGCAGTGAGCACAGTAGCACCGCGATAGTGCTGGTTGAGCTGGGCAATGCCGGCCGCGTGCAGACGGACCACATGGGCGTAGGCCAGGTTGTCTTCCGGCGCAAAGCCATAGGGCGGATTAACAAACAGCCCAAAGACAAAGGCCGCCGCGGAAAACACCGCCAGCCCCTGCCAATATGGAACGCGCCGATACATGGTCGCCACGGCCATGAGCAGCACCAGCGAGTACATGGGCAACAGGTAGCGGGTGAGAAGCGCGCCACCTAGCACGCTGAAGAGCAGAGCATTCGCCAGCAACAGCAGAAAAATCCTCCGCTGCGCCGGCAGGCCGATGTGCGCCCGCTCATTCCCCGCGGCGTCGCGGCGTGGATCGAGCAGCAGCGCTGCAACCGCGATCAGCACGGGAACAAACAGGTTCATGTGCGCGGTGAGATGCAGAACGCGATGGCCGAAAGCGGCCAGCATCCGCAGGGGATCGAGGTTGGCCTGCGCGTTGTAGCGCAGGAACTCAGGATTGCCGAACAGGAAGCCGGTTTTGGAGTAGTGCCAGGCGTACCAGCCGGCGAGCGGCAGCGCGCAGCTTGCCAACCACGCCGCCTCCTGCCAAAAACGAGAGCGCAGTGGCGGGCGAACACGAAAGCTCTCCACCAAGCTGACCACGGCCAGCGTCAGCGGAATCACGATGGCCGTCTCTTTTGATAACGCAGCGGCAGCAAACCATAGCGCGGCAGCCCAGGGCTTGTTGGCTTCGTCCTGATCCCGGCCAGGAAGCGCATACACCAACCCCCACAGCGTGCAGGCAGCGGCAAAGATGTCCGCGTGGGCCAGCGTGCTCTGGGCAAACCAGATGGGATAAAGCCCGGTCAGCACCACGGTCCAGAAGGCCACCCAGCCCACGCCCACCAGGCGCATGGCCAGCCGCCAAACCGCCAGCAGTCCGAGTCCGGCAACCAACAGCACCGCTTCGCGCGTCACCTCAGGATAGAAGCCCGAGAGCTTCCACCAAAGCGCCAGATAAATGCTGGGGAGCGGCGGGTGGGCGTTGGTCAACGTGGTGATGGGGATCAGCGAACCGGTGCGAAAAAAGTCCCAGGCCGCGGGAATATAGTAGCCCGCCTCGTCCCAGTAATAGGGCAGGCGCAGCAGCATGAAGTGGCTCAGGTAGAGTGCCACGAAGATCACTGGATAGATCATCCAGAGAGGCAGGGGCGCGTCCAGCCGCGGCTGCAACAGTCTTTTCCAGCGCAAGCGATCACTCCTGGAACAGATTCGCGTAGCTCAGCCTTAATTGACCGGCCCTTGAGAAAAGTTGTGGCTCTGCGGCTCAAGGTGCAACTCGCCGAAAGCCTGCTCGTACTGCGATAGATTCTGCCCCAGCACGTTCCATAGGGCTTTGGCCTGCTGCGGGCTCAGGAAGATGGCCTGGTGGTTGCGAATGGTTACCTGGTCTGGACCGGCACTCGAAGCCAGACCGAAGACAAGCTGGAAGTCCCATACGCTGACGCGCACCTGCACGCTGTTGGCATAGGATTCGCGGTAGTCTGCGGACTGGGCAAGATTCAATTGGGGCTGTTTCTCGGATGCACTCATGGTTACACCAGATTACTCCCGCCGGGGCCTGGATGGCGTATATCGCGCAACAGCAGGCTATTTGCCGGGGATTTGCGTAGGGTTCCAGTGGTCGCTGCCGCGCAGGAAAACTGCGGGCTCGTACTGACGGGCCTGTTCGTCCGAGAGAAAATGGGTGTGCGGATCGCGCTGGTCGTGCTGTGCGCCCGGCCCCGTGGAATTGAATTCCGCATAAAACACTGTCTCGATGGAATGCGTTTCGCCGGGATGCCACTCGCGCCAGCCCGCCGAGTCAATATGCGCACCCATCTCAGTATTGAGATAGATCACTGTGGCGTAAGGCCGCCATGGCCGGCCCAGATAGACAGGCTTGGTTACACCCGCGCCCGCCGTGAGCTTGCAATGGCTTAGAACGTAGCCGGAGTCTTCTTCGGGGTAATGCTTTGACTGCGCGGTAATGAATCCGCCTTCGTGGGCTGTGCTGTGAATCTCGCAGTGGTCGAAGACCGCCTTGGCATCGCCAAAGATGAAATCGACGTTGCCCTCGATATAGCAGTCGGAGAAATACTGCCTCGCGGAAATGCAGCTTTCGCCATTTGGATTGCAGCTGCGGCTGCCGGCATAGACAGTGTCCTGATTGCCCAGCAAGCGCACGTTGTGGAAGATGGCGCGATCTCCAGTGACCAGCAGCGCCAGCGCCTGAGAGCCCGCCGGAAGCTGAGGATGGGTGGCATTGAAATCGTTCTGAAAGGTAATGTTCTCGGCAAGAAAATTGTCCGCGGTCACATTCACGGTGGCTGAATGGAGGGTTCCGCCCGTCGTACCTGCGCTCTTGTCCATCACGACGACAGTCTTGGCAGGGTCGCTGTTGGCGCTGCGCATCCGGATATTCGGCTTGTTCACGGTCAACACTTCACGATAGGTTCCAGGAGCCACCAGGATTAGCGCACCATCCTTGGGAGCCGCGTCGAGGGCGCGCTGGATGGAGTAGAAGTCGCCCGTACCATCGGCCGCCACATAGAGCGTTGCGTCCTCGGGCGGAATTGTTCCCGCCATCTCCGGCGCTGTAGGCATGACGGGAAACGGAACAAAGCGGGCATCGCAGGGCAGCGGCTTGCCTAGTGTGGAATCGGGCGTCTGCCGCACGACCGCATCCTCGCCCTTGGGCTCCAGATTCCCGCGGCTGACGCCTATGGCGATGTCGGCATCCTTGACCAGCCAGGTGGAGTGCTCCTGGTCGTCGGCAAAGACATTGTTGAGGGTCAAGCCTAACTTATGATCGGAGTCTAATCCGAGAAACGTATAACTCCCTGCCGTAAGGATGTGAATGTTATCGAGAGTGATGTCTTTATAGATGGGAAGCTGATCTCCGCCGAAGGTGGTGTAGAGCGGCGTGAACACCAGCGGATTCCTGGTATCGCGAATGCAAACGTCGCGGTAGACGAGATCATGCACCAGGCCGCCGCGGCTGCGGTCAGATTTGATGCGGATGCCGTTGTCCGCGCCGTCGATGGTCAGGTCCTCGACCAGCATATGATTCACGCCACCGCTCGTTGCGCTGCCGATGGACATGCCGTGGCCGGTATAAAAGTGGTTGTGCAGAATGGAGATGTTCGACGACGGACCTGCCTTGTTGGATTTCACCGAAATATCGTCGTCTCCCGCATGAATTGAGCAATAGGCAATGGTGACATTGCGCGAGGAAACGGGATCGATGCCGTCGGTATTGCGCGCGGTTTTCGGGGTCATGATCTTCACGCCCCATGCCGTAAAGCCATCCGTCTCATTCACGCCCACATGGAAGTTAGGTGAGTTGCGCAACGTGATCTTGTACATTGTGAACTCATCTGCGTGGCGCAAACTGATGAGTTCTGGAACGTTCTGCTGTTTGTCGGCGATCTTCGCCTGGTGCGCCAGGTCCCACCAGCTCACATTCTGGCCCAACAGTTTGGCCCCTCCCCGTCCATCAATGGAGCCTTCGCCCATGACGCCGCTGTGCTGGATACCTTCACCCACAATCAACGGCTTGCATCCGTGGCCTCTCTCAGCCAGAACGCCGCAACTGCCTGGGGTCAGATCGTAGAGACGCGGATCGCGCGAAGCCACCAGCGCGGTATTTGCATCTACCACCAGAGTTACGCCGGTGCGCAGCGCGATGGGGCCAGTTAGGAATACATCCTTTTTCCCGCGCGCGCGCAACACAACCGCCTTGCCCGCGGCGCATGTGTCCAACGCGTGCTGAATGCGGTCGGTATCCAGCGCTCTCTCATCCTCAGGCGCAATCACCCCATGGGCAGCTGCGATATGAGAATCCAAACGGACGCACGCAGCGGGAATGTGTGGTTCGGTGACCGTGCGGGTGTCCTGTGCTGACAGAGTAAGTCCAAAATATATCTGCAGTACCGCGATAAACGCCGCAATAGAGAGTGATCGCATATGTCTCCAAACCAAATCGCAAACATCGTTCAATTACTTTTGAATGGCGCTCGTGCCGCTAGCTGAATTTGGCTTCGCTGCGGATAGCGTCCGTGGGACTTGCCCTAAAATCCAGCGGGCAAGTTCGCGGCCGGCGGCGAAATTATCGTACTCGGCGGGCAGCTTGCGTCCGTCGGTGTACTCGTTGTAAAGCCAGGGATCGACTGTGGCGAAGACAGTTCCCTTGCCGTATTTCGCCGTGGCCATCAGAATGCCCTCGTTATCTTGAAACACGGAGACGGCAGGCGACTGCACCGAAATGTTGCAGACATCTTTCATAAACAACGTATGCGGATCACGAAAGATGGCACCGCCGGGAATCGTGATTTTTCCCATCTCGTACGAATGTCCGGGCACATGTTTGCGGAGAACGCTGTTGAGATGAATGCCGAACCGATCGGTAATCAGATTCAAGTGTTCCAGATCGGTATTTGCGGGATCGTTGGCCATAATCATCAGAACGCCGCCCGCCTTGACCCACTCGGCAATCTGCGTCGCGTCCTGCGGCTGCACATAATTTGGGTTAGGATTCTTAATCGGAATATCAGGAGAGACGACGATGTAGACCTGCGCCTGACGAAGGTTTGCGAGCGTAGGCGCTGCATAAAGCGTTTTGGTCTCCGCTCCGAAGTTGCGGAAGATATGACCGAGCAGAGAGTAGCCGTTTTCGCTCTGGTCATCCCATTTGTAATGGAAGTAGACCTGCTGGCCGAAGGGATCGGGCCGCTTCTGGCTGTTGAACCATCCGTCTACCAGCACCGTTTGGCCGCGCCCCAGCTTTGCATTTGCAATGTTCTCCACCTCTGTGCTGGCCAGCAGAAACGCGCCTATTCCCTTGGGATCGTTCGTGGTTATGTTTTCGCCGATGTAATATTCGTAGCTTCCATCGCGATAGGGATCGCCGCCCAGACCCACAGCCTTCACGGTTCCGGTAAGAGATACCGACCCGTCAGCCCCCGTCTCGATGAAGTGGCCGAGAATTCCTTTGTAACCGCGCTCTGCGTTGGCAAGATAGCTTTGGGGAAGATAACCAAGCCGTACCCCTTTTGCTAACGCGTAAACAAACATGCACGAGGCAGAAGACTCTAGATAGTTTCCCTTCGCTCCGCCCTTGTCGAGTACCTGATACCAAAGCCCGGTCGTCCGATCCTGGTAATGGGCCACGGCTGCCGCATCCCGGTTGAGCTGCTCGATCAGATGCTTCCGCCCAGGATCGCCTACTGGATAATAAGAGAGCGTATCGACCAGGGCCATCATGTGCCAGCCCATGGCCCTGGCCCAAAACTGCGAAGAGAGGCCGGTCTGCTTGTTGGCCCAGCGCTCCTGCTTTGATTCATCCCATCCGTGGTAGATCAGGCCTGTCTTTCCATCGCGCGCGCGCGCGTCCATCAACAGGAATTGATGGGAGATGTCTTCAAAAGCTTCGGGATGATGAAACGTAGCCGCATACTCGGCATAGAAAGGCTCCGCCATATAGAGCCCATCGAGCCACATCTGATTCGGATATTTTTGCTTGTGCCAGAATCCGCCGGATGCGGTGCGCGGCTGATGCATCAGTTGCTGGTAAAGCAGCGTGGCGGCCTTCGCATAGCGTGGATCCTGCGTCACCCCATATAACAACAGGAGCTGGCGCCCGAGCAGAATGTTATCGAGCTGGTTTTCTTCCACCTTCCAGGTGGGGATGGAACCATCGGGAGTTATGAACTGATCGACTGAACTCTTGATGTAGTTGTAGTAGCGCGGATCGGCAGTATTCAGCCACACGGAGTCCACGCCCTCAAGCAGCGTGCCTAACTCGTAGTTCCATGCCCACTTTGTGCCAGCGGGGGCAAAGCGTCCGTCGGGCCAGCGCTCGATTGCAGCGCTGGCCGCGCGCTGCGACCACGCTTGCTCTGCCGCGGGCGCTGCGCACAGGCACTTACCCGCCATTCCGGCAAGCAATAACAGCCAAATAAGACTGCGGTAACTCTTCATTTACTCTCCTTGAATTCCGCGCTCCACTTTTCAAAACGCTCCAGCGCGCGTTGCGCATCCGCGCTGTACCAGGCATAGCCATTCCTGCGTTCCATCGAGAGTTCATTGACATGGTCGTGAATCGACTTATCACGGTCGGCAAAGATCGGGATGTCGGAGCCGATCTGATAGTAGCGCGCCCAGATAGGCCCTGCGCCCTGGCTTGGAACAAGCTCGCGGCCATTCGGTCCACGCTCATAACTCTGGTTGTAGATCGCCGTTTTTTTGAGCCACGCCGCCGCTGCGCGAATGGACCGCTGTTCGGCAGCCGTGGGATGCGGCAGACTGTTCATCAGCAGCAACAGCAGGCTGGCGCTTTCGCTCGCGCTCTGAGCCGGCGGCTCGTAGTTGCGTCCCGATACCGGCTTGAGCGTCAGCGCATCGTCCTGCTGCGGCCATACCGTCGGCGTTCCATTCACAACAATTTGCGTGGCAAGGATGCACTCGATTCCACGAGCGAAGCTGTGGGCGGCACGATTACGAACCTCCTCAGGAACAAACGCAAACTCATCGCTGCCCTCCGCCGCATGGTGCATCAGTTCCACCACCTGGGTCACGGCATCGTCGTTATAGGTGATGGCATCGTGATAGCCACCCTCCAGTGGCCACACTTGCGGCCATCCGCCGTTAGGAAACTGCGCTGCGAACAAGTAGTCCATCCCGCGCAAAAATGCCGCGCGATAGGGCGCAACGTCCCCGCCTACAGAGGTCCCGATGACTTTCGCCAGGAAGTTCATTTGGGTCGTCGTGGCGTCGTTGTCGATGGTACCCACGTAATTCCAGTCCGGTTCCAGCGGAGCATCGAAGTCGCCTGGAGTCGGAAACCTGTTCAGATTATTCGAGGTAAACGCCTCGCCGGGGTGGCGCCGCTCCTTGCTCATCTCCAGATTCTTTCCCCAGCCACCGGCGGGCGTTTGAAACGAGACAATCACATCGGCAACGTGCCGCGCGTCCGCGCCTGCATACCAGGCTGCGTCGCGATCAAGCGGAATGCTGCGAGCGGAGAAACTGTGGGGCGGCTCAATGGGCTTTTCGATTCCCGCGCGTTTCAACTCCGCCTGCAAGAAATCCTTGTCTGCCTGGCGTTGCCGCTGGGAACGCGCGATGTATTCAAGCCATGCGCTCTGCTCTTTCTTTGGCAACAACGCGATGCGCGCCGGAGTGAGAGGCTCGACGGGAGGGTTAGTTCCAATCGTGGATGCGGCGGCAATCGCTGCTGCCATCAGAGCCGCAGCCATTGCGACGGCACACAAGCTTTGGCGTTTCGGTTTCGTCATTTTGAATTCACTTTTTTCGTTCGCGCGGATTGGCAATGCTGGCCGCAAAGGAAGAGGCTGCCGTTTTGAGAACGGCAGCCTCTTCGGTTAGAGCAAGTCGTTCAGGCTAGAACTCGATGCGCGCCGAGAACTGTGCAGCCTTGCGATTGTAAGCCGCATTTTGGGTGATCTGTCCGAAGCTCACGTTGCCAAGCTGCGTGCTTGCGACACTGAACAGGGTGTGGTTGGTGACGTTGTACCACTCAGCCCGGAAGTTCAGCTTGGACGCCTCCGTAATGTGGAGCGGGAAAGTGCGGACCAGAGCGAGATCCAACTGGTAGTTGCCCGGGCCGTAGAGGTTGTACGGCGCGGTACGAGGCGCGTTGCCGAAGGTATAGGCAGGAGCTGGCCCACCCACCGCATTGAGCAGCGTTGTTTGGCCGGACGGAGCTGTGGGGCTGATGAACGGACCCGTCGGCGCGGTGGTGGTGCTGCCGACGCTGGGAACGATGTAGGAGGTGCCGGTGTAGTTGGACCAGTTGACTCCCTTACCCCATTTTCCATTCTGGCGTGCCGATCCGGTGAAGTTCGGGTTGAGTGTTGGCTCGCAGGTGACGTCCGCGGGATTGGTCTGGCAAGTCGATGCGGTGAGAGCCAGCGGCGAGCCAGAGTAGGCCTGGTAGATCCCGGAGAGCTTGAAACCACCGAGGATCGCACGCTCAATGGGCTGTTCGCCGAGAATCTCCTTGCCGAAAGGCAGGGCATAGACGGTGGTGAGGACAAAGTGCTGTGGCTGATTGGAGGTGGAGACCGTCCGCTCCAGCCTGTCTGCCGGATAGGACGCCGAGGAGTTCCCGGCAATGGTGCCTGCCGGAATGGCATAGCCGGAGCGGAATGTGCCGGCATCGTCAATGGCGCGCGAGAAGGTGTAATTCGCGCCGAAGGTCAATCCGTGCCATGCGCGCATGTTCGCGTTCAGTTGCACGCCGTGGTAGTTGGCGTTGCCAATGTAGCCATAGGAATCATTGTAGGACTCGAATGGGTTGGGCTTCAGGAACGTGCTCAAGGGCTGGTTTACTGAGGAATTGGCGAATTGAGCCAAAGCCGGCGCGCTACAAGTCAGGTTATTGGCTGGGTTGTTGCAATCCGTGGCGACGGTGGCGCCCTTGTCAGACAGCAGCGTTCCCAGATACAGATACTTCGGATCAAGCTGGTTCGCCTGGATACCGCGGCCGTTGTAGCTATCGAGCTGGAGGAAGTGTCCCTCCGAACCCACATACGTGGCGGTCACGGCCAATGCATTGGTGATCTGGCGCTGGATACCCAAGCTCCAGTTGATGTACTCCGGCGCGCGTCCGCCGAGGTACGGGTCGTCCAAGGTCAAGCCCGAAGTCGGGCTTCCCTTGAAGCTGGTCGACAGCCCGGCGATTGTATTGGTGGTGTAGCCGGTTCCGTCATAGTTGCCGGAGCCGACGCCGGCAGCGGGCGTGTAAGAGGGAACTGCGCCCGATCCGCCCGCCAGAAGATTCGTCATCGTGGTTACGCTGTTGGACGATGAGGCTGAAAGAGCGGAGGAGAAGCCCAGGGTTCCCATGGTGGATGTGAGGCCGCCCACCGCATCGCCGTGCGTAAACATGACGCCGTAGCTGGAACGGATCACGGTTTTTGAGCCAAGCTGGTAGGCGAGGCCGAGACGGGGCCCGAAGTTCCTTCTGTAGTCCTGGGCCGGCGTGCTGCAGTTGCAGGTGCCTGCGCCCAGCCCGGTGAAATTCAGGGCACCCGGCAGGCCGGTCACCGAGTTCATCAGGTTGGGATCGTAGAAGCTGGCGTAATTCTTCACTTCTCTAAGGCTCGGGAAGAAATCGTAACGCAGGCCGAGATCGAGAGTGAGCTTCGAGGTCACCTTCCAGTTATCCGCGAAGTAGGGAGAGATGGCACGGAAGCGCGCGCCGTACCCTGGGTGATAGGAATAATCCGTCAAGCTGCCCTTGTCGACCTCGCCGAGGAGGAAGCTGGCGTAGGAGAGACCTGTGTTTGCCGTGAGGGTAAAGGCAGTAGCCGACGTGCCGGTGAGGCCCGAAGTCTCTGCGACGGCGTTGGCAAGGGTAAGAGGCGTGCTTCCCCCGGTGGCGCTATAGGTGTTGTAGAGCAGCCATGCAACCTGGCCGCCAAACGTGAGAGAGTGCTTTCCGACGGTCCACTGGAGATTGTCGAGCACCGTGTAGTTTTCCGCCAGCGTTACATTGGAGGTGGTGCCGCCCCAGTTTGTCGGGGCGTCAGTACCGGCCCAAGTCACGATGGGGAAGGTCTGCTGCGCCTGGCCTGCCGGCAGATTGGAGAGGCCCATGTGTGTAGCAGAATAATTTGGCGACTGGTCAGGATTGAAGGTAGGACCGTTGTAACGGGCATAGCCCCACTTGACCTGGTTGAGGAGGTGCGGCGAGAAGGCATGCGTCTCTTCAATGGTGCCTACCGCGGTCTTAGGCGCATAGGCCTGACCGTAGTTAAAGGGAACGGGTCCAACGTTGCGGCCCGCTGTCGTTTGACCGACAGGAACAGAACTTGCCTGGCGGCCGATGGCGGCGATGAAGGTCAGCGTATCCCGCGAGTTGACCATATAGTCGATGCGGTGTGTCATGGACCAATTGGTGAGTCCAGTGGCGTTGGGAGCTTCAAAGTTGTTTTGCAGACCCGTGCCGATGCCCGCGTTGGGCAGAAACGCCTGCATATTCTTGGCGAACGCAGTGATCTGGCCGGCGGGAATTACATTGGGCGTGCCGATCAGCACCCCAGCCCCCGTAGGACCTGTGACGCCAGCTGCCGGCGGACCGTAGCCGAACTGATAGCGGCAGGCATACCCCTTGGTCTGATGCGCGGTGCAGGAGGCCTGTGTCGTTGGGTCGTAGATCGTTGTGCCGGCAGAGGCGAAGACCGCGCTGAAATCGCCGGACTGCTGGGCCGCCGTGGGAAAGGTAATCGGCAACGGCGTCGCGCTGCTGTAGCGGAAGCCGTTGTAATTGCCGTAGTAGAAGACCTTGTCCTTCCATGCGCCAAACGGAACCAGAGGACCGCTGACGTTGATGCCGTACTCGTTGCTGTGCTCGATGGGTTTAATCGGAACCAATTGGCCGGATGCAGTGAGGACGGGAGCCTTTCCGAACCAACCCCACGTATCGAGCGCGGTATTGCGGAAGAACTCGTACACAGAGCCGTGGTACTTGGCGCCGCCCTGCTTGATGGAGTAGTTCATGACGCCCTGGCCCTCATAGATGGCCGAGTAGCCGGTGGTCTGCACCTGGAACTGATCGACTGCGTCCACCGAAATAGCGGTCCACACAAAGCGAGGGTCGCCGTTGCCGCCGGCGCGCACAAACGGGATGCCGTCGATGTACACGGCAGAGGCTGCACCGCGGCTGCCTGAGCCGTTGACCACGCCGGTGTTGGTTGTGGCGTTGCCGTTGGTTTCATTGCCTTGCACGCCGGGCATGAGATATGCAAAGTCGGTTGCGCGGCGCTGGTCGGCGTTGCCATAGGCGCCCATTTCAATTGGCAGCTCGGCATACGTTTCCTGCTCCATGGTGGAGCCCAGCGTTGCGTTATTGGTTTCCAACTGCGGTGGCTCGGCAGTAACAGTAATCTGGACGTCCTGGCCGCCGACCGTCAGAACCGGGTTATACACCTGCGACTCCAGCGCATTCACCTGGATGTTTTCCTGCACCAGCTTTTCAAAGCCTTTCGCGGTCGTGACCACGGTATAGGTGCCTGGGTCCAGGTTGGAAAAGTTAAAATCGCCCGCGCCGGTAGTTGTGGTTACGGTTTTGATGCCGGTCGCGCCATTGATTGCGGTTACCGTGGCTCCCGGAATCACTGCCCCCGACGTATCCAATGCAGAGCCGGTAATGGCGCCTTTTCCTGAGAGCTGCGCCATTGCGCCGAAGGGCGCCACCAAGGCGATGGCCAGAAGCACCAGCCACGCCCAACCAAGACCGTGCAGGAACGCACGCCGCGGTTCCGTCGATGCCTTGCACATACCAAACTGCTTTTTAGCTGCAAAATGCCCCATTAAAGCCTCCAAAGATTTGCCGTTCTGCTGCAGTTCCAAGTTTCGTTTATCCGATAACACATGATAACAGCAGCATAGTGGTCGGACCTCTATGCAAACCCCAACAGTGTCCCGCACATGGTGTTGAATTGTCAATAACCAAAAATGCGTAATTTGGATAACCTCTGTAACATATTTAAAATGAGTACGATGGCTTTCCGCGATTCGGCGTCAAAGTCCAGGTTTGAACCATTGCGCTAGGATCGCCGCTTGACTAAAAACTAAAGTAACCTCCCGAAACGCACATTTCTCGTTTAGGACAATTTGATTCACGAAGTTCGACTCCTGAATTTGTGTTTTAAGAGAGAGTTGTCCCAATGAGGTCTGACCTATCCAGCACACAAAATCGCGCCGCCCCGAAAAACAAGATCCCGTTGCATCAGCGTGAAGGCAGCAGTCTCTCCCGCCAACCGGAGAGGCTAGCGCAACGACACGCTTGCTCCGGCCTGCTTCGTGATTGCCTGCCCGGTTGCGGCTTCGATGGTCACGCCCGAGCCTGCGACCTCGGCATACGCGATCGTCAGTCCTTGCTGAGCGGCGATCTTCACGTTGTGAAGAACAACGCCGGTCACTGGCGCTTCCGGCAAGCCTACGATTGCGCCCGCCGATGTGCTGCCCGTGGCCGTCACATTTTCCAGCGTGATGTCGTGGAAGTGCGGCGTCAAGCGTGTGACAGGCTGCGGCGCTTCCCCATCGGGCGGCAAGACCTTCGGATAGTACTCACTGATAATCAGCGCGTTCTTCACGTCTTTCATGTCGATGTCTTTGAAGAAGAGATGCCCAACATCGTTGCCGCGGTCGCGATTTGCCTTCACGCGAATGCCGTTGTCAGTACCTTCAAAGTGAATGCGTTCGGCGTGAACATTTTGCACGCCTCCTGCTAGTTCGCTGCCAATCGAAAGACCGTGCCCGTGCTTAAAGGTGCAATCGGTGATCGTAATATCGCGGCTTGGGTCATCGGGTCCCGGCGAGTTGATGGCTCCCGACTTGATGGCGATGTCATCGTCGCCAACGTCGGCAAAAAGATGATCGATGCGTACATTCGAGGATGAGAAGGGATCGATGGCGTCGGTGTTCGGCGAGTGGGCGGGCGCAAGAACCTTGATGTTCCGGATGATCACGTCGTCAGAGTAATACGGAACCAACTGCCACATCGGAGAGTTCTGGATGGTCACTCCCTCCACCAGAACATGCTTGCAGTGGTCGAAGACGATAAGCCTGGGCCGCGGGTGATCCGAGCCCATCACGCCAGCATTCTTGATGGCCCGCGCCATCACCCACCAACTATCGCCTGCCCCATCGATTGTCCCTTCGCCCATAATGGCAACGTTCGTTGCATCTGTGGCGCTCACCAGCGATTGCAGGCCTGGTTCGCGGAACTCCGTCTTGGCCGAATAATCCGCATGATCGGCGGAGCCGAGTAGCGTTGCGCCCTTGTCTAGCTGCAACGTGATCTTGCTCTTCAGCACGATGGGGGCGCTCAGATAGCTTCCGGCAGTCAGTTGAACCGTCCCGCCGCCTTTGAGCGCGCAAGCGTCGATCGCCGCCTGAATCGCGGCTGTATCTTTGGCAACGCCGTCCCCCTTGGCTCCATACGCGCGTGGATTGCAGATGACGGATGAAGTAAGCGCATGAGCCGGCACAGCCGCAAAAACCGCTGTCAGGGTTAGCCCAAAGATCAGGCGCATGAGCAATTGGTTGAGTTGTTTCACGGGAACTCCTTGCGGGCAATCGAATCGTATGCAATCCGATCATACGTCAGAAGAGTCGAGAGGTCATACCACGCCAGGAGAGCTGGATTTGAAAATCTGCTGTAAGTGATTGGTGCGAAAGGGGGGACTCGAACCCCCATGGATTGCTCCGCCAGATCCTAAGTCTGGTGCGTCTGCCAATTCCGCCACTTTCGCTTCCAGTTCTAGTCTACCTCCGCGCGAGTACCCGGTACAGATCCCGGGCAGCGGCGGCGCCAGGTTCGCGCCGATCTTCGCGTAAGCTAGAGAAGGAAGTAGAAGCCGCAAGCCGCCTTGGCGCATCTTCTAAACTGGATCAAATGAATCAGATCGACCAGGCCCGCCAGAACGCATTCCAGGAAACGCTCTTGAGCGCCCGCCGCACCATGCTGCTAAGCGAGATCCTCAGGCTGGCAATGGACAGCTTCCGCGCGAGCAAGTTGCGCTTCGCGCTCACCGCGCTGGGCATGGTCATCGGCACCGCATCGGTCATTTTTGTGGTCACGATCGGCATGACCGGAAAGCAGTACATTCTGGAGCTAATCCAGAAGATCGGCACCAACTCGGTGGAGCTTGAATATGCGGGCGGCGGCGTTACAGCCGCCGAGCGCGTGCGCTACAACGATTACCTGACCCTACAAGACGAGAAAAACGTGGATGCCGCGTTGCCGGGCGTGATGTACTCGTCACCGGTGCTGGAGATGCACGACCGCATCAGCTTTGGCGGCGGCGTGGTGAAAGATACGCTGGTGCTGGGCGTGAGCCCCCAATACCTCAACATCCGCAATCTGATTGTGACAGAGGGCCGCTTTCTCGACGAAACCGATAACGACACGCACACCAAATGTGCTGTGGTCACCGAGTTGTTCGCCAAAGAGAGGTACGGCAGCTCCGATGCGGCAGTCGGCCAGACCTTCGAGATCACCGGTATTCCCTTCACGATCATCGGCGTCTTCAAGGAGAGCGTGGACGATTTTGGGCAATCGGAGATCGTCGATCAAACCATCCTGATTCCCTATTCGGTGGCCCGCTACTTCACTGGAACGGAACGTGTGAACCAGATCTATTTTTCCATGCGCAGCATGGACGAGGTGCCGGACGCCGCCAAGGATATCGAACGCATCGTGCAATCGCACCACAGGCCCAACTCGGTCTACAAGACGCAGACGCTCAAGGAGCTGCTGACCATGGCCGCGCAGATTGCCGATGCCTTGACCGCGGTTTTGGTGCTGGTGGCCGCCGTTACGCTGGCAGTGGGTGGCGTGGGCATCATGAACATCATGCTGGCCAACGTGCGCTCGCGCGTGCGCGAGATCGGCATCCGCAAGGCGCTGGGCGCAACACGCCGCGAGATCAAGCTTCAGTTTCTTTCTGAAGCCGTCATCATCTCGTTGACCGGCGGGATCGTGGGGACGCTTGTGGGCCTGGCCTTGCCGCTTTCCGTCCACTTCTTTACCGACTATGCCATTCCGGTCTCGCCGTGGTCTGTCGTTATTGCTCTCACCGCGGCTACGCTGGTGGGCGTCATCTTCGGTACGGTGCCGGCCACCCGCGCCGCGCAGATGGACCCCGTGGAGTCGCTGAAATATGAGTGATTCCGAGCAGCAGCGACCTAGCCTAGAGCCAGATTCCCAGGCCGAACCGGAAGACGCGCCGTCCCAGGGGCCGAACCTGATCCTTCTTTATAGTTTGATCGCGCTAGCGCTGGCTGCGGCCATCGGCTTCGCATTGATGATCGTGATGCCGTTCCATCACCGGCGATAACGGCCAGACGCTTAATCACTGCGTCTGCCGAGGAATGGCTGCCGATTGTCACTGAAAAGCATGGGTTGACGCAGTTCCAGGTTAGTTCTTCGGATTCCCTTCGCGCCCGGCAATCAGAACCGGAATCCCATCGACAATTGGATAGGCGCGGCCGCACTGGCCGCAAACCAGCTTGCTCTCATCAAGAGTGAGACCGCCCAGACAGGCAGGGCAGGCCAACTGGTCAAGTATCGACGGGTCGAATGCGTAAGAGTCGCCTGAATCGGCTGTCATCGTGGTCGGCTTATTGGATGGTGGCATCGGGATTGGGCGCCGGGTCGGCAGGTTTGCCCGGCGCAGCCGCATTGCCATTAAGCTTCGGACGGCTGGCAAACTCCGCTTCGATGCGCTGGGTGGTGCCGGCCTTGGCAAACTCATAAGCCACGCGAATGCCGTTGAAGATGGCACGATCGTTCGAGGAGCCGTGGCCGATGATGCAGATGCCCCGCACTCCGAGCAGCGGCGCCCCGCCATACTCCCGGTAATCCAGGCGGTGACGGAATTCGTTGAAGGCCTTCCGCGACAGCAGTGCGCCCACCTGGGCGGTGACTGTCCGGGTGAGCGATTCGCGGAGTACGTCGCGCACAAAGCGGCCGACTCCCTCGCTGGTCTTGAGCGCAACGTTGCCTACAAAACCGTCGCACACAATCACGTCGGCCTGGCCACTAAAGATGTCGCGTCCCTCGACGTTGCCGATGAATTTGATCGGCAGCGCTTTCAGCAGCGGAAATGCCTCGCGCGTGAGATCGTTGCCTTTGCTCTCTTCCTCGCCGATCGACAGCAGACCCACGCGGGGCTCGTCGATCTTGAGCACGCTGCGGGCATACATTTCGCCCATCACCGCAAACTGCGCCAGGTTGTGCGGCTTGCAGTCCACGTTGGCGCCCACATCCAGAAGGACACAGGGGTTTCCAGTAGAACTCGGCATGGGCGTCGCCAAGGCCGGACGGTCCACGCCGGGCAGCGCACCTAGCACCATCTTTGCCGTAGCCATGGCCGCGCCGGTGTTGCCGGCCGTTACAAAGCCAGCGGCCTTACCCTCATGCACCAGCTTCAGCCCCACGCGCATCGAGCTGTTCTTCTTGGTCCTTACCGCGTGAGCCGCCTTCTCTTCCATGCCGATGCGCTCCGCGGCATGGTGGATGACGATAGGCAGGTCTTCGTTTTCGAGGTGCTCGTCCAGCAGATCGCGCAGCTCCGCCTCGGGCCCAATCAGGTGGACCCGCACGGGCAAAGCCCGGCAGGCAAGGATCGCTCCCCGTATCTCCGGCTCAGGTGCTTTATCGGTGCCTACAGCGTCAAGAACAATGTCGATGAGCATGGGGGCTCAGTCTACTTGGCAGCTTCTTTAACATCAAGAACGGCGCGGCCCTTGTACTCTCCGCATTTGGCGCAAGCGCGATGGGGAAGCTTCTTCTCGTGACAGTTGGGGCACTCAGACACACCGACGGCGGTCAAGAAGTCGTGAGAGCGGCGGAGTGCGGTGCGGCGCGTTGAGTGGCGCCTTTTCGGATTAGGCATAACAAAAATTCCTTTCGTTTCTCCGGCCTCTTCATCCCGGCTCCAGACCGCACGCGGTCCTGGCTGCCCGGTAGGCATTGGGCGGAACACCCTCAATTGATCCAGAGATCCTCTGGGGGGCTTGTTACTCAGGACTCGATCCGGCTGCGTAGCCCAGCCAGCGCTTGCCAGCGGGGGTCGCTCGGACCCTCATCGCAGGAACACGGCTGAATGTTGCGGTTCTCACCGCAGCGCGGGCAAAGTCCCTTGCAGTCAGGCTTGCAGAGCGTTCTCACAGGCAGAGACAAAAGCACCTGCTCGCGCAGCACATCTTCAAGCAAAAGACTGTCCTTTTGATAATAACCGATTTCCGTTTCCGGCGCAGTAATTGACCGCTCCGTAGCCTCGGAATCGGCCGCCGCCGGGCGGAAGATCAGGTCAAAATCGGCCGCCAGCGGAATTTCCACCGGCTCCACGCAACGGGCGCAGGGTACCTGAAACCGGCCCGAAAAGCTGCCCTTGAGCCGAATATCGGCCACAATGTCTCTGGGACCGCGGTGTTCGTGAAGCACCTCGGCCCGTCCGGAAGCAGCCAGTTGCCCGGCCTGCTCTGCCTCTTCGCCTAAATCGACCGCCCCAGGAGCGACTTCCAGATCGAAGTCGATCGGTTCCCGCTCCAGTTCGCTAACTTTGAAGTCCATGCTATGAGCCTACGGCGCTGACGCAGCTCCGTCAATGAGCGTTTTTGCTGCCCCGAATAGGCAGAACTCAGCCTAAAATAGCGCAAGAGGGACAAGGTCCGCCAGCGCGTTGCGCGTCTGCTGCCCTGTTTACGGCCCATGACCTAGCAAGCAGGAACTAACTCAATGACCGATCATACGTTGCGTTTTCGCCTGGCGACCGCTGCCGACAGAACTCGCCTGATTTCTTTGATCAACGCCGCCTATGCGATCGAAACATTTCTGGAGGGGACGCGCACGGACGAAGACCGGCTCACGGCTATGATGCAGAAGGGAAATGTCCTGGTTGCCGAGGCGAGGGACGGTTCAGGCCAACTTCTCGGTTGTGTCTACACCGAGGTGCGCGGCGATCGCGGCTACCTGGGCCAACTGGCCGTGGACCCCGCCTATAAAAGCGCGCGGCTCGGCCGCATGATTGTCGAGGCCGCCGAGGATCATTTGCGCCGCCAGGGATGCGTGGCCGTGGATATCACCGTGCTGAGCATGCGCACTGAACTGCCCCCCATCTACCGCAGATTTGGCTACATCGAGGCCGGGATCGAGGAGTTCCATCCGACCCAGCCGCTGAAATCCGGCGTCGAGTGCCACTCCATCGTGATGTCGAAACAGCTGTAGCGCCGGGCAACTCCTTCGTCCGGTACACTGCTTGCAATCCACGTTGCGCCGTGAGGAAGCCCGCAAATTTCTCAACTCTATGTTTTCGTTCTGGAGGCGGCCTTTGATCGCACCTAACTTCTTACCGGTGCGCGGTCGATGTCGCAGGCAAGCTGACAGGCGGCGCTTCCCAGAGTGGATTAGGACGCAAAGCGAGGGTATCCGCGCCACAAAAGTTCAGGAGCTACTTTGACCTTTTCCGAACGTTTCCACGAAATTCGCACCGGGTTTGAGCGGCCTTTCTGGGTTGCAAACATCAGCGAGCTCTTCGAGCGGCTATCGTACTACGCAGCGTTTGCTTCGCTGCCCCGATATCTGCACGAGAGCCTGAATTTCGGCGTTGAGCGGGCCAGCAGTTTGGCTGGATTGTTTGGCGGTTTGGTCTGGTTTCTAGCAGCGTTCGGCGGAGCTCTCGCTGACCGCATGGGCTTTCGCCGAGCCCTGTCTCTCGCCTACCTGATTCTGACCCTCTCCTATTTCATGTTGGGCTCAATCGGTTCGCCGTGGCTTGCTCCGGTTCGCGATGCCATGCCTCTGGTCGTCCTGGTGACGCTAATCCTGATGCTTCCGGCCCTCGGTGTCGCGCTTGTGAAGCCCTCTGTCGTCGGCACCACAGCCCGTGCTTCCAAAGAAAACGTCCGCTCCATTGGCTACTCCATCTACTACACCCTGGTAAACATCGGCGGAGCGGTGGGGCCTCTTCTGGCGGGGTGGGTTCACAGACATCTAAGCGTGGAGAAAGTCTTCTTCATGGCGTCATTGAGCGTCTTCGTCATGTTCTTCGCCGTGTTGATTCTGTTTAAGGAGCCCCGCCGCTCAGGCGAAGCGCCGACCGAAAGCCTCGGCCAGGTCGCCCGGAACTTCCTGACCGTCGCGTCAAACTGGCGCTTCATGCTGTTTCTCATAATTTTCTCGGGCTATTACATCGCTTTCTGGCAGGAATTCCTCATCCTTCCCATCTATATCCATGATTACGTAAACGCAAAGAGCAACACCGAAATGCTGCTCATGTGGGACCCACTCACGGTGATCGCGCTACAGATGGCCGTAAGTATTTTCACTCAGAAAATGCCCCCGTTTCGCGGCATCACGCTGGGCACCCTCATCTCAGGCTTAGCCTGGATCTTGCTGATTGTGCATCCCAGCGTACCAATGGCAGTGGCGACCCTAATCGTAGTGGCGATTGGCGAGATCACGCAGCAGCCGCGCTATTACGAGTACATCTCGCGCCTCGCGCCCTCAGGGCAGCAGGGCACCTATATGGGCTTTGCTTTCCTACCCATTGGGATTGGCTCGCTCGTGGGCGGGTGGTTTGGCGGGTTCCTGATTCATCACTTCGGGGAAGTTCTGCATCAGCCGGGACTCGTGTGGTGGGCAGTATCTGGAGTGGGCGTGGCGACCGCCGGGCTGCTCTGGGTTTATGACAGCCTGGTACGGCGGGACGCGGGGGAAATGAAGTAGATTATTGCCCGAAATCGCCCCTCGCGCGGCTTTCGACGCAACGCAATTAGTTCCGGAAGCTATAGTCGCTCGCGAGTGCATTCGCTTCGCTCGACGTTCTCTTCCCGGCACTCTTTGCCGCAGTAGCAGCGCTTGTGGTCGTGAGTCTGTTTACCGCCAAGCCGTCGGCCAAGCAATTGGAGCTGCTTGCGGCTTAGGCCACTTCGGCTCGGTGGAACGGCTGAATTCAGTGTGGCATCGAAGAAAAAGTCCTTGCGTATGTCGCGAACGGACTTACACTGTCGGTGGAAACACCGTGAAGCTATGCCCGTCGCCCAACTAACTCTCGAAATCCGCATCGAGCACGCCCAGTCGCTCAAGGACCGGCGGCAGGTGGTCCGCTCACTCAAAGACCAGTTGAAGCAGAGCTTCAATATCTCGGTGGCGGAGTTGGACGAGGCAGTTACGTGGCAATCGGCGACCGTCGGCGTGGTGGCCATCTCCGGCTCACGCGATTACCTGCACGGCCTGATCGAAGAAGTGGAGCGTGCCGCCCGCCGCATGCTCAACGAACTCGGCGCGGAACTGGCCGACGCATTCTGGGACTATATCGAGAGCTGAGGCGGAAAGGCGCGTTGCCGTCCCGGAGAATGGATCGGTTCTCCAGTGCGAACTCGGTCTCGCCGCTCAACAACAATCGCCGGAACCCTCTGAATGCAATCGTCAGCGCGCAACCGCCGCATACTTGCCCGATTTGACCCAAAGGAACTCCGCTCCATCCGAAAGCCTGCCGGGATCCTTGACCACGTAGAGCAGAACCGTTTGCGGCGCGAAGCATTGCTTGTAGATGAGCGCGGAGCTTGACCCGCCATTGCCAAAAGCCAGCTCCAGGTCAAAGTGATCTGGAGCGCCGTCGAGACGCAGCACTCCGTTGCGGATCTGGGAAGATACTTCGTGCAAGCCTCCGCCGGAGAAGGTCGCATGCCCCTCGTTGCTCAGGCCGATTGTGTAACTCGGACTTCCTTCGTGTGCCCGATTCAAGTCCACGGCCACCTGGAATCCGCTGGTGATCGGCTCCATGCTGCCCGCCTTCACTACCCTGAAAACCACCGTACAGGAATCCTTCGAGCCGGGGCCGTAAATCGCCTTCACAAAGTCCTGCGCATTGCCGCCGGTCAACGCGGCGATTTTCTCTTCCTCTGTTGGGGGCGGCGGAGCCGCGGCTTCCGCTGCGCAGTTTGCCGGAACTGCGAAGATTGAAACCGGTGGCGGCGTCAGACTCGCATTCTTGACCTCGATGATGGTTTTTGGCGTGGCGCCAGTCTGGCCCAACTGCGCCTTCAGGACCAGCCCCGTCTTCGTGTCCACCCATGCCCTGAGTGTGTTGCCCTGAGCGGACGCCTCGACAATCCTGGCCGCAAATCCAAGAATCGTCTCCGACCCCACCTGCTTGGTGGCCTGGCCGAAGAGGTCGTCAATGCTCCCGAATGGATCGCCCCAATCGCCGGAGAAGGTTCCGTTGGAGCAGCCGGCGGAACTGTCGGGCGCGTACCAAGATATATTCCGATGCTTTTCCAAATCATAGAGGGTATGCACGTGAGGCGCATTCGGGTCAGCCATCTTGTCAATGGCTATCTGATCCACGAATACCTTCGATCCCAGACGGGAGGTCTTCATCCACTCGCCTGGGCCGAAGAGCGAATTGACCACGGTCACCGTATAAGCTGTTGGCGACCCAGGGGCTTGCGCCCTCATCGTCAACCCGCCGCTCGCCAGTGCAAGCAGCGTTATCCCGCATATTGCAACTCCACGCACTAGCATCGCTCTACCTCTCCATGCCCCGGCATGCGGCATCGCATCTCGTCTGCAAACCCAAGAAACCACTATATCAGCGGGTTATCGGGGTGGGCCATCCAATGAATTCCTGATCCTGCGAAGAGCAGTAACTATAGTTGAAAGTATGCGTTTTCTGCCACAAAAGTTGTGGCGCGTATACCCAATCTGGGCAGCTTCTACCCATTAATTCTTAAATCCATCTCTGCTATGCTTAACCGTCAACTGGTAGGAGAAACGAGGGTCGATGCCGGAGCACAGGGCACGCAAGCATCACCAGGACCGGGTAGCGGAGACGCTGCGGCTGGAGATCGGAACCATGATTGAGGGCGAACTTTCCGATCCCCGCATTGGCTTCTGCTATGTCACTGAGGTTGTGCTCAATCCAGGAGCGAAGTCGGCGCGCGTCTACGTAGCTCTTGACAGCGCGGTGAAAGACATTGCGCAGGCTGAACTGGATACCCTGGCCGGCCTTGAGGCTGCCAAAGGATACATTCGCTTTGAGTTGAAGGAGCGGATGGGTGTGCGTCACGTTCCAGAGCTCAGCTTTCTCGCAGACCGCTCAGGCCGCTTTCAGGCGCGTATCGAGCAGTTGATGGACAGATCGCGCAAGCGCCAAAAGCCCACCGCGGACCAGAAACCGGCTGTGGAACAACTAGCTCCGCCGGAGTAGCCGCGCATGGATCGATCCCCTTCGAATCTGGCTCTCGATATTTCCTCGAACTCGCTGGGGGGATTCCCTGCCGAGAAGGCGTTCCCAACAGCCTCTCCAGTCCCTGTGGATTCGCCAGAGAATGCCATCGCCGCGATCCTCAGAGTTCTCCGACAAGGTGAACGGTTCCTGGTCTGCTCGCATTCCTGGCCTGACGGGGATGCGGTGGGCAGCATGCTGGGCATCGGCATGTTGATCGAGCAGATGGGCAAGCGTGTCGATCTGGTTACCTCCGACCGGATTCCAGCCAATTGCCGCACCCTTCCCGGAGTCGACGCCATTCGCTCCGTAATACGCGTCGACGGACAGTATGACGCTGCGATTCTGTTGGAGTGCGACGGCCTTGCCCGCGCCAAGCTACATGGGCTGGAAGACTATTTCCTCGTCAACATTGATCACCATGTCAGCGGCCGCGCCTTCGCTCACCTCAACTGGATTGACTCGGGCGCGACCAGCGTGGGCGAGATGATTTACACCCTGGCCAAGGCCGCCGGCGCAACTGTCACCCCAGAGATGGCCACGTGTCTCTATGCAACGGTACTCACCGACACGGCGGGCTTCTGCTTCGGCTCCATCCAGGCCTCTACTTTCGCCTTGGCGCGGGATCTCGCCCTTGCCGGGGCCAACCCCATTCGCATTGCCCAGGACGTGTGCTTCTCCACATCCACATCCAAGATGCTCCTGCTGGGCGCGGCGCTTTGCACTTTGAAGCGCGATGGCCCACTGGTCTGGCTCTGGGTGACACACGACGATATGGTCCGCACGGGCGCTGTCGAGGAGGACTGCGAGGGAATTGTGAATTATGCGGTGTGCATCTCCGGCGTTGAGGCCGCGGCTTTTCTGCGCGAACTCCCCGAAGGACGTATCCGCATGAGCCTGCGCAGCAAAGGCAAAGTCAACGTGGCCGCAATTGCCGAACGGCTGGGCGGCGGAGGCCATGAAAACCTGGCCGGCTGCTCCGTTGCAGGGCCCTTGGATGGCGCGATCGAGAAGATTCTGGTCGAATTGCGCCGCGGCGTCGTCAGTCTGACAGCAGAATAGGCCTGAAACCCATCGAATTTCGACCCCGATCTGTTAGCCTTGTCCCTGTTGAAACTTGATCATTTTCATCCGCGTTTTCATAAGCGCGGATCGTAATCCGGCTAGGTCAGCTCCCCCAAGCGCTGCGACCAGAGCCGGAATGGTTGTGTTAAGCGCGGAACATACATGTGTTCACGCTTAGAGAGACACTGGAACTGGAGAAGCGCTGGAAGTGGAAACAACTCTGGAACCATCTACTCCTGAATCTCCCGGAAGCCGGCCCAAACGGCTGCCCAGTTGGGCCACCGTCTGCGAGGCAGCGGTTTTCCTTCTTTTCACCATTTTCTTTCTCACGTACGGCCTAACGCCGTTGCTGGGCGGCGATGGGTTGGGCCTGGTGGGCGCCGACGAACCCCGCTATGCGCAAATCGCTCACGAGATGCTGGACCGCTTCGACGCCGCTCACACGCTCAAAGACAAGCTCGGCGCCTGCGTAACGCCCTATCTCTACGGCCATCCCTGGCTTGAGAAGCCCGCGCTCTATTACTGGCGCGCCATGTTCCTGTTTCAGGATTTCGGCGTTCACGACTGGAGCGCCCGCCTGCCATCAACGACCTTCGCCTTCATCATGGCCGGCCTGATCTATCTGCACATGCGAAGGTTCCGGCCTGGCGGCCACCTGGATGCCGCCCTCATCACGGTCGCCTGCGCAGGCATCATCAGCTTTGCTCGAGGAGCTTCAACAGATATGCAGATGGCCGCGCCCCTGGCCATTGGCCTGCTCGGCTGGTACGCGTGGTATGAGACAGATTCCAAATTCTGGCTTTACGATATCTATTTTTTTACCGGCCTGGCTACGCTGGCCAAAGGACCGGTAGCGCCTTTTCTAGCCATCGTCATCATCGCAGCCTTCGCCCTTTTACGGCGCGAATGGTCCATCCTGCGCCGCTCTCTTTGGTGGCCCGGCGTGATCCTCTACTTCGCCATGGTTCTGCCGTGGTTCATCGCTGTGCAGCATCAGAATCCAACCTTCTTCCGCGAGTTCTTCCTCGAACACAATCTCGAGCGCTTTGCCACCAACCGCTATCAGCACGTTCAGCCCTTCTGGTACTACCTGGTGGTCGTATTGCTTGCCATGATGCCCTGGACCGTCGTGGCTGTTCGCGCACTGGTCGATGGCATTCAGACTTCGGTGGCAGAGTGGCGTCTGCGTCACTCCAAGAATCCCAAGCCTTGCTCGAACCGGCCCGGCGATGCATTTCCCGAATTCCTGGTTCTATGGGCACTGATTCCGATCCTCTTTTTCTCCTTCTCCAGATCCAAACTGCCGGGCTACATTCTTCCCTCGATACCGCCCATCGCCATCCTCACAGGTGACTATCTCTTCCGCCGTAAAGCAGGCCTCAACCGCTGGATTCTCATGGGGCATGCGGCGCTTTGCGGCGTAATGACCATGTTTGCACTGCTGTTGCCCTGGTTTGTAGTTCACGGCCCGAAGGTACCCCCCACAGACGAGCTGGCGGCAGCGATACTGGCCGCAGTCGGTTCGGCGCTGCTGATTCTTGTTGTGGTGAAAGGCTTCGGAGTTGCGCGGCTCCGCCTGGTCACCACGGCAGTACTAGCAGTGCTGGTTGTTTTCCTTTATGGCGTCGGCCCGTTCTTTGGCATTCCCCGAGTTGACGCCAGCAAGCGCGTCATCCACGCGCTGGACAGCGCCTACTCCGCACGTCCACTTGCCGAGCGGCTTGCTACACTAGCCCCAGCAAATGAAACCGTTGCCGTCTTCCGTGTGCGGCGCGATGTGGAGTACGGACTTTCTTTCTATCGCAATGCCGAGGTAGTCAACTACGAGCAAGCAGGCGTGCCAGACGGGCAGCATTTGCTGGTGGTGCGGGTAGCCGGCCGTGGCGGTGTTGACCTGGATACTCCGGCGGCGCTGGAAGAGTACCTTGAAGGCCGCCATTACGAGCAACTCTTTACCTGGCCCGAGCAAGGACTGGTAGTCTATCTCGTTGGCAGCCGATAAGCTGCACATCGGCTTGCACTTGACCGCAATTCGTGGCAAAGTTGCCAGTAGGCAAAAAATCGCCGCGCGCCTTCGCTAAGCCTTATTTGATCCGGGTTGGAACCGAATTGTGGACAGCCCTCAGCGGGCTTGCATCCAGAGGAAGACCATGGCAACAGGCGTTTCCATCGAGATCCTCGACTTGCGGCACTTTACGGCGCCCATGCTCCGCTCCGTGCTCGACGCCGAAGGAGAGTTGTGGAGGCAGCTCCTGCACTGGGACTATCGCGCCTCCGCGCGACTCCTCATGCAGTATGTCGACAACCACATGCTACCTGGCTACGCAGCCCTTGAGGCAGGCCATGTTACCGGATATGCTTTTTGCGTATACGAGGAGACCAAGGCAGTTATCGGCGACGTTTTTGCACTTTCCAATCCTCCGGGATCTTCCCTTGCAGAAACTGTACTGGGGCTGGTCTCTCCTCGTCCCGTCCCCGCGTCGACTTTCGAAATTGAAACAACGCTGCTTCGCCACCTCTTTGAGTTGCTTCAGAACTCGCCGCAAGTCGATCGCATCGAGTCTCAACTTCTGCTGCACAATTCCGGAGTCCACGCCGCAGTATTTCGCGAAGCTGGGTTTGAGGTCTTCCGCCGCCTTTTCATGGTGCAGCCTCTTCACGATCTTTGGCATCAGCCCCGCACCGACCTGCCAGGCGGCCTGGAAATGCGCCCCTGGCGCGACGACGATTTAGCCGCCGCCAGCCGCCTGATCACAGAGGCCTATCGCGATCATCCAGACAGCATCATCAACGACCAGTACCGCTCCGCCGAGGGCTCTCTGCGCTTTCTTCACAACATCGTCCGCTATTCTGGCTGCGGCACATTCTCCGCGCCTGTCTCCCATGTGATCGTTCAGCGCGCCAGCCGCGATATGGTGGGCCTGGTGCTGGGTTCCCGCGTCAGCTCCGAGAGCGGCCACATTACGCAGATCTGCATCCATCCCAACTATCGCCGCCGCGGCATGGCCCGTTTGCTGCTCTCGCTGGCCGCCTTCCACTTTATGCGCCTGGGTGTCACCGAGATTTCACTCACCGTCACCGAATCCAACACGGAAGCGATCGATCTGTACCGGGCTGAGGGTTACGCCTGCCCGCACAGCTTCGATGCCGCTGTGTGGAAAAGGTGAAGGATTGCCTGAAGGAAACCGAAAAACGAGCTTGAAAAAAACACTTCCGCCCAGCGACAGATCTTGGCCGCTGGGCGGAATGCGCTTGTAACCACTGTGTTGATCAGGCTCTCAGAATTTCGTTCCACCGTTGTAGTCGGCGGTGATGGCGGCTTCGACGCCTGCCACGCAGCCAGGGTCGGTGACTATCAGGCCCAATTCGCGATTCTTGTCGAGCGAATCGGTGGAGAAGTTCTCAGAACCGACGAACAGCTTGGCCAGCGCCGTACCGTAGTCTGCAAGAACGGTTTTGGCGTGAATGTAGTAGCCGGTCTTGGAGCTGTAAATGGCGATGGTGGCGCCGGCGCTCTTGAGGGTGTTCAGGACCGGAGAGTATTTGCCGCCCATGTTTTCCTGAACGAGCGTGACGGCTACGCCACGCCTGAGTGCTGCTTCGACGAGTGTCTGGAGGGCGGTGTCGGCAAACTCCTCCTGGGAGATGAGGAGGGATTTGGTTGCGCCCTCGATGAGGGTGGTGAGAGCGCTGCGGGAGTTTGTAGGGCTCCAGACCAGGTTGTCGCCGGTGGGAGGGGTAATGGTGGCATTGGTGAAATCCGCGTTGAAAGTAGTCTCGATGGCGGCAACGTCCGCGGGGTTGTTGGTGATGACGGCGAAGTCGCGGGTCGTGGCGTAGTCCTCCGGCGTGAGGTTGAGGGTCATGATGGCCGATGTGATCCCGTCCACGGTAATCGTCTTCTGGTGCGTACACAGGTAGGCTGGATTGGCCCAGTGTACTGCGACCTTGCCGGCAGTGAGGGTGTTGTAGGCGGCGGTGTTGTTGGCCTTCTCGTTGTTCTGGTCGAGGATGACCCGGACAGTAAGACCGTTGGCCGCGGCCTTGGTGAGGATGGTAGTGACCTGCGTGTCGCTTAGCTCGTAGATGGTGATATCGATGGATTTTTTAGCCGAGGAGAGCAGGTTGTAGATTGCAGTGAGAGCCTGACCGGGCTCGCTGACGAGGGTGTAGGTTATGGAACCCGGCGTGGGAGGTGTTGGTGGAGTAGGCGGGGTGGGCGGCGTGGGAGGGGTAGGAGGCGGCGGATTGGGCGGGGTAGGCTTGTGGTGGTGGCTGGCGTCTGGTTGTTGAGTCGATTCGGGGGGCATGATGTTCTCCTTGGGGGGAAGGCGATGGTTGAGGTTCTGCCGGGCTCTAGGGGAAGCCCGGCACAGGGGATGTCGGAGCCGTCTCAGTATTACTCAATGTGAGAATTTGAAACTCGGGGATCGGGTCTGGCCACATCGTGGCTAAACGCGGCGATTATATCTTTGCCGTGGCTTCTTTTGAAGGAAAAAGTTGGAGAGTTTATTGCAAAACTAAAGTCTTCAGTCGCTGAGCTGCAATGTTCTTGCGACAGAACAAGGAAAATTGCTTTCGTAGCCGAAAACTTATGCTTGAGTTATAAAGGCAGCTCCGCGGAAAAGCGCTCCCGCAGAACCCGTCGGAGTACTTTCCCGGTGTGATTCAGCGGCAAGCCGCCGGGATCGAGAATCCAGATGCGGCGCGGCGCTTTGTAAGGCGCGAGGTTTTGCCGGCACCAATCCAGTAAGTCATTCTCTGTCGCCGAAGAGCCGTCGCGCAACTCGACCGCCGCGACGGGAATCTCGCCTTTGTCCTTGTGGGGCAGGCCGAAGGCGGCTGCGCGGGCCACTGCCGGATGGGCCAGAATCGTCTCTTCCAGTTCGCGGACATAAACCGAGTAACCACCCGACTTGATCACATCCTTCATGCGTCCCACCAGACGGATCATGCCAAGGCGGTTGCGCGTAGCAAGGTCGCCCGTACGCAGCCAGCCATCGCTGGTGAGCAGGCCCTGACTGTCGCCGTCGTCCTTCCAATAGTGCGGAGCAAGCCCGCGGCGGAAGATCTGACACTCGCCCTCCACGCCGGGTGGCATGGGCCGGCCGTTCTCGTCGGCTACCCGGATGCGAAATGGCGGCATGGGAAAGCAGACGTCGCCGCTGCCCGGCAACAGAGATGTCTCGATGCCCATCATAGCCAGGCCGCCGAGTTCCACCATGCCATAGCCGTTGAGCAACACAGGCCGAATGCGCCAGCCGCCCGGCAGGCGGAGCAGAGCGCCGAACTGCCGCAGACGCTGCCTGACCTCAGAGGGCAGTTGATCGCTGGCAGAGAGCCACACGCGCACGGTCGCGAGCCGTGCTGGATCTGGATTGCTGTTGACCAGCCGGGCAAACATCGCAGGCACACCCACGAATGCGGTAATGCGAAAGCGCTCGGCCAGGTCCAGCGCGCGCTCGACATCGAAGCGATCGAGAAAACAGCCGCGGATGCCGGCCATCAAGCCGTAGAGCGTAATACTTACTGCCATGATGTGGGACCAGGGCAGCGCGATGAGCGCGAGGTCTTTCGGACCCAGCAGCATCCCGACCAGCACTGTAGTTGAGCGCGCCCCGAGCAGAGCGCGGCTCGACAGGGCCGCGCCTTTGGGAAAGCCGCTGGTACCGGAAGTATGAAATATGGCCACGGTCGCAGCAGGATCGATGGCCACCGGCGGGAACGGCTCTGCGGCATCCCTTTCGGGGACGCGTACAAATCCATCCATCGTCTCGCTTTCATCGTCGGACTGAATCCAGGTGCGCACATTCAGCGCGCTGCGCTCACCGATGTTGCGCTCGAAAACCGCTTTATCGGTGACCAGGATCTCTGTGCCGCTATTGGCCAAAATGCGCCGCACTTCGATGAGCGTGAGCTGCGGATTGAGCGGAACCGCAATGCCCCCGGCGCGGATGATAGCAAGAAACCAATGGAAGCACTGCCGGTTGTTGCTGCGATAAATGGCGACGGGCTGGCCGGGGCGAAGCTCAACGACACGACGGAGAAAGGCATCGATGGTCTGGATTTCAGAGCGCAGTTCAGCCA